>Ga0070727_10000407_pt1 | contig 53114 bp, 45 predicted proteins | sample tdAd472_FD_66722 | JGI IMG/M metagenome (GOLD analysis project Ga0070727, IMG submission 66722) | Marine sediment microbial communities from the Atlantic coast under amendment with organic carbon and nitrate - tdAd47.2 | ecosystem: Environmental > Aquatic > Marine > Coastal > Sediment | place... | reverse complement strand
ATAGTCCAGGCGCATGATGGCTTCATCGAAATACAGCCACGTGAGCCCCGCGGTACCGCCGTGACAGTCGAGTTGCCGGTATCGATCATTTGACTGCTGAGCCTGAATTGGACCCGGACAGTAGCCAATCACTGGCATTCAACTCGATATACTGCTGCCTTTGGCTCACGATGATGGTCGCAGTCGCGAAGTGGCCGAAGGCCACGATTCTCGAGTGATAACATTTCCTCGTTGAAGTTATCCTGAAAAAGTTGGGGAGAAGGATGATGAGATTGGTTTTCGTTTTTGCGGCCCTCCAGTTCTTATCGGTTTTAGCAAATGTTGCGGCAAGTGAGGAACAGAAATCTCCCTGGGCCGACATAGCATTGGCTGATATCGATGCTATTTATCGGTTGATTAAAGATAATCATCCGGGACCCGTTGATGAGCAAAATCCTGCTTATCGAAGAAACATGGAAAGCAACTATCAGAAAGCTCGCAATGTCGCAAAGGATGTCAGGAATTACGATGGTTACTACTTTGCGGTCAAATATTTTGCGGACAGCTTTAATGATGGGCACGTAAGTCTTAGAGATACGGTAGCTAAGAAAAGATACGCATGGCCGGAATTTGCTGTTGTTCTTGTCGGTAAGGACTTCCTGGTTCAGCGTGCTGAATCCACATCAGACGAGAAATATCCTCAAGTTGGCGACCGGGTTTTAGCCTGTGATGAGCGTAAACCCGACGACATGTTGCAGGAAGATATCAAGAAGTATTATGGCGTTGACGGACTGGTTGCCGAAGACGTCATGGATTCACCCCGTCTTTTTATCGATTACGGCAATCCTTTTATTGAGCGCCCAAAGGAGTGCCAGTTTTCTAGAGATGGGGAAACGTTCAGTGCTGCTTTGAACTGGAAATCCATCAGCAGCGAAAAAATGGAAACGATACGCAAACAGTTGACCGGCCTGAACCGGCCTGACTACGCATTGACGGAATTTGGTGAAAACGCTTACTGGATAACGTTGCCTTCTTTTCAAACAAGTAAAGAGAACACGGCAAAATTAAAGGGACTAATCAAAACTATTGGAGCAAAGGCGGAGTCCCTTCAAAATGCCGATACGATCGTTTTTGATATGCGTGGAAATACTGGTGGTAATTCCTCATGGGGAGATCAGATATTGAAAGCTCTGTGGGGAAGCGAAATTTTTGATCATGCAGGACGTGGATGGTCGTATATTGACTGGCGAGTATCGGAAGACAATATCGCGGCAAACAATTATTTTGCTGATCTTTATTTGGGAGTTGATGGCGAAGAGGGAAGGCGCGTGAAGTACTTCCGGGGTATTGCCACAGCCCTGCAAAAAGAAAAGGACGCGGGCAATACGTTTTATCGTATTACCAATACGACCCCCACCAAGGATCAAAAACCGGAATCGCCTGAGGCAAGAATATTCTTGCTGACAAATTACACGTGTTTTAGCGCATGCCTGGATTTTGCCGATACCGTCAGAAGTATCCCGGGCGCAACCCATATAGGTTCCCCAACCCGGGCCGACGCCATATATATCGATAATTGGGCGGCGCCTCTTCCAAGCGGTCTGGCGCGGTTGAGTTATTCCATGAAAGTTTACAGGGAACGCATCCGTGGCCACAACGAGCCCTATGTTCCTCATATCGCCTATGAAGGAAGCGATTGGTCGACGCCGGCCCTACAGTTATGGGTGTCATCACTCATCGAGGAGTAAGCGCGCTTGGTTCACCGGGGGGGCTTCATGGCGAAACGGATGGGCATGACACAACAAAACGACAAAGTGCCAGCTAACGGAACCGGCGACGAATCGGCAGAGACGTACATTTTTGCTCTGTCGGCGATGACGACGCTTTTTTTCATGTGGGGTTTCCTGACTGCCCTCAACGACATCCTGATACCGCACCTGAAGGGCGAATTCGACCTGAGCTATACGCAGGCAATGTTGATTCAGTTCTGTTTCTTTGGCGCATATTTCATCGTCTCCCCGTTTGCCGGCAAGCTGGTTGAGAAGATCGGCTACCGCAAAGGCATCGTCGTGGGGCTGCTGGTGATGGCGTTCGGTTGCGTGCTGTTTTACCCGGCCGCCGATTTCAAGATCTACGCGATGTTCCTGGTCGCGCTGTTCATCCTGGCCGGGGGAATCACAGTGCTGCAGGTATCCGCCAATCCGTACGTTGCGGTTCTGGGTCCGCCGCGAATGGCGGCCAGTCGGCTGAACTTGTCGCAGGCCATCAATTCGCTCGGGCACACGCTGGGCCCGATTTTTGGTGCTTCATTAATCCTCGCCGGGGCCGTTGGCGCAGAAGCCGTGCAGTTGCCTTACCTGATGCTGGCCGGGATCACGGTCATTGTGGCGTCGGCGTTTTTCTTCCTCAGACTACCTGTGATAAGAGAGGTGGAAGACGCTGAAAGTGCCGCGTATACGACCGATAGTATCTTGAATCACAAGCCGCTCTTGTTCGGCATACTGGCGATTTTCCTGTATGTCGGCGCCGAGGTGTCTATCGGCGGATTTCTCGTGAACTATTTTACGATGGAAGGGATCGGTGGGCTCAGCGAAGAATCCGCCGGTCGAATGGTTTCCTATTATTGGGGCGCGGCAATGATCGGGCGATTCTTCGGTGCGGCTCTAATGCGTTATGTTCAACCGACCGCCATGCTCGCTTTTAATGGGCTGGCCGCCATCGTCCTGATCATGGTTACGATAACGTCCGGCGGGGCTCTCGCGATGTGGTCCATCCTGGCTGTGGGCTTCTTCAACTCGATCATGTTTCCGACCGTGTTCACGCTTGCTATTGGCGGCCTGGGGCCCCTGACCGGTCAGGGTTCCGGCTTTTTGTGTCAGGCGATCGTCGGCGGCGCGGTTCTGCCGATGCTGCAGGGTGCCGCCGCCGATGCCATTGGCATCCAGCTGAGTTTTGCTGTCCCGGCGTTCTGTTATGCCTACATCATCTGGTACGCGCTCAAAGGGTCCCGGCTAGATGACGTATCGCCTCACGTTGCCGAGGAGGCTGTATGACACGAGTCGTGTGCTTCGGCGAGGCGCTAATCGATTTTCTGAACACGGGGCGAGAACAGGTCGAAAAGCTCGAAATGAACGACTTCCGGCAGTTTCCGGGAGGCGCGCCTGCCAATGTGGCGGTTGCCGTTGCGAAGCTGGGTGGCGACGCCTGGTTTGCCGGGCAGGTCGGGAATGACCAGTTTGGCAAATTCCTTTTACATTCATTGCAGACCTACAACGTACGAACAGATTTCGTTGCCGTACATCCTGAGGCGAAGACCCCACTCGCTTTTGTTTTTCTTGATGAGGCCGGCGAACGCTCATTCAGCTTCCGCAGGGAGCGGACGGCCGACATGGTCTTTCATGAAAAACAGATTGACGACGACTGGTTCGGAGCTGGCGACCTGTTTCACTTCTGCAGCAACACGTTGACGACACCCGAGATTGCTCAGGTGACTGAAACCAGCGTCAGGCGGGCCCGAGCCGCCGGTTCGATCGTAAGCTTTGACGTCAATTTGCGGCACAATCTTTGGGCGAAGGGAGAGGCCGAGCGTGATGCTGTGAACCGGCTGCTGGCCCTTTGCGATATCGTCAAATTCTCTCGCGAGGAACTTGATTTCCTTGCGGACGGTCAGGGATCAGACTGGATAGGCAAGCGACTCGACGAAGGGACCTTGCTCATACTCGTTACCGACGGGCCGGCACCGGTTTTGTATTATGGACACGGCTTCGAAGGCAAGGTTGTTACGAGCGCCCAGGGCGTCGTCGACACGACAGCCGCCGGGGATGGCTTCATGGGAGGCTTGCTGTTTGGGCTGTCCAGGCTCGGGGATGTTCGGGCGGCGATCGAAGACGATGAGACCGTGCGCGCGCTCACCGATTTTGCGACCGAGTGCGGTGCGTTCGTGGTCACATCGGCCGGGGCGTTTCCGTCTTTGCCCCGGTTCGAGGATGTGTGTGGACATTGGCGGTTCCGGGACGTGGGACGATGAACTTTCGCGACCCCGATTTTCTGAAGAGTCACATGAGAAGTCTCATGGACTTTTATGCCCCGAACATCGTCGACGAGACCGGCGGATTTTTCCAGAATTTCAAGGATGATGGTGCCGTGTTTGACGTCGGCTTTCGGCATCTCGTCAGTAGCGGACGGATGGTATTCAACTTCTGCAAGGCTTACGAGGTCTTCGGCGATTCGGTCTACCGACAACGTGCAGAGCATGGCCTCAGATACCTGCGCGATGTTCACTGGCAGCCTGACAGGCAGGGTTATGCCTGGACTCTGCGCGATCACAAGCCCGAGGACGAAACTAATCATTGTTACGGCCTGGCGTTCATGGTGCTGACGTTTGCGACGGCACTCAAAGCCGGTTTTGCGGATGCCCGGGCAGACCTTGAGCGAACATTCGACCTGATGGAGAAACATCTGTGGCAGGCCGAGTCGGGCCTGTACGCGGACGAGGCCAGCCCGGACTGGTCAGTAGTTGCAGAGTATCGTGGTCAGAATGCGAACATGCATGCCTGCGAAGCCATGCTCGTTGCGTTCGAAGCGACCGGTGAGGCCCGATATCTGGAACGCGCCCATGAACTCGCTCGAACGGTAGCCGTGGATCTGGCGGGCAAAGCCGATGGCCAGATCTGGGAACATTACACGCGAGATCTCGAGATTGACTGGGACCACAACAAGGAAGACCCCAGAAATCTCTATCGCCCCTGGGGATTCCAGCCCGGACATCAGACGGAGTGGAGCAAGCTACTGCTGATCCTGCGTCGCCACCGACAAGAGCCGTGGATGATCGGGCGCGCATCGGCGCTATTCGACCGGGCGTTGGATGTTTGCTGGGACAGCACGCACGGCGGCATTTTGTACGGGTATGCACCGGATGGAAGCATTTGTGATGATGACAAGTACTTCTGGGTGATGGCGGAAAGTTTTGCGGCGGCAGCGTTGCTCGCCGACGCTACAGGTGACCCGACCTACTGGGGCTGGTACGACCGCATCTGGGATTACGCCTGGTCGCACATGATCGATCACACGCACGGCGCGTGGTACAGGGTACTGACCCGGGACAACCGACCATACAGCGACGAAAAATCGACCGCAGGGGGCAAGTGTGACTATCACACATTCGGGGCGTGCCTGGAGGTCTACAATCTCTTGAGGAACGAGGATTGATCTCGCTGCGTTATGCGCAGTTATGCACTGTAAGTAACGGACGCCCCGGTAACTGGTTGATAAATATGAATCGAATCAACCATTTAGATTTCTGAAAATCCACGTGTCATCGGTTCGATCGAGCCACGTCGCCCGCTCTTCTTACAGGTACGGGGAAGCCACGATTGAGGCCCCGCCCGCGGGCGCGTAGGTTTTTTAAAAGGTTTATCTCCTGCAAACGGTGTGCCAGTGGCCGAGAGAACCAGGCAGTCGCCGAGCTTCGCGGCAACCCTTTTGGCGCTTTTCGGGCTGCTGCCCGCAGTCGTAAGCGCTCAACAGGCCATTATTCCACTGCAGCTCAGCTTCTCCGATCCTGGTGCCCGCAGCATGGGCTTCGGCGGAGCATTCGTCGCGCTGGCCGACGACGCCACCGCCGCGTTCGCCAATCCGGCAGGGCTGACGCAACTCATCCGGCCCGAATTTTCGATCGAGGCTCGGCACTGGAGCCACTCGACACCGTATACCGTGGGCGGCCGCGTCGAAGGACTTCCCAGTGGCGACGGGCTCGATTCGACCGCCGTTCTTCTAACGGCGAGATCGGGACACGATACTGCCGGGTTGTCTTTTCTCTCGTTCGCGTACCCGGTCGGCAAGTGGTCGTTCGCGATCTATCGCCACCAGTACGCCGATCTCGAATTCTCGGGTGCGACCCAGGGGCTTTACGGCGGTGTCACCGACTGTTGCCCGCTTCGCCAGTGGGACAACCAGTGGACGAGTGACATCGATATCCTGACTCATGGCCTGTCGGCCGGCTATCGCATCCACGACCGGCTCGACATCGGGCTCGGTGTCGTTTACTACGATGCGTCGCTGGACGCGCGTGTCGATGAGTATCTGTGGGACAACGACACGCCCGAAGCCTTTGCCGCGCCGAACTCCTACCTCCCGGAACGCCTGGTACGTACTGAAGAACTGTTTGTCGACGACACCGACTGGACAGTCAATGTTGGCTTTCTCTGGCGGCTGACAGGGAGCTGGAGTATGGGCGGTGTGTACCGGCAGGGTTTCGAGGCCGACATTGGCGTACGGGTGACCGCGGGGCAGCCCATCGACTTCGGTGTCCCGCCGGGCGAAGTGATCGGAGAAATAACTGGTGTCGGCGTCGAATTTCCCGAAATCTACGGCATCGGCTTCGCGTATCGACGTCCCGATGGACGCCTGACCGCGAGTTTCCAATGGGACCGGGTCCTGTATTCCAGTATCCCGGACAGCCTCATGCTCGACGACCAGACCATCGATGACGCCGACGAGTTGCACCTCGGCGCCGAGTACGCCTTCCTGGATTCAACACCGATCGTCGCGCTCAGGCTCGGGGCCTGGTACGAGCCGGATCACCAGATGCGCCCCATCATCGACGACCCCTGGTTAGAGGCCATGACGGTGAACGGAGACGACGAGCTCCATTTCGCGGCCGGACTCGGCCTGGCCATGGAGCGTTATCAGTTCGACCTCGCTGTCGATTTTTCGGATCGCCTCGACACCGTTTCGTTGTCAGCGATTTTCAACTTCTAGGTCGAACGGTCGACGTCTTCGTCACGCTTTACGCCTTAGCCTCCGCATCAGCTGCAAACGCAGCAACCGCCCGTCGCAAGCCCTTGTGCGCATCGAACAGCGTTACGTAGTCCTTTTCGAGAACGCCACCTTTCGCCCGGATCACGGCAACCAGCGCAGCGCGGTCTGCTTTTGGCCAATCCTGAACATCAGCAATCGCCGCGATGACGGGGCTCAGACGATGCCACATCAGCTGTTCGTCGGCGGGCCAGTCGGCAATTGAATCGACGCCGAGTGCATCTGCCAGTTCCTGTGAACAGCGCCGCGCAGCTTCTTCTCGCCGCGAGCCGAAGTGTTTCGATACGTAATCCAGTACGCCGAGGCTTAACGAGTCAGTGCACACCATCGGTAATACGTCCCGTCTTTTTCGGCCCAGCGAAAAGTACACGGGATAATGGGCTAACTCTCGCAACGTGTTCTTGCTGCTGCGATAGCCTTTCTTCTTCGCCTTGTGAAGTTCGGCATTCGCCAGTTTGATTGCGTCCTTGTCGCGTGGCCGAAATCCCAGGCGCGCATAGAACCACCATGCACCGGAATCGATCGCCTCGTCGTTGTCGGCGCCGATCTGGTAGGCGTCGACGGAAAACGTATCGGCAGCAAACAGTCTGTGCATTGTCGCGAGTACACCGGCATACAGCTCGGTCGTCTCCGCTCCGCGAAAGGTCGGAAACAGGTTGAACGCGATCTGGCAGGAACCGAACAGGGCGGTACCGGTGCCGTAGCCGATGACCACGCCATTTTTAAGCATCAGATAACCGTATTCGCATTCCAGCAGATAGCGCTTTTCCGGCAACATGCCGATCAGCACGAGCTGGACACCGTGTCGGCAGTGCACGCGCATCACGTCATCCGCGCTCCCGAACGCGAAGGCTTCGAGATCCCGCGATCGTGTGACCATTGCGCTTTTCGCGAGATCCAACAGGCGCTCTGCCTGTCTGCCGCTCACGTCTTCGAAGCGAATGCGCCGCTTGGCAGCCTGCTTGAGATCGACGGCGCCGCGCTTGATAGTGCGCCGCTGGTACTGAACGGCTTTCGGCCTCAGGTACCCCTGCGTGCGGGACGGTGTCGTGGCCGATGACGCCAGGTGGAACGGCATATCGAGTTCGTCGTACACGCTGTCCCGCAGCGCGCCAGCGTCGCCCAGTGCGGTAAACCGGCGAGCAAAGAAGGCCGCATCGGTTTCATCCTCGGCACGCATGCGCTCGATCCAGTCCGGGGCGTCGAATACGTATTGCTGCAGCGCGCCGCGTTCGCTGAAGAGCGCCATGCTTTCGAGCGTCGTCGACAACCGCTCCACGTTGTCGAACTGCCCCCAGTCGATGTGCAGGGAATCGCCGCAGCGCTCCGCCAGCCAGTGAGCCGTCTTTCGGTAGAACGGAAACCGAATGTCGGTGCCGGCGATGCCGCTGTTTTCCAGCCTGCCTGCAAACCGGTTCAGGTCGTCTCGATCAGAAAAGTTCTTCAGCATGCGGTTGACGGTCGTCAGCAGCTTCGGCGTGTCGGGCCAGGCGCGGGAGAAACACAGTGCCTCATGCAGACGCTCGACGTCGGCGGCGCGCCCCAGGGATTTGTGCTCGAGCTCCGCGAGCAGCTGCAGTTTCTCGCGGGCCGCGGGCGCACCGAAGGTTTCACGCAATGATTCCAGGCGCTCGAGCTGCGATCGAAGAGAAGCCATTAAAACCTCCACCGGTGTTGCGCGAACGGCACCCGCCATTTGCGCGGTGACTCCAGTTGACTATTTGTGCATGATCAGTCGCTGCAATGCAATTGTGGGGAAAGCAATTGGGCGACGAACTACTGTCAAGCACCCTCATTCCGTTATGGGTCAAAGTCGCGTGGACCGCGATGGTGCTCGGTATCGTCCTGATCTACTGGCGGCACCGCGGCCCTGCCAATTTTCTCTGGTTTTCCGACATCGCGTTCCTCGCGCTCGTCGCAGGCTTGTGGAGGGAGAGTTCGTTCATCGTCAGCCTGGCTGCATGCATGGTGCTTGTTCCGGAGTTGTTATGGAGTGTGAGCTTCTTCGGCCGCCTGCTGCACCTGCCGCGCCTCACCGGCATCGCCGACTACATGTTCGACCAGGGGACCCCGCTGTGGTTGCGCGCGGTGTCGCTGTTCCACGTGCCGTTGTTGGTGGTGGTTGTCTGGGGCCCGTGGCGACTCGGTTACGATCCCGGGGTATATCCGTGGGCGATGCTCATTGCATGGGTTGTGCTGCCGCTGACGCGCTGGCTGACAATACCGGAACGGAACATCAATCATGTACACCGGTTTCCGTTCGCCGCGGGCGCGAGCCTCACGCCGGTACAACACATGCTGGTGCTGATGATAGCGGTGCCACTGGTGCTGCAGTTACCGGGCCACCTGCTGCTGTGGGTGATGTTTGGAAATTAGCACTGCGTGCGTCCTGATTCGCTGCGCGAATCGGTCTGCCCCTGGCCACCAATTCAGCGAAAAGTCTCGTAAACGGGTTTTCTCATAATTACAGTCAGAAACACTGAATCACGATCAGAACTGCTCGACATGAATGTGTTCATCGCCGACGCCCAGTACTGACAAGATATCCGACATCGCAGTCAGGAACGGGGCGGGGCCGCAGAGGAAGAATGCCGCGTGCAGGTCCGGGACCGAGTCCCTGATCAATTCTTCGTCGATGCGTCCCGAGACGTCATAGTCTTCGTGCATGATGTCCTCCGGCAGTGGCTGGCTGTAGGCGACCCGCAGGGTGACATTGTCGTTTTCCCTGGCAATCATTCGGACTTCATCGGCCAGCGCATGGTGGTTGCCGTCGCGCGCGCCTTGCAGGAACGTGATCGATCGATCGGACGGCTCTGCTGTTAGCTCGTGCAGCATGCTGGCCATCGGTGTGACGCCGATCCCGGCGCTGATCAGTACGACCGGGCGGTCGTGATGGCCAACGACAAAGTCACCGGATGGTGATCTGCTGTTCAAAATGGTACCGACCGCGACCGAGTCGTGCAGGAGCGGCGAGACGAGACCATTTGGTTGACGCTTGACGCTGATTCGGTAGTGGCCCTGGCCCGGTCCGTTCGACAGCGAGTAGGTGCGCGTTGCCGGTTTCTGCTGGCCCGCGACCGGGAATTCGAGCGGCAGGTGCTGGCCCGCCTCGAAGTCAGGCAGCTCGCCGCCGTCGCGCGATGCGAAGTAGAAGGACATGACGTCACTGGATTCGCGTCGTTTCTCAATCACTCGCAGTTCTCGCACGAGCCCTTTCGGTGCCGAGAAGCGCAGTGGCAAGACGCTGGCCAGCTCGACGATCTCGTCGATATCGATGATAACGAGCCGCTTTGCGCCCGTATGTTCGGCGACGGCAGGCGAGTCCCAGTCGATACTCGCGTGTCCTGTCACCTGCAACAGTCCGCCTGTCTCGAAATCGACGAACAGCAGCGCGACGCGCGGATCCAGTACAAGGTTGCCGATCGTGTTGAAGTGGTTGTTGCCGGCGTAGTCCGGGAAGACCAGGCGGGTCGGACTCTCGACCTTGACGAATCCCGGCGGGCCGCCCCGGTGTGATGCGTCCATGCCGTTGCTCGCGCTGTCCTCACCATCGTGATGGCCGCTGCCTATAAAGAAAGTATCCACCTGCCGGACCCACTCCTGCATCGATTCAGTCAGCGCTGTGTAACGGGCCGAAGATGTGTCGGCGGGCGACACGTCGACTGCACGCCACACCCGTTCCGTAATGTACTGTGGGCAGTTACCAAACGCCTGGCCGACCTCGAAGCGCAGCTGTCCGGGGCCTGTCTCGACCACGGTGCCGTTCACCCGGTTGCGCCGGCGCGTTTCCAGTTCGATGCCGAGCAGACCCAGCTCGCTGCCCGCGCCGAGTGATTGCTCCAGCGCATCACCGGGCAGGACGCCGCCGTTGAACACCAGGGTCGTCGGGTCCGGCGACTCGATGAAGCCCGGCTTGCCCGTCAGCAACGTAATCCAGGGCCGGTCCTGCCGGTCCCGGGCTGCGGCCACGGCAAACGGCAGCTGCGTATAGAACTCCCGGTGCTGGTCAGGCATCCAGTTGCGCACGACCTTGCGCGCCCAGGGTTCGATCGCCTCGCGTACGCCCATCCGGTCCTGGACTGCCTGTTCGCCGGCATGAAACGGTGACGCTGCTGCGGTTGCCATGGCCATGTTCGCTCAGGCCGCGATGAGTTCGAGCCGGATATTGCCCGGGACACGGCACATCATGTGCCGGATGCCGGTCTGGCCGAGGACCTCGGGTTCGAACTCGATCTCGGTGTCGCCGCGCGCGCCGAGCTCGTTGGCCAGTGCCTCAAGTGCATCCTGGCTTTCGACGCGCAGCGCCAGGTGATGCAGGCCGATGTTCTTGCGCCGGTCGAACGGCGTCGCGGTCGCCGGATCTTCGGCCTGCCACAGCGTGATCATGACCGTGCCGTCGCTGACGAATGCGGCCGGGTAGTCCGGCACTTCGCCAACCTGCTCGAATCCCAACGCGTCCTGGAAGAAGGCGCGGGCCGCCGCGAGGCTCGGGACCGTCAAACCGATGTGGTGAGCACCTTGTGTCTTTGCATCGTTCATTGTGTTGCTCCGTGTGGGTTTTGATGACGGGGAACAGTATCGCGACTGCAGAAAGGTGAATAAATAGACCTGTTTTTATATGATTACTGCGTAAAACGGAGTAATCGCTCATGGACACGCTGGCAGCGATGCGGACATTCATCGCGATCGTCGATCGGGGCAGCCTGACGGCGGCCGCCGACGCACTCGATCGCTCGCAGCCCGCAGTGGTGCGTTCGCTTGCGGCGCTCGAGACGCACCTCGGTGCCCGGTTGCTGCAGCGCACCACGCGGCGAATGTCACTTACGCCCGAGGGCATCGAGTACCTCGAGCGCTGCCGGCAAATCGTTTCCGACGTCGATGAAGCCGAACGGGCGATCAGCCAGGACGAGACAGAGCCGCAGGGCCTCGTGCGCATCACGGCCCCCGTGCAGTTCGGTAAGCTCCACGTCGCGCCCCTGCTCACGCGATTTCTCAGAGAACACCCGCGCATCACTGCGGACCTGCTGCTGCTTGACCGGAACGTGGACCTCGTCGAGGAAGGCATCGACCTGGCCGTGCGGATCGGCACATTGCCCGATTCCGGGCTCGTCGCCTTGCCGGTCGGTGAGTTGCGGCGCGTGGTCTGTGCGAGCCAGGCGCTCCTCGAGGCGGTGCCCGAGCCGAAGACGCCAGACGACCTGGCTCAGCTGCCCTGCATCCGCCTGCAGAACCTCGCCCGATCAGGGACCTGGACGTTTCGCGACGGGTTCTCGACGATTAAGGTCAGAGTGGGCGGGCCGCTGAGCTGTAACCAGATTGCCGCCGCCGTTACAGCCTGTGTCGACGGTGCCGGGTTCGGCCAGTTCCTGTCCTACCAGGTACAGGACGAACTGCGAACCGGTCGACTCAAACGGGTGCTCGAACGATTCGAAGTGCGGGCAATACCGGTCAACGTCGTATACCCGGGAGGACGCTTCGCGACGGCACGGCAGAGAGCGTTGGCCCGCTTTCTAAAGGCGGAGCTGCGCGAGCGCGTGTTTCTCGCGGACCAATAGGCTTGCAGCTGCAGCTCGACAGGAAGATCTCGACGTTCGACCGTGCGCGTCATTGCTGTTAATTAGCTGTGCATCGTTTTGCGTAGGGCTGCAAGTCAGGCAACGGACGCCCCGGTAACCAGCCAATATATGAAAGCGGAATTAACAATTGGCGCTCTGAAAATCCGCGTGTCGGTGGCGACTACTTCGATGCCGCCAAGGTCGATGCTAGTCCTCCGGCCACGCAGCGAACCTCAGACCGCCTTCCTCGCCACGATAAACACCGCCTTTCTCTTGCCCGGCCGCCACTCGTAGTCAATATCGAAACCGGCTGCCTTGATACTTTCCAGTAACTCCTCGCGATTGAAGAATGCGACGAACGGCGCGAGACCGAAGAACTGCATGATGGGTACCACGTAAGGAATGAGCATGGCCAGGTCGCCCATGCAAACCGTGCTGCTGATGAACACGCCACCCGGTTTCAACAAGCGAAACACCTTTCTCAAAACCGCATCTTTATCTTTTACGAGGTGCATGATGCTCAGGCCCAGGATGGCGTCGAAGGAACCGTCGGGCGCGTCGAGTTCTTCGATCGTCTGTACCTCGAACTCGACGTTTTCCACCCCGGCTGCCTCGGCCTTGCTCTTGGCAATCTCGATCATCTTCGGGGAAATATCGATAGCCCGGATGTGCTTCACGTGGGGTGCATGAATGATCGCTGTGCCGCCCGTGCCGCAACCGAACTCCAGCAACTCAATGTCCGGCCGGAAATAGCTCTGCGATTTCCTGAGCTTCTCCTGGTAAGACGCCTCGTCGGCGATCGGTCGCCTGGAATACTTGTCCGCGACCTTGTCCCAAAACCTGGGTGAGACTTCCATGGTGACGTTACCTCTCAGGGTACCGTGACATGCTGGCTTCTTTTGTCTTTATTATATGTGACGACATCACAGGTCCCTCATCACATGGCCAAACGGCAACAGCGCCAGGGGCACGAGTTTCATGTGTTGTACTGCAATGGGAAAGCCGATGATGGTCAGTGCGAAAAACAACGCGAGCAACAAGTGCATGATGGCGAGTTCCAGCCCCGGCAGGATGATCCAGATGATATTCATGATCACTGCGATCGGGCCGCCTGGCGGTTCAGTTTGTTGAACCTCCCGACCAAAAGGTGCGAGAACTCCCCCGGCAAGCCTGAAACACATGAAACCGAACGGAATGCCGATGATCGTCAGGCACAACAAGATGCCACCGAGAACGTATCCCAGGAAGATCACGAATCCACCGAATACGAAGAAGACAATGTTGCCGAGGAACGACATCCTGATTACTGTGCCACGGTAGTGCCGCTCACGCCAATCGACTTCCCGAATGGCAGCACCGGCTAGTCCACGTGTGCAAGGTCCGTGGTTACCTCTTGCATTGATACGGTACCGCAACGGGCTCGCCGCGCTCGATTCCCTGGGTCTCCAATAACTCAATCAGTTCCGGGAACGGCGTGGGGTCAAAGGTGCCGTAAACCAGGAAGTCGGCAACTCCCTCGACGTTTCCATCGCTACCGAAGTTCATCAATGTCTCATTCGCGGCAACTGTATCGCCCATAATTAAATGACTGAGCCACATTGTTGATATTTGATCCGCGAATTTCTCGATGCCACGCTTATACGTTCGCTGGGCATCGCCAACACGATTCTCGGCGCACGCCTGGCGCAGCAACACCAGGTGGCGGGAGGACTCCGGCAGATCGCTGGACAGGATAATTGGCAACAGCTGCGCCGCCCCATCGATATCACCGACCCATAGCAACGCTCGGTGTGCCTGGTATTGAACGAATATCTGGTCCGGGAAGCGCGCTACCGCCTCTTTCGAAAACTCGCGCGTGTACTCGCGCTCCCCGACATAAGTAAGCCGGGTAATCGAATTCTGCACAACAATCGTATCGTGACCATCGCGCTCATGGTATTCGGCCACGGCCTGACGAAGGCCCTCGGCGTCACCGACCGTTGCAAGAATTGTCAGTTGCTGGTTCTGCGCCCTCTGGTCGTTCGGCCGGTGCTCCAGGTATTCGGTATTGAGCCGCAGAGCCTGGACGTATTTCAGTTCATGCAGCGCCTTGTGCGCACGCGCGAAAAGCTTGTCTGCCGAATCCTTCGTGTAGCGAATGGCATTGTCGATTGCCTCGAAATACAAAGGCTGTATTTCTGCAGTAGGCAACTCAACAATACCGCTCCCAATAAGCGATTCAGACAGCTGCGTGTCCCAGAAACTGGCCAAACGCCAGTGCGCCTCTGCAAACTCGGGATCGATTTCTATCGCTCGTTCGAACGCATCCCTCGCACTGAGAAACTCGTAGACATCGCCCGTTGATAGTGTCGAGATACCGGCCGCCAACCCCTGCAGATAGGCCTCATAAGCGGGTATCGACGCCGTACCCGCCGATACCATTTGTGCCAGCGCCTCAGGGTCCATCGCGGTTTCGAGTGCGTTGGCTATCGCAAACGCAACATTTTCCTGGATATCGATCAGGTCGGCAAAGTCACGATCGTAATTTTCGGACCAGAGATGAAAGCCGTCCTTTGCCCTGATCAGCTGTGCGGTTACACGAAGCCGGTCACCGCTGCGACGCACGGAACCCTCGAGAACATGCGCCACACCGAGCGCGTCAGCGATTTCCGTGATGCTCTTCTTGGATCCCTTGTAGGCGAATGACGACGTCCGCGCACTGACCAGCAAGTCCGGCGTTCGCGCCAGCGAATTCAGGATCTCTTCGGTCAGGCCGTCGGCAAACCATTCCTGCTCCTTGTCCGACGACATGTTTACGAACGGCAGCACGGCGATAGTTCGCTCGCCTGGGCCCTTGGCCACATCTGCATCGGTGGCGGGTTCGGCGACCTCCTGCTCAACGGCCGCACTCTCGACAGGAGGCTCAGCCTCATCGTCGCGCGACTGTCGCTCCCAAACGAAATAGGCCAGCGCCACTACCAATGCGGCCATAGTAATGCGGTTTAGTCTCTTGCCGGTGTTCGGCGTAATCGACACCGAGGCATCGACTTCTTCGGTCTTTTTGATTCCCTCGGGCGTCAGCTCGAACGCCCAGGCAAACAACAGCGCGAATGGAAAACCGAGAGCGATGAGCAGGATGATTGACTTGAAAACCCAGTCCGGTGCGCCGAAGGTCGGGAACAGCACTTCGCCGACCTGGAAAACCAGCCAACCGACGACCAGGTAGGCCAAGCCGACGCGCACGACATTGCGTCGTTTCAGTTCATCGAAGAACTGTCTCATCCCTAAACCCCCCCAAGTTTCTCGCGACTCGTGCCGGAACCATAACAAAAAGAAGCGAAGGAGCGGCAGCCGATTGGCAATATCGCGATTGCCGGTACGGATGCTTCGTCCAACGCCATGACCGAAGCCGCGATTGAAGAGGCGCACCGCGCAGTGCACGAGCTCATGTAAAGAGCAGCGTTAGTGGCGCTCGGGCGTCACAAAGCGCTTGAAGAAATCCGATATCGATACGGTCGCCAGGTCGGTCAGCTCACCGGCATCGAAGAACGAACCGCGACAGGAACCGCATTGCTCGAACCAGATATGCGGTTGCCCGGGGTCGACCAGTCGATTCATCGGGCCGGCGCAGCGCGGACATCGATAGTGCTCGATTTCGTTCTGCTCCTTGCCGGTGATTACATCGCCAATGTCGAGCGCGACAGCCGCCTCCTTGCTGCGCAGCTTGCTGAGCTCACCGGCATCAAACCATAGCCCGCGACAAGCCGAACAACGATCGATCTCCGTGCCGTCGATCATGATCTGCTCCATGTCGGACCGGCACTTGGGACAACGCATTGCACCGGAAAAGTACATGCTCGCGCCCCGCGTGCCCAGACCAACGGCATAGCTCGGCGCACGCTTGCGATCCTGCGTGTCATGCGCGCGATGACGATGGAAAAATATGATCGTGATCATTGCGATGGTTATGGCGCCGAGCAGCAGGTAGGCCTCGACGTAAGACGTTTGCTCGGCGATTACGCCGTAGGTTTTCGAGCCGGCTGACGAGCCGAGATTCGCCAACGACATGTAGATGGCAAATTGTGTCGCCGAGGTCGCGCTGGAGCAGATCGACATTGCCAACGCGATCATGCACACCATCGTCACCGGGCCGAGCAACACCCAGGCCGAGAGCATCACCTTGACGTAGGTCGTGTTCTCCCACAGGTATTGTGTCTCCGCGAGCAGGAACGCATGGATGGCAACCAGCGAGACGGTCAATACCAGCATGCGTTTGGCGCCGAAGCGATCGATCATCGGGCCAAGCGCCAGGGCCACTGCGGCGCCGCCCAGTCCCATGATGGCAACGAGTTGCGACCACTGCGGTGTTGTAAATCCAAACAGGTTGACTGCCGCGATGGGCATCAGGGCGCGACCGTAGCCGTCGATGAATCCGTCGAACAGCATGATCGTTATCACGATCAAACTGGCGCGTGTCCACATCACCGCCTTCAGGCCCGTTACCAGGTTCACGAACGACACGTCAGTACGTCGCCCGGACATCGCATCACCGGAGCTCCACGGCATGCGGCGCTCGCCGCGTCGTTCCACCGTCAGCATAAAGCCGAGCAATACGATGGTCTGAACGGCCGCGGCGGTGATCGCCGTGACGCCCAGGCCGAACGTGACCAGCATGGTGCCGGCCACGGCCGAGGTGATGCCCCAGCCGATGGCCTTGCCGAACACCATGAATCCGTTCAGGCGGCCCTGTTCGTTGACGGGCGTGACGTCAATCGCCATGCCGTCCACCGCGACATCCTGTGTCGCCGCGAACACATTAATAAGGAGACCGAGAATCATCAGCAGGCCAATCTGTTCGGCCGGGTTGTCGACGAGGACAAGGCTGAAGAACGACAGCGTCATGCCAAGCTGTGCGCCCAGCACCCAGGGTCGCCGCCTGCCCATCGGCAGGAACTGGAAACGGTCCATCAGCGGTCCGGACAACAGTTTGAAGGCCCACGGCAGGATGATGATGGCAAGAAAGGAGGCGATCTGGCCGGCACCGACTCCCTGGCTCGCGAGCCAGGCAGGCAGGGCAATATTCATCAGGCCGAAGGGAATGCCTTGCGCAAAGTACATGGACGAGCCCGCCGCATAACGCATGCGCGGGCTTTCCACGAGAACCCAGTTGATTGTCATTGTTATTGTTCCGAGCGTCGTGTAACTGGATACTAACCCGGCGAATGAACCAAAATGAAACAGAATTGACATCAAATAGGGCCACGGGACGTCCACGCCGGTACCTGGCCTACGCGCTGGAGGCGGGTCTGTTCCTCGCGGTCTTCTTCGCGGTTAGCGCCTGGCAGTCCAGGAATCTCCTGGGAACAGATCGTGTATTGGCACCGCCCCTGAGTGCGGTCACGCTGGATGGCGAGCTGTACGATCTTGCTGCGAAGTCCGGCAAGCCCGTGCTGGTTTACTTCTTTGCGCCCTGGTGTGCCTTTTGTTCGGCGAGTGCCGACAACGTCGTACGCCTGCGCAAGCTACGCGACGAGGCCGGGCTGGCCATCATCGCGGTCGCCCTGGACTGGCAGAGCCACGACGAAGTTCGTGAGTACGCCAGTGGACACGAACTCAATGTCCCTGTTCTCCTGGGCAACGCCGCTGTCGCGAAAGCCTGGCATGTTTATGCGTTCCCTACGTACTATGTTCTCGACAGCGAGCACAGGGTCGTCGCCCGGGACATCGGGTACAGCACGCAATTGGGCTTGTGGTGGAGAAGCCTGGTCGCGGAATGACCGATCGTTGGCCAGTAGCTACGAAGGCAACGAGACTTGACTATGGGCTAGCTATTTTCCCAGACAATTAGATTGCTGAACTCCGTATCCAGGGCAGAAAGATAGCGCTGTTCAATTTGCTCTCGCTTCACTTTGAGCGTTGGTGTTAACAGATTATTGTCGATGTTCCACTCGTCACTGGCGATGAAGATATTGGATAGGCGCTCGTGGGACTCTAACTGTCGATTGGTATCAATCAGGGTAGCTTCGAGACTTTGCTCGACGTTCTCTTTTGGTAAATGTTGCGCCGCTTCTGCGAGAACGACAACGGCGATCGGTGCTGGCAGGCCGGAGCCAATGACACAAATCTGTTCCAGCAGGGGGTTCGCCGACAATCGCCCCTCGATCGGCACCGGCACCACGTATTTTCCCTTCGCTGACTTAAAGATGTCCTTAACTCGTCCTGTGAGTCTGTAACCTTTGCGCTTTTCATCCCAGACCGCTTTATCACCGGTGTGGAAGAAACCGTCTTCAGTGAATACCTCAGCTGTGAGCTCTGGTTGCTTCAGGTACTCAGTGAACAGGCCCGGGGAACGGATAAGGAGTTCGCCGTGTTCGGATATCTTCAATTCCGTGCCTTCTACCGGCACACCAATGGTGCCAATGCGCCCGGCCTGGAATGGTATGTTGGCGCAGGCCAGTCCGCTGGTTTCGGTCATGCCCCAGCCCTCGCCAATGTTCATGCCGAGTCTTCGGTACCAGTTGATCGTGTGCGGTGATATCGGGGCCGTACCTGACGCGAACTTCGTGCAGATCTCGAAGCCCAGTTCCCCGCGAATTTTGCGTGCGACCATGCGGCCGACCAGCGGAATCGCCAGCAACATGCGCAGTTTTGCCGGCGCGACCTTCGAATGAACGCCGGCCTGGAACCTGACCCAGAGACGCGGAACCGATGCGAAGGTGGTCGGGTTCGCCGTCTTCAGATCGTGTGTGAATGTGTCGAGTGACTCGACGAAAAAGATCCTGGCGCCCGCGATGATGGATGGTCCGACGATTGCCATCCGCTCCGTTACATGCGCCAACGGCAGATAAGACAGCGTGCGGTCTTCGCTGCCCACGACCACGATCTTTAGTAACGCGTGGCAGCCATATACACAAGCGCGATAGCTGATTGCGACACCCTTCGGCCTACCCGTGCTGCCCGAGGTGTAGAGGATGGTCATTATGTCCTCGCCCCCTGGCTCGTGCAGTGCCGGGATCGGATCGGTCCTGTCGATCAGGTCCTGCCAGTGATACTGGCACTCGATCGTCGGGTAGGGAAACGCGATCGTCGGCAGCGTCTGCGGTATGGCTTTGCCAACGGCGTCAGGCTCATCAAGCTTGCCGACGAACACCGCTTTCGCTTCACTGTGACCGATGATGTACGCAATCGTGTCCCGGTTCGCGGTTGGATAGATTGGTACAGAGATCATCCCTGCCATCGCGATCGACAGATCGGCGAGTATCCATTCGGCGCTGTTCTTGGCGAGGATTGCCACCTTGTCGCCGCGGCCCATGCCAAGTCCGAGCAGCGCGGCGGCCATGCGACGGGAGTGGTCCAATGCCTCCCTGAATGTGATCGTACGAAGGCGGCCATCCACAGGCTGCAACAGAAACTCGCGATCCGGCATTTTGTCGGACCAGGCGAAGAGGGCCTTGTGTACAGTTAGCAGTTCATTCATAGCTGTAATCAGTATGACACCTGCGCGAGTTCCTCGATCAACTCGACAATCACCGGCTCATTCCGAATGGGGTCGTAGAAGGGCATGTGGGGTTCGAGGAAGTGCATGATATAGCTTGGCAGATCGAGACCCTGGCGAATACAACTGACGGCACATTGCTCACGTCACCGGATGATGGATGAATGCAGAAGGATTGTCGATTTCAGGGCGGGCCGATGCGTGCACGCTATGTCTCTTCCGGCTTCTCGTCTTCGACGTGCGCGTAATGATCGTCGCGAAAGCGCAGGAGCAGCATCTCCGCTTCGTCCGGATCACCGTCATCCTGGAGCAGCGCTTCGCGCGCGAGTTCCAGGCTTGCCTCGAGGTTTTCAGATACCACGAGGCTTGCGCCGAGCTTCCGCAGTGTCCGGCATTGTTCTGCATTGTGCCCCCTGACCAGGATTGTGACATTCGGACGTACCTGGCGCAGCGCGGCCAAGACGTCTTCTGTGGCCTCGAAGTCGTCCAATGTGATGATCACCAGTTCGGCCTTCGCAATGCCGACAGAGCGCAGGACCTCGGGACGGCGCACATCGCCATAAAAGATGCGATGACCCTCTGCGTGTTCACGCAACACGAGCGACGAGTTGTAGTCGATCGCAACGTACGACTTACCTGCCAGCGTAAGTATCTCGCCGATGCGTCGGCCGACACGGCCGAAACCGGCCACGACGATACGTGCTGTTGCCGGTGATTCCTTGCGCGCTTCTTTCAGGTCACGCGGCATACCTGCCAGGCGTTGTGCGAGGTGAGCGATCACCGGCGTCACGAGCATGCTGAGTACGACGACCAGGAGCAACTGCTGGAACAGTGCGGTGTCGATGAGGTTCACCTGGTGTGTGTAGGCAAACAGGATCAGTCCGAACTCGCCGCTCTGAGACAGCAGCAGACCCACAGCCGCGCCTGAGGACGTTCGGAGACCGAAAGACCTGGCCAACGGCCACAACACGGCGAACTTCACGACGATAAGCGCGACAAGCAGCCCCAGTAACGAGAACGGCTGCGCGAAGAAGGTGCCGAGGTCGACCGACATGCCCATCGACATGAAGAACAGTCCCAGCAACAGGCCGCGGAACGGCTGAATCTCCGCGACGATTCCGTGGCGATACGGCGAATCCGCGATCAGCAGGCCGGCGATGAATGCACCCATTGCCATGGACATGCCTATGTGCTCGGTCAGGAGTGCGCTGCCCAGCACCAGAACGACCACCAACGCCGTGAATATCTCCTGCGTACGCGCTTGTGTGACGCGATGCAAAACCGGCTGCAGAAAGTATCGACCGCCGATGACGACGAGCAGCAGAATGACCGCGGCTTCCAACAGGGCAAACGCGATGTCCGTACCGATCGCAAATTCCCGGGCCGCCAGCAATGGCACGAGAGCGAGGAGCGGCACCACTGCCAGGTCCTGGAGCAGCAACACGGCCAGCGATGTCCTGCCGTAATTGGAGTGCAGCATCTTTTGCTCCCCGAGAAGCTGGAGCACAAAAGCCGTGGACGAAAGCGCGAGTGCGGGACCGATCAGGATCGCTGCACGATACGGAACACCCAGGAACTCGTGAGCGCCGACCGTGAGCAAAGCCCCGGTTATTACCAATTGCAGGGTTCCGAGCCCGAAAACCATCCGCCGCATCAGCCACAGGCGAGCTGGCCTGAGTTCGATGCCGATAACGAACAACAGGAGGATAACGCCCAGCTCGGCCAGCTGGCCGATATCGTGTACGTTGTCGATCAGCGCCAGGCCGGACGGTCCGACCAGCACGCCTGCGACGAGAAATCCGGGGACCGCGCCAAAACCCGCCGCGCGGAATAGCGGCACGGCAATAACGGCCGCCGTCAGGAGGATAACGATGTCCAGTAGATAGTTGGCCATCATTCCGCAGCAAGTGTGTGTATTTCTCCGTTACAACAATACCACTTGATGCTTACCGAATGGTCGCGAATGGCCGCGTCGCTTGAGTTCCGGGAACAGGGTCATGCTTCACTGATTCGCAGGTCGCGTTCCATTGTTATCGACGCGACTTGACTGCACGGATCCCGCGAACCCGCAGCTCATTGTCAGCCAGGCACGTTATGCGCCACTCGGCTCGGCAATAGACTCGGGCGCCGGTCAATGGCACGTTCCGGAGCTACCAGTAGTGTCGTCTTCGTCTTTACCGACTGTAGAAAGTTGATCTATATCAGGGAGTTCCCGAGGTCCGACCCCGCGGTTGGTACCGCTGATTCGGGCGGGGCTTACTCCGACTCGGCGTCTCCGGCGAGTGCTGCATCGAGCATCTCGACCAATTCATCGCGGCTGTAGCTGTAAGGACCCCACGTGTTCAGCTGTACAAGCTCGTTGATCTTGGTGCCAATAGTCCATTGTTGCTCTTCCACGCGCGGGACAACCATGTAGCGAAGCAACGGCTCGTCGTCGAACAAAGCATGCATGAACGCTTCGGTAACCTCATCGGGCTCCTTGTACGACAGCTCACGCTCGGCAGTCGCCTCATAGTCCTTTTGCATTTCTTCGGTAATTTCGCCGCCTGCGGCTTTCGCCTTCTCGAACTCGCGCGACACGCTGCTGCGACGGATGTTGGACTTGTAATTGCCGGGCTCCACGACACTGACCGAGACGCCGTGTGGTTCCATTTCGCCGGCCAGCGAATCAGTAAAAGCCTCAATCCAGTGCTTGCTGCCGCTGTAGGCGCTGCCGCCCGGCCATGAACCTGTTCCTGCTATCGAGCCTGTCGTAATAATGCGGCCTTTTGCTTCCATAACGAGTGGCGCGAACGCCTGCGTCGTACGATATACGCCCTCGACATTGACGGCATAGACAAAAGTCTGATCTTCTATCGGCGTTTCGACAACCTTGTCACCGGCGCCGACGCCGGCATTGTTGACGAGGCCATACAAGCCCGTTCCCTTCTCTTTGATCATCTCGACAGCGGCATCGACCTGGTCCTGCCTGGTCACATCGAGCCGCACGGCCGTTATGTTGTCGATCGCATCCAGCTCTGCGAGATCCGCGTCTTTGCGCGCGCCGGCGTAGACGTGGTAGCCGTTCTCGGCCAGCGATTCGGCGAGATTCCGGCCGATGCCCGTACTGGCGCCCGTAATCAGGATGGACTCGTGGTCGTCTGCAGCGACGGTGTGCGGTGCTGCGAAAAAAACGACGGCGCCGGCAATGACAAACAGGAGGAACTTGTTCATGGTGGTTACCTAATATTCTTGAAGGCGGTGACACTAGCATAATCGAGCGCGATTTTGCCCTGAGAACCAAACGCAGACTTGACGCTCCAGGCGCAACAACTATCTACTTCCCTTTAGCTATTTGACTTGCCCCAAAGATGAAGCCGATGATGACGACAACAAAGGTTGCTATCAAATGAAGAAAGCTCTTCTTATCGTTCTGGCTTTGATAGGCGCATTCTTTGCCTATGAGCAAAACATTGTCGGCGACCAGCAGGCAGACGTTAGTGCTGGTGCGCACAAGGCACAGCCCGCCGAGCAATGGCGATCCGGCCAACAGGTCCGGGGCCAGGGAGAAGTGATCCGTACACTGTCGGACGATAATGACGGTAGCAGGCATCAACGCTTCATCCTCCGACTCAGTTCAGGCCGTACTTTGCTGATTGCCCACAATATTGATCTCGCGCCCCGGATTAACGCGCTGCGCGCCGGAGACACAGTAGCGTTTTACGGCCAATATGAGCAGAACGACAAAGGCGGGGTTATCCACTGGACGCATCACGATCCGCAGGGGCGGCATACGCCCGGGTGGCTGGAGCACAATGGGCGACGGTATCAGTAACCGAAACCACGCAGTTACAACGCGAGACCGAGGAAATGAAGCAAGACTACCTGCAAATGAAAATGCTCGAGGTGGCGCCCCAGGTCTATGCTGCCGGGCAGCTGTTCGAAACCGATTTGCAGCTCATCTCCAGACAAGGGGCTCGCAGCATCATCAATACGCGGCCCGATAACGAGGTTGAGGGGCAGCCATCGTCGGCAGAGCTTGCGAAGGCCGCCGAGGAATACGGGATAACACTCGTCCACTTCCCCGTCGATCCCGGATCGATAAGTGAGGAGGCCGCCGTGGCCTTTGCGAAGGCCTGTGAAGACCTCGAGCGGCCGCTTATCGTTTGTGCCCGATCCGGCGCCCTGTCGGTCAGGATCTGGGAGACGGCAGAACTTGCAGTACCGTAGTTAGAGATCACGGCAACCCGAATGTCCCGCTCTGCCAAAGAAATTGCTGCGGCGAAATTTCGCAAGTACATGCACCGCAGCAACGAGCTGCACGGCAGCTATCTCGACGAACCCGGGCAACTGCAGCAATACGACCGCTTTACCGAATGGCAAATGGCATATCGGCGGGTTACTGCGTGCCATGCGTGGACCGGCAAACGCAGCGGGCCTCGGCGCACTGCAGGAGTTTCTCGAAAGCGGCTACGCGAAATTCAAAGAGATTCCCGATATCGATCACTTCCTGGGCGAGATCGACACTCGCATGATCGGGTTTTTCGAGACGATTTACACCAAGCCTCTGAATGAGCTCCACTAGAAACCGACAGCTGCGAAACTGCAAATCTACATTTCTTCATCATAGGTTCCACCGCACCTGCTCGATGCGGTGGAACCACACGCCTTACCACTAACTATTTTTCTTTCGCTATTCGACTCACTGCGAAGAAAAAGCCGAGAACGACGATGACAAACGTCGTTACCAGAAGCAGGTCGCTCTGTCCGAGGACAAAGAGCGCCCCAACTCCTGCGAGCACCAACACAAAAACGATCAGAAAGTATTGCATTTATGCCTCCTGTGGAGCGGGAACGCAGTCGCTCGTGTCGGATTCAGCGGGTGAATAGATCCCGATAAGTCCCTTGATGCCAAACGTCATTACGACGTTAAACAGGAACAAGGCAAACGCCAGGATCAGCATGCCGCCACAGATTCCGGCAAGAACCATATAGGTGTTGTATTCACCATCGACATAGACTGCCCTTCTCAACATGCCGTCGATTCCTGCCATGCCCATGAAGGACCCCATGCCAATGCCGCCAACCAGGTGTAACCAGAAGTGCGCGGTTGCCAGTTTCTGGCTGTAGAGCTTGGCACCATTGGTGAGAATGGGAAGCAGGAGATAAATGGCCGAGTAGAGGGTCATCGTCAGTCCGACGAGGATGGCGACGTGAACGTGAGACCCGATAATCCACTGGGTGTTGTGCAGAACCCGGTTCATCCCGAGATCAGCCTGGATGATGCCGGCGGGCACTGCCAGCATGAAGCCCAGTAGTCCACCCAGGAGGAACTTCAACTCGTTCGTCATCTTGAGAGGACGGGCCTTGTACAGAGTGACCAGCGTGACGTAAACAGCGAGGCCTTGCGTGACAAGCTCCAGGGCCGTGACCATTTCTCCGGACAGGACTTTCAGCAAGTTGGACTGTCCCTGGTCAGACATCAGGTGGTGCGACCAGACTGTCCATGAAACGACCATCTCCACGAACAGTGCAGCGCGGGCGATGTGCTTCATGAAGAGATCTTTACCGGTAATCATCATTGCCAGGATGTACCAGGTACCGGCAACGAAGATCAGGACGAGGCCATCAGCAATCAGGTCCAGTCCCCACCAGAAGATGTTTTTGTATAGAAGCGCGTCCACCCAGGTCTTTTCAAGACCGAAACCGAACAGTGCACCGAACATGTAGATCAGCAGAAGCACGCCGGCGGCCGTGATAACGACGGCATTCAGGCCGACATCAATCGTTCCCCGGGAAATGGCGGCAACAGGAAGATCAACGATGTGTTCTGTCTTCTTCCCCTTGAAGAAGTTGCCTATTGCCTTGAACCCGATAGCGTCCTTGAACAGCTCCATTGAAGGTTGCGTATCCCACCCTTTCGGCGTGTACATGATCGTTTTGAACACGTTGTAGGAATAGAGGAACGTTCCCACCATGATCAGGGCGACGCCAACAACGTAGAACAATCCGCCGACAATATTGAACTGAGCGAAGTCCGCTGGCAGCGGCCAGTAGAGTGTATACAGCGGGGCATACGCGAACAGGAATCCGGCCAGCCACATGATGAAAGTACCGCCACCAATTAACAGCCATGATGCATTCGCCAGTGCCAGACTGAAGATTGGTTTCTTCATAAAGAAAGGCACGAGGAAGAGAAAGGCGCCAAACACGATCATGTAGGTGGAGCCGAACACCCCGACCATGGGATGGACCGTCATGATGGAGAAGAAGTGAGCATCATCGATGGCGGCGACCGGCGTGATCTCCACCACTCTCATCATCATTCCCTCGACAGCAGCCAGGCCATAGAAGAGAACGCCGAGCACGACGAAGCGCAGGGAAATCTTTTGCATGGGCGTCATGCTGCCGAGTTTCAGGCCACCTTCGTGGCCGTTAATCAAAGTGTTTACGAAACTCATGACTGTCCCCTTCTCGCTACTGCACGAACGTCATCCTGGTCACATCCGGAGACGACCAGGGCGTCTTTCGCAACCATCCTTGCTCCTTTGGGACCCGAATATTCCGTCGAGCGGATGTAGTAGGTTCCGTTTCTGTCGAACTTCCACATCAGGTCATTTCTGCTTTGGGGAACAACCTGCATCTGGGCCACCATCGTGTGATCGGCACGGAAGATCCCGAAGCCATAGGTAAGATCATTGGATGTGGCGTTGAAAACGACATGTTCTCCACATCCCACCCGCATGGGAAAACTGGAGAAAGTCATTTGATGATCTTCATAAGTGATATCAAAAACAGTGTCTGCCTCGATGCTTGCGCGGTTCAGGTCGATAGATACCCAGGGCACAGCGTTGTAGGTCAGAAAGTGAAGTCCGGTTCCGACCACCGCCAGCACGGCAACGTAGGTCCAGAAGATCGCTGGCTTTGCACCGGCATCGTGATCTTTTGGCTTGGTGATGCGATACCCGAACCAGCCGATCAGCGATATGGCAATAAAGGCGTATAGCCCGTAAACCAGTTTCAAGGTCGCAAGAACGTCAATTGAGTCGGCCATAGTTTTCCCTTTGCGTCAGGAGTAAATAATCAGAGCTGCGAGCCGGATGGCCGCAGTATTCTCGATCATTGAAGGAGGCTGCAGAGACGCTAACCAGGTTTGGCGTCAAACCTTGGTATTCGTGAGGCGCCCACGAATAAGCTGGATTTACGGGGACGATTCCAACCGCTCGTGGGGCGCGAGAAGGTTGGCCGAACGCAGCGACATATGGGTCTCTCGAAGCGTCTAGCATGTCATTGTTCTCGTCTGTCCGGCATGCCGGACAGACGAGAAGAAGTCTATTCCTCGCTATATGCCTGCGCAACGAATTGGACTTCGGATACTACTTAGAATTGTGGATAGTACTTATGAGCCCGGAAGGAGTCGTGAGAAGGGCTTCGTTACCACGGGTGTAGCGCCAATTACTTCTTGCCCTGTGCGACCTCGCCACCTGCCGCTTTCCAGGCCTCGATGCCGCCATCGACATGACAGGTTTTCAGGCCCATCTCCTGGGCGATATCCGCCGCGAGCGCGGATCGCCAGCCCAGGTTGCAAAAGAAAACGAATTCCTTCGGCTCGGCGAATACGGCATGGTGGTAGGGGCTTTCCGGATCAATCCAGAATTCCAGCAAGCCGCGCGGGCAGTGGAAAGCGTCGGGTATACCGCCTTCACGCTTCAGCTCCCTGACGTCACGCAAGTCAACGAAGACCACATCGTCCGAGCCCTGCTTGTCGATAGCCTCGGCGGCCGAAATGGTCCGTATCCGAGCCTCGGATGCCTCAACCAGAGCTTTGTAACCAATCTTGCTCATGTTTCCCCTCCGGGCCTGGTGCCGACTTATCTGCTCAGGCTACTACTATAGTATGTAGAGTACGCATTAAGCGGCTCTTCAAAGCCCTTTTCCCTCACGAAAGCGCTAGAATTTCCTCTCCTTCTATCTGAGAGGAAGAAAAACAATGAAATATCCACAGCATTTCATGAAGCGGCTCACCGGCCTGGCAGTGCTCGGTTCTGTGCTCGCCCTGTCGGCTTGTCAGCCACAGGAGCAACAGCAGGCGGCAGCGCCGGCGGCAGCCGCAGCCGAGAAGGAAGTCTTTGTCTGGAAACTTGCCCAGACCTGGGGGACGGGATTCCCAATCTTCGGTGACGCGGTCATCAAGATGGCCGACATGGTCAATGAGATGTCCGGCGGTGAGCTGGAAATCCGGATTGACTCGGCAAACAAGCACAAGGCGGCGTTCGGCATCCTCGACATGGTCAAGGCCGGCCAGTATGAAATGGGCCATTCGGCCTCTTACTACTGGAAGGGCAAGGATCCGAACACCATGTTCTTCTCCACCATGCCCTTCGGCATGATCGCCCCGGAGCAGTACGCCTGGTTCTACTACGGCGGTGGCATGGAGCTGATGAAGCAGGTCTACGATAAACACGGCGTCTACAGCTTTCCCGGGGGCAATACCGGCAACCAGATGGGCGGGTGGTTCCGCAAGGAAATCAACACACTCGACGATTTCAACGGCCTCAAGATGCGTATTCCGGGCTTTGCCGGTGAGATCCTCTCCAAACTTGATGTCGTCGTAACGAACATCGCCCCTGGCGAGCTTTATACGGCGCTCGAGCGTGGCACTATCGACGCCCTGGAATGGGTCGGGCCATCCCTCGATCTCAATATGGGGTTCCAGAAGATTGCGCCTTACTACTACACCGGTTGGCACGAGCCTGCGACGGAACTGCAGTTCATGGTCAACCAGGAAGCGTTTGATGCCCTGCCGGAACATTTGCAGGAAATCCTGGTCACTGCCATGAAGTACGCGGCCTATGATATGTATGCCCGCTCCTACCATGACAGCGCGGTCAACTGGGCTTCAATCGCGGAGGAATATCCGGACGTCAAGATCCGTACCTTCCCGCCCGAGATTATTGCCGAAATGAAGAAGGTCAACCAGGAACTACTGGCCGAAAGCGCGGCCAATGATCCGACCTTCAAGGAAATCCTGGATTCACAAACGGCCTACATGAAGATGGCGCGCAAGTGGACCGAGATCTCCGACTACGCGTATCTCAAAGACAATCTCGAATAGTCCCGCGCGGACTCCCGGCTTCGGCCGGGAGTCCTTTGCTGCCCTATAAAGGCATTTCATGCTCCTGAGGCTAGAGCAGTTCTTCGATCGCTTCTCCGACGTGATGGGGTGGGTTGCCGGCGTTCTTAACTTGCTCATGCTGCTGAACGTCTTCTACGACGCGATCATGCGGTATTTCTTCAGCACCGGTTCGATCGCCATGCAGGAGATGGAGTGGCACCTTTTTGCGATGGTCTTCCTGTTCGGTATTGCTTATGGGCTGAAGGAAGACGGCCATGTGCGTGTCGATGTCTTTTACGACCGTTTTTCGCCGCGCTGGAAAGCCATCGTCAACATTGGCGGCACCGTCTTGTTTTTGTTGCCGCTAAGCGTGCTGATCATCGAGGGTTCGGTCTGGTACGTGCAGGAGGCTTTCAATTCGGGAGAGGTTAGTGGCGACCCGGGTGGTTTGCCGTATCGCTGGCTGATCAAGTTCGTCATCCCGGCGTCATTTGTTTTCCTGGTCGTCTCCGCGACCGGGTTTGTCATTCGTAACGTCAATGTTCTCCTGGGTCTCGCAGAGCCGCCGGAACACCGCGCCGAGCTTTTGTAGATGATCGGGCTGATCATGTTTGGCGTTGCCCTGCTGCTGTTGCTTGTCGGCTTTCCTGTGGCGTTTACTTTCGGTGGAGTCGCGGTTTTCTTTGGCCTGCTGGCCGAGGGGCCCGAGATTTTCTCGCTGATGCCACACCGCATCTGGTCGATCATGAATAACACGATCCTGATGGCCATCCCGTTGTTTATTTTCATGGGCATCGTGTTGCAGAAGTCCGACCTGGCCGAACGCCTGCTCGAGTCGATGGGGTTCCTGTTTGGCGAGATTCGTGGCGGCATTGCTATATCAACAATCCTGGTAGGCGCCTTGTTGGCGGCATCCACAGGTGTCGTCGGTGCCAGCGTGGTTGCGATGGGGGTCATCTCCCTGCCGGTCATGCTCAAGTACAACTATGACAAGCGACTGGCCACAGGAACCATTTGTGCGGCCGGTACGCTTGGCCAGATTATTCCGCCGTCCATTATTCTCATCATCCTCGGCGATGTTTTCCAGGAGCCCGTCGGCGATCTGTTCAAGGCCGCGCTCTGGCCAGGCCTGTCTCTGGTCGTTTTTTACGTCGCCTATATCGTCATCATCACGCTGATCAAGAAGGACCTGACGCCGCCAATCCGGCTGGATGAGATGACAGGATCAAAAAGCCAACAGGTATGGCAAGCGCTGAAGGCGGTCGTCCCACCACTCGTGTTGATCATCCTGGTACTCGGCTCGATCCTGACGGGTGTGGCAACGCCGACGGAGTCGTCCTCGGTCGGCGGCGTTGGCGCTATCCTGCTCGCGGCATTATATGGCCGGTTCTCGGTCCGCATGGTCTGGGAGAGTACGCTGGAGACCGTCAAGATCACGGCCATGGTCTTTGCGATCCTGATCGGCGCGACTGCATTCTCGATGGTGTTCACCTATACCGGCGGCGATTGGATCGTCGAAGAATTCATGCTGAGCCTGCCGGGAGAAGAGTGGGGCTTCCTGATCCTTTCGATGCTGGTCATTATGGCGCTGGGCTTCTTTATCGATTTCGTCGAGATTTCCTACATCGTCGTACCGATCCTGGTGCCCATCGCGGCCAGTTTAGGTATCAACCCGGTCTGGTACGCAATCCTGGTGGCGATGAACCTGCAGACGTCATTCCTGACGCCGCCCTTTGGCTTCAGCCTGTTCTATCTCAAGGGTGTCGCACCACCCGAGGTCCGAACTACAGACATTTACTATGGCGTCACGCCCTTTATCGTTCTGCAGATGATCGTTCTGGGCATCCTCGTGTTTTTCCCGCAGTGGTTTGGTTTTACAACGCACTAGGTGGTAACTCAGCGACTTGCGTTGTCAGTGCCGCCAGGATATTTGCTCGCGCGGCGAAAAGCAGAGGGTGACATTCCCGTGGTCAAGCGAAATTGACGGGTGAACGCGCTTTGGTCGGCATAACCGGATTTCAGTGCCACCGTAGCGATTGATTGACGGCCAGGTAACGACCACGAGAGTCTTTTATGAAAAAGACTATGTCCGGCAGGCAATCGAACAGCGATTCGCCGCTAAACGCCGGGTTGAGTTGCTGCAGGATACTTTGCGGCTCGGACTGATTGGCCATGGGTAAATTATGCAGAAATCCAAGTTCTTAGTCATTTCTCTGCCAAGCCCGATGACCGTGCCGGGTTTATACTGGCGGAGGCCGGGGACCAAGGTGGAAGTAACGAAATTCCCGACAAATACAGGTGAATATGATGGCAGACAAAGATAGCGTTTTTCGCGGCTGTATGCCGGCGTTAATGACTCCCTGCGCCGATGATGGCGCGCCAGATTATGCTGCACTTGTAGCGAAAGGAGTCGAGCTCATTAACCTGGGCATGAGCGGCGTGGTGTATTGCGGGTCAATGGGCGATTGGCCATTGCTGACCGACGAGCAACGCCAGGAGGGCGTCCGGCAACTCGTCGCCGCAAACGTACCGGTGGTCGTCGGGACCGGAGCGCAAAACACCGCCAGTGCAGTAGCACATGCGGCGCATGCGTCGGCCGTGGGCGCCGCCGGCCTGATGGTCATTCCCAGGGTGCTGTCGCGCGGCTCATCTGCGGCTGCGCAAAAGGCGCATTTTGGAGAGATTCTGGCGGCTGCGAGCGATGTGCCTGCGGTGATATACAACAGCCCGTACTACGGTTTCGAAACTCGTGCAGATCTCTTCTTCGAGCTTCGCGCGCGCCACCTGAACCTGATTGGCTTCAAGGAGTTCGGTGGTGCCGACTCCCTGAGTTACGCCGCCGAACACATAACATCTGGCGACTCCGGACTGACACTGATGGTTGGCGTGGACACGCAGGTATTTCACGGCTACGTCAACTGCGGCGCCACGGGTGCGATTACCGGCGTCGGCAACGCGCTGCCTGTCGAAATCCTGCGGCTGGTAGAGCTGTGTGAGCAAGCGGCCGCTGGCGATGTAGAGGCGAGGCGCCTGGCGAAAGAACTGGACACGGCGCTTGCTGTGTTGGCGAGTTTCGACGAGGGCCCGGACCTGGTCCTGTTCTACAAGTACCTGATGGTTCTCGAGGGCCACAACGAATACGCCCGGCACTTCAATTCGAGTGATGAACTGAGTGCAAGCCAGCGCGCTTTCCTGAAAGATCAGTGGGCACTATTTCGTGCCTGGTGGCGTGACTGGCCGGGGGCGGCTGCCCCCTAGGGATCAAACGTGCGACTAATCGATTCTCACACGGGCGGCGAACCGACTCGCGTCATCATTGAGGGTGGACCGGACCTGGGTGGTGGGTCGCTCGATAGTCGACGGCAAGTATTCGCTGAGAAATTCGACCATATTCGAACGGCCGTTATTCTCGAACCGCGAGGTTTCGATGCCATGGTTGGGGCGCTCCTGTGCGAGCCAACAGATGCCAGTTGTGTCACGGGCGCCATCTTCTTCAACAATGTCGGATACCTGGGAATGTGCGGTCATGGTGCGATCGGCATCGCCGTTACACTGGCCTATCTCGGGCGAATTGACCTTGGCAGGCACAAGATCGAGACGCCGGTTGGAATAGTGCAGGTCGAACTTGTCGGGCCGAATGAGGTTCGAGTCGAAAACGTCGCCAGTTATTGCCATCGGCGCGAGGTTACTGTGGCTGTCGATGGGCTCGGGCAAATAACCGGGAGCATTGCGTGGGGCGGCAACTGGTTCTTTCTCGTCGACAAGACGCCTGTTGAGCTGAAGCATGCGAACATTCCCCGGCTCACAGCAACTGCACTGCAAATTCAACAAGCGTTGATCGACAACGGCATAACAGGCGCAGACGGTGCAATGATCGACCACATCGAATTATTCGGCCCCGCCCATTCCCCAACAGCCAACAGTCGGAATTTCGTGCTCTGCCCCGGGGGCGCCTACGATCGCTCACCCTGTGGCACAGGAACCAGCGCGAAGGTCGCCTGCCTGGCGGCAAGAGACGAACTCCAGCCCGGCGAGGAATGGGTACAGGAAAGTATCATCGGCAGTCAATTCACGATGCATTACCGGCTCGATGACGATGGCCAGATAATCCCCACCATAACCGGCCGCGCCTTTGTCTCTGCCGAGACCATGTTGGTTCAGCAGCCCGATGACCCATTTGCAGATGGCATCAAGTGACCGAGTCAACACAGGGCGAGCGTGTTGTTATCGTTGGTGCGGGTGTCATTGGTATTGCTTGTGCCCATTATCTTGCCCGCGCGGGATTTCGGGTAACGGTAATTGATAAGGGCGCCATCGCCGGTGCATGTTCGAGCAGTAATTGTGGTTTTATTTGCCCGAGCCACGTTCTGCCGTTGGCGCAACCCAACGCAATCGGCAAGGCACTTGCGTCTCTTTTAAATCCGAATGCAGCGTTTCGAGTAAAGCCGCGCATGAGTGCGGCATTTATGAACTGGCTCTGGCAGTTCTCTGTTCGCTGCAACAGAAAACACATGTCGTACGCCGGCGGCCATCTCAAGTCCATCCTTGACTCATCGATAGGCGAGTACAGAGGTCTGCTTTCCACATTGCCACTGGACGTGCAGTGGCGGGAAAGTGGTCTTCTCTTCGTAATGAAATCCTCGTCCGGCGTACGCGAATTTGAAGAGAACGACAAATTTCTCGGCGGAGAATTCGGTCTGACAGCGCGCCGCCTTGACGGGTCGGAGTTGCCGGCTTTTGACCCGGCGTTAAAGACGGGCCTGGCCGGCGCTTTCTATTACAAGGATGACGCGTACCTCAACCCCGCGCAGCTGTGCAGCGCCTGGTCAGCACTCCTCATACGCGACGGCGTCGACTTCAGGGAGGATTGTGCGCTGCAGTCTGTTGAGAAGGCGAATGGTCGCATTACGCACATCGGTACGAACAGGGGACAGATTCGAGCTGAACATCTTGTTGTCGCGGCTGGCGCAAGGAGCGCCATGTTCGCGAAGTCGTTGGGCTGTTCAATCCCGGTAGAGCCCGGCAAGGGATACTCGATTACGATGCAGCGTCCGGAACGCTGCCCGAAATATCCGATGCTATTCCCGGAGCATCATGTTGGTGTTACTCCATTCGAGGACGGATACCGCCTGGGTTCGATGATGGAGTTTGTTGGTTTCGACAACTCGATACCACAGCGTCGCGTGTCGCAGTTGAAAGCATCGGCCGAACCCTACCTCGTCGAGCCACACACGGAGACGCTTATTGAGAAGTGGTACGGGTGGAGACCAATGACCTGGGATAGTCTGCCGATAATTGGCCGGGTGCCCGGCATCGACAACGCGTATCTTGCGACGGGTCACAACATGCTGGGAATGAGCCTTGCACCAGGTACCGGTCGATTAATATCGGAAATCGTTCAACAGAAACAAACTCATATTGATTCGTCGGCATTTTCGCCGGCGCGATTCTGACCCGGCTCAAAGATTCAAGGGCGCCTAACCAGATTAATCGTTGCTTATCGATCCGTGTAGTCTGCAACCGGCTTGCCCAGCACGTCCATATCCGGGGTGATGCCGAGACCCGGGTCGTCCGAGGCCACCATTTGACCTGCTACCCGCGTAGGTGCACCCGTCGCATTTCGAACGGTGACATAACTATTGAAGTCGGTCGCCGAGAAGCGCAATGACTCGGGTGTCGAATGAGCCAGGTGTGCAATCGCCGCAGTGATAATGTCGCCGCCCCAGCTGTCCTCGATTGTCATGGGTATATTCAGCGCCACGCAGAGATCCCGGATTTGGCGCGCTTTTGTCAGGCCCCCGACCTTGGATATTTTCAGGTTGATTACATCCATTGCGCCATCGGCGTGACCGCGAAGCAGGGCGTCGATACCAGTGATATTTTCATCCAGGATGAACGGCAGCGACGTTCGGCGTCTAATCGTCAGACAATGCTCATAGGACCGGCAGGGCTGTTCGATGTACACGTCCCGATCTCGAACGGCGTTCACGACCCGAATGGCATCGTCCACGCGCCAGCCGGTATTCGCGTCCGCAACGAGCACTTCTCCGTCCGTCAGTACGTCCGACGCAGCGTGAATCCGGTCGATATCGTCCTGCGGTGTACCGCCAACCTTGAGCTGGAACCTGGTGTACCCGTCCGCACGATGCCTGGCGACGTTTTCCGCCATTTCATCGGCCGGCCGTTGGCTGATCGCGCGATACAGTGCAACACCGTCGCCGAACTTGCCGCCCATCAATGCACAGACTGATTGCCCGCTCGCCTTGCCAAGCAGATCCCAGCATGCCATGTCGATAGCGGACTTGACGTAAGGGTGTCCTAACAACGCCCTGTCCATAAGCTGGTTGATCGGCCCAATTGCCGTCGGGTCCTGCCCCAGGAGTGTCTCTGAGAGCTCGCCGATTCCGGCACGTGCTCCTGGACCATAAGCAGGCAGGTAAAAAGGTCCTAACGGACAGACCTCGCCATAACCGGAAAGGCCGTCGTCGGTGATCAACTCAACGACGGTGCTATCGAACACCTCAACAAACTTGCCCTCAGACCATGAATAACGGCCCTCAACCAAAGGCAGGTTCACTTGATAAACACGGATCGCGGAAATTTTCACGTTGCCCCTTTTATCTTGTTTGGGCGATTGCCGGCAGCGACACATCAAGTTCAAAGATATAGAACGCCTATTCTATACTGCGTCGTCGATCGATAATGCGGCAAGCCTATGATCTGGGGGTATAGCGGCGCCTATTTGAGCTCATCCTCGATCAGTTCGAGGAGTTCTTCAGACTCGGATCGTGCCACTCGATACAGCGAAACCATCGCGTCGGTATCCTGCCTGGTATACACAAAGAAGTTCTGGAACATCTGATCTTGCAACAAAGCGGGATCCGTCACGCGCATGGTGGCGAGATCGAAGCCGTTCATCAGCAGCGGGATATAGCCGTCGTCGAGCGCCTGGAGATAGTTCCTCTGTTGTGAGGCGATGTCTTTGTGTCGCCTGTCGAGCCGAAGGATGCTCTTCTTGATCTTCGTGTTACGCAACAGGCGAAAGTCGCCGCTTTCCTGCATCGAACGATACGTAAAGTCGGAAGGCACAAAGAACTGATAATTGGCCGGTGTATAAATGGCCCGAGCCTGTTCCTCGGGCGCCAGCTCTCCAAGCGTCGGCATTAGTTCTACGAACTCTGTAGCCCGCTGCGATTTCGCCTCACCGCTTTCAATGACACGGTCGAGGTTATCGATATCCGTCAACAGATCGTCCCGCAAGTCGGCGATGTATTGTTCTGCGATCTCAGCGTCTTGCAGGTCCTGGAACCAGCCTTCAAACCACAACGCGACATTGATGCCGATCACGATCATCAGCACGTCGAGTATCAGGTTGGTCTTGCGACCTTTTCCGGGCAATTTGAACATGAGCTGTAGCTTAGACGCCGGAAACCGGCAAAGCGATTAAATCGACGCAACGAATCAGGGGTCTGAGTCCATTGGGCCCATGTTTCGTACCTGTTGTCTTCAGACTCTGCCGCCAAGCGGGCAAATGGCGCATAATGACTGCCCACGGTTGGTAGGGCGTTATCGGCGCCACTCCCCCGAGCTGGAATTCGATGCGAAGACTCAAGTTACTCTTTATATTGATATTTGCGATGGCACTGCCGGCATTCGGGCAGGGCGGGCCACCCGGGGGCATGCCCGTGTCCGTGGAAACGACAGAAGTTCAGGCGACTGAACTCGAGTCCTCGGTGAAGGCTGTTGGCACGTTGCTCGCCGAGGCTTCGGCGACACTGCGTGCAGAGGTGCCAGGGCAGGTCCTCGTTGTCCATTTCAAGGAGGGCCAGCAGCTCGCGAAGGGTGCCGAATTGTACTCGCTCGAGGCAACTGTGCTCGAGGCAGAAGTTAACGAGGCGCGCGCCAATGTCGAACGTAGCGATGCCGCTTTCCAGCGCTCGCAGGAGCTGCATGCCAAGCAACTCATATCGACGACCGATTACGATGCGGCACGGGCGAACTACGACGTCGATGTTGCGCGGCTGCTGTCGTCACGCGCGAAATTGTCAAAGACCGTCATTCGCGCACCGTTCGACGGATTCGTCGGTCTCCGCAGGATTAACGTCGGCGATTACGCGACGGCCGGCCAGGAGCTCGTGGACGTCGTTCAGCTCGATCCGCTGCGGGTAGATTTCAGTGTGCCGGAAATACTATTGCCGAAGGTGAAGCCCGGCCAGCCGATCGAAGTGATGGTCGATGCCTATCCCGATGAAGTATTTGCCGGCAACATTACCGCGGTCGCGCCGAAATCGGACGTGCAGGGACACAACCTCGAGGTACGGGCGAGCCTGCCGAACGGCGAGCTCAAGTTGCGACCCGGATTATTCGTAAGCGTCAAGGTGTCTCTCGGCGTCAAACCGGATGCGATAGTGATCCCCGAACAGGCGATCTGGCCGATAGGCCAAAACAAGACGGTCTACATCGTCGTCGACGGCAAAGCTGAGCGGCGCGTCGTCAAGCTGGGCGAGCGGCGACCGGGAGAGGTCGAAGTTGTGTCCGGGCTCGAGGTCGGCGAAGTCATTGTCACTGCCGGGCAAATGAAACTTTACGAAGGCGCAGCCGTGCAATCCGTTCCCGGCCGCACGGCCGCCACAAACTAGCGCGAGCCACCCATCGAACTTCCCGCTCTTTCGATACGCCGACCGGTTTTGGCTACGGTGCTGAACCTTATCATCCTGTTGGTCGGACTCATCTCCTACGAGCGACTTTCCGTTCGGTTGATCCCGAACGTTGACGAACCGATCGTTACTGTTTTTACCGCGTACCCCGGTGCGAACGCCCAGGTCATAGAGTCGCAGATCACGAAGCCGATCGAAGACGCATTGTCGGGTATCGAGGGTATCGACTACATCCGTTCGATCAGTCGTGCGGAAAGAAGTCAGGTGACGGTGCGCTTCAAACTCGCTCGCGATGCGGATGGTGCGGCAAGTGACGTCCGGGATCGAGTCGCACAGGCGCGTGGGGCCCTGCCGGAGGAGGCGGATGAACCAATCGTGCAAAAGCAGGAAGCTGATGCGCAGCCGATTATCTATCTTGCATTTTCCTCGGATCGGCACGACCTGATCGAGATTGCCGACGTCGCAAATCGTCTGGTCAAGGACCGGATCCAGACCATACCGGGGGTTGCTGAGGCCCAGGTCTACGGTAATCGCTACGCGATGCGCATATGGCTGAACCCTGACCGGCTTGCCGGTTACGAACTGACGCCGGTGGACGTTGAAATCGCATTGCGTGCGCAGAACATCGAGGTGCCCGCCGGGCGCGTCGAGAGTTACGATCGTGAGTTCACCGTGCTCGCCGAGACCGATCTTCAGGAGCCGCAGCAATTCGCCGAGATCATTATCAAGGAGACCGACAATTTCCTGGTGCGCCTGGGTGATGTGGCGCGGGTCGAACTCGGCGCCGACTCTTCGCGATTCAGGGCACGCTTTAACCGGCGCAACGCGGTGCCGCTCGGTATCGTCAAACAGGCCGTAGCGAATCCGCTCGATATATCGATAGCGTTGCGTGAAATGGTGCCGCAGATCACGCGCACACTGCCGGAAGGCATGCTGGTCGAGGTTGCCTACGACAGCACGATCTTTATCGAACGGTCGATCAAGGAAGTTTACGTCACCGTGGCGGAAGCAGTGTTGTTGGTCGTGCTCGTCATCTTCTTGTTCCTGCGCAACTGGCGCGCCGTGTTGATACCGATCGTGACGATACCGGTGTCCCTGATCGGCGCCTTCGGCTTGATGTACGTGTTCGGGTTCACGATCAACACACTGTCGCTGCTGGCGATGGTGCTGGCTATTGGCCTGGTCGTCGACGACGCGATCGTCATGCTCGAGAACATATACAGGCATATCGAGGACGGCATGGAGCCCATTAAAGCGGCGCTGACCGGCAGTCGCGAGATTGCTTTTGCGATTGTTGCGATGACGATAACGCTATCGGCTGTGTACCTGCCGTTCGCGTTCTCAACAGGCCGCAGCGGCAAGCTGTTCGTCGAATTCGCGCTGACGCTGGCCGGGGCTGTGCTGGTTTCCGGATTTACGGCGCTAACGCTGTCGCCGATGATGTGTTCGAAACTGCTACGCCACGAAGAGTCGCACGGCCGGCTGTATGAGTTCGGCGAGCGCCTGCTCAGAGGGCTTGATCGGGGCTATCACGCGGCCCTCAACAGGCTGCTTGACCGTCGTTTTCTCGTGGTCGGTGCCGGTGCACTGGTAATCGTAGCCATGGCGTCGCTATTCCTGGCACTGCCGGAGGAGCTTGCGCCGCCAGAGGATAAGGGTCTCCTTATCGGAATCGGATCCGCTCCGGAAGGAGCAACGATCGACTACACCGACCGGTATGCGCAGCAAATGGCCGATATTTTTGCGGAGCTACCCGAGCAAACGCGGTTCTTCAGCATCAGCGGCTTTAACGGCGTTACCAACGCGATAACTTTTGTCGGCTTGCAGGATTGGCGCAGTCGCAGCCGTAGTTCACATCAAATTGCGGACGAGCTGTTTCCGCGGTTCTCTGGTATTGCGGGCATCATGGCGTTTCCGGTGACACCGCCGCCGCTCGGTCTGCGGGACTTTGGGCAACCGGTGCGCTTCGTCGTACAAAGTACGCAGTCGTGGGACGAGCTCGGCCAGATGGTAGACCGCCTGATCATCAAGATGGGCGAGAACCCGAACCTGACCAACCCGGACTCGGACCTGAAACTCAACAAGCCGGAGCTTAAAGTCGACGTCAACCGTGAGAAGATCGCCGCCGTCGGCGCGAGTGTTAATGCCGTCGGGCGAACACTTGAAACCATGCTGGGCGGACGCAACGTGACCCGCTTCAAGATGGGGTCGGAGCAATATGACGTCATCGTGCAGGTTGAAGACGACGCACGGCGCACGCCCGGAGACCTCAGCAACATTTTCGTGCGCGGCGCGGGCGATACGATGATCCAGCTGCAGAACCTGGCGACGGTTACTGAGACCGTTGCAGCAAAGGAACTCAATCACTTTAACAAGCTTCGCTCTGCGACGGTCTCGGCCGGTCTTGGCCCCGGATACACGATGGGCGAGGCGCTCGACTGGATGGAGGGCGCGCTCGCCGAAGTTGCTCCGGACGCGCTTTACGACCTGGCCGGCCAGTCGCGGGAGTTTCGGGTATCGGCTTCCAGCGCGTTCGTACTGATGGGGCTCGCGCTGGTGTTCATCTACCTGGTGTTGTCGGCTCAGTTCGAGAGTTTCATCGACCCTTTGATCATACTGGTGTCCGTACCACTCGCGATGTTCGGCGCTTTCCTGTGCCTGGTTGTCATCAACAAAGGCAGCGTCGCAGGCTGGTGGGAAATGAATGCGTCGTGGAACATCTATACGCAGATCGGAGCGGTAACGCTGGTCGGGCTTATTTCCAAGCACGGGATCCTGATTGTCGAATTCGCTAATCAGCTACGTGCACAGGGCATGGAGAAGCGCGACGCGGTGCTGCAATCCGCAAGCCTGAGATTGCGGCCGATCCTGATGACGACGGGGGCCATGGTACTCGGCGCAGTGCCGTTGGCCATTGCGATCGGCGCCGGTGCCGAGGCGAGACACCAGATTGGCTGGGTCATCGTTGGTGGCATGAGTTTCGGCACGCTGTTTACGCTGTTCGTCGTGCCGGTTGTCTACCTCTTGCTGGCGGGTCGGCACGCCATAAAAACTACTGATACCCCTTCGCCTGCAACTTAAACAGGTGCGCGTACTGCCCGTTCTCTGCGAGCAAGCTCTCGTGGTTGCCCTGTTCCGTTATTTCACCGTCGTGGATGACAATGATCCGGTCGGCGGCGCGTACCGTTGAGAAACGATGCGAGATCAAAATTGTCATCTTGTTGTGACTCTGTGATTGAAAGTGATCGAAAATCGCCGCCTCCGACGCAGCGTCCATCGCCGCAGTCGGCTCATCGAGCACCAGGATGTCGGCGTCGCTGCGCATGAACGCTCGCGAGAGCGCAATTTTTTGCCACTGTCCGCCAGATAACTCACGACCACCCTTGAACCAGCGACCCAATTGCGTTTCGTAGCCCTCGGGCATGTCCTCGATGAAGGGTGCGGCCATCCCTGTTCTCGCGGCTTGCGCCCAGCGCTCGGCGTCGTCGATGTATCGAACATCCCCGGCACCGATGTTTTCGCCGACCGAGAACTGGTAACGGCCAAAATCCTGAAAGATCACGCCAATGCGCTGCCGCAACGCCTCAACGTCCCAGTCCTGCAAGTCCAGCCCGTCGAGGATGATGTTGCCTTCGGTTGGCTCGTACAGCCGGGTCAGGAGCTTGATCAGTGTCGTCTTCCCGGAGCCGTTTTCACCAACCAGTGCGAGACTTTCGCCAGGGAATATCTGAAAGCTGACATCGGTCAACGCCTTGTCGGTTGAGCCCGCGTAACTGAATGACACGTGCCGGAATTCGAGCCCTTGTTCGGGACTGGGTCCATGTACGGCTTCACCGAAATGCGGTGTGACGGCTTGTCCCAGGTAGTCGTACAAATTGGACAGGTACAGGTTGTCCTCGTACATGCCGCTGATCGCCGACAAACTGGCGGCAACCGCAGCTTGCCCTTGACGAAACAGCACCAGGTACATCGTCATCGCACCAAGCGTAATGCCGCCGTTGATCGTCGTGATGACGATCCATGCATAGGCGCCGTAAAAGGCGCTTGTCGATAACAGTCCCAGCACAAAGCCCCAGGTATCACGGCGCAGGGTGAGGCGACGGTCCTCCACGAACAGCTTCTTGAAGATGTCGCGATAACGTTGCAGAAGCCGTGGGCCGAGTTGGAACAGCTTGACCTCCTTAACGCCGTCCTCGCGAGCGATGACGGTTTCCAGGTACATCTGCATGCGGGTTTCCGGGGAGCGCCAGCGAAACAGACGGAACGCATCACCGGAGAATTTAGCTTCGGCAAAGAACGAGGGCAGGCCGGCACCGATCAGAATGACAACGGCCCACGGCGAGAACGCAAACAACAATACCGCGTAGCTGGTGAGAGAAATCGCGTTTTGTACCAGTCCGAACGTGCGGTTCACGAGGCTCAGCGGGCGACTCGATGCTTCGCGCCTGGCTTGTGTCAGCTTGTCGTAGAACTCCGAATCTTCGAAGTTGGCGAGCTGCAGGGTCAACGCTTTCTCGAGAATCATGACGTTGACGCGCTGGCCGAGCAGGGCGCGCAGCAAGGATTGGCTCACCGATAGCCCGCGCTGACTGGCAGCGACCAGAATGACGACGAATGCTTCCAGCACGATCAGCCACAACACGGGACGCGGGTCGTGTTCAGTCGATGACATCGCCGCAACCACACCGTCGACAATCAATTGCCCGATATAAGCAATAACGGCCGGCAGCACGCCTGCGACCAGTGTTAAGAGTGCCAGCGTGATGGTCAGCGTTCGGCTTGTCGTCCATACCAGCCCCAACGCGCGACGACTGTAGACGAACACGCCGAGGAAGCGCCTGGGGAAGCTTGCGAGAGGTTCCTGTTCGTCAGCCATGGACAAAAAGTTGGGGCATTGCGTCAAAGACCGGTCAACGGTGGAGCGGCCTATTGTGTCTTACCGGGTACCGGAATTGAACGGCTCGGCGCGTCGAGTAATCAGTCCACGTTGTGCCGAGTGAGGAATATCGACTTGTCCAGTACCGTGAAAAAGTCCTGGTAGGTGGCAGGATCGTCGATCAGTTGGTCATCGACACGCGCATTGGCACGGACCGCCAGCTGATGACTGTTGCGATCTTTAACCGTCACGGTTACGCGAAGCTCGTACTCCTGCAACCTGGTTGCGGTAATCGTCGCCATCTCGTAGTCGGCTGTATCAATGACAAAACCCAAATCCTGAAGGGTGGCCAGCACGGATCGCAGGGTTTCGCTCTTGTCGAGCGATTCGTAGACGCGCGTTTGCATTTGCCGAACATGCACCTGGCTGTCGCCTTCCGTGATTACCGAATTCTGTGAGGCGCAGCCGGTCAGGACCAGCATGGGAACCAGTATCAACAGGTAGCGATTCATATGCCCTGTCGCTCCAGGAATACGGATTTGGACAGCTTGGCAAACAACGACTCGTACACGTCGGCATCCGATATTGTCGACTGCTCCGACAGCCGGCCGCGCTTGTCGTAGATTCTCCTCTGAATCGTCACGCGCACGGTCACGTCGCCATCACCTTTCGGCATCGACACAAGTGTCAGGCGGATGTCCTGAACGTCGTCAATACCACCGTAGCGCTCGCCGTCGCAGGCGATCAAAAATGTGAACGCGCACTTCATTGAGTCCAGGGTCAGTGAGCCGAACGCCTGCATTCTGCTCGTGGCATTGGCCCGTTTGGATGCAGAGATCACCCCGAGCGGCAATTCGACCTCGTCGATCGTGTAGCCCATATCCTGCAGTACTGCCGCGGCGGCGGACATCACGTCAGCTTCCTCCACGGAAAAATAGACGCGTGCCTGCATCTTGCGTGCTGCGACGGAAGACTGGGATGGACTGAAGTATTCCGGTTGCGTCGTGCCACAGGACGACATCAGGCCCGAGATCACGAGCAGCGCTGGTACTACAAGCGGTCGCCGCGACGCGAAATTCACGACTGGCATTCGCATATCGAAACCCGTCAAAAGCGCGATGTGTGATAGGCGAAGTCGTAGACTTTTTTGTCTTCATCGAACTTGATGACGACCGTAAGGCTTCGCTGGCTGCTCGAATTGCGCTGGTTCGAAGATGATGCGGTGAGCGGTGCAAGTGGATCGAACAGCATCAGTGTCGCAGGTGCCGTATGTGTTTGCGTCTGGACAGAATGCGACGAGATCTTGTCGTAGATCCAGACTTCGTTGCGGTACTCATCGGTCGATACGATGTTAGGCGAGCCCAGTGCGTTGGCAACTTCGGCACCGGACATTCCGATCCGGATTTCCTTTTGCACGGTACCAACCGTCAGCTCACGGTCGTTACCGTAGTTTTGGAGTAAGGAGCAGCCGAGCAGCTGGGTCGCTGCGACTATAAGAATTATTGCGCGCATGGTCAGGGTCTCCAACAGCCGACCGACCCCGCCAGACGATCGTAATTATTATGGACGGTTATTTTTTTGCAGGAGTCGTGTTTGTGTTAAAGGCATTGGATTACGACGTCCTGTGAATAACAGTCTACATTTTCTGACTGATGCGCCTTGTTAACGGTAGAACCCGAGGGCGTATTTCCGGCGACAAAACAGCGATAAGTGACTGACGATAAAGCGCTTGTTACACGATTGATTGTTGTAACGTGCAAGCTAGCTGCAGGCACAATATGTCAAGTGCAGACTCTAACGAGGACGCGCGCCTCGCAATCCCATCAATATGGCGTCCAGCAGATCCAGCGGAATGCTGAACCGAATTTTCCGAATGAGTGCGGCGCGGATTCTGCGCTTCGAGGCTGTGTGCGCCTTTGGGTCAAGCGTTTTGAATTCGCTGGCCCAGGTCTCGGCGCGAGACATCAGGTCGACGGGGCCGACCAGTTCGTCGAAGAAGCCAGCACGCAACGCGGATTCGACATCGAAAGATTCCGACAAGGCGACTGCGCGCTGGAAGGCGTTCGGGTTGAGCCGATGCTGCAACATGGCCGCAGCAACTCGTGGCATGGTCAGGCCGATGGCAACTTCATTGGCGGAGATCTTGAAATCGCCACGGCTTCCGATCACGTAGTCCGCCGACAGCATCAGAAAGACACCCATTGCCATGGAGTGACCATTGCACGCGGCAATGACGGGAAAGGGATAGGCCATGACACGAGCGGTCAGGGCATAGCCTGCGCGCAGCATGCGCAGCGCATTGACGCCGCCGCGCTTCATCACCTTGAGATCGAAACCTGCCGAGAAAACCGATTCCCTACCGGTCAGGATCACGATCGCACGATCGGATTCGGCCCGATCGAGCGCTTTATATATCTCGCGCAAGACTTGCGGCGAGAGCGCGTTACGCTTGCCATCGTCAATGCGAATGGTGGCAACCTGATCCTGCAAGATGTACTGGACGGATTCCATATCGAGCCTAGACATGCAGCTCTAAAAGATCGCCATCAGAAACGACATGGTCCGGCCCCACTTGCTGACCGTCGAATACCTCGACCCCCCACATACGCGCAAATTTCAAACCCTGGGCAATGTCTTTGTGTACAAGGCCAGCGACATCGAGCACCGTGCCACCACGACGCACGGTGAAGGGCTTGTCTGTCTCTGCCGGTTTTCCCGGCGTCTTGGTGTAGACACGGACGACCTCCAGCGCAGGAAACAGAAACGTCCCGAGTTCAGCGAGGCCATCGCCCGTTTTGGCTGACATCGTCAGCGTTGGAAAACGTAATCCGAGCAACTCCTCGAGAATCTCGATTTCTTCGGGGTCGGGATCGAGGTCACTCTTGTTGGCGATCAGGACGGTGGGCAGGTCGAGACGAAACGGATCGTCTGAGTCGTGCGCCGCCGCGGGTTCCGTTGGTTCCAATCCCGGCCACTCCGCGGTGAGGAAGACCTTCTTCTCCGCCAGGCGTGCGAGGGTCGCAGGAACCTGCTCCAGGCAATCGGGGTCGCTGATATCGACAACGAGCAATACGCCGTCGGCAGGCTGCAGTGCATTGACCAGCCACGGTTCCATGAAGTCAGCTGAAACCGGCGGCAGGTCTACCAGCTGAAAATGGACATCCTCATAAGGGAGCATGCCCGGCACCGGCAGGTGAGTGGTGTACGGGTAGGGACCGATGTCAGTGTGTGATCCGGTCAGCCGGGCGTGCAAACTGGATTTGCCGGCGTTGGGCGGGCCCACGAGGCAAAGCTGTGCGGCGCCTTCGGGACGTACAACATGCGATGGGCCGCTGCGACGACCGCCTTTCTTCGGGCCTGCGAGCTCCTCGGACAGCTGCTTGATGCGCGTCTTGATATCGGCCTGCAGGTGCTCGGTGCCCTTGTGCTTGGGAATAGTCCTGAACATTTCCCGCAGGCAATCCAGGCGCTCCTTCGGCTCGCTCGCCTTGCGGTAAGCTTCCTCGGCTTTCTTGTATCCGGGTGTGACGTTCGTGGGCATACAGGCGAATTTTACCTGAGTAATTCGCCCCGTCATGCAGAAGACGATCGAAAACGCTATTTGATTGCCTGCACCGCTATTCAATCTCCGAGAGGCTGGTTATTCCGCGTTCAGCCTTTTGCTCGGCCACCATCCGTTCCACGTCCGCTAGAAGCTGCCGGGCGTCGTAGACGATACCGTCCTTGATGGTGTACCTGATGCCTCCCACACGCTCGACCTCGCCGGATTCCTCGTTCAGTCGCAGGGCGCCCGTGCCGTACAAGACCTTGAGGTTGGCGATCGGGTCTTCCGTTACGATGACGAGGTCGGCGAGCAAACCGGCGCGCACGACACCGAACTCGATGGGTTTCCCTTTGGGCTCGAACAGGGCCTCGGCCCCGTGCAGCGTAGCCGCACGGATCACCTCGAGCGGATGGAAGCCGGCTTCCTGGAGCAGTTCCATTTCTGCAATCGTTGCGAACCCGAACGTGTTGTAGATGTAACCGGCGTCCGAACTGACCGTGACACGACCGCCCATGTTCTTGTAGTCGTTGAGGAGCGCCATCCAGACCCGGTAGAAATTCCGCCAGGCCACCTCGTCCCACGTGGTCCAGTCGTAAAAGTAGGAGCCATGGTTAACGCGACTGGGACGGTAAAAATCCCATAGCGACGGCAATGTGTATTTCTCGTGCCAGTCCGCGTTGCGACGTTGCATGACGTCACGGCCGGCCAGGTAGGCTGTCATCGTGGGGTCCAGGATCACGCCACGCTCTTTGAACTCCTCCAGCAGGGTGCGCCACTCCTTGCTGCCTTGCGCGTGTACCAGGCTCCATTGCCGCGCCACCTGGCCAAAGCGTTGTTGCTCATCGTGGTTGTTGTACCCGGGGGGCCATGGCTGGATGTTGTGGTTGTCGTAGAGCGCCTCGAACAAGCCGTAGAAATGGGTGACCGTACCGAGGCCGAGCCGCACTGCATCGAGGGCGTTCATGTTGGCAACGCCGGTCTGGCTCAGGTGGGCAGTGGAACCCAGTCCGAGTTTTTTCGCCTCGTCCAGCAGCGCCGCCATGATCTCAGGCGGATACGCCGTGAGCTTCAGCCCATCGATGCCGGTTCTTGCCGCTTTTTTCACCCAGTCGCGCGCTTTCTCCGGTGTTTCGATTGTCCCCTCCCATTCGTCGAAGGGGAGCCGATACGTGAACATACGCGGCGCTGTTATCTCGTTGCGCGCGCTGCGGGCTTTCTCGCTTTCCGAGAATTCGGGGGACGCGAACGGAACCCCGCGGCCGGTGGTGACACCGTGGGCCAACCAGAGCTTGTAGACATACTCTGCTTCGGGCGTTTTGGGAGTGTCGCCCGAGTGCAGGTGCAGGTCGACGAATCCGGGTAGCACGTACATGCCCGTAGCGTCGATCTCCCTTGATGCCTGCTCAGGCTTATCGGCAGGGCGCATGTCACCCGCGATGTATTCGGTCTTGACGACGGCGGCAATGCGGTTGCCCTCAATCACGATGTTCATGGGGCCGCCAGCGGGTGCGCCCGAACCATCGATGACCGTTGCATTGCGGATTACGAGTCTCTCGAAGGGGCCTTCGCCTTCGGCGCGCGCTGGCGCTGGTAGCGGATCTATGGAACTGTCCTGGCCCACAGCAACCGACGACCAGCAGACGAGGACAAGAGTGGCCAGTGGCAGCGAGCTACCGCGCATGAAGTCGCGATCCAATTTCAACGGCCGTCTGCGAAGGGCGCCGGACTTATCAAATCACTTCACGCCATGCATGAGCTTGTTGATCAGCGGAGCGATCAGGAACAACAGCACGCCGGAGCCGAGCAGCGCCCAGAATCCGAATGTGTAGCCCACCAACGCGGAGTCCGTGCTGAGGCCTTCCGTACCGCTCATTCGGCCGGCGAAGATGCCCGACAGGTTGTTGCCGATGGCGATCGACAGGAACCAGCCGCCCATGGCGAGACCGCCGAGACGTGCAGGCGCCAGCTTGGTCGTCATCGACAAGCCGATCGGAGACAGACACAGTTCGCCAACGGACTGGATCACGTAGACCATGAACAGCGTCCAGAACGGAATCTTCAGCGTTTCCGGATCGACGAAGCGCGACAGGGCCAGCATCAGCAAAAGAAACGCCAGGCCGTTGAAGATCAGGCCTATACCGAATTTTCGTGGTATTGACGGATTGTTACTGCCCATCTTTACCCACAGCCAGGCGAGTATCGGGGCGAGCGTGATGATGGCAACGGAGTTGATCGACTGGAACCACGCGACCGGGAATATCCAGCCACCCATATCGCGGTCGACAATCTTGTCGGCGAGGAAGTTGAATGAGCTGCCGGCCTGCTCGAAGAATATCCAGAACATGATGTTGAAGCCGAAGATCACCAGCATCGCGATGACTTTGTCGCGTGCTACCGAGCCTTCCCGGATTCCCTCGATCACCAGCATGATCGCCGGGCCGATAAACAGCACCATGAGTAGAATCTGCAGCACCGTGGCATCGATTGTCAGCAGGAAATAAAACATCGGTATGCCGACGCCGGCGCCGATCAGGAGCACTTTCAGGACACGGCCCAGGCCGGTCGCATCGGGAGCCGGTGCGCCGATGCCCTTGAGCATTTTGCGGCCGAGCCAGAACCAGACAAGGCTGAGTATCATGCCAAAGCCGGCAGCGATGAAGACGACCTTGTATGCCGGCATCCCGTTGTCGCTGAAGTACTTCTGCGCGAGGATCTGCGTGACGATCGGCGCGATCATCGCGCCGAGATTGATACCCATATAAAAGATCGTGAACCCGGAATCGCGACGAATGTCACCTGTCGCATACAACTTTCCGACCAGGGTCGAGATAATCGGTTTGAACAGGCCGTTACCGACAATCACGGTGGCCAGGCCGAGCTTGAATATCTGCTCGCTCGGAATCGCGATCATGAACAGACCGGTCGCCATGATGACTGCGCCGAGCAGAATCGAGCGCTGGAAGCCTATGATCTTGTCCGCGATATAGCCGCCGAAGATAGCGCCGGCATATACCAGGGCGAGGTACGCGCCATACAATTCACTGGCAGGCTTTTCGCCCGTGGCGTCGCCGCCATAGAACTCGGCGACGATATACAACACCATGGCCCAGCGAATTCCGTAGAACGCAAAGCGCTCCCAGAACTCCGACATGAACAGCATCCACAGCGGTTTCGGGTGGCCAAGAAACTGCTTGAACTCGGGCGGTGGCGCCTCAGGTGTCGCGGATATGTCGGTGCTGCTCATGCAAATTTCCCCCAATGGGCATTAAGGAACCGGTGGAGGTTCACAGATTGTGGCCGTCCCCGTCAACTGTAATTCGAGATCTTATGCACAACGGTTCTGTTGGGCGAAGCACGATCGCTATTTTTCGTCCTAATCGTCGTCGCTTATTTCAACGCGAATACGCGCGATCGGCTCGAGTCGCCCCAGCTGAGCATTGTGTTGCCCTAAATAGACATAAAAGCTCTCGCCGGGTTCAGGCAGGCTGTCGTTAATCAGGGGGATATGCAGCGTCTCCGCTTCTTCTCCTGACGTAAAACCTTCCATGGGCTGCGCAAGAGGGATGTAGTCATCTTCGGCGACGGCCGTGTTATTGCCTGTCCACCAAAAAACCGGGTCGGTCGTTGTTCCCGGATGTCGGCTGGCAATTCGTGCAGCGCCGTCGCGTTCGGATACGTAAACAACGGACTGGATTAGTGTGAATCCGGGCTCCGCTTGCGACGAAGTGTCAACGTTCGGCGCACTGATAAGTTCATCGGTAGTGATATCGTTGTTTGCGACAATCTCGTCAACCGGAATTGCGCCGGGTTCTTCTGCGTTTGTATCGTCCTCGGCAACAGGCTCAACCTCGGAGGCCGGTTGTACCAACGCGGGTTCCGCAGCCACTGGGACCACCGGATCAGGGTCGCTCGCGATGAGTGGCAAGTTACTGTCGGCGCTTCCCGCAAATCTGCTGTCCACGTACGAATCGGTGACGGAGATCAGCCTGGTTACGTCGTCGTACGGTTGTCCATAGAAATACCAGGCACCGATCCCGATGAGAATCGTCAGCAGAACATACGGCCGCACCCGCCTGGGACGCTTGCCCTTTGCGCGGGCCGGTTCGAGGGCATCTTCGCTGCGCGCAATCGGAGCCGCCCGAGTAGTGGTGGAGGCAACGGGAGTCGGTCTGTTGCTGGAACGTCCTGCCGAGTGCGTTGCCGGGGATGTCTTGTTCGCAAGATGATTCGACGAGGATTTGTGCGGCGGCGTTGCCTCATCCGACGGCCGCAAACGCTCTGTGCCCTTGACCCCGAATTCGTGAAGAAAATCGGTGAGCGCGGGCGCTCCCGTTTCGCTATCGAATAATAATGCCTTACTAAGTGCGTTCCACTGTGTCTCCGCAAGGGAATCGATACGAGTGGGCTCGAGTCCCGCACGACGAGCATCGGCCAGGGAGTGGAAGTTGAATGGGTGTTTTCCGGCCAACATCTCGTAGGTCAGGCACGCGAGCCCATAAATGTCGTCCGCGATGTCGTTACGACTGAAGGGGTCCCCGGAAGCGACACCGCGGAGTATCGTTATGGCGGAGTCCAGTGGCACGGTATCGAGCAGCCGGATTTCGAGATTTTCGGTAACGAAGACGTTTTCGGCCTTCAACCGGCCGTGCACTATGGAATTGGCATGCAGGAACTGGAGCGCGTCGCCAACAGCCCGAATGACGGGGATCGTCTCATCCAACGGCAGCGTCGTACTCTCGTCCAGTATCAGTCGCAGCGATGCGCCTTCGAGAAGGTCCGTGACGAGATAGCCGAGTTCTCCATCTTGGTCGAAGTGCAGATACGGGACAATATTCGGGTGAGGAGCGGCTTGAAGAACGGCGTAGCCTAGTTTGAGCTTGTTAAAAAGTCCCCGGTCCAGTGTGATCCTGTCCGGAAGCAACTGGACGGCCACGCGTCGCTCGACACCGAGTTCACGGTGTCCTTCATCGGCCGCCTTGTAAATTTCCCCCAGCTGGCCGCGCCCAATTCGCTCGAGCAATCGATAACGACTGTCGACGAGGCGTCGATCCATCTTATCTGTCTGCTGTTCGTGACCTAGCTCTGCTGTTTTCATTATCAGCTCTGCCTTGGTGCACTCAATGCCAGGTGCTGCTCGAAGCGTTCTCGTGCGCGATACGGCAATGTGACCGTTTGGTGGAGGGCTCACCGAGTCTTATCTGAATTGTTGGAGTACGGCGTCGACCCTTAACAAGGAGTCTAGCACCTCCGCCGGATTCCGGTGAGGAACGCGCAATAGCCGATCCCTGGCGTCAGCAGAAATGCTGCCGCGACAGCAGGCGCTGCGGGGTCACGCTAAATTTTTGATTTTTGATTCAGGGACTTACTATAAACGCCCGTGCTGGAACAGCTTCCAGCCATTGTCGGGGGCGTTGGACGAATATGGCGCGAGTGCGCTGAAAAGAATCCGGTCGCCGGTGTCGGTCATTCGCGGCACTTCGGCAAAAAGACTGGAAACGCCGTCGGGCTTTGTCTCGAGTCGCAAGAGCTGTTGCACCTGCGTCCCTTGTCGGTCTGCCCAATACAACGTGTAGGTACCGCCGGTGTTCAAACCGTTCAGATCCGCATACGACATGAACGTAATCCATGCCCCGTTACCGGAGATGTCGACCGCGGGCGCTGTACCGTTGAACGTTAAACCGGAATCCTGGGCCGTGTCGGTGATTCGTTGCATGCCTGTGCCGTCACTGTTTACGACGTAAACTTCCAGCATCCCGTCCGCATTGCTGCCGGCCGTGAATTCTGCAGCAGATGTAAACACGACGTACGCGCCGTCGTCAGAAAGCCTGGGCGTTATGGAATCACCACTGCTCATCGTGAGTTGCATGTGGCTCGTGCCGTCGATATTCATCGCATAGATCTCACGACTGCCATCGGCATTCGTACCGAACGGATCACCTGAGCCCACCCAGACGAGCTTGGTGCCGTCGTCGGAGAGTTCAACGGACTCTGCCGAGGTCGCACCCGTCGTCAGCTGTGTCAGGTTGCTGCCGTCGAGCGCGATCGAGAAGATCTGGGTGTCGTTTGCCGGATTACCGCCAGTCAGGTCATCCGACGAGGTAAACACGATCGCCGATCCATCGGTCGAAACGCCAGGGTTCGCTATAGACCCGGAGGTCAAAGAGGTTACCTGGAGAACCGCGCTGCCATCGGTGGCTGCTGCGAACAGGTTTAGTGCGTTGGTCGGGTTATCGCCGGTGATGTCCTGGTCGGATACGAATACGACGACCGCACCGCTGCTGTCGATATCAAAGTCGTTTGTGTTGCGGAAACCGCCGCCGTTGCCCGATGTAATTTGTACCGGTGCCGTACCGCCGGCCACCATCGAGAATAGCTGATCATCGCCCGTCGGGTTGCTGCCAAGCGGATCGGAGCTTGCGATGAACACGGCGATCGTTCCCGTCCCGTTCATTTCGACATCGTCGAAACCGACGTTGCCCGGTGCCTCCGCATGGAGCAGTACCGCCAATCCGAGGGACCCGGCAGTGCCGCCACCAGTGCCACCAGTGCCACCAGTACCACCGGTCCCACCAGTTCCCCCGGTGCCGCCAGTATTTCCGGCCCCGGGATCGCCCCAAAAAGCGCTGTCAGAGTCGTTACAGCCAATCAGCATCGAACAGATTGATAGTGCGATCAACGTACGGAACCGGGTGCTCATCGGGTTTCCCCATCGGTGAATCAATTCCCCGATTTTCCATCAGCAGGCGGCCCGGTTCCGTGGCCGATGTCTCAGTTTTTTCATAATCCGGGATACGGTGTCAACTCGTTGATTTTCTTTATATTTGTAGGAGGAACAACTTGGTTGATGCTATCATCGACATGGCAACGAACAGACTGCCGAGAGCGCGCTATTTTCCTGATACTGTTGTCGAGGTGATTTGGTGATGCCCAGGTCCGGGCTGGTTGTTTCCGCGCTGCGGGCAAATGCCGCTCGTGGGGGACGACTTTCGGGAGTCTTGGATATTGGTCCACGGACCACTCTCGCCTTAATTATCCTCGTCGCCTGCCGAATCGGGGCCGCGGCGGAGGAGCAATCGAGGCAATGTACCGACAGCGGCCCGGATGCGCTCGTAAGCGCAC
>Ga0070727_10000406_pt1 | contig 53205 bp, 53 predicted proteins | sample tdAd472_FD_66722 | JGI IMG/M metagenome (GOLD analysis project Ga0070727, IMG submission 66722) | Marine sediment microbial communities from the Atlantic coast under amendment with organic carbon and nitrate - tdAd47.2 | ecosystem: Environmental > Aquatic > Marine > Coastal > Sediment | place... | reverse complement strand
TATGAAAAAGGATTTTTAGATGCATTTTCAAGCGATGTAAATTACGATTACATTCAATTTAATGTTGAGCAGCAAATAAAGGTCGGAACAATGGGTTCTTCCAATTACCGCTTTTCTGCCGGACAGTTTGTTAATACTAAAGGATTAAGTTTTATAGACTACAAATATCATAGGAGAGGAGACCCTTTTTTATACTCAAACCCATTATATACCTTTCAGTTAATAAAACAAACCTTTCCTTCCTTTAATTGGTTTTATGAATTTCATTACATCCATCATTTTAATGGTGCTCTTATCAATTTTATTCCATTGTTAAAGAAAAGCAGAATTCAAGCAGTTGCTGGTGGCGGAATACTTTATGTTACAGATAATGATTATCAGTATGGAGAATTGTTTGTAGGGCTAGAGCGTGCATTTAAAATAGCAAGAAGACGTTTTAGATTTGGTGTATATGCTGTGGGTGCACAGTATAGTAATGCCAAGCCCGATACAGGTATTAAGTTTTCGTTAGAAATGTTTAACAATAGAGAAAATAAGTGGAGATTCTAAATTGTATTAAGCAATTTGTTCTGTCGAAAAAAATCCTTTGCTAAACTCTCAATAAATTTTACTTTTGGAGACAAGAATAGTTAAATCCATTTTATACAAGGAATATGAGCGTATTAGTAAACAAAGATTCAAAGATTATCGTTCAAGGTTTTACCGGTGGTGAAGGTACATTTCATGCAGGTCAAATGATTGAATACGGAACCAATGTGGTTGGTGGAGTTACACCCGGAAAAGGTGGTCAAAAGCATTTAGATAAACCGGTATTTGATACTGTTGAACAAGCAGTTCAATCAACAGGTGCTGATGTTTCTATCATATTTGTTCCGCCTGCTTTTGCAGCAGATGCAGTTATGGAAGCGGCAGCAGCAGGAATTAAAGTAATTGTATGTATTACAGAAGGTATTCCTACCAAAGATATGATTACTGTTAAAGAATATTTAAAAGACAAAGATTGCAGACTAGTTGGACCTAACTGTCCGGGAGTTATTACTCCTGAGGAAGCAAAAGTAGGTATTATGCCGGGCTTCGTTTTCAAAAAAGGAAAAATAGGTATTGTGTCAAAATCAGGAACCTTGACTTATGAAGCTGCTGACCAAGTGGTAAAAGCGGGATTAGGAATTTCCACCGCAATTGGTATTGGTGGTGACCCAATTATTGGTACAACTACCAAAGAAGCTGTTGAAATGTTTATGAACGACCCTGAGACAGACGGAATTGTAATGATAGGAGAGATTGGCGGAAGTATGGAGGCAGATGCCGCTAAGTGGATTAAAGAAAACGGAACCAAGCCTGTTGTTGGGTTTATAGCAGGACAAACAGCGCCTCCGGGAAGAAGAATGGGACATGCTGGAGCCATTGTTGGTGGAGCAGATGATACTGCTGCAGCCAAAATGAAAATTATGGAAGAATGCGGAATTAAAGTAGTTAGTTCACCTGCTCAAATTGGTGCTGCAATAGCAGAGCTAATGAGTGTTAAAGCATAATTATGAGATTGTTAGAAGGAAAAGTTGCTTTAATTACAGGCGCATCAAGAGGTATAGGTAAAGGTATTGCTGAAGTTTTTGCAAAAAACGGTTGCAACGTTGCTTTTACTTATGTTTCATCTGAAGCTAAAGCCAAAGAGGTTGAAGCTGAGTTAATGAGTCATGGTATTAAAGCAAAAGCTTACCAATCAGATGCCGGAAATTATGCTCAGGCAGAACAATTGATAGCCGATGTAGTAAAAGATTTTACAAGAATAGATGCTTTAATTAACAATGCCGGAATTACTAGAGATGGACTCTTAATGCGAATGTCTGAAGAAAATTGGGATGCAGTTATTGAAACCAATTTGAAGTCTGTTTTTAATATGACTAAAGCTTCTGTAAAAACTTTCTTGTCTCAGCGTTCAGGTTCCATTATCAATATGAGTAGTGTAGTAGGTGTGCAAGGAAATGCCGGGCAATCTAATTATGCTGCTTCTAAAGCGGGTATTATCGGTTTTTCTAAATCTATTGCACAAGAAATAGGTTCTCGTAACGTTAGATGCAATGTTATTGCTCCCGGATTTATAGCTACTGAAATGACAGCTGCTGTTGATCCTAAAGCTGTTGAACAATGGCTAAAGGATATTCCGATGGGTAGAGCAGGTTCTGTAGAAGATGTGGCTAATGCTTGTTTGTTTTTAGCATCGGACTTATCTAGCTACGTTTCCGGTCAGGTGTTGCCTGTTTGTGGTGCAATGATGACGTAATTTAGTTGGTAGATATTAGTTCCTTAATAATTTATTGAGCTAATAACTATACACTAATAATTAATAATCTATGAAGATAATCACTGAACTTCCTACTTGGTACATTTTGTTTTGTGTGCTGTTGGGAGCAGGTTTGTCTTATATTCTTTACCGAAAAGAATCCTGGCTCAATGAAAGCCCGAAATGGGTGAAATGGTCGCTTACTGTATTTCGGTTTATTGTAATATCATTCATTTGTTTTTTGTTGCTTTCTCCACTTATCAAAACTTTAGTTAGAACGGTTGAAAAACCTATTATTGTATTAGCGTTAGACGAGTCTGAGTCGTTGAGGTTTGTGCATGATTCTACTTTTTTAAACCAAACTTTAAAAAAGCAATTTGAGGATTTAGTTAATGAACTTTCCGAGACCTATGAAGTAGTTCAATATTCATTTGGAGAAAAACTTTCTAATCAAATGGATTTTCAGTTCAATCAAAAAATTACGGATTATTCTATTCTTTTTGATGAAATCCAAAACCGATATGTCAACAGAAACATCGGTGCTATTATTTTAGCGACTGACGGCATTTATAATAAAGGAAGTAACCCTGTTTATTCCATTAAAGAAAATATGCCCATTTATACTGTGGCTTTGGGTGATACTACTCAAAAGAGAGATTTAATTCTTCAACAAGTTTCTAATAATAAAATCACTTATTTAGGAAATAAATTTCCGGTTAGGATTGGTGTAAAAGCTCATGGTGTGAGTAATGAGTCATCAAACGTTATTATAAAACGAAGCGACAAAGAATTGTTTAGGCAAACGGTTCAGTTTTCCCCTAACAAAAGTTATTATGAAATAGATGCCATTATTGAAGCAAAAGAAGTGGGACTTCAAACACTTAAAGTTTATGTAGAACCCATTAAAGGGGAATTAACTGAAAAGAATAACTATCAAATTGCGTCTATAGATGTGTTGGATGGGAGACAAAAAATATTGTTGTTGGCTAATTCTCCTCATCCTGACATAGCAGCCCTAAAAAGAGCGATTGAAACCAACGAAAACTATGAAGTAATTTCAAAATTGGCGAATGATTTTAATGAGAAATTAAATGATTACAATTTGGTGATTTTACACCAATTGCCTTCTATGAGCAATTCCATAACTTCTACTTTACAACAAATCGAACAACTAAAAATTCCTGTGCTATATGTATTGGGAAATCAATCGGATGTGCGAAAGTTTTCTCAGGTAAATAAATTCTTAAACATCAATGGGAGTCAAAGCAGAACCAATGATGCAATCGCTTCATTTAATAAAGATTTTCCTTTGTTTTCTATTTCAGAAGAACATGTGTCCGTATTTAAAAAGTTTCCTCCCTTGCAAACTCCTTTCGGAAATTATAATTCTACCGTTACCGAATATCCTTTGTTTACACAGCAAATAGGAATTGTGAGTACAAAACTTCCTTTGATTTCGTTTTATGTAGAAGGAGAAGCCAAAGCCGGAGTGATTGCCGGTGATGGTATTTGGAGATGGTCCTTAGAGAATTATCGCCAAAAGCAAAATCATTTAGCCTTTAACGAAATAATTGGAAAAACAGTTCAGTATCTTTCTGTAAAAGCAGATAAATCAAGGTTTAAGGTTGAGGTAGATAATCAGTTTTTTGAAAACGACATCATTCAGTTTGAAGCAGAATTATATAACGAAAGCTATGAGCTGACCAACGAGCCTGAAGTAAAACTGGTAATTAAAAATAAAGATAGAAAAGCCTTTAACTACAGCTTTGGAAAAACCAGTAATGCTTATGTGCTAAACATTGGAACCTTACCTGTGGGAGAGTACTCCTATTTTGCTAAAACCAGTTTCTCCGGTAAAGATTATACCGATAGAGGTGAGTTTATTGTAAAAGAAATTCAGCTGGAAGAAATAAACCTGCAAGCCAACCATACCTTACTACAAAACCTGGCGGAGAAAACCAATGGAGGTGTTGTTTATCCTAACGACATCAATACACTAGGTAAAAGTATTAATGAGAACAATGAAATTACCAGTATTTCTTTTTCAGAAGAAAAGCTGTTTGATCTTATTAACCTAAAATGGATTTTCTTTTTGTTGTTGATTGCTCTTTCTGCTGAATGGCTGCTTAGAAAGAGGTATGGGAGTTATTAGGTTTTTTCCTAAGAAAGACTTCAACTAAGTTATTTTTTGATTTATCATTAACTGTAGTTGGCTGAATATATTCCATTAATAAATTACTATCATTTCTGAATTCAAAAAAGCCAAATTCACCTTTATAGCTGAACTTAAATAAATTATTATATTCAATTTTTAGAGAAGTTATTTTATTTTTTTCATTTGAATAAATATCGCAAGTAGAGTCATTAAAGTATATATAATTACCTGGGCTTACTTTGGTAGTTAAGATATCATTTAGCTCTAAGTTTAGTATGTTACATGATTTACATGTATCATAACTTATTGAGTCAATTATCCATTCAGTTTGGAGTATTTTATCTTTTATTTTTTCTAGAGAATCTTTTTTATTGATTGTATTTTGATTACAACCATAAAATGCAATTAAAGTTACTAGATATAAGATTTACCTCATTTCTCCGCATAAATAATTACAGAGCCGGCAATTTCTTTCATTATAGGTATTTTTTCTACGCCTTTTCCAATACCGTTAATAAACCCAATCAAAGGTTTTGGAGTGTAAGGATGCAAGAAATCGTAAGGAAATATTTTAATGTTTTTAAATCCGTGCTGTTGTAGTTTCTTTTTAAAACTCCATCTTACTATGGCTGTTTCATCAGGAGAATCACCCAACCAACGCTTGATAAACGGCACATTTTTTTGCACTAAAATTTGAGGGTTAATCATATTAGGCTCTGCAAAAATCATTCTTCCTTCTGGCTTTAACACTCGGTGTATTTCATTCAATGATTTTTCCATATCTAAGTGATGAAGAATTGAACTACCAAACACTCCGTCAAATTCTTCATTGCCAAAACTTAGGTTCATTGCATCTTCTATCTGAAAAGTAACCTCAGGTAATTTCTTTCTGCCTTGTACCAGTAAATCTTCAGAAATGTCAGAAGCAATAATGTTTGCTTTGGTTAGTTGGTATACTTTTTCCGTAAACAAACCTGTACCACAGCCAATCTCCAGCACTTTAGAGTTGCTGTCAAATTTTCCTAAATCAATAAAATATTGTGCTCTTCTGTTGGCTCTTACTTGTCCGGCAGGACTTCCCCAGCCCCAAACATCTTCAGCGTTTTCACTAATCTTTTTTCCGTGCTCTATTTCGTGCTTAAGTCGTTCTTGTTCGTCAACCATGCTTAATATTTTACTTCAAATAAAAATGCTGCTTCTGATGTTCCAATCTGGTGAACTTGTCTAAACGTTCCGGGTTTTACTTGTTCAATATAATATAAATATCGTTGAACAGTATTGATGGTATAACCATCCATTTTATTTGGGTTTCTACGTAAGTTACCCATAATAACATGCGTTACGCCTGCATCTTTTAGTATTTGTAAGAGCTCTTCTCCTTTTAATGGTTGATTGTTATCATCAGCCGGAATTCTGTAGATACCATAAAACTCTCTACCGCCACCGTAAATGGTTGACATAGTTGGCTTACGAGAAGCTATAAAAGCTTCTTGCGGTAAGTTTTTGTCCGCCCATTCACTCATCATTAAAAAGTTTACCCAATCTGGTCCGTAGCCGTAAAACTTATCACCTTTCATGTTTTTTCTTAGCACAGGAATATTTTCTTTAGCTTTTGCAAAGGTGTCTCCACTAACGGCAAAAACAAAAAGGATAGGAATAAGCAGTGTAATGATTTGAAAGCTTTTGAATTTTTTACGCTTGGTTAACGCATACAAACCGTAAAACAAAACCATGATTAAGTATGGAACGGTAAACAAAATTAGCCTGTCCTGATCCCAGCGGGTTTGAAGCACAATAAATACTGCACTTAACATTCCTCCGGTAAATAAGGTGAGGAAAAACATGTAGTTATTGCTCTTGAAACTGAGAATTAAGAACAGAATTAATAAAAATGCTAAAAAGAAAGTTAAGCCTTCTACCGTAGTATTTGCTTGAGCATCACGCAAGCCCATCATTTTGGCAAAATGTTTTGATAAGTAAAGGTGTGCGTTTTCGTAATACCTTTCCATGAAACCAAAGAAATCTTCTTTTCCTTTAGAATAATCGTAAGGGTCTTTGTATAAAAGCATTTCCCCTTGCTGACTTATTTGTGCATCGGTTTGTTCTGTAAATGCATCTTTGATAAGTTTATAAGGTAAGAAGCAGATGATTAATGCAATTACGAAAAATCCGGCACTTTTAAATCGTTTCTTTACTAAGAAATAAGCAGGAATAAGGACTACAATTCCGTAAGCAATATTTTTTGTAATGAGTAATAAAAGCACTGAAAAGCCTACTAAAATCCAGAGTTTATAATCTTTTTTGATATTAGAATCACTTTCTTTTGTTCGGTCAAGCATCTTCATAAAGAAGAAAAAGAAAATAGCTTGAATAAATAAGTAAAATGCTTCATTATAGGTTTGACTGGCGAAAAATAGGAGAGTGGCATTTATGCTAATACAAAAAAGAGAAAGGAATAAAACAGATGTTGGTATTCTGTTTTTAAAAGTAAAATAAGTCAACAGCACAAAACCGAAGTGCATGATAACGGAAAGCATTTTTAGAAAAACTACTCCCGCACCAAAACTACCTACAAAAATGGCTAAGAAAATAGGGTAGAGTGGCCCTTGATAAGATGGAAAAGTTCCATCTTTGATGAAGCGATGTGCTCTAACAATGTATGAAGAGTCATCACCACCGGTAGAAACTTTTACGTCAAAAAGTAATAGTGAGAAAAAAGCGGTTAGCAACAAGATAACACCTAAATACAATTTTGAATTTTTATCAAAATGTCTGTCTAGTTTATCTAAAAAATCGGTTGAAACGGTTTCTTTTTTACTCATGTAAATAGCTTAGAAGTGCTAAAGATAAAAATTTAATAGTTGGCTAATAGTTACCCGAAAAACTTAGTGCCTTCTTTTGCCATTTTTCTGAGTAATGGACTACATCTGTAACGGTCTTCCAAATATTCATTATGTAATCTATCTAGTGTATCCACACAATGTTGAATCCCCTTTTCGTCAGCCCATTGTAGCAAGCCTTTTGGATAATTTACTCCTTTAGTCATGGCTAAGTCGATATCTTCTTTAGTGGCAATGTTTAAATAAAGTGCATCAGCAGCTTCATTAATCAGCATGACCAATATTCTCCAAAGAATATCATTGCCCAGTTTTTCATCTTTATTGGGTTGAGGCATTTCCACACCTTCTGCATAATTGTAATATCCTCTTCCTGATTTTCTTCCTAGCCAACCTGCTTCTGAATGACGCTTTTGTGTAAAAGACGGCTTGTATCTTTGGTCGTAATAAAATGCAGCAAATACACTTTCAGTTACAGCATAGTTTACATCATTTCCAATAAAATCCATTAATTCAAATGGCCCCATTCTAAAACCGCCCAATTCTTTCATTGCCCAATCTATAGTAGCAAAGTCTGCAAAGCCTTCTTCATAAATTCTAAGCGCTTCGCCATAAAAAGGTCTAGCTACTCTGTTTACAATAAATCCGGGAGTGTCTTTAGTAACAACAGTTACTTTTTTCCAACTGTCAATTACTGCTTTTGCTTTTTGCAAAACTTCTTTACTGGTTTGAATAGCAGGAACAATTTCAACTAACGGCATAAGGGGTGCCGGATTAAAGAAGTGAATTCCTAATACTCTTTCTGAATTTTTACACGCAGCAGCAATAGAAGCTACCGATAGGGAAGAGGTGTTAGTAGCCAAAATAGTTTCAGGCTTAACTAATGCTTCTAAATCAGAAAATATTTTCTTCTTCAAATCTAATTTTTCGATAACGGCTTCAATTACTAAATCGCAATTTTTGCAATCTTCTAATTGATTGGAATAGGTTATTCTACCAATAATTTCAGCTTTTTGTTCTTCGGTATATTTTCCTTTTTCAACCAATCGGTTAAAAATTTTCTCATGTGATTTTTTAGCTTTTTCAATAGCTTCAGGAAAAGCGTCAAATAAAACCGTTTGATGCCCAAATGTTGCTGCTACTTGTGCAATGCCTGCACCCATTGTTCCTGCTCCAATAACTCCAATATTCATATTTAATTACTTTTTAAAACAAAACCTAAATTAGCTCCTATACCCTGACCGATATTTCTACCTGTAATGACATAAGAAGTCCCAATATAAAAGCCTAATCGTTGAAAGAGTGGTGTGTAATAAGTTGCACCTACTTTATGATAATCAACACCCAGTACTCTAAAAGTTGATGGAGCCGGAATTCCTCTGTAATCTAAACCTCCGTCACTCATTTGAAAATCGTACCACACATCAAAGTAGTGTTTAGCTGTTGCTTTTCCAATTTTTAAAGCACTGTTAATTGCATCCGGAACAGGTTGGTGTTTGTGGTTGTAAGCTGCTTGAAATGTTCCAAACCACCCGTTATTTGCAAAATAATGAATGACAGGTCTTGCATCAATAACTGTTGCTCTTTGACCTATTGCGTTTAGTCCTTCTGTTTGATAATTAGCTAGATTGGTAGAAATTCCACTTGCCAAACTGATGGAAAGCTTTCCTTTTTCTAATTGTTTTTCATAAGCTTTAAACTTTAAATAAGCGCTACCATCTTGTATTGATTTTACGGTGTTGATAGCAACATAAGGGGCAGCCAGGTATAAGTCAAGTCTGTCAAACAAACCGGCTGCAATAAATAAATTGGCATTATAGATGGTTCGAGACAAATCTATTTTGTTTGTTCCTGCAAAATATTTATCGGCAAACTCTACTCCGCCTCCGGCAACCACTTCAACATTTCCTTTCCCTTTATAAAACCCATCAACTCTGCCTTGTGAAAAAGCAAGTGAGCAGCTAAATAGTAATATTATGGGGATTATTTTTTTCAATTAGTTTCCTTTAAATTCCGGTTTTCTTTTTTCAAGAAAAGCATTCACACCTTCTTTATAATCATACGTTTTTCCGGCTGCGGTTTGTAGTTCGTCTTCCAGTTTTAACTGTTGTTCTAGCGTGTTATTAAAACTTTCATTAAGCGCTCTTTTGGTTAAGCCGATTCCTTTGGTTGGCATTTTACTTAAGGTTTCTGCTATTTTAAAAGATTCTTCTTTAAACGTGCCATCACTAAATGATTTATATATCATCCCCATTTGTTCGGCATCTTTAGCAGATACTTTGTCTCCCAACATAGTTAGTGCAGAAGCTTTTTGTAACCCAATAATTCTAGGTAAGAAGTAAGTCCCACCACTATCAGGGATAAGGCCTATTTTACTAAATGCCTGAATAAATGATGCTGATTCTGTGGCAACACAAATATCACAAGCCAAAGCAATGTTTGCTCCGGCACCGGCAGCAACACCATTTACTGCAGCGATAATAGGTTTTTCTATTTTTCTAAGTCTAGTAATAATGGGGTTGTAATGTTCTGAAACAATTTTGGTTAACTCAGGACCATTAGGGTCAATGGCTTCAGCTAAATCTTGTCCTGCACAAAAGGCTTTTCCTTCTCCTGTGATGTAAATAGCTCTGATTGTATCGTCTTTTTCACATTCATCCAATCTTTGTTGAAAGGCCAATGCCATTTCACGGTTAAACGAATTAAACACATTAGGGCGGTTTAAAGTGATTTTTGCCACACCTCCAATTTTTTCAAATAAAATACTTTCCATTGAGTAAATAATTTTGAGAGGTGAAGGTAGGAAAATTTGATTTATTTGGCGATTCCAAACAAATCATATTCTGTAGCATCGGTGATTTCTATGGTAGCAAAATCACCAATTCTAAGATAGGTGTCTTTTGTACTGATTAATACTTCGTTGTCTACATCCGGTGAATCAAACTCAGTTCTTCCTATGAAGTTGTCGCCTTCTACTTTATCAATTAAAACTTTGTAAGTTTTACCAATTCTATCCTGATTCAATTCCATGGAAATATCTCTTTGTATTTCCATTATTTCATTTGCTCGCTGTTGTTTTACTTCTTGAGGGACATCATCTTCTAGCTGAAAAGCATGCGTATTTTCTTCATGTGAATAGGTAAAAACTCCCAGTCTGTCGAATTTCATGGTTTTTACCCATTCTTTCAGTTCATTAAAATCTTCTTCAGTTTCACCCGGATAACCACAAATTAAGGTGGTTCTAATAGCTATGTTTGGCACTTTGGCTCTTATTTCTGCTATAAGCTCATCTGTTTTTTCTCGGGTAATGCCCCTTCGCATAGATTTTAGCATTTTGGTTGTTCCATGCTGTAAAGGAATATCCAGGTAATTACAAACTTTCGGATTGTTTGCTATTTCGTCTATTACATCTTTAGGAAACCCTGAAGGAAAGGCGTAATGCAATCTCAACCATTCAATACCTTCTACTTCTGAAAGCTTGTTTAACAATTCTGCCAGTTTTCTTTCTTTGTAAATGTCAAGACCATAATAGGTTGAGTCTTGCGCAATAATGATGAGCTCTTTTACACCTTGTTTAGCTAAATCTTTTGCTCTAACTACCAACTCTTCAATAGGAGTAGAAACATGTTTTCCTCTCATAATGGGAATTGCGCAAAAACTACAAGGTCTGTCGCATCCTTCAGAAATTTTAAAATAAGCGTAATGTTTAGGTGTTGTTAGTAAACGTTCTCCAACCAACTCATGTTTATAGTCAGCTTTTAGTGTTTTAAGTAGTGAAGGAAGTTCTTTAGTGCCAAACCAAGCATCAATATTGTCTATTTCGGATGAGAGCTCAGGTTTGTAGCGTTCAGAAAGACAACCCGTAACGTAAACTTTATCTACAAAGCCATCTTTTTTTGCTTCTGAAAATTGCAAAATAGTATTGATGGATTCTTCTTTTGCATTGTCAATAAATCCACACGTATTAATGATTACAATTCCACAATCATCGGATGAAGATTCATGCTCTACCTCAAACTTATTTGCTTTGAGTTGCCCCATCAACACTTCTGAATCAAAGATGTTTTTGGCGCAGCCTAGCGTAACTACATTGACTTTATTTTTTTTGAGTGTTTTGGTTTTCAAATGAGTCTATTTCTTAAAAAATGAATCTACAAACTCTTCTTTGTGAAAAGGCTGTAAGTCATCAATACCTTCACCTACACCAATGTATTTCACCGGTATTTTAAACATATCAGATACACCTATTACTACTCCGCCTTTTGCCGTTCCGTCAAGTTTGGTAAGTGCCAAGGCATTCACTTCAGTGGCTTTGGTAAATTGTTTGGCTTGTTCAATAGCATTTTGTCCGGTTGAAGCATCTAGTACCAATAAAATCTCATGAGGGGCATTAGGAATAACTTTTTGCATCACGTTTTTAATCTTACTTAATTCATTCATTAAGTTGATTTTGTTGTGCAATCTTCCGGCAGTATCTATAATAATTACATCTGCATCATTTGCTTTTCCGTGAGCCAGAGTGTCATAAGCTACTGAAGCAGGGTCAGCATTCATCCCTTGATTAATAACGGGAACACCCACTCTTTCACCCCAAATTTTAAGTTGGTCAACGGCAGCAGCTCTAAACGTATCGGCAGCACCAAGCACTACTTTTAAGTTTTTCTTTTTGAACTGACTGGCTAATTTGCCAATGGTGGTTGTTTTACCTACACCATTTACGCCAACTACCATGATGACATAAGGTTTGGTGTCTTTTGGGATTTCAAAATCAGTGTAGCTTATGGTATTGTTTTCAGTAAGGAGAGCAGCAATTTCTTCTCTTAATATTTTGTTGAGTTCGTCTGTTCCTAAGTATTTGTCTTTGGCTACTCTTTCCTCAATTCTATCAATAATTTTTAGGGTAGTTTGTACGCCAACATCTGAAGTAACTAATATTTCTTCAAGGCTATCTAAAACATCCGCATCTACGCTTGATTTACCAACAACAGCCCTAGAGAGTTTACCAAAAAAGCTTTCCTTGGTTTTGTTTAAACCTTCGTCTAGCTTTTCTTTTTTGTCTTTTGATAAAAAACTAAATACTCCCATTTGTTAGTTAAAAAAAAAGCCCCAATCTCAAGAATGGAGCTTCCTATAAATATTGCGTAATTATTATTTCATGTTTTTGAAGAAATCATCTACTTTATCAGTAGTTACCATTTCTTCTTTAAAAACGTATGCACCGGTTTTAGGTGAACGCTCCATTTTAATTACTTTAGAGAAGTTTCTTCCACCTTCTTTCTTTAATGTTGCAACAACCTTTTTAGCCATGACTTATCTTATTTAATTTCTTTATGAACAGTAACCTTTTTAAGGATAGGGTTAAATTTCTTTAACTCTAATCTATCAGGTGTGTTTTTTTTGTTTTTAGTAGTAATGTATCTTGAAGTACCCGGTTTTCCTGAGTTTTTATGCTCAGTACACTCTAAAATTACCTGTACTCTGTTACCCTTTTTTGCCATTGTTGTTAAATTTTGGGACGCAAATGTAGTGAAATATTTAAAACTATACCAAAATCAATCAAAAATACTTGGTTCAGCCATTAGTTTTTCGATTTCTGCTATGGTTCTGGGCGCTTTGGCGGATAAATTTACCGGGCCTGCTTCGGTAATCATAATGTCATCTTCTATTCTAATGCCAATGTTCCACCATTTTGGGTCGCAATCAGAGCCTTCGGCTATGTAAATTCCCGGTTCTACGGTAATTACCGTTCCCGGCATTAAAGGGCCGTACAATCCGGCATCGTGTACATCTAAGCCTAAATAATGAGAAGTGCCATGCGTAAAGTATTTTTTTACTTCATATTCTTTTTCAATAATGCCTAGCTTAACTAATTCTTTGGCAATAATGGCGGTGGCTGCTCCATTGGGGTCCCAAAACTTGTTTCCTGCTTTACAAGCTTCAATACCTGCTGTTTGTGCTGCTAAAACAATGTTGTAAATGGTTTTTTCTTCTTCTGAAAATTTGCCGTCAACGGGTAGTGTTCTGGTAACGTCTGCCGTATATCCGTGATATTCTGCACCAATATCGGAAACCAATAAATGTTCGCCTTTTAAAGGTTTTCTGTTAGTGGTATAATGCAGGATACATGAGTTTTCTCCGCCACCCAAAATAGAAGGAAATCCGGTGTATTCTGAGCCATGCTTTTTAAATACGTATTCTATAATAGCTTCTGACTGGTATTCTGTCATTCCCTGTTTTAGAGCTTTCATCAACTCAATTTGTGCATCACAGGTAATGTTGATGGCTTTTGTCATTAATTCAATTTCTTCGGCTTGTTTAATTTCCCTTAGCATTGCCATTAGTTCAGGTAATTTTCTTGAAGTAGCGTGTTCTACATTTTTAATTTTTTGGTTAAAGTATTTGAGCATGGAATGTAAATCGCCTTTGTCAGTTTTGTCATCTCTAACATCATCTTCGGGCGTGATGTAAAAAAGACCTTTAAGTTTATCAAAATTAAACTCAAAGGTGGCAAAGTCTTGATTGGAGATAGCTGTTTTTATTCCCAAATAGGAGGAAGCATTTTTTACGCCCAATCTTCTTCCGTCCCAGACTTCAAATTTCGGGTTGCGGTCTTGCATAAAAATGATTTCATTGGTAATGATGGAGTCAAATTTTTGCGGGTTTTTGAAAATGATGATTACTGCATTGGGTTCTCTTAAACCTGTCAGGTAATAAAAGTTAGGGTCTTGGTGATATTCATAGTTTACATCATTAGAACGGTTTCTTACCGGATTAGCAAATATTACGGCTGCGGAATTTTCGGGCAATAGCTTTCTTAATGCTTCTCTGCGTTCTGCATGAAATTCTTTAGATAATAGGTCGTCATCGTAATTATAATATTCCAGGTGTTTGGGTTGATGAACGGAAATATCTTCTTGTGCCGGTAAAATAATTACGGCAATCAAAAGAGAAAACATAGCTGATAAAAACTTCATGGGTTAAAATTAATTGAACAAATAAAAATAAAAAAGGCCATCTAAACCAGACAGCCTTAAAAATTGTACCAATATTATAGTGTTACTTTACGTAACCTTTTTCTTTAGCTTTTTCCCAAGCAGCTTTTAAACCAATTTTGTTGATGGTTCTAATACCTGCTGTAGAAACTTTAAGCGTTACCCATTTGTTTTCTTCTTCAAAAAAGAATTTCTTCTTTTGAAGATTCGGGTAAAATCTTCTTTTTGTTTTAATGTTAGAGTGAGATACATTGTTCCCAACAATCGCTTTTTTTCCGGTAATTTGACAAATGTTCGCCATATCGCATTAAATTTAGGGGTGCAAATAACGGAAATATTCACCTAACTTCAAAGTTTATTTAAAATTTTATTTCTAAGAAGGTTTAATGCCGTTAAAGAGGAGAGAATTATGTTTCTCTCTCGGATATCTCCAAAGGTGAATTTTTTAGAGTAAACACTAGTTTTATCTGCAACTGCAATCCAAATAGTGCCTACCGGTTTTTCTTCGGTTCCGCCATCCGGTCCGGCTATTCCTGATGTTGCAATAGAATAATCTGAATTTAGTTTTTGCAAAACACCTTTTGCCATTTGCTCCACTACTTCCTGGCTAACTGCTCCGTGTTTTTCAAGGATGCTTTTGTCAACGCCTAATTCACTTGATTTTACTTCATTAGCATAGGAAACAATTGAACCTAAGTAGTAGTTGGAACTTCCCGAAACGGCTGTAATCAGCCTTGCAATATTTCCACCGGTACAACTTTCGGCTGTGGAGAGTGTGGCATTTTTTTCTAAAAGCATTTTACCAACTAATTGTTGTAAGGAATCAACATTGTATCCAAATGCGTAGGGTTGCATTCTGTTATATAATTCTTCTGCTTTTTGGTTGATGTTTTGAATGTTTATTTCATTTCCAATGGCCATTAATCTGACTTTCACCAAGCCGGGAGAGGGTAAGTAGGCTAAATCAATATTTAACTTTTCTACGTCTTCCTCCCAATCTTTTATTCTGTCAATTATAAATGATTCACCGATTCCTTGAATTAGGACGGTTTTCTTATAAATAGTAGGAAGATTGAACCTATTCTTAAGGCTAGGAATAACCTCATCTTCCATCATTGCTTTCATTTCATAAGGAACTCCGGGCATAGAAACCACTATTTTACCATTTTTTTCAAACCACATACCGGATGCTGTGCCATGATAATTCCAAATTATTCTACAATCTTTAGGTAGCTTTGCCTGATCAATGTTTACTTGTAGCATTTTCCTACTCCTTTTAGCAAAATAGTCTTCTATAGCTTTAAGTACTTCTTTATTGATAACAAGTTCGGTATGGAAGTATTCGGCTAAGGTATTTTTGGTAATGTCATCTTTAGTTGGGCCTAACCCTCCGGTTAAAATAATTACATCAGCTCTTTCTAGTGTTTCGTCTAAAGCTTTTACAATGTGTTCTCTTTTATCTTGAACAGAGGTGATTTGCCTCACTCTTACGCCAATCTCTAAAAACTTTTCTCCTAACCATGCAGAATTGGTATCAACTGTTTGACCAATAAGAATTTCATCTCCAATGGTTATTATTTCTGCGTTCATCAATCGTTTTCTCTTAATTTTAAACAGACTTCTCTTACCACATTTGCAAATTCTTCTACAGTTATGTTTTCATAGTTATTTGGCGAAATTGGCGAGCCAATGTTTATCTGAATTTTTCCGGGTCTTATTTTGTATGAGCCTGAAGCTAAACATTCACGTGCACCTTTAATGGATATAGGTATAATTTCAATTCCTGTTTCTTTAGACAATAAAAAAGCTCCTCTTTTAAAAAGTCCCATTTTACCTGTTTTTGTTCTTGTACCTTCTGGAAAGATAATAGCATTTTTACCGCTTTTAATTTCTTCTCCGGCTTTTTGTAAGCTTTCTTTTGCTTTCTCTCGGTTACTTCTATCAATGAATATATAACCGGAAGCCATCATAGCCCACCCCATAAACGGAACTTTTTTTAATTCCTTTTTGGCTAAAAAACTAACGAAAACGGGTAACTTATTAAACAAAGCAGGAATGTCATACAACGATTCATGGTTGGCAACATAGATGTAGGTTTTAGAAGTATCTATGTGTTCTTTTCCGGATATTTTAACTCGTATTCCGGAAACAAAAAGCAATACCGGGCTCCAAATATTTCTACCAATAAATCCACTTATTTGGTAATAGTTAAAAAATGTGAGGGCAGAAATGACAACTGTAAGGATACCACAAACTGCTGTCCAAAGGAAAATAATGAGAATTTGAAAAAAGTTAATGATTGCCCACATAATTGTTGGCAAAAGTAAAATTAATTTACTTTAAAAATGTCTTTGTGGTTATATACTAAACAAATACATCTTCTGCATTACTGGACTTTAAAAGATCAATTGCTTTTTCCTTTTCCTTTCCCGAATAAGCTAAAATGTAGTGGTTTGATTCTATGTATTCTTTAAGAGTGTGTTTATGCTCGTCTGAAGCGATTGTTTCAATGATTTTTACAAGGCCACTGCTTATTAATCCAAAATCAAGCCCTGCAATAGCGCCTACAATTGCACCAGCTCCATATAAAAAACCTAATCCGGGAACCGCAAATACTCCAACACCTACTAAAAGCCCTGTCAGAGAGCCAATCCCGGCACCAACAGCAACAGGAGCAACCTTGCTACTTGAAGAATTATTTAGGTGAATGTGATTTTCTATATCACTTGCCTTACCTAAAATAGAGATTTTATTGGGTGATAATCCATTATCAACTAATTTTTTGACAGCATCTACTGCGTCTGAATAAGTATGATGAACGCTTACAATTGATTTTTCCATGTATATATATTTTTGGTTGAGCCCAAAATATATAAAAAATTAAGGTAAAATCAAATTGAAGACGTCTATCTAAAGATGTGATTTTAATAGTATTCTCTTGGCAATAGGTAATATCGTTTCATTTAATGGTAAGTCTAGTTTGTAATGAAAGAGGTAAGCGACAGGATTCGGTAGTTGCTTGTTTTCTCTCACTAAATCAACTTTTATGTCTCTAAATGTTTTTGAAATTGTCTTTTTAATTTGTTTTACGAAATGGGTTTGTAAAACCTGATACGACTCTTGGTTGTAAACATTTGAAACACTATACTGATAAATATTTAAATGATTAGTAGTATCATGATGTAAGAGCATATAGCCATCTTTTTTATAAAGCGGAGAAATACCAATTTCCTCAACTTCAAAGTTTTCTTCTACTATTTCATAAATCTTTTTGGCATCGGTAATTTTAGAGTGAATTAACGGAAGGGCATATTCAATAATATCTTTTGTTTCTTTCATTAATTCATCATCTTCCAAAATGGTTTTGTAGGTGATTTTTAAATTCTCTAAGTCAATTCCTTTTACTTCTTTAGAAAAGCCCTGAACAATAATTTCCTTTTCTTCTTTTAGTCGAATAAGATTATTATAGTGAAGAATTAAGTCAGAAAAGTAGGGATAAAGCTTACCTTGGGTAAATTCTGCTTTAATATCTTTTAGGTAGGCAAGTAAAATATATTTTTTGTATTCAAAATCTATGGGGCCTTCAGTTAACCATGTTTCGCTAATAAACTTCATAACAAATAAGATTTAAAATTCACCAATAAATATACGAATAGCATACCAAAATGTTGTATAAAAAAAGCCCTCTTTTTTAAAGAAGGCTTGTTAATTAATTTATAAATTAGGTATTACTCGTTTTTATTCGGATTGTACCAGTCTATTTTTCTAGTTAGATACATAAGTATTGCTAGCGTTATAAATAATCCAATACTTCCCATCAGTAAAGCATAATCTTGAATTTGAATAATACTGTAAATAAAGGTATAAAGAATTACTAATATTAAAGCAATCATTGCGGTAAGTCTGTTGTGTTTAAATATGCTTTTAGTGTAAGCAGTTATTAAACCAATAATGCCAACACTAGATATTAGATAGGCAATTTCGAAAGACAGGTGCTCAGAAATAGCAATTAATAAAGTATAGAAAACACATAACGCAAGCCCAACAATAATGTATTGAATAGGATGAATTCTGATTTTATTAATAATTTGAACAAAGAAGAAAATCAAAAAAGTAAGCGTAATAAATAGTGCGGCATATTTTGCCGAGCGCATACTTTTTGAATAATGATCTACCGGCATAATTAAATTTACTCCAAATTCTGATTCTGTCATTCCGTTTGCTTTTCCTTTAAATGCTTGAGGATATGGTCTGTTTAAGTGAATGACTTTCCATTCTGCTTTAAAACCATTGGTGAAATCTTGCGAGTCCGGATCGGGTAAAAATGCTCCGTCAAAGCTTGGGTCTTTCCATGTAGATGAAAGATTTACTTTCGTTTCTTTTCCAACAGGAGTAAAGAATAATCGAGAGTTTCCATTCATTACAAGGTCAAGAGAAAAGTTGATTTTATCACTCTTGGCAGAATCCATTTTTAAAGGAACCTTTGTACTTAATCCTGAATAGATAACATCATTACTTTCAACTCCTGGATTAAACTGAATTGCCTTTCCATTCCAATTTACCTTTACGCTTTCTTTAATACTTCTTAAGTCTGAAATACCAATAGAAACAAAGACTTCATCCCAAAGCATATTTTCTTCTTTCAGTCCTAACTCATGAATGTCAGGATAGTTAAAATGTCCATTTAACTTTAAGTTGGCATTATATACTACCACCTCATAAATTCCTCTGTGCTTTTTTTCTGGATTTATTACTCCATTTATATCTAATTCTTCGGGTAAAAAGTGAGCATAAGCCGTAGTGGTAACAAACTCATACTCTTTAGTCTTTTCATTATAAATTTTAGAGTATTGTAAATAGGGTATCGTCAATATTAATCCGTTTATGGATTGTTCATTTCCCCATTTCGAGCCAATTTCAGCGGCAACATCCATTTGCCTGTATTCTCGTTCCCTAATTAAATCTTCTACCATACTCACGGGTATAAGTAAAAGAAGAATTAAAAAACCGATAGTAAGTAAGCGAATAGTAACTGAATTTTTTACCCAGTTTCGCATTTTTTCAAAAAATGATTGTTCTTGTTCCATAGTAGATTTAGTTTTGGTTGGATAACTTCAAAGATGAGATTTAATTGTAAAGCAGATTAAGATTTAATGTTAAGGAATGTTAATTCATAATCGGCACTTATTTTCAGATAATCGGTATTAGAATTCCCATAAAGGATTAAAAATGTGAAATTAAGGGGAGTGAAAAAATAAAAAACAACCTTTGTTTTTAGTATATTTGGCAATAGTTAAATGAACCGACTAATACTATTCATATCTGCCTTTTTTCTCTCAGTGGGAGCCTCTGCTACGCACTTGGTTGGTGGTGAGTTGTATTACACTTGTTTGGGTTCAAATAACTATGAAATTACATTAAAAGTGTATCGAGATTGTGGCGCATCCAATACAAATGGAACTCCTTTTGACCCCAATGCCGCCATTGGAATTTATTTTGGAAACGGAACTTTGAAACAAGTTGTAAATGTGGCTTTTCCCGGTGCTACCAATATTCCTGTGGTAATTAATAATCCTTGCTTGGTGGTGCCGCCAAACATTTGTGTGCAAGAGGCGGTCTATAAAACAACAATTAATTTGCCTCCAAACCCAGCAGGTTACGATATTGTTTATCAAAGATGCTGTAGAAACCCAACTATTTTGAATATTGTAAATCCGGGTAATTACGGAAATACATACCATTCTCATATTCCTGCAAATGACAATTGTAATAGCAGCCCTAGGTTTAAGCAGTTTCCACCCATTGCATTATGTATGGGTGATGCGTTAAATTTTGATCATTCTGCAACAGATCCTGACGGTGACTCATTAGTTTACTCTTTCTGTCGCCCTTTTCATGGTGGTAACCCGGGTGCACCTGCTCCAAACCCTCCTTCAGCTCCGGCATTTACTAATATAGTTTGGGCAGCAGGATATTCTGACGCTTACCAAATGGATGCTTCTCCTGCAATGGCAGTTAACTCTTCAACAGGTTTAATGACAGGAACTCCAAATAGGCTAGGGCAATTTGTGGTTGGTGTGAGAGTTGAGGAATATAGAAACGGAGTCTTATTAGGAGAAACAAGAAGAGACTTTCAGTTTAATGTGGCAAATTGTAATATGACAATTTTAGCAGCGGTTGCTAATCAAACTGTTTTTTGTGATGGTTTAACAGTATCATTTCAAAATAATAGTCAAAACTCATCTTTTTATTTTTGGGATTTTGGAGATTCACAAAACCCTAACGACACTTCTACTCAAGTTAGCCCTACCTTTACTTATTCAGACTCCGGAACTTATACCGTTATGCTAATTGCCAATCCCGGGTGGCCTTGTGCTGATACATCATTTAATACATTTACAGTATACCCAAAGTTAAAAGCTCACTTTAATGCTCCGGCTATACAATGTTTTAACGGAAATTCTTTTGACTTTTTTGCAGGCGGGAATTTTGAACCAAGTACTCAATTTAATTGGGATTTTGGCAGTTACGCCACACCTATTTCAAGTACTCAACAAAATCCTCAAAACATTCAATTTACGCAAACGGGTAGGCATGTTGTTAAACTAACCTATACAGATTTTACCTGTGTCAAGGAATATACTGATACCGTTGAAGTAATAGCCAATCCGGAATTGGATTTTCAACTAGGAACAACGGAGGGTTGTCCCATTTTAGCAGTGCAGTTTTATGATAGCTCAACGTCTCAAACACCACTTACTTATTTATGGTCTTTTGGAGACGGAACTTATTCTTCCCAAGCCGCTCCATTACATCATTACAATGAACCTGGGTTTTATGATGTTTCTGTGACTATTATGACAACCAGTGGTTGTATAGATACGCTTTCATTATATCTTCAAAATGCTATTCATGTTTACCCTGTTCCTACTGCAGGATTTTCATTTACCCCAGATGAAGTATGGGAATGGGAACCCTATATTACTTTTTTTGATGAGTCAAAAGACAACATTTCTTGTGAGTTGTTTCCCGGTGATGGAACAAAATATTCTATTTGCGCTACTATAGAACATACTTACCAGGATACCGGATGGGTTTACCCTATGCAAGTGGTTGTTAATGATTATGGTTGTACTGATACTTTGGTAAAAAAAGTATTTGTTCGTCCTGAATTCACTTTTTATCCACCCAATACTTTTACTCCTGACGGAGATGGATTAAATGATGTATGGTGGCCAAGAGTTTATGCTGCTAAAGAATATGAACTATATGTTTTTGATAGATGGGGACATATAGTGTTTGAGACAACTAGTACAGAAGTTGGGTGGAATGGAATTGTAAAAGGCGGTTCTGAAATAGCTCCTACAGGTGTTTATCAATATCTTGCTAAATGTTGGGACAGAAATGGTCGTGAGTACCACTATGTTGGTAATGTTCATTTGTTAAAATAAATTCCCTATATTTATTTTCTAAACAATTGACTATGAAAAAACTATTACTCATTTTTCCCTTATTATTTTTTACTGTTTTTCAATTAAATGCCCAAGGAGTATTTTGTCATCCTACTATTGCGGCTGATTGTGTTAACCAACCCAACTATATTGATTCTGTTGTTACGTCTGGGGCGGTTCAAAACTTTTCTAATGCCGGAACAAACTGTAACACTCAGGATAACAATTATGCTTTTTATAAAAACTTCTTAGTAGCTGAATATCGTTTAGACAGTTTTGACTTAAGAGTGGCATTAAATAAGAATACTATTTCTAAAATTGGAGTTTGGGTAGACTGGAATAAAGATTCTATTTTTAGTGTGTCAGAAAATATATATACTTCTGCCTCCTTCGAAACAGGTGTAACCATTAGAGTAGGTGTTCCTGCAGCAGCTAATCTTGATACTTTGATTATGAGAATTAGAACGGCCCCTGCTTTTACAGGCTCTTGTGACGCTTCTTCAACAGGGGAAACTGAAGATTATAGGTTTTTAGTTTTAAATGATGTCTCTAGTTCAATTGAAAAGTCAATTGCTAAAGCCGGTTTAAGTGTTTTTCCTAATCCTGCAAGTGGTAAATTGACCATATCTTTGAATAATTCAAAAGATTATTTACTGAATATTACTGACGTATCAGGAAGATTAGTGTTTGATGGAAAAATGAATCATTACACTATATTAGATGTTTCGAATTTTAAGCCGGGTAATTATTTTATTCGATTAAAAAGTGAAGATGATGTATTGATTGAAAAAATAATTATTAATTAATATGAATTTTACAACTGCTTCTACCTCTGATCAGGTAGCCTCAAAACTACCACTTGTTTATCTTTGTGTTTTCATATTATTATGGCTTTCAACTTTGATAGGAACTCATGATTTAGCCAATTGGTTTCTTGAAAATACATTGGTTTTTATTTTTTTAGGTGGGTTAATGATTTCGTACAGAAAATTTAAATTTTCTGATTTAACCTATACATTCATTTTTGTTTACCTGTGTTTGCATATTTACGGAGCTAAATATACCTATGCCGAAAATCCTTTTGGATATTTGTTAATGGATGAATTTGGATTTGCAAGAAATCATTACGATAGAATAGTACATTTTAGTTTTGGTTTTATGATTGCCTACCCATTACGAGATTGGTTTAAGAATTATTTTAAATTTCCGAATTGGGTAAGCTGGTCATTGCCGTGTGAAATAACCCTTTCTTTTAGTGGTGCTTACGAGCTGGTAGAGTGGGCTGTTGCAGATATTTTTTTCCCGGAGCAAGGTATCGCTTATTTAGGAACACAAGGAGATATTTGGGATGCACAAAAGGATATGGCTTTAGCATTTTTGGGCTCTGTACTAATCATGTTGTTTTTTTACTTCGGAAAGAAAGTGCTTAAAAAGAATTAAAATTCCCACATAATTCCAATACTAGGTAAAACAGTTCCGGTAGGGTTTTCTACCTCTTTTAATTCATATCTGTTAGGGTCTTCTTCTAAAGTTTTAATTGTGTTGTTTTCTAAAACGGGTAAAAGTAAACTAGGTTGTTCAGCAGTATTGTTATACAAATTTTGAATATCAAAGTAGATGTTTAACGAAGATTTCTTAAAATAATATTTTTTGTCAACCCTAACATCTAATTGATGAAATGCAGAAAGCCTTTCTGAGTTAATTTTGTTGTAGTCAATCACTGCTTGATTGTTTACATCCCAGACCTGTTGTAATGATGAAGTATAAGCATCAAAAGGTGTATATGGTGTTCCACCTAAATATCTAAACTTAAAGCCTATTTCCCAGTTTTTCTTTAGCTTTTTTCCCGCAGTTAAAGATAATAAGTGCTGGTTGTCCCATGAAGATGGAATGTAGTTATTGTTCTTATCTGTGAACTCACTTCTAACATATGTGTAAGCAAGAATTCCAAAAAAGCCTTTAAACATTTTTTGTTGGTAAAGGAATTCTACCCCATAGCTTCTTCCTTTTGAACTAGATGTTGCAGGCTCATTTCCAATTATTCCAAAATCAGCACCAAGGTTTGCAAGACTAATAGAATCATTTGTTAAAAAGGGATATTGGTTATAGTTTTTGTAAAATGATTCAATAGCTATCTTGGAGTCGAAACGACTTAAATAATCTATCCCTAAAACATAGTGGTCATTATAAATGTATTTAATGTTTTTATTTGCCAGCTCATTACTATTGTTTCTGTATCCTAAAACAGTGTAAGGCGGAAGTTGATAATATCTACCAATGTTCCCATTTATATTAATTTTTTCGGTAAGTGAATAGCTTAAGGACAGTCTGGGTGAAAACTGCTGCAATGGGTTGCTCATTTCACTTGAAAAATCGTTTGCATCAACTCTTAATCCAACAGACAACCCAAGTCTTTCAGAAAATAGGCGTTTACTTAACTGAACAAATCCTCCATATTTGTTAATGTTAAGGGTTGAACTAAAGTCAATAGTATCAACTCTATTTCCAATACTTATTTTATTAAAAGTTGAATTTGTGTAGATTGCATATTCATAATTTATTCCATAGTCAAGTCTAAAATTTTCAAAAAAAACTTTTTCCTCTATCCTAAATTTATTTTCAATTTCTTGTGAATTGTATTTTAAAAGAAGATTGTTTGGGTTTGATTCATCGTTATTAAGATATTTAGTGGCAGAATTATTTAAATGATTTCTACTTAATACTATTGTATAAAAACCTTTATTATTGAAGTGCTTCCAATTGGTTCCAAAGGTGTAATTCCATTGATCGCTTACCGGTATATTGCCTAAAATGTAGTTGTTTCTTTCTATTATTTCCTCATCTGAAACTCCATTGTTTACCGATGAGTTAAGGCTAAAGTCATCTATTGCTCCAAGCCCAATGAGCGTAACTTGGTTTTTATCATTGATGTAAATTTTGTTCTTGAATTGAAAGTCGGTATAAGTTGGAAGAAAAGGTAATTTTAAAGCTTCAAAGAGAAATTGTAAATAGGATGTTCTGGCTGAAAAAATGAAATTTGATTTCTTACCCAAAGGTCCATCAAAAGTTAACCCTGCATCACTTGAACCTAACATAAAAGTAGTAATTAATTTTTCAGTATTACCTTCTTTTTGTTTGAATTCCATAACGCTGCTTAGTGCATTTCCTCTGTTAGAGGGAAACGCAGAAGAATAAAACTCAACTTCATCTATGAAATTTACGTTAATCATTCCAACGGGTCCACCGGAAGAACCTTGTGTTGCAAAGTGATTTATATTAGGTACCTCTATACCATCTAAATAAAATCTATTTTCATTAGGTGCTCCACCTCTTATAATAATATCATTTCTAAAGGAAACACCTGAAGCAACTCCCGGAAGTGATTGTATTACTTTTGAAATATCTCTGTTTGCTCCAGGATTTCTTTCAATCTCAGTATTAGTAATTGTTTTTCTTGATATAGGACTTTCAATTTTCTTTTCAAATGGTGAAGTTTTTACTTCAAAAGCTTCCAGTTGCTCGGCAGCTTCATCTAATGAAATGTTTAAAATAGTTGGTTTACTGGAGCTGACTTTAACTTCAGTTTGTCTTTTATTTTTAAATCCAATACTAGATATTTCTATAGTGTAAATACCGGGTTGTACATTTGAAATTTCATAATTACCATTTTCATCTGTGTAACCTCCAAGAGTGGTGTTATATATTGCTATATTACAAAAAGGAATAGGCTCGTTGTTTTTGGAGTTGGTAACTTTACCTTTAATGGAGCTGTTTTGAGCTATTAAAAAGTTACAACTTACAATAAGTGTTATTGCAGCTATTAATTTCATGTTGATAAAACAAAACTATTTAATTTTTGTTTTAAATATTATGCATGCATAATATAATTTTATATATTTGTTTCATAATTAGAAATATGAAACCGGAAGAAGCGATAGATTTTCATATTAAAAGAACATGGCATAATATATTTAAAATGTATAATCAAATAGCTGTACAGCATGATATATCACAGGCCATTGGTTTTGTTCTTTTATATATAGATGAAAAGGGAGGAACTCCTGCTACGTCAATAGCACCTTTAATGGGAATGGAAGCAACAAGCATGAGCAGGCTACTTAAAAGTATGGAAGAAAAAAAGCTGATTTATAAAAAGCCGGATGAAACAGACAAAAGAATGGTTAGAATTTACTTAACTGATTTAGGCATTCAAAAAAGGAAGATAGCTAGAAAAGTAGTTAGAGGATTTAATGAGTCCATCATATCCAAGTTTAATAAAAAGGAAATGGAGGTGATGATTCAAGGATTACAAAAGATAAGTGATTTAACAAGTGAATATAAAGAACTAAAAGTAATATAAAACATGAGCAAACGAGTAATTAAAAAGGTGGCGATTTTAGGTTCCGGAGTGATGGGTTCTAGGATTGCATGTCATTTTGCTAATATAGGTGTACAGGTATTGTTGTTAGATATCGTTCCCAAAGAACTTAATGATGCTGAAAAGGCGAAAGGCTTGACGTTAGAAGACAAGGTTGTTAGAAACAGAATAGTAAATGATGCATTGCAATTTGCGCTCAAAAGCAATCCTTCACCCATTTATAAAAAGTCTTTTGCCGACAGAATAACTACCGGAAACTTTGATGATGATTTACCAAAAATAGTTGACTGCGACTGGGTGATGGAAGTGGTTGTAGAAAACCTGGATATTAAAAAGAAAGTATTTACCAATGTAGAAAAGTACAGGAAAGAGGGAACGTTAATTACATCTAATACTTCCGGTATTCCTATTGAAATGATGCTGGAAGGAAGAAGTGAAGATTTTCAAAAACATTTCTGTGGCACTCACTTTTTTAATCCTCCAAGATATTTAAAGCTTCTTGAAATTATTCCATCTACAAAAACTGATAAAGCTGTAGTTGAGTTTTTAGATGATTACGGAACAAAGTTTTTAGGTAAAACCACTGTGTTGTGTAAAGATACTCCTGCTTTTATTGCTAACAGAATAGGTGTTTACTCCATTATGGCTTTATTTCATTTAGTGGATGAAATGGGGCTAACGGTAGATGAAGTAGACAAACTTACAGGGCCGGTAATGGGCAGACCAAAGTCTGCTACTTTTAGAACTTGTGATGTAGTCGGGTTAGATACTTTAGTGCATGTTGCCAATGGTGTTCGTCAAAATTGTCCGAACGATGAAGCGAATAAGCTGTTTGAAATTCCGAGTTATGTTCAGCAAATGGTAGATAAAAACTGGTTAGGTTCTAAAACCAAACAAGGCTTTTATAAAAAAGAAAAAAACAAAGACGGTTCTTCAGAGATTCTCTCTCTTAATCTAAAGACACTGGAATATGAGCCAAAACAAAAAGTAAAATTTGCAGCTTTAGAAGCTTCAAAGCCTGTGAATGATTTAGCTGAAAGAATGAAGTTGCTGGTTAACTTTAAAGACGAAGCTGGTGAGTTTTACAGAAAATCATTCTATGGTTTGTTTGCCTATGTATCCAATCGCATTCCTGAAATATCTGATGCTATTTACAAAGTAGATGATGCCATGAATGCCGGCTTTGGTTGGGAAATGGGACCTTTTGAAGTATGGAATGCATTGGGCGTAAAAAATACCATTGCAAAAATGAAGGAAGAAGGTGTTGAAGTAGCTTCATGGGTAAATGAAATGATAGAAGGTGGCAATGATTCGTTCTATAAAATTGAAGATGGAGCCAAGAAGTACTATGATATTGCTTCTAAATCATACAAAACGATTGAAGGAACAGAAGATTTACTGATATTAAATAACATCCGTTCTTCTAAAACTGTATGGAAAAACTCAGGAACAACCATTACTGATTTAGGTGATGGTATTCTTAATTTAGAGTTCCATACTAAAATGAATACCATTGGCGGTGAGGTTATTCAAGGAATTAATAAAGCCATTGATTTAGCCGAAGCAGATTACAAAGGTTTAGTTATTTATAATGAAGGTCAAAATTTTTCAGCGGGAGCTAATGTAGGTATGATATTTATGATGGCGGTTGAGCAAGAATATGATGAGCTTGACTTTGCCATTCGGGCTTTTCAAAATACTATGATGAGAGTTCGTTATTCCTCCATTCCTGTGGTTGCTGCCCCTCATGGCCTGACTTTGGGTGGAGGCTGTGAACTTTGCTTACATGCCGATAAAGTTATTACAAATGCTGAAACCTATATGGGCTTAGTAGAGTTTGGAGTAGGTGTTATTCCCGGAGGTGGTGGAACAAAAGAGTTTGCCTTAAGAGCTTCAGAAGAGTATGGTGATGGAATAAGAATTAACACATTAAGGAATAGATTCTTGACTATTGGGCAAGCTAAAGTTTCTACATCTGGATATGAAGCATTTGAGTTAGGATACCTAAAAGAAGGAAAAGATGAAGTGATAGTGAGTAGAACGCATCAGTTAAAATATGCTAAAGAAGCATGTTTGCTACTTGCAGAAAAAGGCTATTCTCAACCTATTGAAAGAACTGATATTAAAGTTCTGGGAAAAGAAGGTTTAGGAATTGTGTATGCAGGAGCAAACTCTATGCGCTCAGGAAATTACATATCAGACCATGACCAACTTATATCAGAAAAACTAGGAAATGTTTTGTGTGGTGGCAATCTATCTGAACCAACTGAAGTTTCAGAAAGATATTTACTAGACATGGAAAGAAAAGCATTTTTAGAGTTGTGTGCAGAACGTAAAACCTTGGAAAGACTAGAGAGTATTATAAAAACAGGAAAAGTATTAAGAAATTAGAAATTATAAGGTTTGAATTTTAAGTAATAGTAATTGCTTTGAGTAAACAAAGTATAATAAAAGATAGGGCATTTGAATTTAGTTTAATAATCATTAAGCTTTACAAAAGAATGGTAGACCAAAATGAATATGTTATAAGTAAGCAGCTTTTAAAGTCTGCTACATCCATTGGAGCTAATGTTGAAGAAGCAAGTGCAGGAATTAGTAAAAAGGATTTTATAGCTAAAATGTCAATTGCTTCAAAGGAAGCTAGAGAAACTAGATATTGGTTGAAATTATTACAGAAGTCGGACTTAATTTCGGAGAATGTGGAAAATGAACTGAATCAAATTGAAGAAATAATAAACATATTAACGGCAATCGTTAAAACATCACAAAAAAATATTTAACACTTAGAACTAAAAATTTAAAATTTCATTATGAACGCATTTATAGTAGGAGGATATCGCTCAGCAGTTGGCAAAGCACCAAGAGGGCTTTTCCGATTTACAAGACCGGATGACCTGGCTGTTGAGGTAATCAAACATTTGTTAAATGATTTTCCTAATTTGGAAAAAGAGCTAATTGATGATGTTATTGTGGGTAACGCTACACCTGAAGCTGAGCAAGGGTTAAACATTGGTAGAATGATATCACTCATGAGCTTAGACACAGAAAAAGTTCCGGGTATGACGGTAAATCGTTATTGCTCTTCGGGATTAGAAACCATCGCCATTGCTTCTGCAAAAATTCATGCCGGAATTGCTGAATGTATTATAGCAGGTGGCGTAGAAACTATGTCGCCAATTCCTTTTGGTGGATGGCGTATAGTACCTAACTCAGATGTTTCCAAAAATAATCCCGATTGGTATTGGGGAATGGGGCTAACGGCAGAAGCAGTTGCAAAAGAGTTTAAAGTAAGTAGAGAAGAGCAGGATGAATTTTCATTGAACTCTCACCTAAAGGCTTTAAAAGCAATTGAAGAGGGTAAATTTAAAGATGATATTGTTCCTGTGTTAGTAAAAGAAACATATATTAAAGAGGGCAAGCAAGCACAACGAGAATATACTGTAGATACGGATGAAGGACCAAGAAAAGGAACTAATCTGGAAGCATTAGCTAAATTAAAACCCGTATTTGCTCAAGGAGGTAGTGTTACGGCAGGAAATTCTTCACAAACTTCCGATGGAGCTGCCTTTGTAATGGTAGTTTCCGAAAAGTTTTTGAAAGAACATAACCTTACACCAATTGCTCAACTAAAGAGTTACCATGTATCTGGTCTGGAACCAAGAATAATGGGTGTAGGTCCTATTCATGCAATTCCAAAAGCAGTTGAAAAAGCAGGTCTTAAAATTGGAGATATAGAACAAATAGAACTAAATGAAGCCTTTGCCTCACAGTCAGTTGCTGTAATTAGAGAGTTAGGGTTAAATAAGGAAATAGTTAATGTAAATGGAGGAGCCATTGCCTTAGGACATCCACTTGGTTGTACAGGAGCAAAACTTACCGTCCAGTTAATGAATGAAATGAAAAGAAGAAAACAAAAATACGGAGTGGTGACGATGTGTGTGGGAACAGGGCAAGGAGCTGCAGGAGTATTTGAAATGCTATAGAAGATAAAAGATTTTAGACAAAAGACATAAGAGAGTTGATGCACAATTTTAGAGAGTTAAAAATATGGCAAGTTGCAATGGATATTTCTAAGGAAGTTTTTTTGATAACAAAAGAATTTCCAAAAGAAGAGTTATATTCATTAACTTCTCAAATTAATCGCTCGGCCATCTCGATTCCTTCTAATATAGCTGAAGGTTCTTCCAGAAGCACTGATAAAGCATTTATTCAGTTTTTGGATATAGCACTTGGTTCTAGCTATGAGCTAGAAACTCAATTAATATTATCCTATTCATGTAAATACATTAATGAACAAATATTTAATAAAATAATAGAAAATATAAACCAATTACAAAAGATGATTGTAGGCTTTAAAAGAACTCTAAATAAGTCTTAAGTCTATCATCTTATGTCTTAAATCGTATAAACTATGAGTACAAATTCAGCTCGAGCTATAAAAGGTGGAGAATTCTTAATAAAAGAAACCAATCCTCAAGACATATTCATTCCCGAAGAGTGGAATGAAGAACAATTAATGATTGCACAAACCTGTGAAGATTTTATCGAAAAAGAAATTGATCCTATACTAGATAGAATAGACAGTATGGAAGAAGGGTTGATGCCTTCATTGTTAGATAAAGCTGGAGAATTAGGTATGCTGGGAATATCTGTTCCTGAAGATTTGGGTGGATTTGGTAAAGACTTCGTTACCTCTATGTTGGTAACGGAAGAAACAGGTAAAGGGCATTCTTTTGCTGTTGCACTTTCTGCACACACTGGTATAGGAACACTTCCTATTTTGTATTACGGAAACGAAGAACAAAAAAAGAAATACGTTCCTAAGTTAGCCAGCGGTGAATGGAAAGCTTGTTATTGTTTAACAGAACCGGGCTCAGGCTCTGATGCTAATTCCGGTAAAACAAAAGCTACTCTTAGTGAGGATGGAAAACATTACATCCTCAATGGGCAAAAAATGTGGATTACCAATGGTGGTTTTGCAGACATATTTACTGTTTTTGCTAAAATAGATGATGATGAAAACCTAAGTGCTTTTATCGTAGAAAAATCATTTGAAGGCATTTCTTTAAATCCTGAAGAAAAGAAAATGGGGATTAAAGGCTCTTCTACCCGCCAGGTATTTTTTAATAATGTAAAAGTTCCTGTTGAGAATTTACTTTCCGAAAGACAAAACGGATTTAAAATAGCGCTTAATATATTGAACCTTGGCCGAGTTAAGTTAGCAGGAGCTGCTTTAGGTGGGTGCAAAAAAGCTATTTCTCATTCTGTAAAATATGCCAATGAAAGAGAACAGTTTGGAAGACCTATTTCCAAGTATGGAGCTATCCGACATAAGTTAGCGCAACAAGCTATTCTTTCTTATACTGTTGAATCGGCTATTTATCGTTGCTCTCAAAATATAGAAGATGCCATTGAAGCATTAAAAGCCGAAGGTATGGATAAAGAAAAAGCCATCTTAAAAGGAGTAGAAGAGTTTGCTGCCGAAGCAGCCATGCTTAAAGTAGCTGGCTCTGAAGTGCTGGATTATGTGGTAGATGAAGCTGTGCAAATTTATGGGGGAATGGGTTATTCAGCAGAATCTCCTGTGGAGCGTGCTTACCGTGATGCTCGTATTAACCGAATTTTTGAAGGCACTAATGAAATTAACCGAATGCTAACGGTAGACATGTTACTGAAAAGAGCCATGAAAGGAGAGTTAGACTTAATGGGGCCTGCACAAGCTGTTGCATCTGAATTGGTAAGTATTCCTGATTTTGGTGAGCCGGATGATAGCCTATTTGGTGCGGAGATAGGATACATTAAAAACTTTAAAAAAGCAGTATTGTTGGTAGCAGGTGCCGCAGCCCAAAAGTTAATGATGGAACTGGCGAAACAACAAGAAATATTGATGAACATTGCCGACATGGCTATTTATACCTATATGGCAGAAAGTGTTTTGTTACGTACGCAAAAAAGAGTTTCTTTAAAGGGTGAAAAGGAAAGTGAAATACAAATAGAAATGGCAAAAAGCTATATCAATGATATTACCGATAAGATGAACAAGTGCGGAAAGGATGCTATCAACTCATTTGCTGAAGGAGATGAACTGAGAATGATGTTAATGGGGTTGAAGCGTTTTACTAAAACGCAACCATTTAACCTAAAAGAGAGTAGAAGAAAAGTAGCACAAGCTTTAATTGATAAAAACGAATATTGTTTCTAAATGAAAAACCTCTTTTCCATATCACTATTATTCCTTTTTATGGGAAATGCTTTTGGGCAAGGGTTGGGTTATAAAACTACCACAGGGCACATTGTGGTTTCTTGCGAATACGATAGCACACAGGTACTTTCTGAAAGTCACCAGTTTAAAATGTTTCTAGACCCGGTTACCGAAGATTTTGAAGGTGAGTTAGATATCATAAGTCTTAGCTGTGGTATAGATTCATTAGACGATGCCATAGTAAATGCTTTTAACGGCAAGCTACGTTTTAAGGGAACGTTAGCTAATGAAGATTTTAGTCATTTATATGCTTATGAAAAAGCAACATTTAAAGTGCCCGTTGAGGTAACACTTAACGGTATTACTCACGAACGGCAATTTCAGATAGAGATATACAACTACAACGGCAGCAGCACCTATTCTTTTATGATGAATGGCTTCATTGAGCTAGACTTAAGAGATTGGGGAATGACCAATACACATTTTAAAAAGAGCTTTAAAGCACAGTTTACACAGCTGATACTAAGAAACAACTAATGACGGATACTAGTAATGTAATAATGACATCAACTGCCAAACTTAGTTTTAAGGACGGCATTTTGTATGTAGAAATACTTGAGTATGCCGACTTAGATGAAAAGACACTTACCGAACAATTTGAAGCAAGAAAAAAGTTAATTGGCGATAGCGATTTTGCAGTTTTGGTGGATGCTAGAAAAAACCATAATGCTACCAGAGAGGGTAGAGAATTTATGGCGAAAAGTGATAACCCTAACCGAAAGGCTTTGGCTATTATGACTAACAACCTTGCCGTTAAACTTATTGCTAATTTTTACATTAAAATAAACAAGCCAAAGACTCCCACCAAGCTTTTTAATGATATAAAAGAAGCCGAAAAATGGCTAAAGACTTTTTTATAAACTCTCATCTAGCCTAAACTCAATAGGCATGGCATAGTTTACATTTACCGGACTGCCATTGTTTTTACCCGGTGTCCAGTTGGGCATGTTTCGTAATAGGCGTTTTACTTCCTTATCCATTTTTTTAGAACCTACCACACTTCTTAGTATTCTAGGGTATTTTACCTTTCCTTCTTTATCTATGGTAAAAGAAACATATACCGTACCTTCCACTCTTCTTTCTTTTTCCCATTCAGGGTAGATGAGGTACTGGTTAATATAGTTCTGCAAGTTTTCTTCTCCACCCGGAAATTGTGGTAGTTCATCTACATTGTCAATTTCATAACCCGGAATCTGAATATTGGGCTGTTCTACAATCTCAAACACTTTGTTTTGTTGCAAACCTACGGTAAGGCTGTCAATAGCACGGTTGTAAATTCTTTTCAGGTCGTTATTAAACTTATCTAAATGCATGGTAATAATGCTTTTTAAATACGTATCAGTTTGACCTATTTCAGAAGTAATGCTACTAACAAAACTTCCTGCAAAAGAAGTGTCATTGCCCGAAACGGTGTAAAAAGAAACCTGAAAAGCATTGTCGTAATAATCTACCGAGCGTAAAGTAATACGGTCAATAACAGCGGTGCTGGAAACAAAAGTTTCAATTTCGTTTTTAAGTAAAAACTTGCCCGGTACTTCATCTATGTTAATGAGTAAATGTTTGTTGCCAAGGGTGTTTTCAAGATTACGCTTGATGAGTTCTTCTTCAAAAACATTAGCTACCAAATTGGGATCCACTTCATAACTAAGCTGTTGGTTTTTGTATGAGTACAGCAAGAAGTTGATGTAAAAGAATTTATGTTTTTCTACTTTGGCTACATCATTCGGGAAATAAAAATTATCGTTAATGGTGTACCAGTCTTTACTTTGAATATCCGATTGCTTTTTCACTTTTACTTCATAATAATCCTTCACCTGTGAAGCCAGTCTTTTCTTGCTAATACAAGAGTTTAGGCTTAGTAAAAAAGTAATTGAAATAAAAATGAGTGCGGTTTGCTTTTTCATAGGTTGAGTTAAAGCAGAGAGTGTAGCAATTATTGTGCTAAAGTTTTTAAGAGAATATATACACAACTGAGGTGACGATAATCACACCTATTCCAATAAAAGATAAGCTACATCCTGAATTGTTTTTTTTGGCAGCTTTTATTTTTTCAGGGTCAAGTACAATGTTTTTAAGCTTTTCATACTTATTAATGTCAACTTCAGGCTTTTCGAAAGTAAGCTCACAGTTATCTAAGTCTATTACTTTGCCTCCAAAATCAAATAAAAAGCTTCGATTGTCTTCTGTAACCACACTAACATTATCATATTCTTTATCATTTTTTGAAACATATAATAGTAGTTTTTTACCTGTTTCATCTATTTGTGTATTATCATCTAAAGAGATAGTCCAATAGCCTTTTACCTTTGGTTTTGTACTTATGTTTTCAGGGTAGTGTATATAGTTTACAAAATACTGAAATCGTTCAAAATCAGGGTTAAATGGAAATGTAACTAAAAACCCTTTCCCAGTATTATATAGTTCTATTTCATTAACAAATCCAGTGTCAGCATAAAGCAGAGATAGGTTGTTTAATATAGTTCTTACTTCTGTTTCAGAAACATTTTCAATTAATATATAGTTATCCTTTTCCATAAATTAAATAATAAATATAATTCTTTTTGTTATTGAAACTTACTCTTTTGGATGATAAATACCGTAGAAAATGGTATTAAGCAGATTACCGTCTTTATCAAAGATGTCCCACACCTGGCTTACCGTGCCGTCTTCTCTTTTGGTCCAAGTGATTTGGTTGTAGTACCAATCTATTTTTTTGCCGGGCTGTAGCTCGCTTTTGAGTATCATTTTATTAGGCTCGGCTTTACCCTTTAGTTTAAGAATACTACCACTATTGTCTATCCAAAGTTGATTCCAGGTAGAATCTTTGCTGTCGAAATAATTGTAGCTGCTGCCCGTTCCACCGCCTGCACCTTTCCAGTGTTCGTTGATGATGCAGTTGTTTTCAAGCTTGTTAATGCTGTTTTCACCCAGTGGCTTGCCTAAGGTGTCTTTCACCACCCAATCTCCAACCCAAAAGTCAAACGCAAAGTGATTATCAGTACAGCAAGGGCATTTGGTTTGCGAAAATGCAAAACTGCTTATCAGTATTAAAGGAATAATAAAGAGTTGTTTCATGTTCTAAAGATAATGATTTAGTCCAATCATTGTTCTTTTTAAAAAAATCACAATCAATTGTATTTTTACTTCTTTACATTTGATACATGAATAGATTAATACTTATAGATAACGGTTTTGATTTAGCACATGGGTTAAATTCCAAGTATAGTGATTTTATTAATAGCTATGTTAAAGGTTTTATTCATCCAGTAATAACTGCCAGTCGTTTTAAAAAAGACATAGATAGTCCATTATTTAAAATAACACTACCTACTGATTTTTATGAAAATGTTACTACTGAAGTATTAAGTATGGAAAGTGCAGCTCAAGTGTTAGATGCTTTGGAGTTTAATGGAGTAGAAATAGAAATGCCTAATTTTATTAAGGACTTAGTAAGTAATATTGATAGTGGTTGGGTTGATATTGAAAAGCTATACTATAAGAACTTACTTAGTGCTATTAAAACATACAACAACAATATAACTAAATATAATACACAAGTAAGAAGTAGAACTAACATTGATGTTGACCCATGGAAGGATATAAAAGAATTAAATAAAGCACTTACTTTTCTTAAAGAAAAACTTATTGACTACCTGAGTAAGGAAAATAAAAGATTTGATAATGAACTACAAAACGATTCTTTATTTGAAAAATACTTCAAAATATTTGTTGACGCTCAAATTAAGATTAATGAAATAGAAACACCCCTTAGTTTGGGAAATATTTATATGTTAAATTTCAACTATACTAAAGTTGCAGAAGAATATTATAAAAGAATAAAAAAACATGCTATTCCTGTGTATTTGAGTAATATTCATGGGAATATTGATGATGATCAAAATGCAATTTTTGGATATGGGGATGAAACTGACCCCAAGTATAAAGAAATAGAATATCTAGATGAAAATGATTTTTTAAGAGGATTTAAATCATTTGGTTATAACAAGACTTCTGAACTACAAAAATTATTTTTATTTATTAAAAAGGAACATTATGAAGTAATGGTTATTGGTCATTCATGTGGATTATCAGATAGGGTTATGTTTAAAGAGGTATTTGAGCATGAAAACTGTAAGGCTATTAGAGTTTATTATTGCGATAAAGTTGCTGATGATTATGACAATAAAATTTACAATATATCACGGCATTTTGAAAATAATGGATTGATGCGTAAAAAACTAATAACTTACGATAGTTCTAGAAGGTTACCTCAATTTGATGATAAATAACCCCACAAAAAAGCCTCACATTGCTGTGAAGCTCTTTTGGTTTGCTACGGAGTAGTTTTATTTCCCCATCAAGGTTTTGGTAATAATATCTTTTTCTAAATCCCAGCCTCTGGCGGGTGAGTATTCGCGCCCGTAATAAATAATTTGTAGGTGCAGCTTGTTCCATAGGCTTTTGTCAAACAGCCGTTTGCAATCTTTTTCGGTTTGAGCTACGCTTTTGCCATTGCTTAGTTTCCAGCGGTGCATCAGTCGGTGAATGTGCGTATCTACTGGAAAGGCAGGTTGGTTAAAAGCTTGTATCATTACCACACTGGCGGTTTTGTGTCCCACACCGGGCAGGGCTTCCAGTTCTTCCATGGTATTGGGCACTTTGCCTTCGTATTTTTCAATCATTATTTTAGACAATCCGTAAATGCCTTTGCTCTTCATGGGCGAAAGTCCGCACGGGCGAATAATTTCTTTAATCTTGGCTTCACCCAGTTTTACCATATCATAAGGGTTGTCGGCTTTTTTAAAAAGCAGCGGAGTAATTTTGTTTACCCGTTCATCGGTACATTGTGCTGAAAGCAATACCGCCACCAGTAGGGTGTATTCGTCTTTATGGTCAAGCGGAATAGGAGGGTTGGGGTATAATTTCTCCAGCGTTTTTACTACAAAGGCTACTTTTTCTTTTTTGGTCATTCCCATATTTTGAAGCTAAAAATAAAAAGAAAGCCAAGAACAAGGTGTATTTGGCAGCATCAAAAAAATATTTACCAATTGTTGATAATATTCATCAGCAAAACTTTCTCCTCTTAGGGCAATTTTGTTCTTTTGTATGTCATGTTAAAAGAAGGAAAAAAAGCACCCAACGTACTGGGCGAAAATCAAGAAGGAAAGCAACTCAGCTTAAATGACTTTAAAGGCAAAAAGGTGATTTTGTACTTTTATCCGAAGGACAATACACCCGGCTGTACGGCACAGGCCTGTAGTTTAAAAGACAACTACAAAAAACTAAAAAAGGAAGGCTTTGAGGTAGTGGGCGTAAGTGCCGATACCAAAAAGAAGCATCAGAACTTTATCAATAAGTTTGATTTGCCTTTTGACCTGGTGGCCGATGTAGATAAAGAACTGATAGAAAGCTTTGGAGTGTGGGGACCAAAAAAGTTTATGGGCAGAGAGTTTGACGGAATTTTAAGAACCACTTTTATTATTGACGAAAACGGAAAAATTGAAAAAGTAATAGATAAAGTGACGACCAAAAGTCACGCTGAACAAATATTAGAAATGTATAATAATTAGTTGAAAGTCAGAGGTTGAAAGTTGAATGTTATAGTTGGTAATATTTAACTCAAAACTCAAAACTTAAAACTTAAAACTAACGAATATGGCGGCAGACGCAAACAAAGAAAAACTAAAAGCACTACAGATTACGCTTGATAAACTAGAAAAACAATACGGTAAAGGTGCGGTAATGAAGCTGGGCGATGCTCCGGTAGTTAATGTAGATGTAATTCCTACGGGTTCTATTACCTTAGATTTAGCTTTGGGTATAGGTGGCTATCCTCAAGGTAGAGTAGTAGAAATTTACGGTCCGGAATCATCGGGTAAAACTACCTTAACTATTCATGCCATTGCAGAGGTGCAAAAGAAAGGTGGCTTAGCAGCTTTTGTAGATGCCGAGCATGCGTTTGATAAAACCTATGCCGAAAACTTGGGTGTAGATACACAAAACTTATATATCTCTCAGCCCGATAATGGTGAGCAGGCGTTAGAAATTGCCGATAACTTAATCCGTTCGGGTGCGTTTGATTTAGTGGTGATTGACTCTGTAGCGGCACTAACTCCGCAAGCAGAGATTGAAGGTGAAATGGGCGATTCGCAAATGGGGCTTCAAGCCAGATTAATGTCAAAGGCATTAAGAAAGCTTACGGCTTCTATTAGTAAAGCACACTGTACTTGTATTTTCATTAACCAGTTAAGAGAAAAAATTGGGGTGTTCTTTGGAAACCCTGAAACCACAACTGGTGGTAATGCGCTTAAGTTTTACGCATCTGTTCGTTTAGATATTCGTAGAATAGGACAAATTAAAAACGGTGATGAACTAATAGGTAACCGTACCCGAGTGAAAGTAATTAAAAACAAAGTAGCTCCACCGTTTCGTCAGGCAGAGTTTGACATTATGTACGGGCAAGGAATTTCTAAATCAGGAGAAATTTTAGATTTAGCTGTAGAGAAAGGCCTAGTGAAGAAAAGCGGTAGCTGGTTTGCTTATGGCGAAACTAAATTAGGACAAGGAAGAGATGCCGTAAAAGCATTGCTGGAAGATAATCCTGAGTTACTACAAGAGTTAGAAACTAAACTAAAAGCAAAAGAAGAACCTGCACCAAAAGAGAAAGCAGAGGCTTAATAATAACAAAGGCTACCAATTGGTAGCCTTTACTTTTATAACTATTAACGTACTAATTAGTTATTGCTTAAATATTCAGCAATACCTTCATGCGTGTCTTTAAGTCCGCTTTTTCCTTTTTGCCAGTTAGCCGGACAAACTTCTCCGTTTTCTTCAAAGAACTGAAGCGCATCTACCATTCTTAAAGCTTCATCTACGTTTCTACCCAATGGTAAATCGTTAATTAATTGATGTCTTACTACTCCTTCTTTATCAATTAAGTAAAGACCTCTGTAAGCAATTAAATCTCCTGCGGCTTCTAGCTCTCCGTTTTCGTTGTATTCCCAGTCGCCTGTTAATACATCGTAGTTGTAAGAGATAGTTTTGTTGGTATCGGCAACTATTGGGTAAGTAACACCTTTAATACCACCATCGTTTTTATTCATCATTAACCATCCCCAGTGAGATTGTTCGGTATCTGTAGAACAAGCTACAACGGCAACATTTCTTGCTTCAAACTCAGCAAGTTTTTCTTGAAAAGCAAATAATTCAGTTGGACAAACAAATGTGAAGTCTTTAGGGTAGAAGAAAAGTACTACATACTTTTTACCTACATATTGGTCTAAAGAAAAACCTTCAACAATATTTTTTCCATCTACTACTGCACTCGCCTTAAAATGCGGTGCTTTTTTTCCTACTAATGACATATTATTAAGTTTTAAAATTTACTAAAATTGATTTCGGTGCAAAGCTATAAAATATGGAAACAAATAGAAACCTAAATTGTTTTAAGATGCGAATATTCCAAGCGCCAAACCTATTAGAATACTGATGGCTTTCTGTATGTTAATTTTGTGGTTTTCTTCCGATTCAAACAAAATGGTAGTGGATACATGTAAAAAGATACCTACTACAATAGCCAATAGTTGAGTGGGAGAGATGATGCTATCTATATTAAACCAAACGGATAAGTAATAACCTAGCGGTGATGCCAGCGAAAAGAGAATTAAAATCAAAATGGCGTTTGATAGCTTGCTTTTAATGGAAGAAAGCAGCATAGCCAATACAACGGCAATAGGTATTTTATGAATGATAATTCCTAATAAAAGTGAGTTACTGTGTGCTTCGCCTTCATGTTGATGAGAGATTAATGCGGCTCCTTCTATTAAGGAGTGAATAAATAAACTTAAAAAGAGTGTTGTTTCAATACCGTGATGGTCTCCATGTGTATGAATATGCCCATGTTCTATTCCTCTGGAGAAATACTCTAACACCAACTGAATAATAAAACCTAACAAAACAAAATAACCGGTATAGTTTTCTTCTGCCTTAAATATTTCTGGTAGTAAATGCAGTAAACAAATGGCTAGCAAAAAAGCACCGCTAAAAGCTAAAATGTTTTTAAGATTGAATTTTTTCTTTTGGTAGTAAAAGTAGGTAGCTATACCACCGGCAAATGGTAAAATAAATAGTAAAAAAATATCTAAGCCGGATGTGTGCATACTTATTTTTGCGCGAAGATGATTAATCTTTTTGAATTATCAGTATCAAATGGGGTTAATTCATAATCTCCAAAGGTGTTTAAAACAGTAAGTTTGTTTTCTTCTATCCAAGTAGTTAAGGCGTTGGCGTCAATTAGGTTTACTTTCTCTTCAAACAGATATTTTTCTCCTTTATCTTCAAACTTAATGGTTTTTATCACGCAGTTATTTTCAATTTTTCGGTTGATGTTGAAGCTTATTCCGTTTAATTGTTTTGTTTCTTGGTTAACTAAGTTTTGCTTTACATAGCTGGCGTTTAGGTAGTCCATCAAGAAATAGCCACCGGGCTTCAGGTTAGCAATGATGCTTTTAAGTGCATTTTTATTGTCGTTTTCATTTTCAAAATATCCAAAGCTGGTAAACATGTTTACCACATACTGGTAGTGATTTTCTTTAAATGGCTTTCGCATGTCATGCACAAAAAAGCGAAGGGTATTGTTTTCAAACTCTTCTGCCTGAGCTATGCTTTGGGGTGATAAATCAAACGCATCTACTTCAAACCCCAATTTATTAAAAGTGTAGGCGTGCCTACCTTTTCCGCAGCAAACGTCAAGTAAATTATCTTTTTTAAGAAACAGTTTATTAGATATGGTAGTAATAAAGTCTTCCGCCTCTTTTAAATCTCTATTCTTATAAAGAATATGATAGTAAGGAGAATCGAACCAGCTTTCAAACCACTTTTTTGTACTCATGTGCTGCAAAGCTAAAAAGTTAAGAGATATGCTAAAAATCTTTACATTTACGCAAACTTTAAACCATTGCCGAAATTAGTCAGAAATAGCCTCTCATTATTGTTCTTGTTATTTGCTGCTGTTTCTTATTCTCAAGAACTTAAATTTTCTAGAATAACTAATGAAGACGGACTTTCTCAGAGTACTGTTCATGCCATTATAGAAGATGAAGAAGGTTTTATGTGGTTTGGTACCCAAGATGGTCTAAATCGATATAATGGTTACGAAATAAAAGTTTTTAGAAATAACCCTTTAGATTCTACAACGCTTTCTGAGAATAACATTCAATCACTATTTTTAGATAAAGACGGAGATTTATGGGTAGGTACATCAGGCGGTATTAACATTTACAATAAATATACCTCAAAGTTTAAAAGGGTAGGAGTAAAAAATGGGCTTGTTAGTGACCAGGTTACTTGTATTAGTCAAGATAATAATGGAGTTATTTGGGTTGGAACAAAACAAGGACTTAATTTTTATGACAATGTGAATTCAAAATTTATTGGAGTTCAATCAAAAGATAATCAAAATTTATCCATAGATTTTGAAATCACTGCATTGCATTTTGATGGTAAAAACACCATGCTTATTGGTACTAACGGCAATGGCTTTTATATTTATAATACTCAATCAAAAGAGTTAGTGAATATTCTTTTTCCTGAGTTTGAGGAGACAAAGTTTAATCCATATAGAAATAAAATTAAAACGTTTTATATTACTAGCTATGGTATGCTTTTAATAGGTACAAATGGCGCAGGCTATGTTGAGTATGATTTGGAAAACCGAAAAATACTACATCGTTATTTTCAAGTCGATGATAATCTAAATTCACTTAGTCATGGTGTTGTTTCTGGATTTGTAGAGCCTGAGGTGGGTGCACTATGGGTGACAACTTCAAACAGGTTGTCGGTGCTAAAGCAAGGTTGGGGTGATCAGTTTACTAGGTACTCTTATTCAGACTGTAATGAGTTTAGCCTTTCAGAGAATATACTTTCTTGCGTATATAAATCATCATCAGGAATTATATGGATTGGAACCAACGGTGGTGGAGTGTCTATATTTAAAAAACTTTCTAACAATCAGTTTAATCATTTTACAAGTGCAAATTTTGCAAATGGTTGCTTAAATCATAACATGATTATGGCAATTGAAGAGTCAGATAATCATGAGTTGTGGATAGGTACTTTTGGTGGTGGGGTTGTTAGGTTCGATACCAAGACAAATGAATGTATCGGATATTCTTTTAACGAAAATAAAATACATGATAGAATTCTTTCTTTATACATTGATGATGAAAACTTACTGTGGATTGGATCTAACGGTTCGGGAATAAGTCATTTTGATCCTAAGACCAATAATTTTTCTACTCCTTATGACTCTCAAGCTAAAGTGAGAGGAACATCCATTTCGCAAAACGATGTGTTGGATATAACTCAAGATAGTGAAGGTCTTATTTGGATTGGAACGCTTAGAGGTTTGAACTCATTTGATAAGAAAAAGAAAGTATTTACTAATTATTATAAGGAAGACGGATTAGTTCACAACTTTATTAATGCGCTGTATTATGACAAAGAATTTAATAAGTTATGGATAGCTACTACCAAAGGTGTTTCTTGTTTTGATAAATCAACCCAGAAGTTTACGAATTATGTGGCTGAGGAAGGCAAGGAATCTATTTCCAACAATTATGCATTTTGCTTTCATAAAGACAAACAAAAGAATTTGTGGATAGGTACTGCGCAAGGACTTAATAAAATAAACCTTGTAACAGGAAAAATCACTTATTATTTACAAAATGATGGTCTTTCAAGTGATTATATTTATGGTATTTTGGAAGATGACGAAGGTTATTTGTGGTTAACAACCAATAAAGGACTTTTAAAGATAAAACCACCACAAGATAAAAATGGTGTTACAGACATAAAAACTTACCTAGAGCAAGATGGAATCCAGTCTAATGAATTTAATCAGGGCGCATATTTTAAAAGTAAGTCAGGTCAGTTGTTTTTTGGAGGTATTAATGGATTTAATGCATTCTACCCTAAAAACATAAAAGCAAATAAAATAAAGCCTAAGATATGTCTTACTTCTTTTAAATTATTTGATAAGGAAGTAGAGCTAGATAGTAATATTACTTTTAAAAATAACATTGAACTTACATATAAGGATAGGTTTTTCAGTTTTGAGTTCGTTGCATTAGATTTTGAACAGCCTTCTAAAAATATGTATTCATGGAAATTAGAGGGGTTAGAGGATGAATGGAGAGCACCAACTAATAGAAGATACGCAAGCTACAATAACTTACCGGGTGGTGATTATGTGTTAAGAATTCGAGCTTCTAATAATGATGGATATTGGAATGAGGAAGGAATAGCAATTAAAATTACGGTCATCCCTCCATTTTATAAAACAAAGTGGTTTTATGCTATATGTATTATTCTTACTATTATAAGTGTCTTTTTGTTTGTTAGAGTTCGAACAAATCAAATTAAAAAAGAGAAAATTGTTTTAGAGAAAAAAGTACGAGAGCGAACAAGAGAATTGAATGAAAAGAATAATGAAATAATTAGTTCCATTCAATATGCTAAAAGGATTCAAGAGGCAATTCTTCCACCAATGGATTTAATTCAAAAAAGTTTTCCTAACTCATTTATATTATATGAACCTAAAGATATTGTTAGTGGTGATTTCTATTGGTTTGGAGTTAAAGATGAATTTAAAATTATTGCAGCCGTTGACTGTACCGGTCATGGTGTTCCCGGTGCATTAATGAGTATGATTGGGCATAATTTATTAAATCAAATTGTGTTTGAAAAGGGAATTACTCAGGCTGATGAAATATTAAAAGCACTGGATGAGTTGGTGCGTAACTCATTAAAACAGGTTTCAGGAAGTTCTTTAGATACCACAGATGGAATGGATTTAGCACTTTGTGTATATAATGAAAATACTTCTAAACTATATTTCTCCGGAGCGTTTAGGCCTCTTTATCATGTGCGTTCGGGAGAGTTAAATACCTTTGATGGTGATAAGTATCCGATTGGTGGCGGACGTCACATGGAGAATAAAGAGTTTACCACTAAAGAAATTGAAATTCAGAAAGGAGATTCGGTTTACATATTCTCTGATGGTTATGTCGATCAGTTTGGTGGACCAAAAGGAAAGAAGTTTATGGCCAAAAAGCTAAGAGATCTCTTGATAGAAGTTCAAGATGAGCCAATGCAAAGTCAATATAATCAGTTAAAACAGAATTTAGTGCAGTGGATGGGTAACCTTGAGCAGATTGATGACGTATTAGTCGTTGGAATTAAATTTTAAAAATTATACGTATTTTTGCTTAAATAAATATACAAATGAAAAAACTAACCATTCTTTTATTTTCTTCTGTTATAATTGCTTTAGTAGCAATTTCTTGTAAAAAAGCTAAAGTTGATGATAATACTCAAACCGCTGTTGATAATAGTATATCGGAAGGCATCTATTCTAGGGTATTTCCTACAACAAATAGAATAGCGATTGAAGAAGAAGGGGTTAAGCAGCACTCTACTAACAGAACTACAGGATTAACTTGTGCTAATATCATATTAGGTGACACTGTTAATTTCCCAAGAACTTTTACACTTGACTTTGGTACCGGTTGTGTAGATTTAGTTGACGGTAATCTAAGAGAAGGAAAATTAATGTTTACGCTTGATACATTCTGGAATGTTGCCGGTGCTAAAATGACGATTGATTTTGATAAGTATAAAGAAAATGGAGTTGAAGTAGGCGGTTCGCTAGTTTGTCAAAATAATGGAGTAAGCAACGGAGGAAAAGAGAGAAGCTATAGTGTATCTGTATTAAATGGGATATGTAAAAAAGACTGGGAAATTCATTATCACTGTAATAGAACCTATAAATTTACAGATATAGTAAATACTCCTAACGACATATCAGATGATATAGTAGAAATATCTGGAGATGCTGACGGAGTTGACAGAGATGGGAATTCTTACGCTAACAAAATCACCAAGAATATCATTAAAGACCCAAAATGTAAGTATATTCAGCAAGGAATTATTGAGCTTAATCCTGAGGGATTAGCAACAAGAGTTGTTGACTTTGGAGACGGTACTTGTGATAATAAAGCTACCGTTACAATAAACGGTAATTCATTTGAATTTGAATTAAGATAACTTTTTTTTGTTTGGAAATACATCTTTTTTATATTTGAACCTCACTTGAAGTAAATGAACCTGGATATATACGATTTTTACGAGAAAATGGAGAAAAGCAATATTATGCTTTCTTTCAAAGGTGAAGTTACTTCAGAGTTACTTACATCTATTCTACAGATTATGGAGAATAAGATGGAAAACCTGGAAGAGTCACCTAAACTGAGAAGAAAGGTGTATAATATTCTGGTTGAATGTCTTCAAAATCTTTACCATCACATCGATCATGAAAAAAATGGAGCATCTGACTCTCCAAATAAAAGTGCGGTGTTTATGATTAGAAAAGATGGAGAAGCTTATTTTATTATCACAGGAAACTATATCGAAGCAAACAAAATTGATTTACTAAAAGGAAAATTAGAAAAAATAAACTCATTAAGTAAAGACGAATTAAAAGAATACTATAAAGAGGTATTAAATAATGGCGAAATGTCAGATAAAGGAGGCGGTGGTCTTGGAATGATTGACATTGCCAGAAAATCTGGTCAAAAGCTTGATTTTAACTTTTTACCTGTAAACAATAATTTTTCTTTTTTTAGTCTAAATATTAAAGTATCACCTAATTAAACAACATAACGAATTATGGAATCATTGAATATTGAAGGATCTGCGAAAACACCAACTATTAAATTTGAACCGGCTACCGGAAAACTTTTAATTAGAGGGAGGTCTATACCTGAAAATTCTATCGAATTTTATAAACCATTAGTTGATAAACTAGAAGAGTACGCAGGTTCTCCTCAGTCAACCACTAATGTTGATATTCAATTAGAATACTTTAATACTAGTTCTTCTAAGTGTATCTTAGATGTGTTTAAAAAACTAGAAGCTATAAATGCCGGTTCTAGTGAGGTTGTTATCAACTGGCATTATGAAGAAGATGATGAAGATATGTTAGAAGCCGGTGAAGATTACCAGGCAATAATAAATGTTCCGTTTAAAATGGTAGAAATGGAAGAGGAATAATCTTTCAACATTCATGATATTAAAAAAAGCCTGTAAAACTATTTACAGGCTTTTTTGTTTAGCTTACTTTAGCAGGAAGTATGAATACTTATAGTATAAAAGAAATAGAACGCTTAACCGATATTAAAGCTCACACCATAAGAATTTGGGAGCAGAGATATAATTTATTGGAACCACTTAGAACGGATACCAATATCAGATATTATACTAATGAACACCTCAAAAAAATTCTTAATGTCAATTCTTTATATAAGGCTGGCTATAAAATTTCAAAAATTGCCGAGCTATCTGAAGAGCAATTAAAGGATAAAATAGCTTCACTTCAATCTAATAACAACTTTGAGACAATAATAGCTGAGTTTGTAAAAGTAACTATTGATTTTGACGAAGAGTCATTTAATAAATTGTTTAGCGATTGCATTAATAAATATGGAATAGAAACATCTATTATCGATATTCTCTATCCTTTTTTAGATAAAATTGGTGTCCTCTGGCAAACAGATAAAATCCATCCTGCCCAGGAGCACTTTATATCTAATTTGATTCGTCAAAAGATTATTGCTAATACGGATAGTTTAAAGACTAAAGTATCAAAGGCGGAAACCTTCCTTCTTTTTCTTCCCGAAGGTGAGTTACATGAAATTTCCTTATTGTTTTATAATTATATCCTTAAGAAAAATGGATATAAAGTTATCTATTTGGGACAATCTGTTCCATTAAAAGATTTAGTCAAAGTAATAGAGTACTGCAAGCCCGATAATATCATCATGTATTCAATAAATCATGATGTGAAAGAGCGAATTCCTCATTATATAAAAAAAATAGCTACTTTTTCTTTCGTTAAAAAGCTTTTTGTGAAAACATCTTATGATATTGGAAAACAGTCTAATATAACTCCATTTTCATCTATTTCAGATTTTCTTTAGAATAATTTGTTTAAAAAAACATAAGAAATATTAAACAAATTAAAAATGTTTAATATATTTGTAAAAAAATTAAACAAAATGTCTGAAAAAGAATTTACATACGAACTAAATTTACTTCGACCAAAACTATTCGAAGTAGCTTTTAAATTTTTTAAGTCTATAGATGACGCAGAAGATTTAATCCAGGAAACATTTTTAAAAGCATTAAAGTACAGAGACAAGTATCGCTCTGAAACAAATTTTGCAGGTTGGGTTTACACCATCATGCGTAATACTTATTTTAATATAAGTAAGCGTAAAAAGCTATTTGTTTCGGGTGATGATGAAAATAATGAATTTAGGTATTTATCTTATTCACCTTCTAATGGTATGCTTCAGGATAACATGGTCAATGAAAAGTATATATTGAAACAAATTAATTCCTTGTCTGACAATATTAAAATTCCTTTTCTAAAATACATTGACGGTTTTAAGTATGAAGAAATTGCTGATGAGATGAATTTACCTTTAGGTACAATTAAAAGCCGTATTTTTTATGCAAGAAAAGAACTAATGAAAAAACTAAAAGAATTAAATCCGTAAATTAACGCTTTACGTAATTATTAAATATTTTGAATTTGACTAATAGGCAAAAAATAACAGTTGTTGGTGGTGGTTTTTCGGGACTGGTTAGTGCGATTACGCTAGCTAAACAAGGAAACTTTGTAACACTTATTGAAAAAAACACAAGTCTTGGTGGTCGTGCCAGAAGCTTTTCAGCCGAAGGTTTTATGTTTGATATGGGCCCCAGCTGGTATTGGATGCCGAATGTTTTTGAGAATTTTTTCTCATCATTAGGAAAAAAAGTAGAAGATTATTACGAATTAATTAGGCTATCTCCATCTTATCGCGTTTTCTGGGATGATAATTCATATTCTGACTTGCCTACTAGTATGGATGAAATCTATACTTTATTTGAAAATATTGAAAAAGGTAGTGCATTAAAGCTTAAGGAGTTTTTAAAAGATGCTGAATATAAATACAAGGCAAGTATGAATTCTTTAGTTTATAAGCCGTCCTTATCATTCACTGAGTTTGTTACAATTCCTATTATAAAAGATTTTTTTAAACTAGAATTAACTACACCTCTTGAAAAAATAATAGAACGAAACTTTAAAAATGAGAAGTTAAGATTACTCCTTAGTTTTCCTGTGTTGTTTTTAGGCGCTATGCCTAATAAAATACCTGCTTTATACAGTATTATGAATTATGCAGACATGAAACTGGGCACTTGGTATCCAAAAGGTGGTATGAATAAAATAGCAGAGGCATTTGAGAAATTGGCTAATGAATATGGAGTTGAGATAATTACAGATGATTCTGTAGAATCGTTAGATTATGTGGGTGATGAAATTTCTCTTGTAAAAACAAAAAGTGGCAAAGCTGTTTATGCAGATGCACTTGTGGCAGCAGCAGATTATCATCATTTTGAGCAAGATGTGCTTGATAAAAAATACAGAACTTATGATGAAAGTTATTGGAACAATAGAGTGTTTGCTCCAAGCTGTTTGTTATATTATGTAGGCGTAAACAAAAAGCTTAAAAATCTGTTACATCATAATTTATTTTTTGATGAAGATTTGAAGAAGCACTCAAAGGAAATATACGATAATCCCAAATTTCCTGATAAACCATTGTTTTACGTTTGTTGTCCCTCTAAAACAGATGATACTGTTGCACCTAAAGGACATGAAAATCTTTTTATTTTAATTCCTGTAGCTTCTGGTTTAAAAGATACTGATGAAATTAAATCGGATTACTTTAATTATGTTATTTCTAAAATAGAACAACATATTGGCGAAAAATTTATGGACAATATCGTTTATAAAAAATCATATGCGCCTTCCAATTTTATTGCAGATTACAATGCATTCAAGGGCAACGCCTACGGGCTTGCAAACACGCTGAAGCAAACCGCCTTTTTAAAGCCAAAAATGGCAAATGAAAAATTAAAGAATCTATTTTATGCAGGCCAACTCACTGTTCCGGGACCTGGAGTTCCTCCTGCAATTATTTCAGGACAGATAGTATCTAAGCTGGTACAAAATTATTTATCAAAAAATAAAAATTTAGAATATGAAACAACTGTTTGATAAAGTTTCAAATGAATGTAGTGTTATTACCACAAAGTCATATAGCACTTCGTTTTCATTAGGCATTAGATTTTTAAATAAGTCGATTCGTCAACCTATCTATTCTATTTATGGATTTGTGAGGTTTGCAGACGAAATAGTTGATACTTTTCATGACTACAACAAGCTAGATTTATTTAAAAGATTTGAAGCCGATACTTACAAAGCTATTGATGAAAAGATTAGTCTTAATCCTATTCTTAATAGTTTTCAATATGTAGTAAATCAATACAATATTGATATTGAGAATGTAAGACTGTTTTTAAAAAGCATGGAGATGGATTTAGCAAAATCTACCTACTCTTCTAAAGATGAATATCAAGAATATATAGTGGGTTCTGCTGAAGTGGTAGGCTTAATGTGCTTAAGTGTTTTTGTAAACGGAGATAAAGAGCTTTATGAACGATTAAAGCCATACGCAAGAAGCTTAGGTTCTGCTTTTCAGAAAGTCAATTTTTTACGAGACTTTAAGTATGACCATGAGCAGCTAGGAAGAACTTATTTTCCTAATATAGATTTCTCCAACTTTGATCAATACCAATGTGAATTAATAAAACAAGATATTGAAAAGGATTTTGCTCATGCTAAAATTGGGATTGATATGCTGCCTAGAACTTCTAAATTAGGGGTGTATGTTGCCTATATTTATTATACATCATTGTTTAAGAAAATTGTGGCGCTAAACACAAGAGTAATTAAATCAGAACGGATTAGAATATCAAATAAGCGCAAAGCCTATTTGTTTTTTAGCTCTTATTTTAAATATCAACTAAATTTGCTGTAATGTTTTTACTAATAACAATATTTACTTTTTTCTTTATGGAGTTTGTGGCTTGGTTTACACACAAGTTTATCATGCACGGACTATTGTGGTATTTTCATGCAGACCATCATGTAAAAGAACCTGGATTTTTTGAGAAAAATGACTTCTTCTTTTTAATTTTTGCGGTGCCTTCTTTCTTTTTAATGCTGTTTGGTGTGCTTTATAATATAAGTTGGATGAACGCCATTGGTTTAGGAATTTTAATTTATGGTATAGCCTACTTTTTAGTTCATGATGTGTTTATTCATCAACGATTTAAGTGGTTTAGAAACTCTGACAACCCTTATCTATTAGCTTTAAGGAAAGCACATAAAGTTCATCATAAGCATCTGGGAAAAGAAGAAGGAGAATGTTTTGGAATGCTATTAGTGCCCTTTAAATATTATATAGAAGCAAAAAAATATCTAAAAAATAAAGGGTAATTATGTCGCTTTATCTTTGGCTTAATATCCTAACAATTTTATTTCCATTAATTGCCAGCTTTGAAAAAAAAGTAAATTATTTTTCAAAATGGAAGTATTTATTTCCGGCTATAATCATAGTTTACATTCCTTTTATCATTTGGGATGCTATCTTCACCTCTCAAGGAGTTTGGGGGTTTAATTCCGCTTATTTGAATGACGTTAAGTTGTTTGGATTACCTATTGAAGAACACTTATTCTTTATCTGCATTCCTTTTTCATGCATATTTATATATGAATGTGTAAAATATCAGTGGTATCAATTTTATAATACCAACAGCAGCTGGGTAAATATGTTTGCTATAGCATTATTTTTAGTGGGAGGAATATTTCTATCTAAAAGCTATACTTCAATTACTTTTTTCTCTTTGGCTGTTGTATTAGTGATTTTAGTATTTTATCGAGTAAAATATCTTAATCTTTTCTTTTTGTCCTATCTTTTTATTCTTATTCCCTTTTTTATAGTCAATGGAATTTTAACCGGCAGCTTTATTCATAATGAAGTAGTTTGGTATAACAATGAAGAAAATATGGGTGTTAGGCTTTTTACTATTCCGGTTGAAGATACATTTTACGGTATGCTTTTGATTCTTCTTAACGTTTCTATTTATGAATATTTAAAAAAGAAATATTAGTCGAAATATTTTTTCATATTTGTATAACTAGTGAGCAACCCGGAAATTCATATTGAATTAGAAATGGTAAACCAAATCAAGAGCGGTAATACAGAAGCTTTTGAGAGGTTGTATGATAATTACTCTAAAGCTTTATTTGGCGTTAGCTCTAAAATTGTTCGTTCCGATGAAATTGCAGAAGATGTGCTGCAAGAAGCATTTGTTAAAATATGGAAAAAAATACATTCGTATGATGCTTCTAAAGGAAGGTTATTTACATGGATGTTAAACATTGTTAGAAACACCTCTATAGATAAACTAAGGAAATTAAAATCACAAGGGAAGTATGAAATCCAAGAGCTTAAACCAAACGTAGATTTGGGTGTCAATAACTCAAAAATAAATATTAACCATATTGGCGTTAAAGATTTACTGGCAAAACTTTCTCCTGAACAACAAGAGATGATAGAATACTTGTATTTTAATGGCTATACTCAACAAGAGGTTTCGGATGAATTAAATATTCCGTTAGGCACGGTTAAAACCCGTTCAAGAGCTGCACTAAAAGAATTAAAAAAAATATTTAATCTATTTCTATTTTGGATATAAAGGAGTACATATCATCCGGAATACTTGAGAACTATGTTCTTGGAAATGTTTCTAAGCAGGAACAGCAAGAGGTGGAATGTATGTCGCATATTTATCCTGAGATTAAATCGGAGTTAGAGCAATTACAGTCTGTCATTGAAAGCATGGCTATTAAATTAGAGAAAAATCCTCCTTCTCATTTAAAATCAAAAATTCTTACAGCTATAAAAAATGAAAAGCAAGAAGTTTTAGGACAAAAGACAGAAGCTAAAGTAGTGGCTATTGATTCGTCTGGTAACTCAAAGTTATGGAAATATATGGCGGCTGCTTCTGTTGTTATAACTATTGGCTTTGCCTATTTGTTTTATACATCTAACTCCGAACTCAAATCAGTTAAATCTCAATTGTCTGATATGTCAACGGAGATGAATGAAAATAAAAGCAACTTTGAAACCGAACTTGACGCACTGTCTCAAAAAGTAGAAAAGAAAAAAGAGCTATTAGCTTTCTTACAACATTCAGCAACTAAAAAAATTGTTTTAAAAGGAACAGATTTTCAGCCAACCTCTACTTGTATTGTGTATTTCAACGAAAGCACCTCTAAAGTTTTCTTAGATGCTTCTCCTCAAATGGAAAAATTACCTCAAGACAAACAATATCAACTTTGGGCAATAGTTGACGGTAAGCCTGTAGATATGGGTATGCTTACACATGACGAACCATGTGAAGATTTATGTCCAATGCCGGATGTTTCCAACGCACAGGCCTTTGCAATTACGGTTGAAAAAGCCGGTGGAAGCCCAACACCATCTTTAGATAAGTTGGCTGTAATAGGTAATGTTTAGTTAGAATTATCGTTGCCTATCAAGTGTCCCCAAGGTTTTAATTCAGGAATATTGTCAAAAACTATTTTTAGAATCGCAAGTGATGGTATGGCTATGAACATTCCTCCTACACCCGCTAGTGTTCCGCCAATTATTACGACCAATATGCTAGCTAGTGCATTTATGCTTACTTGAGAGCCTACAACTTTTGGTACTAAAATATTATTGTCAAGCACTTGCGTAACAGAGATTACGATTACCACACCCAATAATACTCCAAATTCATTTGATTCTGATAGGGCTACAAGTAAGCTTACTATAGATGCAATCCAA
>Ga0070727_10000402_pt1 | contig 53399 bp, 57 predicted proteins | sample tdAd472_FD_66722 | JGI IMG/M metagenome (GOLD analysis project Ga0070727, IMG submission 66722) | Marine sediment microbial communities from the Atlantic coast under amendment with organic carbon and nitrate - tdAd47.2 | ecosystem: Environmental > Aquatic > Marine > Coastal > Sediment | place... | reverse complement strand
ACCACACTAGATTCATATAGTTACTAGTGACCCTTATGGATCTGAAGTTCGCTCAGTGCTTGCCGAATAATGCAGCGAACTTCAGATCCGTCACTAGGTGGTGTTGACACAAGCCATCCCGCTCTATGCCTGTTGCCCAAAGCTCCTCCGGGCTTTGGGTACTGCGACGCCAGATATCACTCGCCAAAAGCGCCTGTGTTAAAGCGTATCTTTGCCCCGGCACCACGATGCGTAAAGGCTTCCAGACTCCCGCCCAACTGAAGCGCAAGGGCTTCGATAATTTGTGTCGCAACAGCTGAACCCGCCTCAGGCGGTTCAAAACTCTGGCTCACCCCCACCCTGGTGCCGCGCACAATCAGCAATTTGTGCGATGGCCGGTCAGGGTCGCTGATAAACTGGACCAGAACCTGTCCTGAATCCCGTCCGGAAAATGCATGTTTGACAGAATTTGCGATCAGCTCATTCACGAGCAGACCGAAGGAAATAGCCCGCTCAAATGGTACTTGAGTGGCTTCCACCTTTGCCTCCAGACTTATATTGCGTGCCTCCAGCCCCGCACCATAAGAAATCGCCTCACATAATTCGTTCAGATAGTCTCTAAGCTCAATCCCGCCATCCTCAGCGGAGTCCAGCAAGGACTGATGTACAAGCCTGAGCGCTTTGATACGGCCGCTCAGTGAAGCGTAGGACTGCCGGGCCTGTTCATTCGTAAGGGCCGCTGATTCCAGCGCCAGCAGGACATCAACCTGCTGTAAATTATTTTTGACGCGATGGTTGACTTCCGCAAGTAGCAGCCGATTGCCAGACAGCGCGACTTCCAATGCCTGCCCGCGATCTTTTTCCTGCTCCAGCCGGTTTTCCGCATGCGCATTCACGACAATGGTCGCAAGGCCAAGCAGCATGATGGCAGACACAAGCACGCTGACATGAAAATCAACCGGTACAACATCATAGCGGGTGCCAACCACCAGCATCCAGCCCAGCAATATGGGCATACCCAGAACAACAGGCAACACATTGCGCAGGCCTTTGCTGCCCACCCCCTCTCCACCAAAGACCGAAAGCCAGCTCCCTCCCGGCGCGCTCTGCAACTGCGCCAGAAACAACAGGACAAATAACAGACTTGTGTGAGGCGCCATTCCCGTAAAGAAGGCAACATTGAGAAGCGATCCACTGTTGAGGATGTGGCCAACAAGAGAAACCGAACTGATAGCAAGGCCTGCCGAACCCAGCAGAGACAACAGGAAACTGGCAATGGCTGCAGCATTGTCCGAGCCCCCTGCACAGACCAGAAGGGCCGCAGCCGCTATGATAAAACATATGGCAGTGGCCATGGACATTACAGACTGGTCACTCCCGGCGAAACGCGGGAATATCAAGGCATCAACGCCATGCGCCACATCCATGGCCAGAACCAGAAAATCCACAATGCCGATCAGCGCGACCAGGCCGCCTGCGGCGCACATAGTCAGGCGGGCGGATGCCCTGCTCCTCCTTGGTCCGCCTCTCTTTGCGCCGCGCCCTGCATCAGCCGCAGGGCGGCTCAGGCCATATAATAATGCGAGCGAGAGGAGCAGAAAGCAAAAAGCCGTTGAAGGCACCATGGCAGGGAGGCCCGCTGTGCTGCGCGTTAGAAATCCAACGCCCAGCCCCCAGCCAAAGCCCAATATAATAGTAGCGCATATTGCGATACATAAGAGAAAGAATCGAGAGAAGCTCGATGCTATTTCTGTGATTTTCATAGCCACAACCCAGATATTACGGTGCTTCTGATGATCCATCAGTGCTGATAAAAATTTAGCGCTTTTGAATATAATAGTGCCGAAATCACGCGGGCTTTCCCGACCGGAGTAAAATTTTCAGACATCGCCCTATTCCCGAAACTCCTCCCGGTCAGGAATGCGGGTGAAGGCTATTTTGCTACCGGAGAAGCCGCGCCCGGCCGAGGGCAACATGCCGATGAGAACCGTATCGCGCCCAAAGCGATGATTAAGCCGGTCCAGCGCATGGGAAATGGCCATGGGCGCAGTGACCGGCACTACAGCCTCGCCTTCCTCCTCATCGACTGGCACCAACGCTTCAAACAGGTCTGGCTGGCGCATGTCGAGCGGCTCCAGCCCCAAAAGAACGACCGAGATTTTCTTGACCAATATTGCCTGTTCGCACGGGATGACCCGCTCCCATATATGCAACAACAATGAGAGGAAGGTCTGGCTGTCCTGCGCCGGACGACAGCGCATGTCGCCGCGCAGCCGCCTGCCATCTTCCAGCCGCGCGGAAAAACCAAAACAAGTGGCGCTATAACCCATGCGACGCAAACGGGCAGCGGCTTTTAAGGTAAGCCGTCGCGCGACATTGATCGCCTCACCGGGCGGGCGCAGCGCAGGGCCGAGTATATGGCTATGGCCGATGCTACGCCGCTGCGTTTCTGGCTCGGGCAGATCATAACCGCGCAGCAGATACCACATGCGCTCACCCCAGATACTCCCCCACATATGCCGCAGGCGCCGCCGATCCAGCGCCATAATATCCGCCACAGTGACGATCCCCTGATCCCGCAGGCGCCGCTCCATATTACGGCCAATGCCGGGCAGGTCGCGTGGTTCCAGATCAGCAATCAGGCGCCGTTCCACATCATCGGGCATCAGGATGGTGAGGCCATCGGGCTTTTCAAGGTCCGTCGCCACCTTGGCGAGATAACGATTGGCCGCCACCCCGATAGAGCACCGCACCCATGGTCCAAGGCTGGCGCGCAACCCTGCCTTGACAGACAGTGCAATGCGCCGCGCCACTTCGGGCTGCGCTTCATTACGCAATAGCTCGGACGCCATCTCATCAATAGAGCAGACAGCGCTCACCGGGATATGACGATTGATCTCGTCAATCGCGCGGTGGTGATAATCAACATAGAGCTCATGGCGTGCGAGCACACAGATCAGGCCCCGGCACAGGCGCTTGGCCTCCCAGATGGGCGTGCCGGTTTTAACCCCGAACGCCTTGGCTTCATAGCTCGCGGCAATGGCGCAGGTGCTCTGTGTGTCCACCGGAACAACCGCAACGGGCTTACCGCGCAGATGCGGCTGTTCCTGCTGTTCAACACTGGCAAAATAGCTGTTGAAATCCACATAAAGCCATTTGAGCGGCGAAAGCGGATAAGGGTTGATATTGGACATAAGCCGGGGCGATCCTGAAAACACGAGTCGCGCCGCATTATATGTTCTTCTTTTGTTCTAATAAAGAAGAACCGTTGCCCAAATCCTGTTCAGGCAACGATCCTGTTGTTTATCCTCGATATTTAGCGCCCGACAATCAGCCGGTTATTAATCGGCTGAACCGGACGCGCATTGGATCCCATAATTGCCTGAAGCGCTGCAATTTGTTCCTTGCTGGCGGTAACCGGTTGGTCCGCCACATGCCAATTCACCCCTTCGCTACAGGGCGGCGTAGTGAGCGAACCCATATAGCGATAAACATTTAAGGAACCGGGCAGCATACCATTGGGGTCAAGCTTTACGCCTGCCACTTCCGTAGCGCCTTGCTTCTGTTTCGGTGCCGCCGCGATCACTTTTGCCAGCTCCGCATTGCTCTGCCCTTCCTCAAAGAGGATACCCAGAACAGCCAGCTTGCCTGCACTATCTGCATGCACGAAATGCGCGACCAGCGGATAATGTTTGCCCGATATGGCATGTTCGGACGGCGTGTGGAAATGCACTTGTACGAGGCCAAATTCATGCCCACCGCTCACCAGTTTCGAGCCTTTGGCGAAATTGGCTTGAACCGTATGGCCATTGTTCAATATGGTCAGCGGGCTGGCATGATATTGGGTCGCCGCCACTGCAGTACCACGCGCATTCACCGCTTGCAGATCAATAGGCGATTGCATTTTGCCCGCGCCACAGGTCGTGAAATCCGATGAAAGCGTCATCCAGTGGTCAGGCGCACCTTCGCCTTCATAGCTCCAATGCGGGGCATGGCCGGTTCCTGCTGCCAACGCCATGGAGGCCGCCGAGGCCATTACCAAAACAAACTGCATTTTTCTCTCCAACTCTCATGAGAACTCTTCTCATTTTAGGAGGGGGAGCCCCTTTGCGGTTCGGTGTGACATATTTCTTGGCCCAACCTTCTCAATCAGGCAATCGCGTCCCAGATCAGCTTCATGCCGACCAGCGCGAGCATCATATTGGCAAATATGAAAAAACTCCGGCCATGGATAAGCGAGACCAGTCGTGCTCCCACTAACGTCGAGAGCAAAGCGACCGGTGTTAAAAACAGAGACAATATCAATGTTTCCCGCGTGAAAGCACCGAGCGCTATAAAGGCAGGGACTTTCAGCCAGTTTACGAAACCAAAAAACATGATAGCCGTGCCCGCAAACTGAATATGGGACAGATTTTTGGGTATTACCCATATATGGAATGGCGGTGCTCCAGCATGGGCAATCTGGCTGGTGAACCCAGAGAAAAAACCAAAAACAAGGCCCGGCCATTCTTTTGCTGTGCGCATTTTTATTGGCATATCGCGCCAGCTAACCCACACACGCCACAGCCCAAAAACAGCCGAAATGCTCCCCAAAATAACGAGAATGGCCTTCACTGGCATAATCGAGGCAAAATATGCTGCTGCTGCAACACCGCAGACTGCACCGGGCATCATCCACGCGACAATTTTTCTGTGCCATCTCTTGCGATAGAGCCACATGCCGAAACTATCCTGCACAACTAGCAATGGCATCAATATGGCGCCCGCTTCGACCGGCGGAAATATCATGGCCATGAGCGGCATAGCGAGCATACCAAGGCCAATTATACCGCCCTTGGCCATGCCCACGAGCAGCACACTCACTATCATGATAAATATGGAAAGAGGATCGCTTGGCATCGGCTTGCCCTATAGGGACAATATCATATGTTCGCTACAAGCTTGATGGACATCAGAATGAACGACAAGGATGAAAGCCGCTGCTTGCTTTTTGTATACGGCACGTTGCGGCACGGCTGCGACACTGAAGAGGCCCGCACCCTCGCACAAATGGCGGACTGGCTGTGCAGTGCATGCACAGAAGGGCAATTGTGGAAAGTCGATTGGTATCCTGCACTGACCAGAGGCACAGGCAGCGTGGCAGGCGATGTGTTTCGTCTGGCTGACCCGCAAGCGGGCCTTGCCTTGCTCGACGCTTATGAAGAATGCACGGCCGACTTCCCCCGGCCATGGGAATATCGACGCGAGATCATTACCGTGGAGACACCAGAGGGCCCGCTGCGCGCATGGGCCTATCTCTATAATCGTTCCGTAGCGGGGCTCACTGTCATCGAGAGCGGGGACTGGCTTTCACATATTTGAGGGCGCACCGACCCGTTCCCCCGCCCAGCCTTCACAGCGGGCATTTCCGCCCGATCTCTTCGCCATTTGAACGCCATGACCGCGAAATTAATGGGTCCTGGCCCTAAACCTTCATCGTTAGTCTCTGCGCCAGAAAATCAAGTACCGCGCGAATACGCGGCGTGTGGCGCAAACGCTCATGGGTCAGCAGCCATATGGCGCTGTCATCCCCTTTTGCGGGTGGCAGACAGCGCACCAGCTCCGGGTCACGATCTGCTATGAAGCTTGGCAGTACCGCCAGCCCCAGTCCGGAACGTATCGCCGACAATAAACCGGTGGGTGAACCATAATGCATGGTGACAGCCCCTTCGAGGCCATTACGCTGCAACCATGCATTATATTTGGGCCAGACATGTGCACCGCCACCACCAATGAAAGGGTGGTTCACCAAATCTTTGGCGCGGCGCGGCCTGCCATGAGCCTGTTCATAGCTGCGACTGCAATAGAGCGTCCACGGGTTGGGCGCGATGCGTCGCCCGACAAGGCCAGACCCGCTGCTCGCACTCTCATGCCGCAAGGCTATATCTGCAGCACCGGAAGCAAGATCCCGCACAGAATCACTCGCATCCACTTCAATCAGGATAGAAGGATATGTTGTCCGCAAATCGCGCAGAACCTCGGGCAATAATGTTACGACATAGATTTCAATGGCTGTGAGGCGAACCGTACCGCTGATATCGCGCTTCAAGCCATCCGCAGTATCGGCAAAATCCTCCGTCGCGGTTTTTACTGCGCGTGCCCGGTTCACCAGCGCTTCGCCAACCGGCGTCAGAACATAGCCCGATTGCTGCCGGTCGAACACATGTAGCGACAAGGCTTTTTCGAGCGCAGACACCCGCCGCGCAACCGTTGTCTGGCTCACTTTCAACGCGCGGCTCGCCGCCAATGTGCTGCCTGTATCGGCAACCGCCAGAAAATAGCGCAGGTCATTCCAGTCAAACATGACATCATTCTGCACTTTTGCAGAATGATATAGCAATAACAATGTTAGTCATCCACGATATTGCTCGCTATCAAGCCTGTGTACCGGCGCTGGTGCGACCCAATTTTCAGAATGTGGAGATTTTCATGAACAGGATGATTGCGCTTGGCGCGATCGCCAGCGCGCTTTGTGGTGCGCCGGCATCCGCCCGGACCGACGACAGGATCGTGCATAAGGAAATCATCAGCTATGCCGATTTGAACCTTGGTGATGAGCATGGCCAAAAGGAGCTAGCCCGCCGTCTCCATATTGCCATCAGCAAGGTCTGTGGCGATTCGTCGCAGGCTGATCTGGCAGGCAGTAATGCCGTGCGCCGCTGCCACAACAGGCTGCATCAAAAAGCCAAAGCCAGCCTGCGCAGCGTATCAGGCGCGCAGCAAATGGTGTTTACCTATCATGCCACAGAATAAAGGATTACCGGAGGGATCGACACGCATAGCCTGCATCCCGTATCCGGCGGCGTTTCACTCTGCCTTCATGGACTGCGCAGCCGCCAGCGTGTTTTTCACATGGTCCTTATAACTCATCGCGCTGTGTACATAAGCGATGCGACCGGTTGGCGCGATGATATAGGAGGTGCGGTTGGTCATGCCGCCTACCGGCAAAGCGACATTATAGCCCTTCACAATGGCCGGGCCAGCCGATGCCACGGCAAATTTGTCCCGGCATTCTTCGGTCGAGAAACGCGCAAGCTTGTCCACCGGGTCGGCTGACATGCCAATTACGGTTGCGCCTGCCGCCTTGAAATCATCGGTCGCTTCGGCAAATTCATGCGCTTCGGCAGTGCAGCCGGGCGTGAAAGCCGCCGGGAAGAAATACAGCACGACCGGCCCTTTTTTCAGTTCCTCGGACAAGGTCAGCGTGAAGACCTTGCCGGCAATCGCACCGCGCGTTGTAAAATCTGGCGCTTTGGCTCCGACAGGAAGAGCGCTCGTCGCTGCCTTGGGCACGACCAAAAATGCCACCGCGCCCAGCGCTACGAGGCCCGCCGCGCTCCATTTCATCCATTTACGCATCATCACACTCCTAACACATGATACAGCCTTATATCATATCCCCTGTTATGGCCACTCACGAATGCGACTCTCCTTGCCCTTTACAGCGCCTCAAGCTAAGCGCTGGCGACTATGACTGCGCCACTTATCATCGCTGTGCCCAAAGGGCGCATATTGGAAGAAGCCCTGCCGCTGCTCGCCAAGGCGGGCATAGAGCCGGATGCGGAATTTCATGACAAGAAGAGCCGCGCGCTGCAATTTGCCACCAACCGGGAAGGCGTATCGATCATCCGCGTGCGCGCGTTTGATGTCGCAACCTTTGTCGCCCATGGCGCAGCGCAGGTTGGTATCGTCGGCTCGGACGTGATCGAGGAATTCGACTATTCGCAGCTCTATGCGCCGGTTGATCTCAATATCGGCCATTGCCGCCTCTCGGTCGCGCAGCCCAAAGAAGATGCGCGGCAGGACGACGCGGCAATGAGCCATGTCCGTGTCGCCACCAAATATCCGCACCTCACCCGGCGCCATTATGAGCGTCAGGGCATTCAGGCCGAATGTGTGAAGCTCAATGGTGCGATGGAGCTGGCCCCCTCGCTCGGCCTGTCCCGGCGCATTGTTGACCTTGTGTCATCGGGCGCAACGCTCAAGGCCAATGGTCTGGTGGAAACCAGCATCATCATGCAGATCAGCGCACGGCTGATCGTCAATCGCGCGGCATTCAAAATGCGCGCAGGCGAGCTGGTGCCGCTGGTCGAGAATTTCCGCAAAGCCGTGGAGGCGGGCAATGCAGCGGCTTGACGCGGAAACCGCCGACTTTGCCGAGCGTTTCGATGCGCTCGTCAACGCCCGGCGCGAGGCGGACAAGGATGTTGCCGATGCGGTGCATGCCATTGTGGCGATGGTTCGCGATGAAGGCGATGCTGCCCTCGCCGCGCTGACAGAGCGATTCGACAAGCATGATCTCGACAAGACGGGCTGGCGGGTCGATGCGGCTGATATGGATGCCGCGCTCGAGGGATTGCCACAGGAGCTGCGCAGCGCGCTGGAGCTGGCGGCGGCGCGTATCACCGCTTATCATGAGAAACAGCGCCCGGAAAATAGCGACGAAGTAGACAGCGCCGGTGTGCGCCTTGGTGCGCGCTGGAATGCAGTCGATGCCGCTGGCCTATACGTGCCCGGCGGACGGGCGGCCTACCCCAGCTCGGTGTTGATGAACGCCATCCCGGCAAAGGTCGCGGGCGTTGCGCGCATCGTCATCGTCACCCCCACACCGGGCGGCGCAATCAACCCGCTGGTGCTGGCGGCTGCGAAGCTGGCGGGGGTTTCCGAAATATGGCGTATCGGCGGCGCGCAGGCAATTGCGGCGCTTGCTTATGGCACAGACACAATCGCGCCGGTCGATGTCATCGTCGGCCCCGGCAATGCCTGGGTGGCAGAGGCCAAGCGCCAGCTCTATGGCGTCGTCGGCATAGATATGGTTGCCGGACCCTCGGAAATCGTCGTGGTGGCCGATGGCAAGAACGACCCGGAATGGATTGCTGCCGATCTGCTCAGCCAGGCCGAGCATGACCCGACCAGCCAGTCGATATTGTTCACCGATGACACGTGTTTTTCAGGCGAGGTCGCCACCGCGATTGAACGGCAGATCCCATTGCTGGCTACATCTGAGGTTGCGCGGGAAAGCTGGGACGACAATGGCGCGATCATCACCGTGCCAAGCCTTGAGGCCGCTATGCCTTTGGTAGACCGCCTTGCGCCCGAACATCTTGAACTTGCTGTCGATGATCCGGATGCGCTTTTCGCCATAGTCCGCCATGCAGGCTCGGTCTTCATGGGCCGGATGACGCCCGAAGCTGTCGGCGATTATGTCGCCGGGCCAAATCATGTGCTGCCCACAGGTCGCCGTGCGCGCTTTTCGTCAGGCCTGTCTGTGTTGGACTTTATGAAACGCACAAGCTTTCTTGCGCTCGACAAAGATGCACTCGACACTATCGGCCCCGCCGCTGTAGCATTGGCTACGGCAGAAGGGCTACCCGCTCATGCTGCCTCGGTAGCGAACCGGCTGGGCAATGGCCCTGCCAATACAGGAGAATGATCATGGCTTTCTCACTCTATGATGCGACGATCCCTACCTATATCCAGATATTGACAGCCACTCGCGGCCTGACAGAAAAAGCCGAAGCCTTTTGCGCAGAAAAAGGGATGGCGGAAGCCGACCTGCTCAACGCGCACTTCGGCCCGGATATGCTGCCCTTAAGTTGGCAACTAAAATGGGTCTCCACCCACTCCATTGGTGCCGTTGAGGGTGTCCGCAAGGGCAGCTTCGAGCCAGACCGGGTTCCGCCTGTAGAAAGTTTTGCCGGTTTTCGGGCGCAGATTGGTGCCAGCATCAGCGCTCTGCAGTCGATAACGGCCGAAGAAATGGAAAGCTTCGTCGGGCGGGACATGGTGTTCACTATTGGCGACCAGCTGCGCATGGATTTTCTGGCGGAGCATTTCCTGATGTCTTTCTCGCTGCCGAATTTCATGTTCCACGCGACCACCGCCTATGATATTTTGCGTCAGCAAGGCGTCTCCATCGGCAAGCGTGATTTTCTGGGCATGCCGCGCCTCAAGGTTCCTGCATGACCACCAAAGCCAAAACTAACGAGCGCGCGCAGTCTCGCTCGGTAGCCCGTCTCGCGGCGGTGCAAGCCCTTTATCAGCAAGAGATGGAGGGCACGCCGCTGCCGATGCTGCTGCATGAATTTCATCAGCATCGGCTTGGCGCGACCATTGAAGATGTGACCTATGCGCAGGCCGAAGCCAGCTTCTTCGACGATGTTGTGCAGGGCGTGGATGCGCGCTCTGACGAGATTGACGCGATCATTGTCAGCAAGCTTTCATCGGGCTGGTCGCTGGAGCGGCTCGACAAGCCCATGCGCCAGATATTGCGCGCAGGCACCTATGAGCTTCTGGCACGGATCGACGTGCCCACCGGCAGCGTCATCAGCGAATATGTCGATGTCGCCAAGGCGTTCTATGACAAGCGCGAAAGTGGCTTCGTCAATGGGTTGCTCGACGCTGTGGCGAAAGCCGTGCGCGGCTAGGCATGGGCGAGCTGGTCAACCTCCGCCTCGCGCGCAAGGCCAAGAAACGCAGCGAGGCAGAAGCGCAAGCCGCCACCAACCGCGCGACCTATGGCCGCACCAAGGCACAGAAGCAGGCCAATGCGGCAGAGAAGGCGCGGGCCGGAAAGCTATTGGACGGTGTAAAACGCGAGGAATAAGTCTGACAAGTCGTCCTTATACGGACACTGCTGCTATTCCATGCTAGCCCACATGCATGAACGAATCTGAATTCATTAGCGCGCTACGATCCATCGCTACCCATCCTGCCGCGCGCGGGCTGATGGATGATGCGGCGGTGCTGGATGTTGGCGCGGGGCAGATCGTACTGACGCATGACATGCTGGTCGAGGGCGTGCATTATCTGGCCAATGACCCGGCGGAAAGCGTTGCGTGGAAGCTGGTGGCGGTCAATATGTCGGACCTTGCCGCCAAGGGCGCGAGGCCGCTGGGGGTGATCCTTGGTTTTGCGCTGACACAGGATAGCGATTGGGAACGCGCCTTCACCACGGGTCTGCAAAAGGCATTGGCGCATTTTGGTGTGCCTTTGCTGGGGGGCGACACGGTCTCCATGCCGCAGGGCGCGCCGCGCACCTTGGGCATCACCGCTTTTGGGCAGGCGCCATCGACGGGCGCGCCCAGCCGTACTGGTGCAAGGCCGGGCGACATGCTGTTCATCAGCGGGCCGGTTGGCGATGCAGGAGCGGGCCTGGCCTTGTTGCAGGGGCGGCTTGATATGGATGACAAGCGCGAGCGCGCGGCATTAGTCGCTGCCTATCGTAAGCCGCAGCCCAATCTCGCGCTGGGGCAGGCCATCGCCGCTTATGCCCATGCTGTCTCTGATATATCGGACGGTTTGCTGATAGATGCGCAGCGCATGGCCAAGGCAAGCGGGTGTGCGCTGCATATCGACATGGAACATGTGCCGCTTTCGCCTGCCTATCTTGCACTATGCGGCAACAATGAGGCCAGTCGCCTCGCTGCGGCTACTTCCGGCGATGATTATTGCCTGTTGATCGCTGCGCCAGCCGACCAGGCCGAGGCGCTGAAGACCCGTGCGAGTGAGGCTGGCGGCACCCTCATTCCCATCGGTCAATGCGCGACCGGACAAGGCCTTTCCATTGCGCAGAAAGGGCGCGCTCTGCCCTTGCCAGACAGGCTCGGATACCAGCATGGAACATTAACGGCTGATTAATCGCCTTGACGCGACGATTTGCGCCGATAGTCTCTGCCGACAATATTATCAGCCATGGTCAGGATATTGCCTGTGACCGACACGATGCTGAATGCAGGAGGAGAGATTTCAGGTGCTTTTGCGCCTCGCCTTTCCTGCGGCCCAAAATATCACCACAGATTCCATAAAAAGGCGCCTGTCTCACCCCGACGGAGCGCCGGTTATGACGTTCAAATGGGGGAGAGGAAAACCATATGACAGTAGTAATGATCGCCATAGGGTGCGGCTTGTTAGCCGTGCTCTATGGTCTGTTTACCAGCCAGCAGGTGTTGAAAAGCTCTGCGGGTAACGAGAAGATGCAGGAAATTGCTGCGGCCATTCAGGAAGGTGCCCAAGCCTATCTGGGGCGGCAATATCGCACTATCGCCATTGTTGGCGTGGTCGTGGCGATATTGGTGTTCGCATTTTTGGGCGCGACATCCGCAATCGGCTTTGTGATCGGCGCCGTGCTTTCGGGCGTGGCCGGCTATATCGGCATGAACATCTCGGTTCGCGCCAATGTGCGCACTGCCGAAGCCGCACGTGGTTCGTTGCAATCGGGCCTGACGGTGGCATTCCGTGCGGGCGCGGTCACCGGCATGCTGGTGGCAGGCCTTGCCTTGCTCGCAATTGCAGGTTTCTTCTGGTATCTGACCGGACCGGGTGGCCATGCGCCGTCTGACCGTCTGGTGATCGACTCTCTTGTGGCGCTGGCCTTTGGCGCCTCGCTTATCTCCATCTTCGCGCGTCTGGGCGGCGGTATCTTTACCAAGGCGGCAGACGTTGGCGCGGATCTTGTCGGCAAGGTCGAAGCGGGCATCCCGGAGGATGACCCACGCAATCCGGCCGTGATCGCGGACAATGTCGGCGATAATGTCGGCGATTGTGCGGGCATGGCGGCTGATTTGTTCGAAACCTATGTGGTGACGGTTGGCGCAACCATGGTGCTGATCGCCTTGCTGATTACCGGCGTTGAGAGCGCAACCTTGATGCAACTCATGGCCCTTCCGCTGGCAATTGGCGGTGTGTGCATCATCACCTCGATCATCGGCACCTATATGGTGCGCCTTGGCAACAGCCAGTCCATCATGGGCGCGCTGTACAAAGGCTTCTGGACCACGGCGTTGCTCTCGGTTCCGGCGATCTGGTATGTCACGCAGCAGACGCTGGGCGACATGAACGGCGTGTTCGGTGCCGATCTGGACGGCAATGGCGGCTATACCGGCATCGCTCTGTTCTGGTCGATGATGGTGGGTCTGGGCGTTACCGGCCTGCTGGTGATGATTACGGAATATTATACCGGCACAGAATATCGTCCGGTGCGTTCCATCGCCAAGGCATCGGAAACCGGCCATGGCACGAACGTTATTCAAGGGCTGGCGATCAGCCTTGAATCAACCGCCATGCCCACCATCGTTATCTGCATAGGGATCATCATTTCTTATCAGCTCGCTGGTCTTATTGGCATTGCCTTTGCGGCTACCAGCATGCTGGCGCTCGCTGGCATGGTCGTCGCGCTCGATGCCTATGGCCCGGTGACGGACAATGCTGGCGGTATCGCCGAAATGGCGGGCCTGCCCGATGACGTGCGCACCAAAACCGACGCGCTCGATGCTGTGGGCAACACCACCAAGGCCGTGACCAAAGGCTATGCCATTGGCTCTGCCGGTCTGGCTGCTCTGGTGCTGTTTGGCGCTTATACGGAGGATCTGGACTATTACGGGTCGGCCCTTGGGCTGCTGGAACCTGTCAATTTCAGCCTGCAAAACCCCTATGTCATCGTCGGCCTGCTGCTCGGCGCATTGCTGCCTTATCTGTTCGGGGCCATGGGCATGACTGCCGTTGGCCGTGCTGCTGGTGATGTGGTGAAAGACGTGCGCGATCAGTTCCGCGAGAATTCCGGCATTATGGATGGCACATCCAAGCCCGATTATGCCCGCACCGTTGACCTTGTCACCAAAGCGGCGATCAAGGAAATGATCATTCCGTCGCTGCTTCCGGTGCTCGCTCCTATCGTCGTCTATTTTGCGATCAGCGCGATTGCGGGCAGTGCCAATGGCTTTGCCGCGCTGGGCGCCTTGCTGCTGGGCGTCATTGTTTCGGGGCTGTTCGTCGCATTGTCGATGACATCAGGCGGCGGCGCATGGGATAACGCCAAGAAGTATATTGAAGATGGCAACCATGGTGGCAAAGGTTCTGAAGCACATAAAGCCGCTGTAACGGGCGATACTGTCGGTGACCCGTATAAAGATACGGCTGGACCTGCAGTTAATCCTATGATAAAGATAACCAATATTGTTGCTTTACTTCTTCTTGCTGCATTAGCACATTAAGGCTTATTGCATCGTAAATATTATATTGTGCTCACTTGGTATGTGTATTGTAGAATTGCTATGCATATTCCGTATAAAATGCTATAAGAGCCTTAATCGGCTTATCCTGAAGCAAATGAGCATTCGGGTCGCATCTCCGCCGGACTTCCTCGTGAAGTCCGGCGGATTTTATATGTACGCGCCCTATCCGTACAGGCTGAGGCGCAGCAACGCTGGTATGAACCGACATCCAGCGATATAAGCCTGCCCCATGACATTGCTCGCTCCTTATACCCGGCAACTTGAAGCGCTATCGGCGCGTGGACGCGCGCGGCAATTACAGGCCCGCACGGGCGTGGATTTTTCCTCCAATGATTATCTCGGCCTTGCTCGGGCCCCTGCCATATCCACAGCCATAATGAACGCCATAGCGCGCGGCGTCCCGGTCGGCGCAGGCGGATCGCGATTGTTGCGTGGCAATGCGCCGGAGCATGAGGCGCTGGAAGCGCAAGCGGCGCGCTTCTTCGGAAGTGAGGCGGCGCTCTATATGGCCAATGGCTTTGGCGCGAATCTTGCCATCCTCTCCGCCTTGCCACGCCCCGGCGACCTGATCATTGCGGATGAACTCGCCCATGCCAGTATGCATGACGGCATCCGCCAATCCCGCACCAAATCCGTATTTGTCGCGCATAATGACGCGCAAGCCTTTGACGATGCGATTGTGCAATGGCGGGCGCAAGGCGGCACCAGCACACCGTGGATCGTGGCGGAAACGCTCTATTCCATGGATGGTGACATGGCGCCTGTCGATGCTTTCGCCGCCATCGCGCAGCGCCATGACGCCATGTTGCTGCTCGATGAAGCGCATGCAACCGGCGTGTTCGGGCCGGATGGGCGCGGGCTGGCGGCGCATCTGGAAGGTACAGAAAATCTCATTACATTGCATACCTGCGGCAAAGGGCTGGGCGTGGAAGGTGCGTTTGTCTGTGCGCCCAAAGCTCTGATCGACACGCTCATCAACAAGGCGCGCCCCTTCATCTTCTCGACCGCGCCCTCACCCCTGATGGCAGTAGCGGTCAGTGCGGCTCTGGAGCAGGTCGCGGGCGCCGCGGGCGATGCCCTGCGCACCCAATTGCATATGCGGATTGACGCAGCCCACACAGCGATTTGCGCGCCGCTGAGCCTGCCAGCCCGACAGAGTCAGATACTCCCGATCATCATTGGTAACGACAAGCGCACCATGGACATTGCCGCAGCCTGCCAGCAAGCGGGCTTTGATGTACGCGGCATTCGCCCCCCCACCGTCCCTACCGGGACCAGCCGCCTGCGCCTGTCGCTCACGCTAAATGCCACGCAGGCCGATATTGCCGCTCTGGCAGACAGGCTCGTACCGCTGGTCCATATGCATAATGCGGAGGCTGCAGAATGAAACGCCAGACGCTCGTCATCACCGGAACCGATACCGATGTCGGCAAGACAGTTGTGACTGCCGGGCTGACGCGATGCCTGCAAAATGCCTTTTACTGGAAGCCCGTGCAGGCCGGCACAGAACCGGAAACCGATACAGAGCGGGCAAAAACGCTCTCCGGCCTGCCGCACGAACGCTTTCTGCCTGAAGTCTACACGCTGCGCACCCCCGCCTCGCCTCATCTTGCCGCGCGGCTGGACGATATAAGCATTAATCCAGCCCATCTCGATCTGCCTGCTGTTACAGGACCATTGGTGATAGAGGGCGCCGGCGGTGTAATGGTACCGCTCACCGAAAAATATCTCATGCTTGATCTGTTTGCACGCTGGCGCGCACCCGTCATTCTGGTCGCTCGCACAGAGCTGGGCACGATCAACCACAGCCTGCTTTCGATAGAGGCCTTGCGCGCGCGCGATATCACTATTGGCGGCATCATCTTTTCTGGCGAGGCGCATGCGGAAAATGAGCGGATCATCCCGCAGTTTTCCGGCGTGCCTTCGCTGGGGCGTTTGCCATGGATGCCCTCGCTTGATGCCGCGCGGCTGCATTTGGCGATGCAGGCGCATATCGACATGACCGCGATAGAGGCACTGCTCGCATGAGTGAAACAGCATCGCCGATCTGGCACCCCTTTACGCAACATGGCCTTGGGGAAGCCATCCCGCTCGTGGACCGGGCGGAAGGCGCGTTATTGCATTGCGCAGATGGCACTATGCTCGTCGATGCCATTTCGAGCTGGTGGGTCATCACCCATGGTCATTGCGACCCCCGCATTGTCAGTGCGATGCAGGAACAGGCCGCCCGGCTCGATCAGGTTATTTTCGCGGGCTATTCCCATGGGCCTGCCGAAGCGGTTGCCCGCGGGCTGATCCGCCTCACAGACGAAAGCCTGGCTTCGCCAGACCCGCTCACCCATGTCTTTTTTTCCGACAGTGGCTCGACAGCGGTCGAGGTCGCGCTGAAAATGGCGCTCGGCTATTGGCACCACACAGCCGCGCCGCGCCATCGCCTCCTCGTGATGGAACACAGCTATCATGGCGATACCATCGGCACGATGTCGGTCGGCGAGCGCGGTGTGTTCAATCAGGCCTATGCGCCGCTGCTCTTCGATGTCGGGACAGTCCCTTTTCCGGTGGAAGGCGGGCAGCAGATCACGCTCGACGCACTGGAAGCCGCCTGCAAAGCACCAGACAAGCCTGCTGCGCTGATCGTTGAGCCGCTGATATTGGGCGCGGGGGGTATGCTCGTTTATAGTGCGGATATGTTGCGCGACATGGCTGCGATATGCGCTGCGCATGATGTGCTGTTCATTGCCGATGAAGTCATGACCGGATGGGGCCGCACGGGCACGCTGTTTGCCTGCGAGCAGGCTGGCGTGACGCCTGACATACTCTGCACTGCAAAAGGGCTGACAGGCGGCAGCATCCCGCTGGCCGCGACAATGGCACGGCGCAAAATATATGATGCGCATCTTTCCGACGATCGCGCGAAGATGTTTTTCCACTCCTCCAGCTTCACCGCCAACCCGATTGCCTGTGCCGCCGCGGCCGCCAATATCGCGATCTGGGAAGCAAAGGACATGCCTGCCCGCCTCGCACAGCTCTCCGCTCTGATCGCGCAGCATATGACAGCCTTGGCCAAGCATCCCGCACTTGAGAACCCCCGGCAGGTTGGTACGGTTGCCGCCATTGACCTGAAAACAGGCGGAGATTCGGGCTATCTGTCACAGGTCGCGCCGCAATTGCGCGCCTTCTTTCTGGAGCGCGAGCTCTTGCTGCGGCCATTGGGCAACAGCATGTATATCATGCCGCCTTATTGCATTACGACCGAGCAAATAGAGCGGATATTCACCGCTATCGCAGAGGCCGCCAATCAATTCGGCGGATAAGCTTCCCTTTTGTGACGATTAGCGTTATGGCGACGCAAATTTTCTGATATCCAAGGATTATATGGCGAAAGAAGAACTTCTCGAAATGCGCGGTCAGGTAGTGGAATTGCTGCCTAATGCGATGTTCCGCGTGAAGCTGGAGAATGACCATGAAATATTGGGTCATACCGCAGGCAAAATGCGCAAGAACCGTATTCGCGTACTGGTTGGCGATGAGGTGCTCGTCGAGCTGACCCCTTATGACCTGACCAAGGGTCGTATCACCTACCGCTTTAAATAAGGCGCTTGCGCAGCATGCGCCTTGTCCTCGCATCAGCATCGCCGCGCCGGGTGGATCTGCTCGGCCAGATTGGCGTGACGCCCGATGCGATAGACCCTGCTGACATTGACGAAACACCCCACACAGGCGAGCTGCCCAAAGCCTATGCCATGCGCATGGCCGCCGAAAAGGCTGTTGCAGTGGCACCGCATCATACCGGTGCGCTGGTGCTGGCGGGAGATACGGTGGTGGCGTGCGGGCGGCGCATATTACCCAAGGCCGAAGATGAGGCGACCGCGCAGCGCTGTCTGGAGCTGCTCTCCGGGCGACGGCATCATGTGCTTTCCGCCGTCACTCTGGTCGATGCACAAGGCGCTATGCGGCACAAGCTCAGCGATAGCGTCGTGACTTTCAAACGATTGCACCCTGAAGAAATCGCTGCCTATATCGCCAGTGGCGAATGGGAAGGCAAAGCGGGCGGCTATGCGATACAGGGACGCGCTGCGGGCCTGATCCGCGCCCTTTCCGGCAGCCATTCCGGCATTGTCGGCCTGCCGCTCTATGAAACGCGGGCTTTGTTATTGTCAGCGGGATATAGGCTATGACCGAGTGGCTTTATGAGGAAGGCATAGGCGAATGCCGCGCGGCGCTCGTCCATGCCGGACGCCTGCTCGAAGCGCATATCGAACGCGAAAGCGAGCGCGTGCTCGCCGGGGCCGTGGCGCAAGGGCGGCTGATCAAGCTGCTCGTGCCCAAGAAACGCGGCATTGTGAAGCTGCATTCCGGGGAAGAGGTTTTGCTCGAACCGATACCGCCACGCCTTTCCGAAGGCGGCACGGTGCTGGTCGAGATACGTCGCGAGGCTATGGGCGAGGCAGGGCTGGATGGCGAGCGGCGCGACAAGCTGGCACTGGCCCGCGCGGCCAGGCCGGGCGAGAAGCCGCATCCAGGCCCCAGCCTGCTCCAGCGCATCAGCGCCACCGATATCCCCATCACGCCGTGCCCCGCGCATGAAGAGGATCATCTTGAAGCCCATGGCTGGAGCGAGCTGCTCGACAGCGCGATGCGCGGCGAGGTCGGCGCGGAGGACGCGGCGCTGCGCATCTTCCCCACGCCCGCCATGGTGCTGATCGATGTTGACGGCAGCCTGCCCCCGGCAAAGCTTGGCCCCAAGGGCGCAAAGCTGGCTGCGCAAACGATCCGTGCCATGGGTCTCACCGGCTCTATCGGCATTGACCTGCCGACGATGAACAATAAGGAAGAGCGCGCCATTGCTGCCGCCCAGATCGACAAATATCTGCCACAGCCCTTTGAGCGCACAGCCGTAAACGGTTTCGGTTTCATCCAGATCATCCGTAAGCGCGAACGCCCGTCGCTCATCGAGCTGCTGCGCGATAATCAGGTGATGACTGCAGCGACGGCGCTGCTGCGACAAGCGGAGCGCTGGGAAGCGCCCGGCGGCGCAGGCGGGGGCCCTGTCAGGCTGACAGGCAACCCGGTAGTGATCGATCTCATCCGCAAACATCCGGAGTGGATCAGCTTGCTCGAAAAGCGGCGTGGTGGCGCTGTGACGCTGAAGGCCGACCCCACGCTCATACGGGAGCACTATCATGCCGGATAAAACCAGGGCCGCACGCTGCCCCTTGTGCAAGGCGCCCCGGTCGGACGACTATAAGCCCTTCTGCAGTCGTGGCTGCCGTGACAAGGATCTTCTGGCATGGACGGGCGAAGGCTATCGCATTGCCGGACGCTCGAGCAATGAAGATGAACTCACGAAAAGCAGCGATTATGGGCTGGACATAACGGGGGATGGGTGATTATAGCCCCCTCTCCAACCTTCGCTGGCAGATTCTCATGCCGCACACAATGCCTGGGTAGCTCAGTTGGTAGAGCATGCGACTGAAAATCGCAGTGTCGGCGGTTCGATCCCGTCCCCAGGCACCATTTTTTCAAATATTCTCGTACCTTCAGACTTCCCCAACCGCCGTAGACCACAATAGCCCGCAGTTCTGCGGCCTGTGCGGGGATGCGGTGCATCGGCAACCGAGCGTGGAGGTGCATTTGGCGCGGTCAGGCGGGTGCAATATCCCCATTTTTCTCTGAGCGTGATTTAGGCGGCACGGCGCTGCCGGTTGAGCTGCACCGGCTGTCGCCTATCGAGGATGACCGCGACGATATCGGGCGCCAGGTAAGATATGCGCAGCAGCACGCCAAAATAATCGCGGCTATACCTTTGACACCCTTCCGAGCTTCGGTGGATCAAAGTCAAAATCCTGCGATGCATTTTTCGGCGTTAGAGCCTGGAGCAGACTCGTACCTCGTTCTCCGCGCAGGCGGCGATATTCGTCAATGGTGAGGTATGTCGGCAAAATTGTCCGTTACTGCCTTCTGATAAAAGCTCCTCGGCCAATTACGGCCATAGGAGAACAATCATGGGACATTCAGACCTTGCCCCCCACCGTACATGATCGGCGTCCATGGAATGCAGGCAAAAACGCAGGAGCCAAAAGACCTCTGAAGCCGCACGGCATCTGGGCATTTCGTGTCTATCTCGACGAACACAGACGCCGCGCGACCAAGCGCTATTCAACCTCGCCATCGAGAGCAAGCTGCGAGGCTGCGATCTGGTCAAAATCAAGTGCTAATACCATCTCGATGGAGCGGCAGGCATCAGCTGCATAACACCGGTCGATACCCAACAGCCGCTCAAAACGCGACACAATGTCCATATCCGTCTGCAAATCTCCACTCACGAGCATTGCGGCGTGCAGGACCTGGGCATATCGCTCACCCCGATTCTTTCTGTGGCACGCCGTGCCAGCAATTCTGCGCCCTTTGACCCGGACATTATATTGGCCATCGCAATAGCACCCCGGAACCGGCCCAGTGTCCGCGTGGATTCCCAGAGCACCCAACGCGGAAACAAGTATACCGGTCAGCGATTGATATGCAGCACCAAGACTGGACGACAAACCTTCACCGGACTGAAACAGGCTGATGTTGAGAATGCCTGGCCGGTGCACAATGGTCGATCCACCTGATGCACGAACATGGACGGGCCACCCCCAAAGCTCAGCTTGCTGGCACGCTTCAACAAACTCTTTCTTACGCGCTACTGCGGCGGTCGTCACAAGGCATTGATGATTGACCCACAGTCTGATGGCGGGCTCATGGTTGCTACCTTGCAGAAGTTGTTCGAGTATTTCCGAATCTCGTGAAATTATAGCCTGCCCTTCCCCGCGTTCGATCGCAACACCAGGCGCAATGAGTGCGGCTATCTTCTCGAGTAAACCCGTCTCAAGGTCGAACGGTTCAGGAAATCCTGCCAACGACCTGACCGGCTGCAACCTCACTCTCCTCTGCTGCCCCAATATGCAGAATTCCGCTTGCAGGAGCGGTAAGCTCGAAGCTTGATTTTTCCACCATGATCTCCGCGATGACCGCACCGGCCTGAACCACGTCCCCATCGCTGTATAGCCATGATCCGATCACCGCTGTATCGGTATCTTCCCACAGTCCCGTTTGCACCAATATGTCTGTCACGCATTTGTCTCCATGATCAATTTGGCTTCACCCAACAGCTTTTCTGCATTGGGCAAAACATAATGCTCCATCACCGGTGTGAAGGGCACCGGAATGTCGGGATAGGCGATCCGACGCGGCGGCGCCTTCAGCTTGAGCGCACGGTCCTCGCATACCGAGGCGATCACTTCGGCTCCGATGCCATAGCTCAAATAATCGTCGTCAATCACCAGAAGCCGCCCGGTTTTGGCAACCGAAGCACGGATCGTCTCCCGGTCTAGTGGTGCAATACTGATCAGGTCGATGACCTCTGCCTTGACGCCATCGGCAGCGAGGGCTTTCGCCGCATCCAATCCTTGATGCACACCGGCCCCCAGGCTGACGATGGTCAGATCGCTGCCCTCGCGAACGACCTTGGCCTTGCCGATTGGCACAATATAATCATCTTCCGGTACGTCCGTGATCGACCCCTTGACCGTGCCAAGCCAGCCCATGCCCTGCAGCGCCTTGTGATACATGAAGATCACCGGATTGGGATCACGGATCGCAGCGAGCATCAGGCCTTTTGCATCATAGGCGTTGGATGGGATCACCACCTTCATCCCAGGCAAATGGCCAAACGTCGCATAGAGGCATTGGCTGTGCTGACCAGCGTCGCCATAACCGCCGCCGACCGATGTCATCAGCACCATCGGGCAAGTAACCTGCCCACCAGAAAAATAGCATTGCTTGGCCGCGAGATTATAGATCGCGTCCATGCATACGCCAAAGAAGTCGACAAACATAAGCTCGACGACCGGCTTCATGCCCGATGCCGCAAGCCCCACGGCTGCGCCAATGAATGCCGTTTCCGAAATCGGTGTGTCCCGCACCCGCTCCGGCCCAAACCTATCGAGCAGGCCGGTGGTGGTGCCGAACACACCGCCTAGTTTGGCGATATCCTCCCCCATCACCAGCACAGATGGATCGGTGGCCATTTCCTGCCCGATGGCTTCGGCCATGGCTTTGGCAATCGGTATTTTACGCATCACGGGTTCAGGCGAAGACATGATCGAAAGCCTCCTTCGGATCGGGGTAATCGGCGGCGCGGGCGGCTGCGAATGCTTGCTCCACTTCGCTTTTTGCTTGTGCCTCTGCCGCCTCGAGATCGGCCACGTCGAAACCTTCGGCCAACAGGCGCTCACGATATTTGGGAATAGGGTCTTTCTCCTTGAGCCGATCCACTTCGCCTTCAGGTCGATAGCCTTCGGCATCGCCCATAAAATGCCCTTCAAGCCTGATCGTTTCGATTTCGATCAGGCTCGGACCTTCGCCCGCCCTTGCGCGTGCAATCGCCAGCCCGGCAGTTTCATACACTGCATCCGGATCGTTCCCTGCAATATGATGACCAGGCATCGCATACGCTGCAGCCCGGTCGGAATTGCGCATCACGGCCGTGCAGTCCCGCTTCGACACCGAAATACCATAGGCATTATCCTCGATCACAAAAACGACGGGAACCTTCCATACTGACGCCAGATTGAGAGCCTCATGAAACGCGCCCTGGTTGGCCGCACCTTCCCCAAGGAACGCGACCGCCACTTTGTCTTCACCCTTCATCTTGGCGGCAAGCGCAGCGCCCACTGCCGGGCCAAGACCCTCGGCAATGATACCGGAACAGGCAAAGTTCACGCGGGCGTCGAACAGATGCATATGGCCGCCGCGACCACCCGATAAGCCGGTCGCCTTGCCAAATATCTCTGCCGCCATGGCATCCAGATCAACGCCTTTTGCTATAGCGATATGATGCGGCCGGTGCGTCGCCATTACCGTATCACCGGGCCGAAGGTGCGCGCACACACCGGCTGCGCATGGTTCCTGCCCGTCCGACAGGTGCATCTCGCCCGGCAACGGCCCCTTGGCCATGTTAAAGACCGGTGTTTTCCCTTCGAAATAGGCGGGTTTGATCAATGCCTCGAAATGACGGCTCTTGACCATGACAGCGTACATCCATAGCCGCTGGCTCGCATTGCTGCCGACGCTCATCGTGCCACCCATCCGCCGTCGATCACCAGCTCTATGCCGGTCACGAAACGCGCCTCGTCGCTGGCGAGATAGACGGCACCCATGGCGATATCCTCTGGCGTGCCGACGGCGTTGAGTGGACAGAGTGACGCGACCGCTCCCCAGGGGTCATCCGCCGGGATAGATCCTTCGCGCACCCAACCTTCCACTGCCATTTCCAGCATCGGTGTGCGGATGCAGCCGGGGTGGATCGAGTTGCAGCGGATGTTGAGAGCGTGCGCTGCCCACTCGATCGCCAGACTTTTCGTCATATGGCGAACCGCGCCTTTCGAGGTGTTGTAGGCGAGCTGATCGGGATAGCCGACCAACCCTGCTATCGAGGAGATATTGATGACGCTGGCCGGACTTGCCGGACTTACCGATGCCGCCAGCAATGGTTGTAGCGTACGACATCCCAGAAACAAGCCATCGACATTGACTGCCATCAGATTGCGCCAATCATCAAGACTGTGCTCGGTCATTGGTTTGACCAACTCGACACCGGCATTGTTTACGAGAATGGAGAGGCCGGAGCTCGCGAGTTCCGATGCGACGCTCTGCCAATCCGATTCCTGCGTGACATCAAGCTTCAGGGGTTTTGCATCGCAATCTGCAGCGACCTTGCTTACCTTGTCGAAATTAATGTCAGCCGCGAAAACGGTGCCGCCTTCGGCGCACATCGTTTTGACGATGCCAGCGCCGATCCCCTGTGCAGCGCCAGTAACGAGCGCAGTTTTGCCACGCAATCTTCCAGCCATAAAATCCTCCCGATCACTATGAAGAAGCATGTTATTGGGAATGGCAGATAAAGCTTGCGTCAGAACGTCCGCTTATTTGGGAATGCGCGAACTGCCCGGTTTAGGGCTATGAGCGGGGCTGCCGCCGATAATCGCGCGGCGACACGCCATATTCACCTTTGAAGGCATGACTGAAATGAGAAGCGTCTGCAAAGCCATGGCGCATCGCAATCTCGGTAATGCTCAGACTCGCAAGTTTCCTGTCGGCCAGATCGGCGCAACTTGCATCGAGTCTGCGCTTGCGTATCCAGGTGCCAACGGTGACATCGGATTCCTCGAACAGCCTATGCAGATAGCGGGGGCTGAAACGAAATGACGCCGCGATCGATGCAGCAGAAAGGCCGGGATCGCTCAGATGCGTCAATATATGGTCCTGCACCCGGTTGAGGAGCGCCCGGCGAAAGCTGCTGCTGCCGATCTGGTCAACCGATGGACGGAAGGCGGCACCAATAAGCTCTACGGTCGCGCGCAGGACTGCAGGTCGGTCTTGCGGATCAATCACTTCTATCGTCTGGTGTATCTGCCGAAGATGAGATAGCAGCACTGCGCCCAGGCCGGAACTGCCGTCGAGGCTGAGGCCGCACATGTCCTCTATTCCTGGCACCAGGAGTCGTGCCATATCATGTGGAATGAGGATGGAATATTGGTCGAGGGCCGAACTGTTCTCGAATTCGGCGGGCCGGGTGCTGTCCCACACGGCGATGCTGTTAGGCCGTACGACTGTTTCGTTTCGTCCCTGCCGCAGCCTGCAAACGCCATCATCGAAATACAGCAGACAGAAATAATGGTCGTCGCTCTTGCGAACGTCTTCGGTTGTACGAAAACCGGCAACGGGGTCGCAATAAATTTGCGTGAATACGAAACCACCGGTCTCCCTGCGGCGAACATTGGCGGCATAGCTGAAATGCTCCGGTGCTTTCAGACCCCAGTGGAAATGGGTGCGGTCAAATACTTCCTGAAACCCCGGCAGTTGCCTTGCAGGCGGTAGCTGCACCGAGCTCCAGCGTTCTTCGCTCAGTAGCATGGCACTTGTCCTCTCGTACTACAGGATATCAACTTGTGTGGCCTTTGCAATGACGCGGGTGGTGCTGGTTCACTATGATACAAGGCATTTGACACTGATGGCCAAGGCGAGGGCGTTTAGGCATTCGGCAGTTCCCATTTGCGCAAGAATAGTGCCTCTTAAATGCATGATCGAAGAGGGGGTGACCGGTACCGTTAATGCACAAATCAGCCGCCCCAAAAGTAGGCGGGAAGATAGCGGGAGGAAAATATCATGGGAAAGTTCATTACTACCCTTTTTTGCGGTGCGGGCGTTGCCGCTCTATCGAGCCTGCCAGTCTCGGCAATGGCGCAGGAGAACGCGGACGATGCCGTTATAGGTGGTATCGCGGATATTGTCGTGACGGCGCAGAAGCGTGCGCAGAATTTGCAGGATGTTCCGATTTCCGTCTCCGCCTTCGATGACAAGGCGATTAGGGAGGCAGGTTTCACCAACAGCCTGTCGATTGGCGATCAGGTGCCGAATCTGGAGATCAAGACGTTCGGCGGGGTACCAAATATCTTCATTCGCGGCGTTGGTAATAATGATTTCAACGCATCATCCATCGGTCCGATCAGCATTTATCGTGACGATGTGGTCGTGGCGTCTACCGGCAGCCAGATATTCTCGTTGTTCGACCTCGAACGGATCGAGGTCGTGCGCGGCCCGCAAGGCACATTGTTCGGCAAGAACACGACGGGCGGCGCGATACAGTTCTATTCCAAGCTGCCTGAAGACCGGTTTGAGGGCAATGCCCGCATCGGTTATGGCCGTTTCGATCTGTTCGAGGCGGAAGCGGCGGCGAGCATGCCGCTAGCCGATGGTCTCTCTGTGCGCATTGCGGGCATGGTCCGCAGGCGGGATGGCGAGAAGGTCAATCTCTTTACTGGCGATCGTGCGGTCGATGTAGACGAGGCTGCTGCGCGAGCAATATTACGCTGGCAGCCCGACAGCGCAACGGACATCAAGCTGAGCGTCGGTGGCGGGCGTGACCGCAGCGATTATCTGGAAAACAAGCCGATCGGTACGATCAATGGTGCGGATCTGTTCGGTTATACCGATCCGTTTCCCAACAACAGCAACCTGCTCAATTTCAACGGGCCGTCGCAGAACCATAGCGACAATATCTTCGTGAATTTCGATGCATCACATGAATTTGGCGATCTGACCCTGCGTTGGATCACCGGTTTTGACGACAGCGATGTTGACAACCGTGTCGATGTCGATGGCGGCCCCTTCCGCATCGATGAGATCGTATTCCTGTCCCATGCCAAGCAATTCACACAGGAGGTTCAGCTTTCTTATGACAGAGGGCCACTCAACGCTATTCTGGGAGCCTTTTATTTCCACGAGAAATTACAGGCTGATAGCAATGCCGATCTGCTTGGTGAGCTGACTTTCGCTCAGGGTGCATTGCCGGTCATCACGCGCGCGAGCCGCAAAAACAACGCTTATGCGATCTTCGGCCAGGCAACCTACGCCATTGTCCCTGAACTCCGTTTCACAGCGGGCGGGCGCTATACGATTGACAAGGTGAAGGCCACGCATCAGGCCGACCTGATCGAAGGCTATTTTGACCGTGACATACCCAATGGCGCACCCGTTGCGCTGGTTCCCTTCGCGCGGCTTAGCGATACGTTCAAATCCTTCTCCTGGCGCGTGTCGCTTGATTATGACGTGACGCAGGACGTGATGGCCTATGCCAGTATTGACAAGGGCTTCAAGGCGGGTGGTTTCAATATAGGCATCATCACCAGCGTCGCAGAGCGTACGCAGGTCGATCCGGAATATCTGACATCCTATGAAATCGGCCTGAAGAGTACTTTGTTCGACCGGAGGCTGAGGCTCAATCTCTCGGCCTTCTGGTATGATTACACAGACCTTCAGGTGCTTTCGGTGAATGTTCAGGCGGGCAGCGCCGTGCCAACGCTGGGTCTGGACAATGCCGCCGATGCGACCATCAAGGGTATCGAACTGGAAGCGACGGCGGTGCCGACCGATTGGCTCGACCTTGGCCTTAATATGGGCATACTCGACGCCAAGTACAAAAACTATACGTCAGCGGCAATCGATCCGGTGTCCGGCCTGCCGCGTGATTTTTCCGGCAACCGCATGCCCGGTGCGCCCAAGTTCACCTTGTCCGCCAATGCGCAGGTGACTGTGCCGGTCGGACAGTTCGAGACGCGGTGGCGAGTAGAATATAACTACACCGGCAAGAAATATTACAACAACGCACAGGAAGACTTGATCAGCTCGGGCGAAGGCTATGGCCTGCTGAACCTGCGCGCGACACTGGCCGACCCTGACAATGGCTGGGAATTCGCCGTCTGGGGGAAAAACGTCACTGGAAAATCCTACATCGTTGATGCCACCGATACGAGCGGCTTCGGCTTCGTGCCACACTATTTTGGTGAGCGGGCAACCTATGGTGCCGAACTCTCCTTTCACTTCTGACAGAAAGCAGGACAGCGATCATGAAGGACGAAAGCCTTACCACCCCCTCAGCAATGAAATGGTTCACCTTTGCTGAGGGGATCGAGATGACCCTGCTTTTTGCAAGCGAAGAAACCGGGCGATGGGTCGTGATGTTCAAATGCCAGCCGGGCAGCTTCTTTGGCCCTCACCGGCATTTGGGAGCGGGTGAATATTATGTGATCAAGGGCAAGATGACCTATCGCATGGGCGAAGCAACGGCCGGCACTTATGGGTATGAACCGCTGGAAGCGATCCATGACCATACAAGCTTTCCAGAGTATACCGAGCTGCTCTTCACCAACTTTGGCCCAATTGCGTTTCTCGATGAACAGGGCAATATATCGTCGATATTAGACCACAAGCTGCTTCGAGAGATGTCTGAAGGGTCATGACTGCAAACCAGTATGACGAAGTCTATCACGCGAGCATTGCCGACCCTGATGCCTTCTGGCTGAACGCCGCCAGCGCGCTCGATTGGGAGCGCGCGCCAACACTCGGTTGGGATGCAGAGCGTGGATGGTTTGCAGATGGGATAGTCAACACCTGTTACAATGCGGTTGACCGCCACGTGAATGCGGGACGGGGGGATCAGGTCGCGGTCATCTACGAAAGCCCGGTGACCGACCAGTCGCGCCGGTTCAGTTATGCTCAGCTGTTGGAAGAAGTCGCACAAATTGCGGGCATGCTGGTTGGCCTTGGCGTCGGCAAGGGCGACCGTGTCGTCATTTACATGCCGATGATTCCGGAGACGGTGTTCGCGATGCTGGCTTGCGCGCGCATCGGCGCGATCCATTCTGTCGTGTTCGGCGGTTTTGCCGCGCCGGAGTTGGCCAAGCGCATCGATGATGCGATGCCAAAACTACTTCTCACAGCGTCCTGTGGCATAGAGGGACACAAGGTGGTGCCATACAAGCCACTGATTGATCAGGCAATCCGGCTTGCACAGTACAGAGTCGATCATACAATAGTGTTGCAGCGACCTCAGGCGCAGGCGGATATGGCCGAAGGCCATGATCTCGACTGGCAAACGGAACTGGCAAAAGCGCATCCTGTGAGTTGCGTGCCTGTAGCGTCGACCGACCCGCTCTATATTCTCTACACATCAGGCACGACCGGTACGCCCAAGGGTGTAGTGCGCGACAATGGAGGCCATGCGACAGCGCTCGCGTGGAGCATGAAAAATATCTACGGCATTGCTCCGGGCGAAACATTCTGGGCGGCATCGGATGTCGGTTGGGTCGTCGGCCATAGTTACATCGTTTATGGTCCGCTGATCGCCGGGTGTACGACCTTGCTGTTCGAAGGAAAACCTGTCGGCACCCCGGATGCCGGTACATTCTGGCGCACCATCGGCAAGCATGGTGTTAACATCTTCTTCACCGCACCCACGGCGATCCGCGCAATCCGCAAGGAAGACCCGAATGGCAAGTTCATTCAGGATATCGGCACGGGCAAGTTGCGTGCCATGTTCCTTGCAGGCGAACGCGCCGATCCCGACACAATCCACTGGGCGGAAGATCAACTGGACCTGCCCGTCATCGACCATTGGTGGCAAACGGAATTGGGCTGGCCAGCTATCTCCACCTGTTTCGGCATGGGTGATATGCGGCGCAAGGCGGGCAGCGCGGGTTTTCCTGTGCCCGGGTTCCGTTTCGAGATTTTGGATGAAAGCGGCAAACCGGTTCCGTCCGAGACGAGCGGCGCAGTGACAATAAGGTTGCCGATGGCACCAGGCTGTTATGCCAGCTTGTGGAACAATCAGACAGGCTATGCCAAGGCGTTTGAAACTTTCCCAGGCCATTATGAAACGGGTGACGTCGGTCATTTTGATGCAGACGGTTTCCTCAGCATCATGGGGCGTTCCGATGATATCATCAACGTCGCAGGGCATCGCCTTTCCACCGGGCAGATGGAACAGATTGTCGCAAGCCATCCAGCCGTCGCCGAATGTGCTGTGATTGGCGTTGACGATGCGCTCAAGGGCATGATCCCGATGGCATTCGTGGTGTTGAAAGCAGGGCAGAGAAAGGACACGCTGAATGAGAGTAATGTCGTTTCCCGCATGAGAGACGAACTGGGGCCAGTCGCCGCGCTCAAGAGTGTCCATATTGTCGAGGCTTTGCCTAAAACACGCTCCGGGAAAATTCTTCGCGCTACCTTGCGGAAGATTGCCAATGGCGAGACCGTGGCTACACCACCCACAATTGAAAATGCCGATGTACTCGAACAGATCAAGCATCAGCTTACATCCTTAGAGTCAGGACCCTTATGAAGCTGAAGTTCGCTCAGCCCTATCCCAATAATGTGACGAACTTCAGATCCGGGTCCGGGTCACTGGCTGTTTGCCCCCCGCTTGTGTCAATGCGTCTATAGATGCCCAGCCGTGGCATCCTGATGCTGCAATTCTCTGGAATCGCCGTGCGTTCATGCCACCCAGTGCGATGACGGGCATTTGTGCATGACGCGCCAATGTTGCGAATCGCATCGGGCCAAGGCTGCGTTGGTCCGGGTGAGAGCGCGTTGCAAAGACGGGAGAGAGAAAGATCAGATTGGCCCCAAGCCGGTTGGCGCGCGCGATTTCCCGTAAATTATGCCCGGACATTGTAACATTGCGATATGTAGCGCGCATCGGCATCTTGCCACGCCGGAGTGAAATATGGATGCCGTCTGCCGTAGCATATATGCCCTGAGCTTGGCCACCTGCCACTAGCATAAGACCTTGGCGTTGCGCCATTTTTTGGATGCGGGCGAACAGGGCGGTGCGTTTGGCCCCTTGCGTTGCATAATGGCGAAAGACAATGCCGCTCCCACGGGGCATGCGGGCTATTGCAGACAATATTCCAGCATCCGCTATGCGCTCGTCTGTGAACAACCAGAGGCGCGGCAATGGACTTTTGTCAGACCTGTGGGATGATTTGCGGTGGAAAGCAGCCATGCTGCCTTCTATAGCGTCGTGCATGAGCAGTTCCACATCAGAAACACTGGAAACAGTGCAGAACAGCATTGCCAAGGCTGCCGGTTTGGCGGGGCGCAGTGCTGAGGATATTCATCTCATTGCCATCTCCAAGACGCAGCCCGTCGAGGCGATATTACCGCTGATAGCTGCAGGACAGCGCATATTTGGCGAAAATCGTGTGCAGGAAGCGCAAGCCAAATGGCCCGAACTGCGCGAGGCCTATCCGGATATCAGGCTCCATCTGGTCGGCCAGCTTCAGAGCAACAAAGCCGAAGAAGCTGTTGCGCTGTTTGACGTGATCCACGCGCTCGACCGTCCCTCACTGGTAACGGCGCTGGCCAGGGCAATGCAAAAAACGGGCAAGCGTGTACCCTGTTTTGTGCAGGTCAATATTGGCGATGAACCTCAAAAGGGCGGTTGTGCGATAACCGGTCTCCCAGCTTTGCTTGATGCAGCGCGCGAGGCCGATATTCCTGTTGTAGGGCTGATGTGTGTGCCACCCGTTCATGGTGAGGCCGCCCCCTATTTCGCACTGCTTGCCAAAATCGCACGCGAACAGGGGCTTTCCGGCCTCTCCATGGGCATGTCCGGTGATTATGAGACGGCGGTAATGTTGGGCGCTACCTATGTACGGGTCGGCACAGCCTTATTCGGGGCGAGGGATTATAGCGGCTGATACAAAAAGCCGCCCCGGTTTCCCGGAGCGACTCAATGCGACCCTTTCGGGAATGGGGTCAGAACTTCCCGCGCAGCGTTAGGCCATAGGTACGCGGCTCTGCCAGATAGGCAGAGAAGAGCTGGGTTGAATTGGCTGTGGCCCCTGCTGCCACTGTCGCCATATTCCCGCTGCCTTGTAGTGGCGAGTTGAAGATCACCTGAGTATATTTCTGGTTGAAGATATTCTGGCCCCAGAATTCTACTGCCCAGCGCTGGTCTGGCCCGCGCAAGCCGATGCGGGCATTCCATACACTATAGCCACTCTGTTCCTTTTCAGGAGCCAGATCAGACCCGGTATTATAATCACTGGTTATGCGGCCATCGAGGTAGAACAGCCCTGAGAGGCCGTTTGAACCAATGTCCGGGGTCCAGGCAAGGCTAAGTGTTGTAACCAGCTTGGGGGCATTGCTGTTCGTGCTGCCGGGTAACAAAAACAGGGACGGGTCCAGTGGTGTTTGTCCATCGCCGCTGCCTACCAGGCGTTTGGCGAATTTTGCTTCGGTATAGGTCATGCCACCGCTTAGCCGCACATTGCGAACCGGCGAGGCTGTCAGTTCCAACTCGACGCCCTGACTGACAAGGCCGGGTTTGACATCACCACAGGTGCCGCCGGCGCCCAGTGCATCGCTGCATCCGTTGATATTCTGCACAACGAAGCTGGTGCCATTGAAGGTGTTGAGCTGAAAATCTGTAAACTCTTGCCGGAAAGCAGCGATATTCGCGCTCCATTTCCGGGTTGAATATTTCATCCCGATTTCAAAAGAATCGACCTTTTCCGGTGCGAAGCGAAGGGCGGTCGCATCGGCATTGCTACGCGGGAAGAAATAAGTGGCTGGTGACGAGGAGAGGGGCGAGAGCCCGGTATTGCCCAGCTCGAACCGGTCAAGATTATAACCGCCTGCCTTATAGCCCTTGGAATAGCTGGCATAAAGCAATGTCTGGTTGGTTGGCTTGAACGAGAGTACAGCCGTGCCGGACAGCTCGCCATCGCTGATGCTGTCATTGAGATCAAGCACGTTGAGGCCTGTGCTACTGTTGCCGAGACAGGCAAGTGTCAGCACGCCACCTGCAGCAGCGGCACCCGGATTTGTAGGATCGATTGCAACGGGCGCCAAAAGCGGCTGTAGCGCTGCGCAGGTCGCATTATTATTGGTAAAATCAGCAGAAAGATCTTTCGATTCATGAGTGTAGCGCAGGCCCACAGTCAAATCGAGCCTATCTGTAATATGGACTATGTTATGGGTGAAAAGCGCCCAGTTCTCACTTTTCTGATTATAGCGCGCATCGACATCGCCCGAGCCGGCCGGAATATTGGCCAGCGCATTGAAGGCGGGTTGCAGGGCAGCGGGCACACCACCGGCAATAAGGCCCGCAACACCTGCATCAGAGCCGCAGGCGGCGTATGGGAAGCCTGTCGGTGGCGCGCCATTAGGGGGAGACACCGGAAATGCGGTTGTCAGCAAACGACAGGCCGCGAATTTGCCATAGTCTGCGCCAAAGCGGATATTGTCGCGCAATGTCAGCTTTTCATTGGCATAATAGCCGCCAACCAGCCAGTCGAGCCTGTTTGCAAAAGCCGAGCCTTGCAGGCGCAGCTCTTGTGTAAAGGTCTTGAACTGACGAAAAGTATTAGGATCGCGATAGAGAATATCAGCGGCGCTATAGTCATAGTCACCGAAATCGCTGGATTTATAATTGCGATAGGCGGTGATACTGGTCAGTTTTGCATCGCCAAAATCATAGTTGATCTCGGCGGAAATGCCCCAGTCTTTCATATTGCTGCTATAGCCCAAACCCGGTGTAATATAAGCCTCACGCGCATAGGGTGTGGGGGTGGTAGGCACGGAGCCGGGAGCAATAGCATTTAATATTTGTGTAATACGGTTGGTGGTCGGGCTGGTCATAGTTGTGCCCGGCGTAGCGCCCGGAATGACCTCCTGCGTTGAAATATAGGAAGCCGCACAACAGCTCTCGTCCCGCTTGGTATAATCCGCGATCAGGCGGATAGAGAGATCTTCTGTCGGCTCGAATAAGGCCTGCCCGCGGATAAAATAGCGGTCGCGGTCATTGGTCTCACCGATTTTGGCACCTGTGCCATCAATCAGGTCGAAAAAGCCGTCACGCTGCGACCATACACCATCAAGGCGCAGGGCCACCTGCTCCGAGACAGGGCCGGTGATGCTGGCGGCAGCGCGCCAAAAATCATAATTGCCATAGGTGATTTCTCCCTTGGCGCCGAAGCTGAACTCGGGCTTTTTCGAAACGATGTTGATCAGGCCAGCCGAGGCATTGCGCCCGAAAAGTGTGCCTTGCGGACCACGCAACACTTCGATGCGTTCAAGCTCGCCAAGGTCGGTCAGGCCGGCACCTGTGCGGGAGCGATAGACACCGTCAATGAAGACCGCGACGGAGCTTTCCAGACCGGGGTTGTCGCCCACAGTGCCGATACCACGAATGCGTGCTGCGGCATTGGCTTCAGAGCCGGTGGAAGAAATGAGCAGCGAAGGCGCGAGTTGATTCAATTGGCGAATGTCATTTGCGCCGCTATTTTGCAGGCTGGCTGCGGTCACTGCCGAGACAGCGACCGGCACGTCTGAAAGCGGGCTGGCGCGCCGTGTCGCGGTGACGATGATGGCATTGGCGTCAAAGTCATTTTCTGCTTCAGCGACAGCATTTTCATCAGTGTCGGGAGACACCGCTTCTTGCGCATAGGCAGATGTGGCGATAGCGAGAGCAGCAACCGCTGCACTGTGAGATAGCAACCGAAGGCCGTTTTTCATGATGGCACCCTTTCATTTGCATGACACTCTTTTGGGTCATGTCGTTCCTTTGGGGAATCAGTATGTCTGATATTCTTTATCTGACAAGAGGAACTATAGAAGAGACAAGCATTTTGGTGTTGAAATGTTCCCATAGGCAGAAAAAATATCAAGGTTATTACAGCTGTGTTGAGAAGCATGGCTCTATTATAGGCTCATTTGATGACTAGCAGACTGCCCAATACGGATGTTTCATGCTGCGTTGCAGCTATTTATCACTTCGTTTCTTTCGATGACCCGGAACACCTGCAGGTGCAATTGCGGGAGATGTGCGAGGCGCTGGGGATATGCGGCACAATGATCGTCGCCCATGAAGGGATTAATGGCACGGTCGCTGGCGGTGACAATGCCGTTGCCCAACTGCTGGGTTTTATACGCAGCCTGCCGGGATGCGCAGATATTGAAGTCAAATATTCCTATGCCGATAGCATCCCGTTTGAACGCATGAAGGTGAAGGTCAAGCGTGAGATTGTGACGCTGGGCGTTGACGGTGTTGATCCTGTCAATCAGGCAGGTATCTATGTTGAACCGCAAGACTGGAATGCGCTGATATCTGACCCCGACACGATTTTGATCGATACGCGCAACTATTATGAATGTGAAATTGGTACATTCTCGGGCGCAATAAACCCGGAAACCCGCAATTTCAGAGAGTTTCCCGAATGGTTTTCCCGGACCCGTGCACAATGGGAGAAAGAAGGAAAGGCCACACCCAAAATCGCCATGTTTTGCACGGGAGGCATACGCTGTGAAAAATCAACAGCGATGGCGCGTTCCATGGGCTGTGAAGAGGTATATCACCTCAAGGGCGGCATATTGAAATATCTTGAAGAAGTACCGAAGCAGGAGAGCCTGTGGGAGGGCAATTGTTTTGTCTTTGATAAACGGGTTTCCGTCTCACATGGGTTGGCGCTGACGGATGATGTCATGTGCGAGACATGTAACTGTGCCTATTCTGGTTCTGCCGGGCATAATTGCCCCGGCGAACAGCGCTGATTTTTGTTCAAAATCTGCAGGCAAAAAAAAGCCGCCCCGAAGGACGGCTATAAAAGTTTTAGGAGAGGATGCCTGAAAGGCACGTTCCTTTTGCACCCGCAGCACAAATGCTGCAAGTGCGAAAAGAAGAATTACGATTGCAAAATTTGCAACCATGGCCTGCAGCACAAATTGTTTCGACCAAATTGGTTCTATTTGTAAAAAAAGGTCAATGACCGGCTTGTGGCCCACGCTGCAGCCCTGACTCGGCAAGCTGCGCATCAATTTGCGTCATCAGACGGTCCAGCCCAGCCGCATCCCTGGCCTCTGCCCGGGCGACGAGAACATCCTGCGTATTGGATGCACGCAGCAGCCACCAGCCGTCATCTGTGTTCACCCGTGCGCCGTCGGTATCGTTGACATTGGCCCCTGCCGCCTTGAGGCGTGCGAGCACTTCGTCGATCACGGCGAACTTGCGGCTCTCATCAACCTGAAAGCGCATTTCCGGTGTATTGACCATGAGGGGCATTTCGCCCCGCAGCTGTGTCACGCTCTTGCCCAGGGTGGTCGCCGCGCGAATCAGGCGGATGGCGGCGTAAAGCGCATCGTCAAAACCATAATATTCATGCTTGAAGAAGACATGGCCGCTCATTTCACCCGCAAGCGGGCTGCCAGTCTCCTTCATTTTGGACTTTATCAGGCTGTGCCCGGTTTTCCACATCAGCGGCACACCGCCCAGCTCGGAAACCCGGTCGTATAGCGCCTGACTGGCCTTCACATCCGCGATAATCGTGGATCCGGGCAGTTCCTTGAGCACTGGTTCGGCATAGATAGCGAGGAGCTGATCGCCCCAGATCACCCTGCCCTCACCGTCAATCGCACCAATCCGGTCGCCATCGCCATCGAAAGCTACGCCAAAATCGAGCTTCTTCTCCGCGACAAGCGCTTTGAGGTCCGCCAGATTCTTCTCTTCAGTAGGGTCGGGATGATGATTGGGAAAATTGCCGTCGACATCGGTGAAGAGCGTATGATGCTCACCCGGCAGGAGCTTGACGAGCTTCTCGACAATCGGTCCGGCGACACCATTGCCCGCGTCCCAGCCGATACGACAGGCTGCTCCGTCGAAATTCTCGAGCAGCCGTGTGACATATTGGTCCATGATATCGACCTGTTCGCTGCCTGCGATGGTTCCGTTCACCGGGGCGTCCCAATCGCCTTCTGCAGCCATTGTACCCAACAGCTGGATGTCCTGGCCAAAAAATGGCCGGTGCTGAAATACCATTTTGAAGCCATTATAATTGGCGGGATTATGGCTGCCGGTTATCTCGATGCCGCCGTCTACATCCAGCACCGCCTCGGCATAATATAGCATTGGCGTCGGCCCTTCGCCGATACGCACAGCATAAATGCCACTCTCGTTCAGCCCTTTGACCAGCGCTTTTTCCAAAACAGGCGAGCTGGTGCGACCATCATAACCGATAGCGACCTTGCTGCCGCCTGCGCGCGCGATCAGGGTGCCGAAACCACGCCCGATGGCATAAGCGTCGGCCTCACCCAATGTTTCGCCGATGATACCGCGGATGTCATATTCACGAAGAGAAGTCGGATGAAACTGATGGGTCATTATATGTCCTGTAACTGACGGGAATGATTATGGTTCAGAATGCGGCCGGGATTTTACGCCAGCGTGACTCAGCAATATATCACGCGCTTCGTTTATTTTTTCTGCAAGGGCCTGTGTGCCGCCCGCATCAGGGTGTGTCCTGGCAATGAGACGGCGATGGGCCACACGAATCGCCTCTTCATCGGCCCCTGGCTGCAACCCGAGCAACGCTCTGGCGTCACGTACAGCGCTGTTTTCGCTGGCGGAAGGCGCAGCGCCGGGGCGAAATTCAGATACGCGCGCTCGTTTGAAACGGCGCATGGCATAGAGTGCGGACAGGGCCAGCGGCGCGCCACCGATGATCGGGCGCCCGCGCGCGGCCATCATTGCGCCGACGATGGCAAGACCCAGCATGATACCGTCGGTCATGGTCATGCGCTGCAAACGCCCGGTCCATATCAGCCAGGCCGCCAAACCCACCAGAATCAATGCAAGAAAACCCATCAGGCGGCGCTCGGCTCTTCTTCTTTTGCCGCGGTGGCCGGTGCCGGTTCTGGCATGACAGGAAGCGCAAGACCTGCCACCATCTCACGCAATTCCTGTCGTGCGGTGACATGTGCAAAGCCCATACCGCCCAGATGTCCTTTATCGAGCAGGGTAAGGCCAGAGGGAAAAAGTTCGCGGAAGATCACACGTTCTGACAGCCCCGGGATCACGCGGAAACCAACGCGCTTCGACAATTCGGTAAGGGCTTCACCTACGCGGCGCATATTGCGTGCTTCAAGGTGCTGCAGCCGGTTGCGCAGCACCACCCAGTCGATGGTAACGCCATCTCTGGCGCGGACCTTGCGCGCATCAAAAATCAGCTCGGAATAAAAGGAGAGGCGCTTTACCTTATAAGTGTCGGCATCCACCTGCCCGATAAGATCAAAATCGACAAAGCTGTCGTTCATCGGTGTGACCAGCGTATGCGCGCGCGCGGCCATATATTTGGCAAATGCATCATCACGGCCCGGTGTATCGATGATGACGAACTGGTTGCGCTCCGCCAGTGCGCGATATTGTCTCTCCAGCGCAGCATCGTCACTGCCGGTAAATACCTCAAATTCAGGAATAGGCAGGGTGATAGTGCGCCGGCGCATCGTTTCGGTGCGGTTTTCGAGATAGCGGGTAACGGTGCGTTGGCGCGGGTCCAGGTCGAGCATCGCGACCTTATGGCCCTGAGCCGCGAGCGCCACAGCTGTATGCACAGCGGTAGTGGATTTGCCGGTGCCGCCCTTTTCATTGGCGAAAACGATAATATGACATTGATCACCGGACATGAAGATTCCACTATCCCTTCGAATATATATAAGCCTTGTCGCCATCTGCCTTTGTGTGAACATATGGCGACATCACAGTGAAGCCTTACCGGAGCCTTTTTCGCCGTGCAAATTATCCGTGACGTCAAAACCCTTCGCCAGACACTTTTTTCTCTGCGCAGTGGCGGCAAACGCATCGCGCTGGTGCCAACAATGGGGGCATTACATGCAGGGCATATGAGCCTTGTGCGCGCAGCGAAGCGGCATGCTGACCATATCGTGGCGTCTATCTTCGTCAACCCGACCCAGTTTGGCCCCAATGAAGACCTTGCTGCCTATCCACGGCAAGAAGCGCAGGATGCCGCCATGCTGGAGGCTGAAGGCGTTGCTATTCTGTGGGCACCGACGCTCAATGAGATGTATCCGGATGGTTTTGCGACGACCATATCGGTAAGCGGCGTGAGTGAAGGACTGTGCGGCGGCGCCCGCCCCGGTCACTTTGACGGAGTGGCGACGGTTGTGACCAAGCTGCTAAATCAGGCGCAGCCCGATATCGCGCTTTTTGGAGAGAAAGACTATCAGCAGCTCGCTGTCATTCGGCGTTTTGTGAAAGATCTGGATATGCCGGTTGAGATTGTCGGCGTGCCCACCGCCCGTGCGCCGGACGGTCTGGCGCTTTCATCGCGCAATGCCTATCTCTCGGACGATGATCGCGCACATGCCCCCCTGTTGAATGAGGCGATGCGGGATGCGGCACAGGCCATGGTGTCAGGCATGACGCCCGCACTGGCGATTGCCGGGATCAGGACGCGTCTTGAAGCGTCAGGTTTTGGGCCTGTCGATTATATCGAGTTGCGCGATGCTGATTCGCTTGAGCCTGTGGAGCAGCTCACACACCCTGCCCGATTATTGGTCGCGGCCCGGCTCGGCAGCACGCGCCTCATAGATAATATCACGGTAAAAACAGGCGGATAAAGACTTTGTGAAGACATTCGGCTTATGGTCAGAACAGAGTTAACGAAATTTTAGCCATGATTCGTGAAGGTGGGCCACATCAGAAAACCTTGAAGGGGTTTGATTGTGGCAAATAGTATAAAGTCCGCGCAGTTTTTAATTGAGAGCCGGTTGGCAGATGCGGCACGTGGAGATGCAGACGCCTGTTACGATCTGGGCATTGCTTATAGCTGTGGCACAGGCGGCGTCGATATCGACCTGATAGAAGCGCATAAATGGTTCAATTTATCAGCTTTGGCTGGCAGCGAAGCAGGGCAACAGCTTCGCGGTGAAGTGGCTGATGATATGACAGCCCGTGAAATTGCAGAGGCGCAACGTCAGGCCCGGGCCTGGCTTTCAGATACCAGCATACGCAACGCAGCCTGAACTTACGTATCTTTTTTAAACGGTGTGCGCTCGCTGAGCCACGCCCGATCCTGTTCGACCGCTTGGCCTTCCTGGTCTACAAAGCGCGCCACTGCCGCGCGGAAATTTTCGTCGGCGATATAATGCGCTGACCATGTCGCGACTGGCACATATCCCCGCACCAGCTTGTGCCCGCCCTGTGCGCCCGCTTCGACGCGTTTGAGGCCACGGGCGATCGCAAAATCAATCGCCTGATAATAGCATAGCTCGAAATGCAGGAAGGGTATGTTCTCGATACAGCCCCAATAGCGGCCATAGAGTGTGTTCGTGCCGATAAGGTTGAGGGCTCCGGCTATCGGTTGCCCTTCGCGCAATGCGAGGATGAGCAGGGTTTTGTCCGCCATATGTGCGCCGAGCAGGTCGAAAAAGCTGCGGGTCAGATAAGGGGTGCCCCATTTGCGCGCGCCCGTGTCCTGATAAAATTGCCAGAAAGCATCCCAATGTTCCGGTTGAATCGCATCGCCAGTGAGCTGGACGATTTCCAGACCTTCCTGTGCCTTGCGCCGTTCCTTGCGCAAAGTCTTGCGTTTGGCACTGGAGAGCGCGCCCAGAAATTCGTCGAAGCTGTCATAACCGCCATTTTCCCAGTGAAACTGGCTATGCTGTCGGATCAGCCATCCGGCCTGCTCGAACAGCGGGATTTGATCGGGTGATACAAAGGTGGCGTGCGCTGAGCTGAGTCCATTTTGATCAACAATCTGTTCGGCTGCGCTGATCAGGCCAAGAGCCAGCGCTTCGTGTTGCCCGTCAGCCAGCAAAAGGCGCTTTCCGGGCACGGGCGAAAATGGCACAGCGATCTGGAGCTTGGGGTAATAGTTTCGCCCTGCCCGGCTCCATGCGTCCGCCCAGTTATAATCGAACACATATTCGCCCTGGCTATGGCTTTTAATATAGGCAGGAGCGCAGGCCAGAATCTCGCCTTGCTCGCCTTCAACCATGATGGGGGCAGCCTGCCAGCCTGTGCCGGGGCCAACGCTGCCGGATTCTTCAAGTGCGGAAAGAAATGCATGGCTAAGAAAAGGGTCATCATCGCCAGCGCACGCATTCCATTGTGTGGCGTCCAGCCCTGCTATACCGGGCGCAATATGGGCAGTCAGTCCGGTCATACCATTATTATTCGCCTTGTTCCTCATAAATAGGGGCATCGGCATAGGCATGCACAGCCTGCCATTGCTTGTCAGTGCGCACGGTCCAGCTTGTTACCGGAAAGCCCTTATTGCGGACCCTGGCAACAAAAGCGCTGGGCAGGTCACGGACATCATAGGCCAGAAAATCGGGATGCGCATAGCGCATTGCAAGATAGCGCGATAATGCTGTGTGCAAACCGCCCTTTCCGGTTTCCGTAGCCACCAGCCCGCGCACGATATCTGGCGCATGCATCCGAAACCAGCGGGATACGCCAGGGTGGAAGGACATGGCTGCTGCGGGACCCTGATAATGCGTCAGCTCGGCTGTTACAGCGCGACAGAGCGTATCGACCGCTTCGCCTGTGTCGATTTTCAGTTCGATCAATAGCGGAACCGCGCCGTTCACCAGTGACAATAAAGTCGATAGCCGTGGGACCGTGCCATTGTCACCGCGCAGGCGCAGCGCATCCAGCGTGCGCGAATCCAGATCCGAAAACGTACCCATTGCTTCCGTCAGCCTGTCGAGAATTTTGTCATGGAAGACATATACAACGCCATCTGCCGAGCAGCGTACATCGCATTCGATCCCGTCCCCTCTGGCCATGGCGGCCTTAAATGCGCCCATGCTGTTTTCCAGCGGCGCCTGCCCGCTGTGCAGCCCGCGATGGGCATAGCGTCCGCTTTTCAGAAAGCCGATGCGACTGGCGGCAGGCGGGGAAGGCAGAAACATGGGGTAATCCTCAGACCGATGGTTTGGGCGCTGGTGACTTGCCAAGCAGTTTGTCCCGGATCCATGACTCTGCTTCGCTCCAGCGATCAATGCGTGCATGGGCCATAGGGGCTGCAGGAATGCCCGGTGCCAGTTCAGGTTCTCCTACCATATGCAATCGCCAGGCTTCCGGCATATGCTGGGCTACCGACTCATGATGCAGGGCGAGATCGTCGATGAAAACGACTGTGCTTGCATTGTGATATTCCGCCAGCTTGCGTGCTGGCGGGCCTTTGCCGCCCTGATTCCAGTGTACATCATGGGTCACGCCGAGCCGGCCCAATTGCGCAATGCGGTCAGCATGGGCGGATTCGCCAATATTGGTCAGGACGACGATAGTGGCAATGCCGGAGAGGCGTGCAAGCGTTTCAAGAGCACCCTCTATCGGCTGTTGCCGGTGCATTTCCGTCTTGAAAAAGCCGGTGAGCATATCCCAGACTTCTCCCTGCTCCAGCACGGTGTTACAGGCCTTGCGTCGCAGTCCGTTGACGAAATTATGGTTTGAAAAGTCGAAATGAATATCATGCACTTCGTCCAGCCATTGCCGAAACGGTACGACCATATGCAGCAAGACTTCATCACAATCGGTAATAATAAGTGGACGGGTCAACGCGCAAGCTCCTGTGAAGCGAGGATCAGCATTTCCGGGCTGAGTTCCAGCGCATCGGCGCAGGCGAGCAGGTCTGGCTCATGCCTGCTCAGAAACTCCAGGGTAGCCGCCAGCAGAACAGGGTCGCCCGCTCCGGCGCGCAGCTGCCCGGCATCAAGGCCGGTGAGGTCCAGAAAACGATGCGCACGATTTTCATCGGACAATATCCATCCCAGTGCGAGCAATGCTACGACATCGGGTGATGATATGTCCTGCGTGTGGCCATTGCCATTTTGTGCCAAGGGGCGCATTACTATTCTCCAGTGTGACGGAATATGGGGTTGTACAGCAGAAATGCGGAGTGACAGGTGACGAAACGCATTCTGGTTGTCGAGGACAATGCGCTGAACCTCAAGCTTTTTTGTGACCTGCTCAAGGCACATGGCCATGAGACGCGCGCTGTATCTGATGGCCGTGAGGTGTTGCAGGAAGCGCGCAGTTTTGTGCCGGACCTTATCATCATGGATATTCACCTGCCGCATATCAGCGGGTTAGACCTCATCCTGGCGCTGAAGGCGGACGATGGACTGAAACATGTGCCGGTTATGGCAGTCACGGCCTATGCAGGCAAAGGGGATGAAGACCGTATTCGCGCTGCTGGCGCTGAGGCTTATGTCTCCAAGCCTATTTCCGTGATGAAATTTGTCGAGGTTGTTGGTTCGTTGCTTTAAAGATAATAGTGGTGCCTGTTACCGCTATCTGAAGCCTGTTCAAACAGGCATGAAGAAAGCCCGTACCTTGCGGCCGGGCTCCGTTCATCATCAGCGGTGCACATGCAGGACGCAGTGCAGCCTGATTATTTGATTTTGGCTTCCTTGAAATCGACATGCTTGCGTACGACCGGATCATATTTACGCATGCTCATCTTTTCCGTCAGCGTACGGGGGTTCTTCTTTGTTACATAGAAGAAGCCTGTGTCAGCGCTGCTTACAAGCCGGATTTTAACTGTGGCTGGCTTCGCCATGGCACGTTCCTTAAGAGACTCTGTTCAAAAAATAAGGCGGCCCTTACAAGCCGCCGCTTTCAGCGGGCGCTCATGAGGCAGTTTTCGGTTCTTGTCAATATGTCGATGCGCTTGTGACTCTGGCGCAAGAAAAAACTTTGCAAAATTAACGCAGGTTTACGGGCTTTTAAGGCTTTGGGCGCATCTTTTCTTACAAGGGACAGGGAGAAGTAATATGCATTATGATGCGATGGGGACTGTCCGCTCGGGGCTAAAAAGCCGAATCGATGCGATCGCTGCCGAGCAAGGCCATATCAGCCTGCCGCGAATTTGCGAGCAGCTGGACCGTATCCGCCATGACGCCCGAATCCATGGGCTGGGTCCGGTAGAACGACTTGCCTCCACATTGGAAAGCGCTTTGGCGACAGACAGTCTTGGCCCGGTTCTCCTGTCCTATCTCGACCTGATGCGCGATGCGGTGGAATGTGACGATAGCAGCCCGGAAGCCAGTACGGCCTATCTGGCGGCGCTCTCGCTTCGTATCGGCCACTGATCTTTCAGCCTTTCATAGCGGTTGATGCGGCGCATATTGTGCATGTCACAGGCCTAAGTGGTGGATTTGAAATTCGCCACATTGAAACGGCCAGGTGCAGAGCGAATTTCAAATCCTTAAACCACACTAGATTCATATAGTTGCCAGTGACCCTTATGAATCTGAAGTTCGTTTAGCCCTATCCCAATAATGTGACGAACTTCAGATTCGGGTCACTAGCATCACCAGAATGCGTGACGCGCGCTGCAAAATAATGAATATACGCACCCATGGATGCTTTTCTTCTTGCCCTCTTCTTGTCACTGATCCTGGCAAGTGGTGGAAAAGGGCCATTGGTAGTGCAGGCATTACGCGCCCGATTTGATAATGAAGCTGCGATTTTTTCTGCCGTTCTCATCGCTCTTGCCGCCAATGTTACCCTGTCTCTGGTGGGCGGTGCGTTTATCGCGCGCATGCTGACGCCTGAAGCACGCAACCTCTTTTTTGCCATGGCTTTAGGGGCAGGAGGAGCAGGATTGCTGATCACAGCCAGGCCGTTCTCTATACCGGCACACAAGCCTAGAGGTAGCAAACTGGGAGCTTTCTTTTTGAGCGGCTTTGCTATTTTCAGACATAGCCTTGGTGATGGCGCGCAGTTTTTGATTGCCGGTCTGGCGGCCTCGCGTGCGATTCCCGGTCTGGCTGGAGCAGGGGGCTGGATAGGGTGTGTGCTTGCTTGCCTGTTTCTGCCAGCCCTGTTTCAGGGCACATTGCCTTTGACCCTTATCAAAGCATTGCGGATCGGCGCTGCTATAGTGCTGATGCTGTTTGGCTTCGTTGTTGCGATGCATGCGTTGCGGCTGGCCTGATCGATAAAATCGATCAGTCAGACCAAGTTTATCTGCAAGGCCGATGGCACAAAATATGCCATCATGTGTTCATCAGGCATATCACAAAGGAGGATTTATGGCACCGAAGAAGCAGAAGCCTGCGGATCAGAAACTGAAAACGCCCACAGATCTTGCGAGCAATGAGGTCAAGACAGTAGCACAGGCGTTGAACGGCCTGCTGGCGGATAGCTATGCGCTGTATCTCAAGACCAAAAATTTCCACTGGCATGTTTCTGGCCCACATTTCCGCGACTATCATTTGCTCTTTGATGAGCAGGCGGCGCAGATTCTGGCGACGACGGACCTGATAGCCGAGCGCGTGCGCAAGACAGGCAATGTCACACTCCGCTCGATAGGCGATATATCACGGCACCAGACGCTCACCGACAATGATGCTGACTTTGTGAGCGCCAAGGATATGCTCACAGAGCTGCGCGAGGACAATCTGGCGCTGGTGCAAATATTGCGCGCTGTGAAAGAGGCGGCAACTGCGGCGGGTGACAATGCGACTGAAGGGCTGGTCGATGACTGGACTGATCAGGCCGAGCAGCGCGCGTGGTTCTTGTTCGAATCCGGGCGTGGCGCCTGATTGTCAGGCCTGACAATCAGGATGGCCGCTTTTTGTCAAAAAATCACACGAAAACAAAGAGTCTGGAGCGGGCTTTGATTCATTCAAATGGCATCCCGCTCTAAAAGCTGAAGGATAAGAAAAGAGCCGGAGTTGCTGTGAACTCCGGCTCTTTTTCATGAAGCTTGTAACGCTGCTGGCAACGTCAGTCAGACTTGGGCTGCAGATTGACGGCGGCATATTTGCCACGACGATCAACCTCAATATCAAAATCGAGACGATCACCTTCATTGAGGTTTGTCAGGCCAGCTCGTTCTACAGCGCTGATATGTACGAAAGCATCGGGCTGACCATCGTCACGCTGAATAAAGCCGAAGCCTTTCATTGCGTTGAAGAATTTGACCGTACCGCTGGCATGTTCGCCGGTGAGCTGGCGCTGTGGGCCGCCGCCAAACCCGCCTTCGCGTGGTTCGCGTGGGCGTTCAACAACTGGCAGAGGTTCACCTTCAATTTTCAGGTCAGTGGCGGAAATTTTGCCGCCACGGTCTACCAAAGTGAAACCAAGCGGCTGTCCTTCAGCAAGGCCGGTAAGGCCCGCCTGCTCTACAGCGCTGATATGTACGAAAACATCTTCTTCACCATCGTCACGGACAACAAAGCCGAAGCCTTTTTGCCCGTTGAAGAATTTTACGACACCGGTGCCTTCGCCGACAACCTGTGCAGGCATACCGCCGCGGCCACCACCGCCAGCGCCGCCGCCAAATCCGCCGCGACCACCGCCGAACCCGCCACGGTCGCCACCGCCACGGTCGCCAAAACCACCGCGATCACCGAAGCCGCCGCCGCGATCACCAAAACCGCCACGATCGCCGAACCCGCCGCCGCGATCACCAAAGCCACCGCCCTGTTCTGGGAAACCACCAAAATCGTCGCCGCCGAAACTGTCGCGCTTGTCCCTGCCGCGTCCGCGGCGACCTCTATCAAAACTCATGCCCTGTTAGTCACTTTCGCTTCGTCCCAAAACTATTCGGATGAACATGTCGGACGAAGAACATGCAAAATCCGCCGTATAATTATAATACGGTCAGAGAATCACTATAAACAAGTTTATACGAGAGCGCGACTGTTTTTCTTCTTGGGCGTTAGAGTCGTCGGCAAGTTGATTATGCTCTGGTTTGGCCAGAGCCGCGTACAATCCATTTATAGGTGGTAAGTCCTTCCAGAGCGACCGGCCCACGGGCATGCAAACGCCCTGTAGAAATGCCGATTTCAGCCCCTAAACCGAATTCCCCGCCATCAGCAAACTGGGTCGAAGCATTCAGCATCACGATGGCGCTGTCCACACCATTGAAAAAGCGTTCAATTGCCTCTTCATCTTCGGCAATAATGGCATCGGTATGGCCGCTGGAATGCGCAGAGATATGATTGAGCGCCGAGTCGATATCATCGACCTGTGCTATCGAAACCACAGCGTCGAGATATTCCGTGTCCCAGTCTTCGTCTTTGGCTGCCGTTACACGTGCGTCAATCGCCTGTATGGCTTCGTCGCCGCGCACAGCGCATCCTGCATCGAGCAAGGCTGCGATAACCTGATGCTTTGCCGTGAAACCTTTGTCGAACAATATGGTTTCTGTGGCTCCGCAAATTCCGGTGCGGCGCATTTTGGAATTGACGACGAGCTCACGCGCCATGTCGGGGTTAGCCGAACTGTGCACATAGCTGGTGTTCATACCGTCGAGATGGGCGAGCACGGGTACCCGCGCCTCGTCCTGCACGCGCGCCACCAGTGATTTGCCGCCGCGTGGCACGATGAGGTCGATCAGGCCGGCCGCGCGCAGCATGGCGCCGACAGCGGCCCGGTCTGTGGTCGGGACGAGCTGGATGGTGTCGCCAGGCAGACCGGCGGCTTCAAGGCCTTCGACCATGGCCGCATGAATGGCGCGGTTGCTCTCAATCGCTTCACTGCCGCCACGCAATATTGCGGCATTGCCTGCGCGCATGCACAATGCGGCAGCATCTGCCGTCACATTGGGGCGGCTTTCGTAGATGATACCGATCACACCAAGCGGGACGCGCTTGCGCTGTAAAATCATGCCATTGGGACGGGTGGATTCATCAATGATCTCGCCCAGGGGATTGGGGAGGTGCGCCACTTGCTCAACGCCAGCGGCGGTGCCTTCGATACGGCCTGTGTCGAGTCGCAGCCGGTCGAGCAGTGCAGCGGACAGGCCGTTGGAGGCGGCATTGTCCATATCCTGCCCATTGGCACGGCAGATAGCATCTGTATGATCACGCAACGCTTGCGCGGCGAGTTCCAGCCCGCGCGCCTTTTGGTTGTCGCCAACCTGCATGAGCCGGGCGCAGGCAGCGCGTGCTTTGGCAGCCATGGCGGAGATCAGCATCTCGGGGGACTGGGTCATATCATTCATGATGTGCTCGATGTTTCCGTTATTATATTCATTACCGGGTCATATCATCTCTAGCATGATGTTTCGCAAGCCGAAAGCAAGGCTGTATCCAAACCTGAAAGCTAATCCCTGTAAGCTAAACATTGTCTAACATGGCCTGGCTCGATAAGGGAACGCAATGACAGTCTATTTTCATGAAGAAGACCTCCCGGCTGATGTGCTGGCCGATGGTCCTATCGCCATCGATACCGAAACCATGGGGCTTATCACCCCGCGTGACAGATTATGCGTGGTGCAGATCAGCGACGGCCAGGGGGATGAGCATCTCGTGCGCTTCAATCCGGGCAGCAGCTATGATGCGCCTAATCTCAGAGCGGTCATAGCGGACCCGGGGCGCCTGAAGCTGTTTCACTTTGGCCGTTTCGATATTGCGGCTCTCCAGCATTATCTCGGTGTGCTGGCGACACCTGTTTATTGCACCAAAATCGCCTCCCGTCTTGTGCGCACCTATACGGATCGTCATGGCCTGAAGGAACTGGTGCGTGAACTGTTGAATCAGGAGATCAGCAAGCAGCAGCAAAGCTCGGACTGGGGCGGCCCTGTGCTCAGCGAAGCCCAGCGCGATTATGCGGCGTCCGATGTGCGATATCTGCATGCGCTGCGTGAAGAACTGAACAAAAGGCTGGAGCGGGAAAGCCGTATGGACTTGGCGCAGGCCTGTTTTGACTTTTTACCGCATCGTGCCTTGCTCGATATCGCCGGTTGGCCGGAAACCGATATTTTCGCTCATATGTGAACCGAACAGGAGCCCGGCAACACCATCATGTCTCGTCTCGCCGACACCCAGCGTACAGCACGCCAGCATTGGGCTTTGCCCGGCGGGTCGCATGACCGGCTGATCCGGGTTTTGAAAGCCGTGCTTCCTATGGCGGTTGGGGTGTTGGCAGCATTTCTGGCGGTGACTCCGTTCACCCTGCAGGGCGAGGTCAGCTTCGTGCTCGACAAGAATGAGGTGGATATAGCGAGCGAGCGCATGCGTGTACGCGAAGCGCTGTATCGTGGCGAAGATAGCAAGGGCCGCCCCTTTTCTTTGCGCGCTGGTTCTGCAGTCCAGAAAAGCTCAAGGGATCCGGTGGTGGAAATGCGGGATCTTTCTGCCCGCCTGCTGATGAACGATGGCGCGGCCGTGCTGACCGCGCAGCAAGGACGCTATAATATGGAAAGTGAGCAGGTGCGCGTGGACGGGCCGGTGCAATTTTCTTCGGCCCAAGGCTATCGGCTCACGACACGCGATGTGAATATCGACCTTAAGGCGCGGCGCATGCATAGCGATGAACGTGTCTATGGCCGCCTGCCCATTGGTACATTTGATGCGGACCATATCAATGCAGATCTCGAAGCGCAAAGCGTCACGCTTAAGGGCAATGCGCGCTTGCGTATTGAGCAAAATGCGATCAAAGGGCCTTGATATGAGACGATCCTGTTTTCTTGCTTCTCTTTCGCTGCTGATCGGAGCAGGTGCAGCCTTCCTCTATGGGTCTGTTGGCACCGCCGCGCAGGCACAATTGTTGCGGGGGCATGATAGCAATGCGCCGGTTAATTTTGCCGCAGACCGTATCGAAGTGCAGGATCGGGCGGACAGGGTTGTAGTTGCTGGCAATGTGCACGTGACGCAGGGCAGTCTGACGCTTGATTCCACGCGTATGACGGTGGCCTATCGCAACACAGGCGGGATAGAGATTGATCGTATCGATGCGTCGGGCAATGTTCGCGTATCACGCGGCAATGAGCGGGCGCGTGGTGATCTTGCTATTTATGATCTCAACAATCGTCTCATCACAATGCTTGGCAATGTCGAGCTGACACAAGGTGCGAATCGTCTGACCGGTGGACGTTTGGTGATGGACCTGCAAAGCGGGCGCTCTACCGTGGATGGCCGTGCTGCCGCGCCGGGTGTTAGCGGGAGCGCAGGTGGACGGGTAACCGGCACATTTACGGTTCCTGATCGAAATTAATCACATTTGCCTATTCTTCCGAATAGCTGAAACACAGGGCAAAACATGCATGTTCATGGCATATGGCGTTGCACACGCGGTATAGTCGTGCATATGGTCATGCATGAATCTTGCCAGTTTTCATGGCAGAGGCAGATTTTTAGTTTTTCTTAACCATATTCATGCCAGACAGAGACATATTATGGATGACCTTGCAATAATGGATCAAAGCGCTCAGCAAGGCGCAGACAGCGCTGAAGCGCTGGCCCGCAATGGCGGGCTGGAGGTCGTTTCCATTGCCAAGAGCTATGACAAGCGCCCGGTGCTTACCGATGTTTCGTTGACGGTCGCCAAGGGCGAAGTTGTTGGGTTACTCGGCCCTAATGGCGCGGGCAAGACAACCTGTTTCTATTCTATCATGGGCCTGGTGAAACCGGATAGTGGACGCATTGCGCTCGATGGCCATGATATAACCGGCCTGCCCATGTATCGCCGCGCGATCCTTGGTATTGGGTATTTGCCACAGGAAACCTCGATTTTTCGCGGCATGACAGTAGAACAGAACATATTGGCGGTGTTGGAGCTGGCTGAGCCTGATGTCGATGCGCGGGAGAAGCGGCTGGAAGAGCTGCTCGAAGAATTTGGCCTTGCGCGCCTGCGCGACAGCTCTGCAATGGCGCTGTCGGGCGGCGAGCGCCGTCGGTGCGAGATTGCCCGTGCGCTGGCGGCCAATCCATCTATCGTTCTGCTTGATGAACCCTTTGCCGGTATTGACCCGCTTTCCATCTCCGACATTCGTGACCTGGTGAAACAGCTGCGTACGCGCGGTATCGGGGTACTTATTACAGACCATAATGTCCGCGAAACGCTGGAAATTGTTGATCGTGCCTGCATTATTTATGATGGGCAGGTCTTGTTTGCCGGCAGCCCGGCTGAGCTGGTGGTCAATTCCGAAGTGCGTCGCCTTTACCTGGGCGAGAGCTTTTCGCTGTGACATGAGCGAGCGCGCATAATCATGGCATTGGGGCCGCGCCTTGATCTGCGACAAAGCCAGTCGTTGGTAATGACGCCGCAATTGCAGCAGGCAATCCGCTTGCTGGCGCTCTCCAATGTTGAAATCGAGACCTATATCGCAGGCGAGCTGGAGAAAAACCCTCTGCTGGAAATGGCGCGCGACGATGCGTCAGGCGAAGGTGAAGAGCGTAATAGCGCTACATCGGAGCAGGGCGAACATGATGCGTCGGGAGAGAGCACTGCACCGATACCAAATGAAGCAACGCACGAAACGGCCAGTGATGCAATGATGCGCGACAGCAGTCTGGTTTCGGACAGCGCGCTTGATACCAGTAGCACGAGCGATGCAAATGGGGATAGCGATGATGGCGCCTCGGGCGCTGTGCGCGGCGAAGGGTTGAGCGGTGCTGGCGGCGTATCAGGCAATTATGCCGAAGCAGGCGGCTATCGGGATGACGGTCCGGATTTTGACAGCTTTGCGGCAAGCGAAATTGGCTTGCATGAACATCTGATGGATCAGGCCCGAATGCGCTTGTCAGGCATGCAACTGCTCATCGCCAGCCAGCTGATTGGGCAGATTGACGAGGCGGGCTATCTTGAAACGGACCTGCTCCAGCTCGCTTATGCCCTCAAGATTTCACATGCCGATGTCGAGGCGGTGCTCACGATCGTGCAGAGCTTCGACCCTGTAGGTGTGGGCGCACGCAGCCTGTCAGAATGTCTCGCTTTGCAGGCGCGCGAGGTGGATCGTTATGATCCCGCCATGGCCGCGTTAATTGCCAATCTTGACTTGTTGGCAAAAGGCGCTTTGCCACAGCTGCGGCGTATTTGCGGTATCGATGAAGAAGATCTGGCAGATATGATCCGCGAGCTGCGCGGTTATGATCCCAAGCCGGGTCTGCGCTTTTCCAGCGATGATAACCAGACCATAATTCCTGACATTTTCGTGACACCGCAGGGGGAGGGTGAAAATGAGGGCTGGGGTATTGAGATTAATAGCGCAACCCTGCCGCGTGTGTTGGTCAATCGTGTCTATTATACCGAACTGGCAGGTGGGGTACAGGACAAGGACAGCAAGGCATGGCTGTCGGAGTGTCTCGCCAATGCCAATTGGCTGATCAAGGCGCTGGACCAGCGGCAGAAGACAATCGTCAAGGTCGCGACCGAGATTGTGAAGCAGCAGGAAGATTTCTTTCGCAAGGGTGTCGCCTATCTTAAGCCAATGACGCTCAGGTCGGTGGCCGAAGCCATCGATATGCATGAATCGACCGTCAGCCGGGTTACCAGCAACAAATATCTTACCTGCCCGCGCGGATTGTATGAACTCAAATATTTCTTCACCAGCGGCATTGCCTCATCTGATGGCGGTGAAGCCGTATCCGCGCACTCAGTGAAAAGTCGCATCAAGACGCTGATCGCAGCAGAAGATCCGCGCAAGATCCTCTCGGATGATACGCTGGTTGATATGCTCCGGGCTGAAGGCTTTGATATTGCCCGGCGCACGGTCGCCAAATATCGCGAAAGCCTGAGCATCGGTTCTTCTGTGCAACGGCGGCGACAAAAGACGCTGGCCGGCTAAGCGAAGAGGATATGCCAGCTAAGAGCGGGTGTGGCTGAAGCAAACATGAAGTGAGTTTCCGTACATCCGGTGCTTGCCAGCAGCGGTTTCACCCGTTAGACGCGCCCTTTCCAGAGCAGACGGAGCGGTGGCCGAGTGGTCGAAGGCGCACGCCTGGAAAGTGTGTAAGGGTTAATAGCTCTTCGTGGGTTCGAATCCCACCCGCTCCGCCATTGACTGTTTGCGCGATGCCGTCCGACACTCCTCTCACACCCACCTCATAACCCTCTCGCCAACCCATTGCATATTGCCCCGGAATCAGCAGGTGCCGGGGTTTAAACAATTCAGCAGCAAGGCTATTATCGTCAGGGTATCACGCAGATTTTGCAGAATATGCATTGTCTGCAAAGCGTGCAATGACCCCATTTATACGAAGCGCCAGCTCATCAGGCATGAATGGCTTGGTTATATAATCTGCAGCGCCCGCCCGCAAAGCAGTCACAATATCATCTTGTGATTTGCGTGCGGTCAGCATGATGATCGGCATGTTGGCCGTGGTTGGATCAGACTTGAGGGCTTGCAATACCTGTGGGCCAGCAAGCACAGGCATCATGCTGTCGAGCACAAGCACATCCGGCAGAGATTTCTGGATTTCAGCAAGAGCCGCACCGCCATCAGCAACAACTGTGACTTCATGCCCTATAGCTTCCAGTTTTAAACTGACGAGCTCGCACAACAGCTCATCATCATCAGCGACCAATATATTGGGCATTATAGACCTCCTTATATTATCTGCAAAATATGATGAGCAACGATGAGTAATTCGTTAATTCTTGGCTCTGTTCGTCGCATTTACACCGGGGGGTGCGCATAAACAGGGGACTGTCAGTGCAATCATTATGATAGACTGCGTACATTCATGAATTTGTTGGGATTTTGGTATGGAAATAAGGCTGTCTCGCCTTTTGGCCCTCTGGCGAAATTTAATCTATTGCAAAGGATTTTCGGCAAGAATGGAACATAAGAAGCGTTGTGAGAGGATCAAACATGTCTCATGAAGAAGACGAAAATAACCGTATCCAGGCGTTAAGGGGCTATGATCTGCTCGATACACCGCCGGAAGCGGAGTTTGATTCATTGGTAGCAGAGGCAGCGAATCTGTTTTCGGTGCCTATTGCGCTAATGTCTCTGGTCGATGAAAACCGGCAGTGGTTCAAGGCTGCCAGTGGGCTGGATGCCAAAGAAACTCCACGTTCCGTTTCTTTTTGCGCGCATGCCATTTGCTCGGACGAGATATTTAGCGTGTCCGACACCAAAAATGACCCGCGCTTTGCCGACAACCCCTTGGTGACCGGAGAGCCGAATATCCGCTTTTATGCAGGTGCACCATTACAAACGCTGCAAGGGGAGCGTATAGGCACGATATGCATTATTGACAGAAAGCCTCATACCAATTTTTCGAACAAGGAAGAACATCTGCTGCGTTCTCTGGCCAGTAGAGCGATGGAGACACTTGAGCGTCGCAAGCTTCTGTTAAACAGCGACATGCGGCACTAGCTCAATAATGCTCGATATCCCGTCTCTGCATAATGAGGCAGAAGAGCCTGCCACACGCACTACACCGCTCATGCGATCAGTAGGCTATATACTGCCGCTGGCTATGCTTTATGGTATT
>Ga0070727_10000401_pt1 | contig 53526 bp, 32 predicted proteins | sample tdAd472_FD_66722 | JGI IMG/M metagenome (GOLD analysis project Ga0070727, IMG submission 66722) | Marine sediment microbial communities from the Atlantic coast under amendment with organic carbon and nitrate - tdAd47.2 | ecosystem: Environmental > Aquatic > Marine > Coastal > Sediment | place... | reverse complement strand
CACGAGGGTCTGGCCGGTATCGGGGTCGACCGACGCGGTGAAGGTCGGATCCTGCAGAGCGAGGCGATTGAGTGTCTGCTCAAGTTTGTCCTTGTCGGCGCTCGTTTCCGGCTCGACAGCCATCGAGATCACTGTTTCTGGAAACTCAATCTGCTCGAGAACGACGGGCGATTTCTGGTCACACAGCGTGTCTCCAGTGACGGAGTGCTTGAGGCCGATGATGCCGACGATGTCACCGGCTTTGGCTTCGTCCTGATCGACGCGTTCTCGCGAATCGGCCTGAATGTGCCAGATCTGGGTGACCATTTCCTTTTTGTTCGTTCGCGGATTCAGCATGCGTGACCCACTCTTGACCCGTCCGGAATACACGCGGGCGAAGTACAGGTCGTTGTGCTTGTCGGCGACGATTTTGAAAACCAGGGCGCAGAACGGTTCGTCGGGAGACGGGCCACGGGTTTCGGGAGTCTGTTCGCCGGACTTGGTCAGCGAGAATCCCTTGACAGCCTCGCGGTCGAGCGGGCTGGGCAGATAGTCAACCACGCCGTCGAGGACGGGCTGAACGCCGACGCAACGTAGCGATGTGCCAGCAAAAACCGGAACAATGTTCCCGCTGAGTGTTGCTGTCCGAATCGCTTCTCGCAGTTCCTTTGGGGACAGGTCGCCGTTGTTGAAGTACTTCTCCATTGCTTTGTCGTCAAAGCTGCATGCCGTGTCGATCAGTTGAGTGCGCCACTCCTCGGCGCCGTCCTGCAGAGGTTCCGGGAGGTTGTGCGTGGAAGCGGCCCAGTTGTCGTCCTCGCCAGCGAAGACCAGCAGTTTGCGTTCGACGAGGTCGACGATGCAGCGTTCTGGCGGAAAGTCGGAAACGTCACCGCAAAGGGCGGCCGGAACCGTGACGGCCGTGACATGCTTTTCTGACTCTGCGCCGCGACACAGGCGACTCTGGATTTCGTCGAACGTTCGCTGAAAGTCGGCGCCGATGCGGTCAAGTTTGTTGATGAAGCAGATGCGTGGAACGTTGTAGCGGTCCGCCTGTCGCCAGACGGTCTCGCTTTGTGCCTCGACGCCCTCCACGGCACTGAAGATCACAACGGCCCCGTCGAGCACTCGCAGAGCGCGCTCGACCTCGGCGGTGAAGTCGACGTGCCCTGGTGTGTCGATGATGTTGATCGTCGAGTCTTTCCAGGTTGTCGTGACGCAGGCTGAGTAGATCGTAATGCCGCGCTGGGCCTCCTCCGGGTCGAAGTCGGTCGTCGTCGTGCCGTCATCGACTTCGCCCAGTTTGTGGCTGGTTCCCGCGAAGTAGAGGATCCGCTCGGTCGTTGTCGTCTTGCCCGCGTCGATATGCGCGATGATCCCAATGTTTCTCAGCTTCTCCATGGGGACGTTCATAATTTTCTCCGCAGGTTGTCGGGGCGGCGACAGTTGGTGCTCGGCTCTGGCTTCAGTCTGAGTCTGGACGCCGGGGTTGCATGTGTCTTCCGGGTGGGTGTCCCGGCATAAGAAGAGCCGACACGGTCCGGACCGTGTCGGCTCTGCAGAATGAATTCGATTTGCAACGATCAGGCGAAGTGTGCGAACGCCTTGTTCGCTTCCGCCATGCGGTGGACGTTCTCTCGCTTGGTCATTGCGGCGCCTTCCCGCTTGTAGGCGGCGATGAGTTCTTCGGCGAGACTGTTGGCGGTAGCCCGCCCCTTCTTTCCGCGGACAGCTTCGAGAATCCAGCGAATGGCGAGAGCCTGGCGACGCTTCGGATTGACCGGGGTCGGTACCTGGTAAGTCGCACCGCCGACACGCTTGGATCGGACTTCGATGTGCGGCTTCGCGTTTTCCATGGCAACAGCGAAGACGTGATACGGGTCTTCCTTCAGTCGCTGTTCGATTGTTTCCAGCGCGTCATAGAAGACTCGCGTGGCGATGCTCTTCTTGCCGTCAAGCATCAGGCAGTTGACGAACTTGGTCGCCAGCTTGGAATTGAACCGCGGATCGGCTTCGATGTCGCGGTGAGTCGGTACGTACTCGGCTTCGACGGGTTCACGTTCAGCCATGGTACTGTTCCCTTCGTTTGGGGAAGCTCTTCCCAGTGAGTCAGGATTTCGGGCAGAGTGAAATCTGCGGGCACGGGCACGTTGCCGTGTGCCTCAATAAAAAGACGCCCGCCTGCTCGGGGCGCGAGCAGGTGGGCGATTCTTCCAATGTGAGGGAACGCCTATTTGGGGCGTTTCGCTCCATAACGGCTGCGAGCCTGTTTGCGGCCATCGACGCCGAGGGTGTCGAGCACGCCGCGGATGACCTTGTAGCGAACACCCGGAAGGTCGCGGACACGACCGCCACGAACCAGGACGATCGAGTGTTCCTGCAGATTGTGGCCTTCGCCGGGGATGTACGCCGTGACTTCCTTGCCATTGGAGAGGCGGACACGAGCCACCTTTCGCAGAGCGGAGTTCGGCTTCTTCGGTGTGACGGTTTTGACCAGCAGGCAGACGCCGCGTTTCTGCGGGCAGCTTTCCAGCAGCGGAGTCTTGCTCTTGGCCAGCTTCCGCTTTCGCGGCTTTCGGACGAGTTGGTTGATGGTCGGCATCGGAAGATTTTTCCTTCAGGTCACGCTTTGCCTGAGAACTCAGGCGAGGCTCAATTGCCTGTCAAATGGTTTGCCTGTCAAACGGTGCGGTTGCTCACTGAGCCGCCGACGTTCGTCAAATTCCGGGTTGCGGAGCGTCACCCTGCTCAGGAGCCACATAGGATCCAAACAGTAGTGAGGCGTCGCTGCCCTCGTTCAGCAGATTCATCCGAGCGGCCAGAATCCGCTCTTTCTCTGCCTGAAGCTCCTGCAGAGCCTCGGGGCGGATACGGACATCCGAGTCCTGGTGCAGGTGGAACCCGGTTCCGGCGGGGATCAAGTGGCCAAGAATAACATTCTCCTTCAGCCCAACCAACCCATCGGTTCGGCTGGCCAGAGCGGCTTCCGTGAGAACTTTCGTGGTTTCCTGGAACGACGCCGCTGAAATGAAGCTTTCGCTCTGCACCGCCGCCTTGGTGATCCCCAGCAGCTGTGTCACGGCCTTCGATGGTCGGGCCTTCGTGAAGTCGGCAGGAGTGCCGCCTTCTGCTTCAATCTCGGCGTTGACCGTCTCGATCTCCTCACGCAAAACGACGTCGCCGATCTCGTATTCCGTGCTGCCTGACTCGGTCACGCGAACCGAACTTTTGACGTGCTGGTTGGCGTTGCGGAATTCGTACTTGTCGATTGTTGATCCGGGCAGGAGTTCAGTATCACCCGGATCCGTCACTTTAACCTTGCGAAGCATTTGAGAAACGACGATCTCAATGTGCTTGTCGTCAATTTCCACTCGCTGCGAGCGGTACACCGTCTGAATTTCGTGCAGCAGGTACTGCTGAACGGCTTCGACGCCGCTGACGCGGAGAATGTCGTGCGGGACAAGCGGACCACGGACGAGAGCGTCGCCTGCCGTGACCAGGTCGCCGGCGTGAACCAGCAGTGGCTTGCCCGGTGGAATGATGTGTTCGACTTCGGTGCCGTCTTCACCGCGGACGATGATGATACGCTTGCCGCGTTTTCGTTCCTGCGGCAGTTCGACCTCGCCGTCGATCTCGGCGATGATGGCAGGATCTTTCGGCTTCCGGGCTTCGAACAGTTCCGTCACGCGTGGCAGACCACCGGTGATGTCCTGCGTTCCGGATGCCTCACGCGGCGTTTTCGCGAGAACCGTCCCTGCGGTGACCGTCGCACCATCCTGGACTTCGATGCTGGCACGTTCCGGCAGGTAGTAGAAATCGAGAATCTTTCCGGTTGAATCCTCGAGCGTGATCTGCGGGTGCAGGTCGCCCTTGTGCTCGATAATAGTTCGCCGGATGTGCCCCGTGACTTCCTTCTCGGTACGCATCGTCTGGCCTTCGATGCAGTCTTCGAGCTTTGCGACACCGCCGACTTCCGACAGAATCGGAACGGCATGCGGGTCCCACGTGCAGAGGACAGCGCCGGCGTCAACCTGGTCGCCTTCCTTGACCGCCAGAGTCGCACCGTTCGGAATCGGATACTTGTCGAGTTCGCGGCCCTTCGCGTCGACGAGGACAACCTCAGCGTTACGCGTCAGGATGATTTCCTTACCTTCGGCGTTGGTCACACTGCGAATCCGAGCGAATTCGACGGTACCAGCACGGCGGGCTTTCAGGTCGGACTGCTCGACGTCGGTCGATGCCACACCACCAATGTGGAACGTACGCATCGTGAGCTGCGTGCCAGGTTCGCCGATACTCTGAGCGGCGATGATCCCGGACGCCAGTCCTTCTTCGACCAGTCGCCCGGTCGAAAGGTCCATGCCGTAGCAGAGTCGACAAAGGCCCAGCGGAGCCTCGCACGTCATCGGGCTGCGTACCTGGATTCGCTCAAGGCCGAGTTCTTCGATTGCCTGGGCGATCGCGTGAGTGATCAGCTCGCCTTCGCGGACGATGACTTCGTCGGTAATCGGGTTCACGATGTTTGAGCGGCTGACGCGACCTCGGACCGAGTCCGCCAGGCTGACTTCGACCTTTTCACCGCGATAGACAATCCCTCGCGTGATTCCGTTCGACGTGCCGCAGTCCTCGCAGGTGATGACCATGTTCTGGCAGATGTCAGCCAGCTTACGCGTCAGGTAGCCGGAGTCGGCTGTCTTGAGAGCAGTGTCGGCAAGACCCTTCCGGGCACCGTGCGTAGAACTGAAGTACTCAAGAACGGTGAGTCCTTCACGGAAGTTCGACTTGATCGGCGTCTCGATGATCTCGCCGCTCGGCTTGGCCATCAGACCTCGCATGCCGGCGAGCTGACGGATCTGTTCCTTGCCACCACGAGCACCTGAGTCGGCCATCAGGTAGATCGGGTTGACGAACTGACCTTCTTCGCGGACGTCGTTCTCGAGCTGGATCATCATCGAGCCCGTAATCTCTTCACGGGCGTGCGTCCAGATATCGAGTACCTGGTTGTAACGCTCCTGATTGGTGATGATCCCGCGGTCGTACAGTTTCTGCTGCTTGAGGACCTTCCCCTCCGCGTCGGAGATGATGCGATCCTTGTCGGGCGACGTCACCATGTCACTCGTCGCGAATGACAACCCGGACGCTGTCGATTCACGGAAACCAAGTGCCTTCATGCGATCGAGCAGGCCGATCGTTTCCCGGCGACCGAGTTCCAGATACGAATCCGAAATCACGCGAGACAGGTCGCGGCTCTTCATCGTCATGTTGTAGAACGCCATCTTCGGATTGAGGATATCATTGAAGATGACGCGTCCCGGACTTGTCTCGATCAGGCCGCCTTGTTTGTAGTCGGCCGCCCCGTCGCCGATCACACGCCGGTCCTTCGGCATCCGGACCTTGATGGCTGCGTGCAGGTCGACTTTCTCGTGCGCCAGTGCCGTGTGCACTTCTTCGACGTTCGAGAAGACCATGCCTTCACCTGGTCGGCCCGGACGTTTCAGCGTCACGTAGGCACAACCCATGACGATGTCCTGCGACGGACTGATGATCGGCGCACCGTTCGACGGGCTGAAGATGTTGTGCGTCGCCATCATCAGCGTGTGTGCTTCGACCTGGGCTTCGATCGACAGCGGGAGGTGAACGGCCATTTGGTCGCCGTCGAAATCGGCATTGAAGCCCTTGCAGACCAGCGGGTGCAGGCGAATGGCGTTCCCTTCGACGAGTGTCGGCTCGAACGCCTGAATCCCCATGCGGTGCAGCGTCGGGGCTCGGTTCAGCATCACCGGGTGGTTGGTAATGACTTCGTCCAGGATGTCCCAGACTTCCTCGTCCTTGCGCTCCAGCATCCGCTTTGCGGACTTGATCGTGTCAGCGTGGCCGAGTTCTTTCAGGCGGCGAATGATGAACGGCTGAAAGAGTTCGAGTGCGATCTTCTTCGGCAGGCCGCACTGGTGCAGCTTCAGTTCGGGGCCAACGACGATGACGCTACGAGCGGAGTAGTCGACGCGCTTACCCAGCAGGTTTTCGCGGAAACGCCCCTGCTTACCTTTAATCATGTCCGTCAGCGATTTGAGCGGGCGATTCGATGAGCCCAGAACCGGACGCTTACAGCGGTTGTTGTCGAACAGAGCATCGACCGACTGCTGCAGCATTCGCTTTTCGTTGCGAACAATTACTTCCGGAGCGTTCAGGTCGACGAGCTTCTTAAGCCGGTTGTTCCGGTTGATAATTCGGCGGTACAGATCGTTGAGATCGCTCGTTGCGAAGTTGCCGGAATCCAGCAGCACGAGCGGTCGCAGATCCGGGGGAATGACCGGGATCACATCGAGAACCATCCACTCGGGATGGTTCAACGAATCGCGGAGCTGTTCCGCGATGCGGATTCGCTTGATGAGTTCCTTCTTCTTCTGCTGGCTGCCGGTTTCGCCGAGTTCCTTGCGGAGCTGTGCCGCAAGCGTGACGAGGTCGAGGCTCAGGAGAAGCTTCTTGACGGCGTCGGCGCCCATTTCGATATCGAAAGTGCCCTCACCGTACTTCTTGCGTTTCTCGCGAGCCTCTTCTTCGGTCAGCAACTGGCCAACCCGCAGCGGCGTATCGCCCGGATCAACGACGACGTAGTCCTGGAAGTAGATGACCTTTTCCAGGCTGGTCGTCTTCATGTTGAGCAGCGCGCCAAGGCGGCTGGGCATCGCCTTGAAGAACCAGATATGGACAACCGGAGCCGCCAGTTCGATGTGCCCCATGCGCTTTCGGCGGACTCGGCTGTGAGTCACTTTGACGCCGCAGCGATCGCAGATCATCCCTTTATACTTCATCCCGCGGTACTTGCCGCAGGCGCACTCCCAGTCCTTTTCCGGTCCGAAAATCCGTTCGCAGAACAGTCCGTCGCGCTCTGGTCGATATGTTCGGTAATTGATCGTTTCCGGCTTCTTGACTTCGCCGAACGACCAGCTCCGGATGTCGTGAGGACTGGCGAGCGAAACACGCACCGCACCGAAGTCATTGACTCGTTCGTAACCGGTGGTTTCGGCAGTGCTCATTTCCGATCCTTATTGATTAAAGCGAGAAGATTGTCTCTTGGAGAAGCCCGCAGGCTGAGTTGACGAAGCAGCGAATCCGATTCCGCCCTTCGTCACACGGCGCTCTTTTCAAGCTGAAGATTCAGTGCGAGGCCGCGAATCTCGTTGGTCAGCACGTCAAAGCTGGCAGGGGTGCCGGCTTCGAGCGTGTTCTCACCCTTGACCATCGACTCGTAAATCTTGGTTCGCCCTTCAACGTCGTCACTCTTGACCGTCAGCAGCTCCTGAAGGATGTACGCTGCTCCGTAGGCTTCCAGAGCCCACACTTCCATCTCACCAAATCGCTGGCCGCCGAAGCGGGCTTTGCCGCCGAGTGGCTGCTGAGTGATGAGCGAGTACGGTCCCGTTGCGCGGGCGTGGATCTTGTCGTCGACAAGGTGGTGCAGCTTCAACATGTAGATGTAGCCGACCGTCGTCTTCTGCGCCATCTGCTCGCCGGTTCGCCCGTCGTACAGGCGGACCTTTCCATCCTCCGGCAAGCCGGCTTCCTGCAGCAGTCCGTTGATCCATTCTTCTTCCGGGCCGTCGAAGACCGGGCAGTAGCAGCGGAAGCCCAGCTTCTCGGCCGCCCATCCGAGGTGCGTCTCAAGAATCTGGCCGACGTTCATACGGCTCGGCACGCCCAGCGGGTTCAGCAGGATGTCGACCGGCGTACCATCTGGCAGGTACGGCATGTCCTCTTCAGGCAGGATCTTGGAGATCACACCCTTGTTGCCGTGCCGCCCGGCCATTTTATCGCCGACAGAAATCTGACGCTTCGAGGCGACGTAAACCTTGATCATCTGCAGGACGCCGTTCTGCAGTTCGTCACCTCGTTTCAGCGAGTTGACGGCGTGGTCGCGAGCGTCGATCGCTGCCTCGACGATGTCCCACGAAGCTTTGATGACCTTGCGGCATTCCGACAGCTTCTGCGGGCTTCGCAGGTCGAGTTTGTCGAACCAGCTCAGGAACTGCGACGCAAAGGCGGCAACGATGATATCGTCCTTCGACTTGGCGATCGCATGGCCTTCGTCGTCTTTCACTGTTTCGCCCAGAGCCGCCTCGAAGTCTCCGAGGAACTGCTGGAAGGCCTTTGTAATCTCGGCGTTGCCGACGGCTTCCGCCTCCTTCACCTGTTGGTCGAGCTGTTTCTTCTCGGATTCCGACAGGCTCATCTTGCGGGAGAACTTCTCCGTATGGATGACGATGCCTTCGACACCGCTGGGTACTTCCAGCGATTCGTTTTTCACGTCCTCGCCAGCGCGACCAAAGATGGCGTGCAACAGCTTTTCTTCCGGCGTGAGTTCCGACTTGGCTTTCGGAGAGACTTTGCCGACGAGAATGTCGCCGGGCGAAACGCGGGTGCCGATCTGAACAACGCCATTCTCGTCGAGGTGTCGCAGGGCTTTTTCACTGACGTTGGGGATGTCGCGTGTGAACTCTTCGCGACCGAGTTTCGTCTCGCGGATTTCGACATCGAACTCGTCAATGTGAATCGACGTGTAGACATCCTGTTTGACGAGACGCTCGGAAAGGATGATGGCGTCTTCGAAGTTGTACCCTGACCACGACATGAAGGCGACGAGCACGTTGCGCCCCAGGGCGAGTTCGCCTTTCTGAGTCGCCGCTGTGTCGCAAAGGATCTGGCCTTTCTTCACCTTCTCGCCCATGCTGACGAGAGGCTTCTGGTTGAGGCACGTCCGCTCGTTGAGGCCGGTGAATTTCCGCAGCGGGTAACGCCGGCCATCGACTTCGATCACGTCGGCATCGACATAAGTGACCGTGCCGGACTTCTCCGCCGTGATTCCCATGCCGGAGTGCCGGGCGACGACAGGTTCCATTCCTGTTCCGACGATCGGTCGCTCGGTAATCAGCAGAGGCACTGCCTGCCGCTGCATGTTCGATCCCATGAGAGCGCGGTTGGCATCGTCATGTTCGAGGAACGGGATCAGGCAGGCAGACACACCGACCATCTGGGCCGGGGAAATGTCCATGTATTCAGCGTTGCCGGCGGGAATCCACTTCACGTCGTTGCGGTGTCGCGACAGAACGCGTTCAGCGGTGATCTGGCCATTCTCGACCGGGGTGTCGGCCGGCACAACGTGGTGCTCCGATTCCTCATCCGCTCGCAGAAAGTCGATCTGGTCGGTCAGCTTGCCGTTCTCAATCTTGCGGTACGGCGTGATGAGAAAGCCGTAATCATCCACCTGAGCGAAGTTGCCGAGGCTTGAGATCAGCCCGATGTTCGTCCCTTCCGGCGTCTCAATCGGGCAGATTCGTCCGTAGTGCGAAATGTGGACATCGCGAACTTCGAAACCTGCTCGTTTTCGGTTCAGGCCGCCCGGGCCCAGTGCACTCAGGCGTCGCTCGTGCGTCAGCATCGACAACGGATTTGTCTGGTCGACAACCTGTGATAGCTCGCTGCGCCCGAAGAAGTAGTCGATTGCTGCCGAAACGCTCTTCGGGTTGACGAGTGTCCGCGGCGTCATCTCCTCGACGTCCTTCAGGCTCATTCGCTCCTGGACAGTCCGGCGCAGCTTCAGAAAACCTTTTCGGATCTCGTCCGCGGCGAGTTCGTCGATTGTCCGCAGTCGTCGGTTGCCGAGGTTGTCGATGTCATCGACGTAAGCTGTCGGATCGTTCGTCCGCAGGCGGATGATGTACTTGATCGCGTTGACGAAGTCTGACGTGTTGAGCGTCATTTCATCTTCGGCGACATCCTGCTGGAATTTGCGATTGATACGGAAGCGCCCAACGACCCCAAGACGATACCGGTTGAGATCAAAGAAGCGGTCACGGAAGAGATCGACAGCCTTGTCCAGGGCCGGCGGGTTGCCGGGGCGCAGTCGCTGGTAGATCCGCAGCAAGGCCTCTTCGTGGCACTTCGTCACATCGTCGCGAAGTGTGTTGAGCAACAGCGGATCGTTGAGGTCCGCGATGATGGCCACCTTCTTGATGCCGGCGGACTTGATCTTCTCGACATGCTCGGCCTGAATCAGTTCCCCGAACTCTATGATGATCTCGCCGCATTGTTCGTGGCCAGCCGGGTAGATCACATCGTCAGCAGCGACCTTCTTCTCAATCTTCGCTCCGACCGTCTCGTCAACGACGTCATAGAAGAGCCGCGCGAGTTGTGCGTCGGTCGAGAACTCGTCACTCATTGCACGCAGGAGCGTGGTGGCTGCGAACTTGCCACTCTGGTCGATGCGGACGGCGAGCCCGTCTTTCTTCGTAATATTCAGCTCAATCCAGCTGCCACGCTCGGGAATGATGCGGCAGGAGTACGCTTTCTTCTCTCCCGGCTCAGAAGCCAGAACGAAGTCGACGCCCGGTGAACGGTGGAGCTGGCTGACGACGACACGTTCGGCGCCATTAATAATGAATTCGCCACCACCCAGCATGATCGGGAGGTCGCCGAGGTAGACTTCCTCCTCCATTGGCTGCTCCTTGTTCAGTCGGAGCAGGACACGGAAGGGGCGACCGTACGTCAGTCGGAGCTGCCGGCATTCAAGCGGCGTGTAGCGAGGCTTGCCGAGTTCGTATCGGACATACTCCATCGAGTACTGCCCGTCGTAACTCTCGATCGGAAAGACCTCGCGCATAATGCCTTCGAGGCCTTGATCCTTCCGCTCGCGAGACGGCGCATCCGACTGCAGAAACCGACTGTAGGAGTCGTTCTGGAGTTGTGTCAGGGTTTCGATCGGGTGCGTGCACTCGAGTGAGCCCAGGTTCCTGACGTCGTCGGCGACAACCGTTCGCTTCGGAGAAATCGGCATCTGTCAAATACCCGTTGAGGTAAGGTGCTGAAAGAAGTTAGAGGACTCTTTCACGCAGCATGTTCGATCGAACGGCCCTGACGGCGATCCCGGCGCAAAAGCGCACCGTCTCCGCAAAGGGGGAGCGGTTTCCTGCACGGCGGATAAGCTGGGTGGCGCTGGATCGATCCAAAGTCCCGCGGTCCATCAGGCGTAACCAAGGCGCACAGGCACGGCCTGCACTGCGAGGCGCGATACGTGACGGGATTATGCGCACAAGGCACAGAATCTGCACGCCACTGAGACCTGCAAAATTGCGAAAATATGAGCCGACGGTAGCGAGTAGGTCCGCATAAACGACCAGGTCGGGACGCCGCTGATACGGCGCCCCGACTGGACTGATCGGAAAACAACTCGCGTTACTTGATTTCGACGCTGCCGCCAGCACCCTCGATTTCGCCCTTGAGGGCTTCGGCGTCTTCTTTCGAAACGCCTTCTTTGAGGGCCTTCGGGGCGCCTTCGACCAGTTCCTTCGCCTCTTTCAGGCCAAGGCCGGTCGCGGCACGGACCACCTTGATGACAGCAATCTTGTTGTCACCAAAGCCAGTCAGCACGACGTCGAACTCAGTCTTCTCTTCGGCAGGTGCGGCAGCATCACCGCCACCACCGCCGCCAGCGACCATGACAGCGCCGCCAGCCGGCTTAATGCCGTGGACTTCTTCGAGATAATCGGCGAGAGATTTAGCTTCCAGCAGGGTCAGACCGGCAATCTGGTCGCCCAGTGCCTTGGTTGCATCGCTGAATTCTGCAACAGCAGCTTCGTCAGACATGACTCAACTCCACAAAAACGAAAACCAGTGAGTTGTTTCCCGATCTGTCGCCGGCATGGGCTACGGGCCTGGGAGTCTACTCCCGACGACGTATCGGACTTCAGTAAACCGGGACGGAAACAGACTCCCATCCCCGTATATGACTCTCGTCCCGACTGCTGACAGACAGGACGACCGTATTTACTACTCTTCCTCGTCTGCCTTGCTCTTGATTGCTCCGGCGACCAGGCCGCCAGGGCCGAGCAGTGCGCCGGCGATGTTTCCACCTGGAGCCAACAGCAGCCCGGCGATCTTCGAGAGAAGCTCCGGGCGTCCCGGACTCTTGCTCAGTCGATCAACGGCGTCTGCATCCAGCGACTGGCCTTCAACTGTGCCACCCTTAATTTCCAGGGTGTCGGCGTCCTTGGCCCAGCTGGTGATCTCTTTTGAGAGAGCGACAATGTCTTCGCCGCCCCAGATAAGAGTGGTTGGGCCGGAAAGACTTGGGTTAAGGCCTTCGATTCCCAGATTCTCGCACGCGCGGCGAGCCAGCGAGTTCTTCACCGTCAGGAAATGAATATCCTTCTGGCTGAGCTGAACGCGTAGGCTGTTCGCTTCAGTGCCGGACATCTTTGACATGTCGACCACGAGCAGTTCGCTGCAGCCTTCAAGCTCGCTCTCAAGCTCGGCGATAATGTGATTCTTGATGAACTTACTCATCGTTAGTTTCCTGAATGGACGCGCTTGGCCGATGTGGAATCGTGCGTCGTAGCGGCAGTCTTACAGCGTCACTTTCACGCCGGGAGACATCGTGGCTGACAGTGCAATGTTCCGGATGTAGACGCCCTTGGCGGCTGTAGGCTTCAGTGATTCGATGAAGTTGAGCAGTGCTTCAGTGTTCTCCTGAAGCTGCTTCTCATCGAACGACAGCTTGCCAACGACGCAATGGACGTTCGCCCCGGAATCGACGCGGAATTCGACTTTGCCGGCCTTGTACTCTTTGACCGCCTTTGCGACATCCTGGGTTACAGTGCCTGCTTTGGGAGACGGCATCAATCCGCGGGGGCCGAGCACGCGACCGAGCGGGCCGACAACGCCCATCATGTCAGGCGTTGCGATCGTGACGTCGAAGTCAAGCCAGCCACCCTTGATTCGGTCGGCCAGTTCTTTCCCGCCGACGGCGTCTGCTCCAGCCTCTTCGGCGATGCCGACGTTTTCACCTTGAGCAAAAACGACAACCCGCTGGGACCGCCCAATGCCGTGCGGGAGGACGATTGAGCCGCGGACAAGCTGGTCGGCCTGCTTGGGGTCAACGCCGAGGCGGACCGCCAATTCGGCTGTCTGGTCAATCCGGCAGGGCTTGACGCCATCGGGCAATCGAGCTTCGAGCCCCTTCAGTTCTTTCACAGCTGTCGCCAAGTCGACAGCACCGAGCTGGTCGACGTATTTGCGCAGGAACGCTATTCGTTTTGATTGGTTCGCCATTTTGCTTTCCTGTCGATCGCCGATTGGCAATCTCCCACCGCTGAGTATTCTGAGAGTAAGCCGGTTGGTGGTGCTGCCGACTTGTCTCGAAGTTCAATTCAGCCGACGACTTCAATGCCCATGCTGCGGGCCGTGCCGGCAATAATCCGAATCGCCTGGTCCTCGCTGGCTGTGTTCAAGTCAGCCATCTTGGTCCGCGCGATCTCGCGAAGCTGGTTCTCGGTGACGGAGCCGACTTTGTCTGTCCTCGGGTTGCCGGCGCCCTTTGCGACCTGGGCAGCCTGCTTCAACAGCACGGCGGCCGGCGGGCTCTTAAGAACAAAGTCGAATGATCGGTCATCGAAAATCGAAATGATGACGGGAATTGTCGTGCCCGCCATTTCCTTCGTCTTGTCGTTGAACGCCTGGACGAACTGGCCGATGTTGACGCCGTGTGGGCCCAGAGCCGTACCGACTGGCGGCGCCGGTGTGGCTTGCCCGCCGGTGATCTGAACTTTGACTTCTGCAACAAGCTTTTTAGCCATTTCCGCTATTCCTCAGCGACGTGACCCCAAGTGGGAATCAGGGACGCTCAACTTCGTGATACTCAACTTCGTACGGTGTCGCCCGCCCGAAAATTTCGATCAACACAGTAATCTTGCCGGTCGTTTCGTCAATGGACTCGATCTCGCCTTCGAATGACTCGAACGGGCCCGTCTTGATCTTGACGACTTCGCCGGTGTTGAACTCGATCTTGACTTTGGTCGGTTCTGCTTTGGTTTCTTCCTGGCGACCGAGCATCCGCTCGACTTCGTGGTCTTCCATGGCGTGCGGCTCGCCGGCGGCTCCGGTGAAGTCGCCAACGCCCGTTGTGTCACGGACGAGATACCAGGTGTCATCGTTGAGAATCATCTGAACCATGATGTAACCAGGGTACAGCTTGACCTCGCGAACCTTCCGCTTACCGCCTTTGGTTTCAACCACCTTTTCGGTGGGGATGATCACTTCGCCGAAGAGGTGCTCCAGGCCTTCCAGCTTGATGCGCCGCTCCAGAGTCTTCCGAATGGAGTTCTCGCGGTTTGTTTGAACCTTGAGCACGTACCATCTGAGTTCTGACTGCTGGCTCTCTTCGGTGGTGGTTTCCGGTTCCACGTTGACATCCTTTGCGGCGAATCGCTGGTGTCGTAAAGGTGACTGCTCAGTCGCCGTTTACTGCAGTTCCAGAAAGCCGATGGCTGTGAAAACGTACTGCCAGACCATATCGCAGACGAAGAGAAAGCCGCCCATCAGCAGCATGGTGACAATCACGACCACAGTCGCCCGGTGGACGTGTGCCCGATCCGGCCAATGAACTTTTTCAACTTCCGACTCTGTGGAGATCAGAAACTCGGCAAATCGCGCATGGTTAATGATGCGGAAAGCCGCCCAGACTCCAGTCAGGCAGATCGCTCCGGGAATGCCGTACTTCACTGCGTTCGACGACTCGACAAGAAACGCCGACTGCAGTGACCACGCTCCGAGTACGGCGATGGCTGCAACGGCGACTCCGGTGAGGCGGCGGGCAAGTCGACCCTGCCCCCACTTGTAGAGTCGCGGGCTCATCAAGTCTGCCGCAAACGTGGTTTCGGAATTCTGAGACACTGTTGACCTTCAGAGTTGAACTACTGATTGGGTGCAGCGTGCCGAGGCAGCCGCAAAACACGGGCGGAGGGACTTGAACCCCCAACCGCCGGATTTGGAATCCGGTGCTCTGCCAATTGAGCTACACCCGTAGCCGATGCAGGAAGTCGCCGATGGCTACTTCTTGCGCGACTCTTTGTGGATCGTATGACGGCGGAGCTTCGGACAGTACTTCTTCAGCTCCAGCCGTTCGGTTCCACGAGTTTCCTTCTGGACGCGATAGTTCCGCATTCCAGTTTCGGTGCATTCCAGCCAGACGTACTCTCTCATGAGAAATCTCGTTTGGTTTCCTGGAGGTTAGTGGTCTGGCGAAACTACTCGATGATCTTCGTGACAACGCCTGAGCCGACTGTGCGGCCACCTTCGCGGATAGCGAACCGGCTGTTGTCCTGCATGGCGATCGGCTTGCCGAGTTCGACTTCCAGCTTGACGTTGTCGCCGGGCATGCACATTTCTGCACCGCCAAGAAGATTAGCGGCACCCGTCACGTCGGTTGTGCGGAAGTAGAACTGGGGGCGGTAGCCACTGAAGAACGGTGTGTGTCGACCGCCTTCTTCCTTGCTCAGCACGTAGACCTCACACTCGAACTTCGTGTGCGGGTTGATCGTGCCTGGGGCAGCCAGCACCTGACCGCGCTGGATTTCGTCTTTCTTCGTGCCGCGAAGCAGAAGGCCGACGTTGTCGCCTGCCATGCCTTCGTCGAGCGACTTGTTGAACATTTCTACGCCTGTGCAGGTCGTTTCGGTCGTGTCCTTCAGGCCGACGAGCTGAACTTTGTCGCCAACGTGAATGATGCCGGCTTCGATACGGCCAGTGGCCACGGTGCCGCGACCTTCGATCGAGAAGACGTCTTCGACAGCCATCAGGAACGGCTGGTCGGTCAGTCGCTGCGGCTCAGGAATATGAGCATCCAGCGCTTCCATCAGATTGGTGATGCACTGGCTGGCTTCCGGGTCGGACGGATTGTCGAGGGCCGGCTTGGCGCTTCCCTGAACGACGGGAATGTTGTCGCCATCAAAGCCGTAGCTGGTGAGCAGTTCCCGTACTTCCATTTCGACGAGCTCAAGCAGTTCTTCGTCGTCGACCAGGTCGCACTTGTTGAGGAAGACGACCAGTTCTGGCACGTTCACCTGGCGGGCCAGGAGGATGTGCTCGCGAGTCTGGGGCATCGGGCCGTCAGCGGCCGAAACCACAAGAATCGCACCGTCCATCTGGGCGGCACCGGTGATCATGTTCTTGATGTAGTCGGCGTGACCGGGGCAGTCGATGTGGGCGTAGTGACGGTTTGGCGTTTCGTACTCAACGTGCGAAACGGCGATGGTCACGGTTTTGGTTTCGTCGCGGACAGTACCGCCCTTGGCGATATCGGCATAGCTCTTGAATTCTGCCAGGCCCTTAGCTCCCTGAACGGCGAGGATGGCTGCCGTCGTGGTTGTTTTGCCGTGGTCGATGTGGCCGATGGTGCCAACGTTAACGTGTGGTTTCGTTCGTTCGAAAGATGCTTTGGCCATTGGAACTAATTCCTGTCCTCAACAGAACTGGTAAGTGGCTCGTGCCACACAGGGAAATCGGAAACAGTCGACGACGCCGTGACTGCTTTTTCCGGGAATGGCCCGGAGAAAAGAGCTGCTGATGGGACTTGAACCCATGACCTCGTCCTTACCAAGGACGCGCTCTACCGACTGAGCTACAGCAGCAAACGAGATCATAAGTCCGCGAGACGAGACCCAGAGACAAAACCCTGCCGTCCGGCTCACACCGCAAAAGCGGGTGAAGGGAATCGAACCCTCACAACCAGCTTGGAAGGCTGGGGCTCTACCATTGAGCTACACCCGCGGGATTGTCTGGGGAACCCTTCTCTCGCGACGATGATCGTCCTTGAGAAATGGTCAAAAGTGGGGGCGGCAGGATTCGAACCTGCGAAGGCGTACGCCACCAGATTTACAGTCTGGCCCATTTGGCCGCTCTGGAACACCCCCGCAGACTGCCTGAAAGTCCGCAGTTTCCCGCGAAAAGCAGGCATACCGACCTCGCGGCCAGCGAGGAACGCGGGAAGATAGCGAGTGGTTTCGCGGATGTGAAGCAAACTGAAAGATTCTTTCGTTTCAGTCGCAATTCACGGCTCTGGCGCGGCAAACTTCGTGTTCTGCGCGGCAGAAAAGCCAGCGGTGGGACTCGAACCCACAACCTGCGGTTTACAAAACCGCTGCTCTGCCAATTGAGCTACACTGGCAACTTGTCACGTTTTGAGGGTCGACCGTCCCGTCCACTGGGCACACTCTGATCCTCACGTCATGAGCGCGGCGGACTATATCAATCGGCGTCTGCTGTGCAACCACTGTTTTCCCGCTCTTCGATGGGGCGAAGGAGCAATTCCCAACTCGCCTGAGCAAGCTGTCAGGTCGTGTTTCGACATCTGCCCCGTGGCTGTGGTTCGGACGCGTGAGACCTATACTTCGCGTGGCTGGCGAGTGGCCACGGCGGGTGGTTTGGTGACAGCTCGCCGGGATTGCTCACACAGCTCAGGATGCCGGTTTGTTCCGGCGATGCCGGAATTATGGCGAAACGACGCGGTCGAGCGGCGAAATCGAAATCCACTTCAGCGGGATCCGAGCGAAGCGAGATCGTGATTCGGGGAGCGCGCGAGCACAACCTGCGCGATGTCTCGCTGACGCTCCCGAAGCACAAGCTGATCGTCATGACGGGCGTCAGCGGCTCGGGCAAAAGCTCGCTCGCGTTTGACACCCTGTACGCCGAGGGCCAGCGGCGGTACGTCGAGTCACTCTCCAGTTATGCTCGACAGTTTCTCGGGCAGATGCCGAAGCCCGAGGTCGACGCGATTACGGGGCTCGCACCTTCGATCTCCATCCAGCAGAAGACCAGTGGCCGGAATCCGCGGAGCACCGTCGGGACGATCACGGAGATCTACGACTACCTGCGCGTTCTGTACGCTCGGGTGGGTACTCAGAATTGCTGGCAATGCGGGCGAGCAATCACAGCTCAGTCGTCCGAGCAGATCATCGACACAATCTCGCTGCTGGAGCCGGGCACGAAGTTTCAGATCCTCGCTCCGCTGATTCAGGGTCAGAAGGGCGAGTATCGCGATCTGTTTGACGACCTGCTGAAGCAGGGCTTTGTTCGTGCTCGCGTTGATGGTCGGGTTGTGCAGCTTTCCGACGACCTGAAGCTTGATAAGCAGATGCGGCATACGATCGAAGTGGTGATCGACCGTCTGGTCGCCGGAACATCGAACCGGGGGCGCCTTGCCGAAGCCGTCGAGCAGGCTCTCAAACAGGGCGATGGAAATCTGATCCTGAACGCTGGCGAGGAGATGGCGTCCGACACGCTGCTCTCAGCCAGCTTCGCCTGCACGCACTGCAATCTGAGTTTCGAGCCGCCGACACCGCAATTGTTCAGCTTTAACAGCCCGCAGGGGATGTGTCTCGACTGCAACGGCCTGGGAGAACGGTTCGAGTTTGAAGTCGATTCACTGATTGACGACGAGAAGAAGTCGATCTGGAACGGAGCACTGAATCTGCTGGGGGCCGTGCGGTCGATCGGCCGCTGGCGGAAGCACATTATGAAGGGGGTCGGGGCGGCCATCGAAACGGACCTCGGCCTCGAAGAAGACCGGTTTCTGAAGACGCCCTGGCGGGAGCTGCCCGAGGCGGCTCAGCAAATGTTTCTGTACGGAATGGGCGACCGGCACATCACGTTTTCGTGGGGCCATCGCGGCGGTACCTGGAAACATGGCGGCACCTGGGACGGCTTCGTCGCCGACCTGCTCGACGGCTATCGCAAAACGAATAACCCCATGCGGCGCCGCCAGCTCGAAAAGCACATGAGCTTCGCGAAGTGTTCGTCCTGCGGCGGCAGGCGGCTGAACCGGCAGGCTCAGGCCGTTGTGCTGACCGGCGAGGGAGTGCTCAATGCGGAGCGTGGATTGCGGAGTGCGAAATCGAACTCCGACCGCGCCATTTCGAATTCCGCACGTCGCACTCCGAAATCAACGCCCCTCAGCCTGCCCGAGGTTTGCTCGCTCGATATCGCGTCGGCGGCGCAGTTTTTCGCGTCGTTGCAACTTGACGACACGCGTCGATTTATTGCCGAGGAAGTGCTCAAGGAGATTCGCGGTCGACTGGGATTTCTGCTGCGCTGCGGGCTCGATTATCTGACGCTCGACCGGACGGCACCGACGCTTTCGGGCGGCGAAAGCCAGCGGATCCGTCTCGCCGGGCAGATCGGCTGCGGGCTTGTCGATGTCGTTTATATCCTCGACGAACCGTCGATCGGGCTGCACCCGCGTGACAACCAGATGCTGCTCGGATCGCTGTGCGACCTGCGCGACCAGGGCAACACGGTCATCGTCGTCGAGCACGATGAAGACACGATGCGAGCGGCCGATCACATCGTCGACTTCGGCCCCGGCCCTGGCGTTCGCGGCGGCGAGGTGGTTGTCGAGGGTTCGTACGCCGATGTCACGAAGTCGAAACGCAGCCTCACCGGACAGTTTCTCTCTGGTAAGAAGCAGATCGAGATTCCGCAGCAACGCCGCGAGCCCGGCGACGACTGGATCGAGATCGCTGGAGCGACGCACCACAATCTGAAGTCGGTCGATGCCGGCATTCCGCTCGGTCTGTTCGTGTGTGTGACGGGCGTCAGTGGTTCGGGCAAGAGCTCGCTGGTCAACGATATTCTGTGGGAAGTCCTCAACCGCGACGTCAACAAGGGCAAGGGAACGCCGGGAGCGCACGAGTCCGTCGCGGGGCTCGAACACGTCGACAAGGCGATCGACATTGACCAGTCGCCGATCGGTCGCACGCCGCGGTCGAACCCGGCGACGTACGTCAAACTGTTTGATGAGATCCGCACGCTCTACTCGCGGCTGCCCGAGGCGAAAATCCGCGGGTACAAGCCGGGCCGGTTCAGCTTCAACGTCAGCGGCGGGCGGTGCGAGCACTGCGAGGGGCACGGGGCGACGAAGCTCGAAATGGATTTCCTCGCCGACATCTGGGTCACGTGCCCGGTCTGCACGGGCAAGCGGTTTCACCACGAAACGCTGGAAGTCCGTTTCAAAGGCAAAAACATTGCCGAAGTGCTCGACATGGATGTGCAGGAAGCGCTCGAGCACTTCGAGAACGTGCCGAAGATCCAGAAGCTGCTGCAGACGCTGCACGACGTCGGGCTCGACTACCTGAAGCTCGGCCAGCCGTCGCCGACGCTCTCCGGCGGAGAGGCCCAACGGATCAAACTCGCGAGAGAACTCGGCAAACGCTCGACGGGCTCGACGATTTATCTGCTCGATGAACCGACGACCGGGCTGCATTTCGCCGACGTCGAAAAGCTGCTCGAAGTGCTGCACGGGTTCGTCGAGGCCGGGAACACCGTTTTGGTCATCGAGCACAATCTTGACGTCATCAAAACGGCCGACTGGCTGATCGACGTCGGCCCGGACGGCGGCTCCGGCGGCGGGACGATCATCGCTGCCGGAACTCCGGAAGAGATCGCGGCGAATCCGGACTCGTATACCGGAGCCGCTCTCGCGCCGATCCTCGGCACAAAGCGGAAGAAGCGCCGCGGCAAAGCAAATGCGGAATGCGGAGTGCGGAATGCGGAATGGAGAGAAGTCGGCTTCATTCCGCATTCCGAACTCCGAACTCCGCATTCATCGCGAAGCGATATCTCGGTTCGCGGCGCCGCCCAGCACAACCTGCAGAGCGTCGACCTGTCGATTCCGCGCGAGAAGATGAACGTCTTCTGCGGGCCGAGTGGCAGTGGCAAGACGTCGCTGGCGATGGACACGCTGTATGCCGAAGGGCAGCGGCGGTACGTCGAATCGCTGTCAGCGTATGCCCGGCAATTTCTCGGCCAGATGCCGAAGCCGAAGGTCGAACACATTCACGGGCTGCAGCCGTCGATCGCGATCGAGCAGAAGTCGGTTGGCTCGACGCCGCGCTCGACGATTGGCACGGTCACCGAGATTTACGATTACCTGCGGATTCTGTGGTGCCGCCTGGGAACTCAGTACTGCCCGGAATGCCTGACGCCGGTCTCGACGCAGACGACCGACGAGGTCATCGAACGGCTGCTCGGCCTCGAAGACGGCACGCGACTGCTGCTGCTCGCCCCTCAGGAAGTCCGCGTCGGACAGGCTTACGAACGGCTGTGGGAGAATCTCCGCGAGCAGGGTTTCGCGCGAGTTCGCATCGACGGCGAGACGTACCGGATCGAAGACGTCCCCGACATCGACCGCAAACGGAAACACAACGTCGAAGTCGTCGTCGATCGCGCGACCGTGCGACCGAACCAGCGGTCGCGAATTGCGGACTCGGTCGAGACGGCGCTCGAACTCGGGCACGGTGTCATGCGAGTTGCCGTTGTTGACGACGGTCGCGACGAAGCCGACTGGAAAGTCGAGTCGTACTCACTGTTCCGCGCCTGCGAATCGTGCGGTCGCAGTTTCGAGGAGCTGACGCCGAACAACTTCAGCTTCAACAGCCCGCTCGGCTGGTGCGACGATTGCGAGGGCATCGGTACGCAGCAGGGCACCGATCTGACCGTCCTCATCAGCGACCCGCAACGTTCGATTCTCGATGCGGCCGTCGCCGTCTGGCCAGATCCGCAGACGACTCCGGTCTTCCGAGCGATGCTGCAGTCGATGGCCGACACGATCGGCATCAGTCTCGAAGTTCCGTTCGCGCAGCTCGACCCCGTGCATCGGCGAGCGATTCTGTACGGCACCGGAGACCGGTGGTTTGAGTGCGGAGTGCGGAGTGCGGAATGCGGAATGGAAGAAGCCGATCAGCATTCCCCATTCCGCACTCCGAATTCCGCATTGGTTGCTGCTTTCCGCTTTCAGTTCAAGGGCCTGTTCCCGGCTCTCGAAGAAGCTTCGCGGGTTTCGTACTCGCACCGGCGGCAGCTCTCGGAACTCGTTGGCGAGATTCCCTGCCCGGCGTGTGACGGATCACGGTTGCGGGACGACGCGGCGGCGGTTCGGTTTCAGCAGCTCACGCTGCAGCAGCTTTGCGAGATGTCGCTCGACGACGCGCTCGCGTTTCTGCAGAAGATCAAGCTGATTGGCAACGACCGCAAGATCGCCGGCGATCTGCTCGACGAAGCGCGACATCGGCTGTCGTTTCTCGTCGATGTCGGCCTCGATTACCTGACGCTCAGCCGATCACTACCGACGCTTTCCGGTGGCGAGACGCAGCGGATCCGCCTGGCCGGACAGATTGGTCGAGCACTCACCGGCGTGACGTACGTCCTCGACGAACCAACAATCGGCCTGCACCCGCGCGACAATGCCCGACTGCTCGCGGCGCTGCATCGATTGCGAGACCTCGGCAACACGCTGATTCTGGTCGAGCACGATCGCGAGGTCATCGAATCCGCCGACCGCGTCTTCGACTTTGGCCCCGGCTCGGGTCGCTTCGGCGGCACGGTCACCGACGAAGGCACGCCGAAGCAGATCGCCCGCAGCAAAAAGTCGCTGACCGGCGAGTTTCTTGGCGGCAAGCGCGAAATCGTGATCCCGACTCAACGGAGGATCGACAGCTGTAGGCAGGTTTCTCCGAAACCTGCAGCGACACAGAGCAAGGCGACTACTGACGCAAAAGCAAAGAAGCGCAAGAAAGCGTCCTCCCGCCGCAACCAGGTTTCGGAGAAACCTGGCTACAGTTCGGGCGACAGCTCGCACGACGCCGGCTGGCTCGCTCTCGCCGGTGCCCGGCTGCACAACCTGCGGAACGTCGACCTGCGGATTCCGCTCGGCACGTTCACTGTCGTCACCGGAGTTTCCGGTTCGGGCAAAAGCTCACTGATCGAGAACACGCTGGCGAAGGCGCTGCTCAAGAAACTGCATCGGGCGGGCGAGCAACCCGGCCCGTACGCCAAGCTGCTCGGACTGGAACTTGTCAACAAGGCGATCGTCGTTGACCAGTCACCACTCGGAGCGACGCCGAAGTCGAACCCCGGCACCTACACCGGCGTGTTCGACCATATTCGCGAGCTGTATTCGAAGCTGCCCGACTCAAAAGTGCGCGGCTACAAGCCGGGACGGTTCAGCTTCAATCGGCCGGGGGGGCGCTGCGAGGCGTGCGAGGGCGACGGTCAGAAACGCATCGAGATGCACTTCCTGCCGGACGTCTGGGTCGAGTGCGACGAGTGTCGCGGGCGGCGGTACAACCGCGAGACGCTGGCCGTCAAATACCGCGGCCATTCGATCGCCGACGTGCTCGAAATGTCGATCGGCCAGTGCCTCGAACTGTTTGAGAACATCCCGAAGATCCGCAAGTCGCTGAAGACACTGTGCGCGATCGGGCTCGACTACCTGACGCTCGGCCAGTCCGCGACGACGCTTTCTGGCGGGGAAGCTCAGCGCGTCAAACTCGCGTCGGAACTCGCTCGACCCAACACCGGCCAGACGATTTACATTCTCGACGAACCGACAACCGGGCTGCACTTTGACGATATCGACAAGCTGCTCAAAGTGCTGGAGAGTCTGGTCGAAGCTGGCAATACCGTCGTCGTCATCGAGCACAATCTCGACGTGATCAAAACCGCCGACTGGGTCATCGATCTTGGCCCCGAAGCAGGCAGCGGCGGCGGCTGGATCGTGACCGATGGGACTCCGGAAGACGTCGTGGCTTACGCAAAAGACGGAGGCCAGAAACTGCGGTCACACACCGGCGAGATGCTCGCTCCAGTGCTCGAAGCCGGAACGCGCGGGCGGCGTGACATCTTCGATGCGAAGGCTGAAGCGAAGAAACGCGAGGGTGACCTGTCGCTCTCGGAACTCGCCAAAGACGCGAAGATGCCGTGGGAAGTCGACGGCCGGAAGTGGCACACTCAGGACCGGCTCGCGCATTCCGGGAAGACGTGCCGCTGGGAAGGCGCGGCACTGGAGCTGGTGGTTGACGAGTTGCTGTCCGGCGAGGGAACTGCGGGATCGTCGGGCGGCAGCGTGACAAAGGCCGGTCGCGGGCGAAAGAAGAAAGCGACTCGACGCAAGAAGGCAACGGCGACCGCCGCGCTGCGCAAGGCCAGCGAGCTGCTTGCCGAATCCGAATCGCTGGACGCTGAAGCCCCCGACGCTCAGCTCTCGTCCCTCAGCCTGAAAAGCAACTGGAACGATTCCTCAACGGTCGAAGTCACTGGCGACGAACAGCGGCTCGGCTGGTTCATGCACGCTCTGACACGCGACGAGTGGCTGCTGAAACTGTACTTCCGCGTCGAACGGAATCGCTTCAACGAAGCCGACCTGGCCGCGAAGCTCAACCTGAAGCCGGTCGACGAAATCGACGAACTGCCGGTGTACGGTCGCGGCGAGCGTGTCCGCGTGAAGAACAAGCCCGCCGGGTACCAGGAAGTTCTGGTCACCGTTCACTGGCAGAAGGAAATCGACACGCCCGAGTTTCGGCAGTTTCTGCATGAAGCCCGCAGCTCGTATGAATCGCGAGTCGCGTCGGCATCGACCGAGGTCAAGGACGTCGAACCCTGGAAGGTACTCGGTCGCAAATGGCACCTGATGCAGAAGGGCTTCCCCGCCGAGAAGCGGCCTCGCTGGAAGAAGGAAGTGCTGGAGACGCTGTTTGACACCATCGAGAAAGTGCTGCCGGACGGAGACGTCATCTGGAACGAACGCCAGTTTGTCCGCTATCGCAGGAAAGGCGAGAAGAAAGACTGGCTCGTCGTGACAACCAAACGTCGAGTCGGTATCGACCTTGTCGTGACTCCTCAAACTGAGGGGACCGGTCTCGGCGATGTCGCCTCACTGGTCACCGAACACGAAACCAAGCCCGGCAAAGACGGTCGCGACACCATCCGCCTGCGAATCACAAAACTCGACCAGGCCCGCTCGGCAAAACTGCGAGAGTTCCTCGAACGCTGTCTGTAGGTGAGCATTGAAGGGAGCACAGCGCGACAGGACCGGCGTCGGCGGATCATTCTGTCTGATCTTTTTCCAGCAGGTGCTGCTGAAGGCTCTGGAGTTCTGAGGCGGAAATCATCTGCTGACCGGTTTCGGTTTTGATGACGGCCACCAGGTCGTCGCGCACTCCATTGAGCTGCAGCGGCTGACCGTCAGATGTGAAGACCGCGAACCGTTCCGGCGTCAGCAGGAGAGATGTTGAAACACACTCGCCCGTCGTCGCATCAAACTCACGGCACGTCGCATCTCCGGCTGCATGGAGGAGCGTCTTTCCTGACGGATGCCAGGCCAGCGGTCGCGAACCGGACAGCGACGAGTTGACTGGAATAACCATTTTCTGCTGCCAGGAATCCGTCTCCCAGACGCGCAGCGACGTGCCCGTCAGTGCTGCCACGGATCGATTGTCAGGCGACCAGGCAATGCCGTAGTTGAGCCAGTGAGTCTGTCCGGTGAGGACGGCGATTCGATCGCCGGTGATCAGTGAGTAGACGAGAACTCCTGCGGTGGACTTCGTGGCGATCATCGTGGAGTCCGGCGACCATGCGGCTTCAGCCCCGCCGTTGGAAATCTTCCAGTCGAAGTCAAACTTGCGCTGAGCTGCGGAGACCACTGTGCTTTCCGGGGATGCATCGGAAGATGGCTTCCAGGCGACCAGTCGTCCTTCAACAGTCGCAGCCAGCCACGTTCCGTCGGGTGACCAGCTGACCTGCGAATGAAAATTCGCGCCCGGCAGCTTCTGGTCGAGTTCGGCGGGCTGGTCGAGTTTCCATCGCCACAATTCGCCGTTCTCGTAGAGGACCATGAACTCATGCCGGTGAGGATGCCCTGCAATGTCGACGACTTTGGCGACAGGCAATCCGGAATCCTGCCAGCTCTCACCTGCGCACTCAGACCAGTAGACAGATTCGCGATGGGTTGCGGCGACGAGCGGGCCGGTCTCGTCGATTTCAGATGGGCGAGCGCTGGCGGCGACGCCGAGTCCAAACGTCATCTGCTCGGTGTGTTCTTCCGGAACGGCAAAGGGTCGCAAGGTTCCAGAACGCATTTCGAACAGCCCTTTGCCTGCGGCCACGACTGTCAACTCGGGGCTCGCTTCGATGAACGTTCCAGCGCAAACGTCCTGCCGACCCTGCTCGTTGAACGCAGCCGCCTCCGAATCAATGATGACGAGACCTTCTCCGTGCTGCTTGCTGGCGATGAGCGTGCGACCATCGATCCAGTCGAAGGTTCGCAGCGTCCCGGTCGTGAGTCGGATTTGCCGCAGTGTTTCTCCCGCCGCGTTGGCGAGGACCAGCGCGTTTCGGGTCAGAATGGCAAGCTGTGTTGCGTCCGGAGACCACCGGCACAATTGCGCGGCGGCTTTGGGAAACTCGAACTCGACGGCGGCTTCTCCGTCGGCTGGAGAAACGAGAACGCATTCGTCGCCCCACTCCGACACGATGGCGACCAGATCTCCGTTCGGATGCCACTCAACGCATTTGATCCGGCGGCCCGACATCGTTCGGGAAGTGACAGGATCGTTGCCGATGTCGAGGTCGAAGATTCGGAAAGTCTGCCCCGTTGTCGAAACAAGAATGTTGTCCGTTGGAGCCCACCCGGCCGCGTAGGTTTCTGCGGTGAATCGCAGCTTGTTGAGAGACGGGTCGTCGACTTCACCGACAAGGCATCCTCTGCCGACTCCAGCAATCGCGACGCGAGTACCGTCGGGTGAGAGATCGGCGTCCCACGCCGGCGTCGCCTCGTTGTCCCAGGTACGCAAGACAACGCCTCGGTCGACATCCCACAGCCGGACGATTCCTCCCGCGTCGGCGACGATCAGAATGGAATCGGTCTGCCAGCGAATCGACTCGATGGAATAGTGGCCGACAAGCAGTCGCTGCAGCTTGAGGTCGGGAAACGCGTAGATCCGCAGGCATCCATCGGCACCGCCCGTCGCGATCCGAGTGCCGTCGAAACTGCGGCGGATCGCGTTGATGCTGCCGCGGGCCGACCGCGTTTCCCACGTCCACGACTGGACGCCCGGAATCGAAGCCGGCGCCTGCGTCAGAGCTGCAACGCTCAGTGGTTCACCGGGAGGCCACCTCTGCGGCTCTTGAGTTCGGTCGGCCAGTTGGCGGACTGGCCACACAGATCTTTCGAACGCGGGGCTTTCGATTTCTGATGACACGCCGCTCTGTGGGGTATTGGCCCCAGAAACAACTGAGTCTGCACCGGCGGGAGAGGCAGGAACGCTCCCGGAACCCAACACTGGCTTCAGTCGGGAAGTTCCGTTCACTCCGTGGATTGCGGCCGTGCTGTCACTGGTTCCAAGGGCTGGCGTTTGTCGATTCAAATCGACGAGCGTCAGGCCGATCCCGGCGACGAGTACTGCGCCGGCAAACAATGCCATTCGAATCGATGGCTTCGTGAATCGCTTTGAGGTGACTGCCTTGTCTGGCAAAAGTTGGATTGTCGGCGACGCGGAAGAAACGCCAGCCTCAATTAAGATCGGCCCGGATGCGGAATCGCTGAGTCTGTCGATCAGATCGGCAGGCAATTCCAGAACTGGTTCTGTGGCCGCGGACGCGCCCAGTTCAATCAGCTCGTCGCGGTCAGCATGCGGCTGCAGTTGCTCGGCGACCATTGATGCGTTCGGCGGTCGAGCTTCCGGGGCGGCTGCGATCAACCGCTGAATGATCAACGCGAAGTCCGAGCTGACATCCGGTCGAACACTCCGAATATCCGGGGCAATCGGAGCAGCGTGATCAGCAGCCACATCCCACACGCTGCGGCCGGTGACGGCATATGGGGGCTCACCGGCCAGCAGCGTGAACAGCGTGCAGCCCAGCGAGTACAGATCCGCCGCAGCGGTTCGCGGGCAATCCTGCTGAAACTGTTCGGGGGCCATGTAGGCCGGAGATCCCACCAGCTGCTGGTCGCTGGTCAGCATGTCGTCGGCGAGTTCCTCGTTGAGACACGCCAGGCCGAGGTCAATGATTTTCACCTTGCCGTCAAGTCCGAGCACGGCGTTGGAGGGCTTCAGGTCGCGATGGACGAATCCCTGTTCGTGTAGCGCTGCCAGGCCGTTGGCGATCTGCAGTCCCGCTTCGGCCGCCTGCCCCGGCGTCAGTGGGCCAGCATCATTGATCAGTCGCTGCAGGCTTCTTCCGGGGATGTATTCCAGTGTCAGAAAGTGGACCCCGGATTCCTCACCGCAGTCGTATGCCCTGGCGAGATTCGGATGCTCGATCTGCCCCATCGATCGCCACTCGCGACGAAACCGCTCAATCGATTCCGAATTCGAAACACGCCGCTGTGCCAGAAACTTGATCGCTCGATTGGCTCCCAGTCCGGTGTGTTCCGCCAGACAGACAATGCCCATGCCGCCCGAGCCGAGTTTTCCGAGCAGGCGATGCCGCGCGAACGTGATCTGTGAGCGGTCTGCGCCTTCGCCGGTTACTCCCCGTGCGGGTTCATCTGAACCTGATGCTTCGCGGTGGCTTCGTGGAGTCGATCTGCCGACCTGAGTCTGAGACGGCCTCGCAGTATCAGCGTTGAGGGCTGCGGAATCGGAACGCCCTGGTGGTTCCAGCAGCAGAGGCAGTTCGTCGATCAGCGGTTCGATTCCGCGCATCAGGAGGTCGGCCCGTCGCTGGCACGCTTCGCACTGATTGAAATGCTCGGCTGCCGCGGCGGGACGGTCATCGCTGCTCAACAGGACCGCCAGCTGTTCGTTGCTCAGGCAGTTCATCGTTTGAGGCTCTTCTGGACATCGTTGTCGCGAAATCTACTCAGGGACCTTGTCGCGAAACCGCTCAGGGACGGTAACGACGAAACCCGGACAGTTTCCGTCAGAAACTCCTGCAGAATTCTGAGCGGTTCCGGAATCCGCTTTCAGTCTCGGAACATTTCCGCAAAGCCGTCCGGCGGTGTGTCGCCAAACTTCCGACGCAGCGCTTCGGCGGTACGCACGATGTGACGATAGACGGTGTCAGCAGCCAGTGGCGGATTCGCATTGCGTGCAATCTCTGCAGGAGAACGCCCGACAATGACATGCTCGATGAAGTGGGCGACGGTTGCCGGCTTCAGTGACGTGTGCGTGAGGATGAACTTCTCCAGGTCATCAACGAACTCGTCCATCGACTCGTGATCGTCGACGGGGGACGCGCCCTGCCAGTGAAAGCTCGAATCGCGAGTACCGATGACGGGAACCGAACTCCGCAACTCGTCCACCCGCAGATTCCGCGCGATTTCTCTGAGGTAGGCTCGAAACCCGCCGATGTGTGAGCGCAGTTCGAAATCGGGCAGATGCCTGACTGCGCGGGTCAGAGTTTCCTGCGCGATCTCCTCCGCCACTTCCGGTCGGCATCCGTTCCGTCGACACCAGCGATAGATCATCCCACCGTAATACACATAGGCGGCTCGCCAGGCAGCCCCGTCGCGGTTCACCAGATCTCGCAGAATCTTCGATGACGTGCGGCTGCCCGGCAGATATCCCAGCGACGAACCGGACAGTTCACGGTGAAATTCCATCAAGGTCCTCAGCGTCATTGAGCAGGACAGAGCGGCATTGAGCAGGACAGAGGCTGGCCACAGTTCGCTGTCGACGGACGTGCTCCGGTCGCTGAAGCATGCTTCGAACCGCATTCTCAAAATTCTGGCGAATCGAGGCTGAAAGTGTCCGACAGCTCCGTTTCCGTCTCTCGCAGGGCGATGATGACCGACCGTTCTGCCGGATTCCAGGCAGACGCATCTATGCATGGCCAGACAGCTATGCCGGCATTGGAGATGGGCGTGAGCGAGTATCAGCGGCCACGGCGACGCAGGAAGAAATCGGCTCCCCGAAAGTCAGTGTCAGGCACCGGAGCCCCACCGGCCTGGCTTCTGGCTGTTGGTGTCCTGGCTGGGCTTGTCATGTTGATCGGGATTGCAGGGTTCACCATCGGGCGTGTCCTGGATCGCCTTTCCGATCCAGGCGACGCGTCCGAGGATCCGACTCTGGCGGAAACTGCGAGCAACATGGCAGCGCCGCCCGAGACGCGACAGGAGCCGGAGTCCGTCCCACTGTCACCGGAACGGATCGCGACCTTCGAAGAATCGCTGCCTTCATCAATCGTCGTCGACTCTGTCACTGACGTCCCTCATACGAATCGCTCTGAAACCCCGAACCCGAGTGACCAGTTTCCAACTTTTCCGGATTCTGGAACTCAAAGTGTCCGTTCCTTGGCGTTCTCCGCTTCAGCCAGCGGAGTCGCCAGCGTGACACAGCCCCGATGACGCCGCAGACAGTCCGTTCAATAGAAGCTTCCTCCAATGAGACACCCAGGCAGGCCGTCCTCTCCACGGCTCTGCAATCGAAAGGTCGGGTAGGACAGATGTCGAATTATGAGTGTGGACACTGCAACCGAACCACGAAAGTGACCGCGAGTTCGATTCAGGAGTTGTCGGGAATCGATAAGGCCTTGTGTGTGAAGCACGGGATGAATCCATCGGAGATGGTCAAGGTCGAGTGTCCGAGATGCAGCAAGGTCGCCCTCGTGAGCAAAGACCGGCTACCAGATTCCGGTGGCGACAGACGCTGGTGGCAGTTCTGGAAATGAGCAAGGATCGTGTTTGAAACAACTTCCCCAAAGTGGCACCTCGCTCCGCGAGGTAAGCCCAATGATCAGGCTGACGCCGCGGAGCGGCGTGCCACAATACACGGGAAGTTGTTTCGAACACGTTCCTCAGCCGTTGGAAGTTGGCAACAATGGAACACTCCAGCTCTATAAGCCGGTCGACGACGAGGTAAGCATAAATCGAGGAACACAATGAGCCCTGGTATCGACATCATTACCGAAGCAACCCTCGGGAACGCGCGTGGCGTGCAGCTTGCCATTGACAGCGGGCAATCGGTCAATACTCCCGGCCCTAAAGGGCTCACGCCACTGGCACTCGCGACACTGTCGGGCGGACAGTCAGCGATCGGAACGATGAAGGTCTTATTAGAACACGGCGCTGATCCGAATGGTGCTGACGCCAACGGCAAGACACCCTTACAGCATGCTGTTTCAACGACTTCAACGTCAGTCTCTGAGAAAGTCGACATCCTGCTTGCCCACGGCGCACAGGTTAACGCTAGGAGTCCAGAAGGGGCCACTCCGCTCGAAGCTGCGGTCTTCACTGCGGTTCTCATGCTTGGAACCAACGACGGAGTCATAAAGCTTCTGGCTTGTGGAGCAAACCCGAATCTCAAAACCAAGTGTGGCCAAACACTGCTCCAATTAATTGAACGGGCCAGTCAAATGACAGACAAGCCCTCTGATCCAGAACTGGTCGCACTTCTGCGAAACGCAATGAAGACATACCGGCCCGAATCAGACTCAGGCCAGGGGAACGCTGGCTTTGCTACAGAAGTTTGTGCGACGGCCGCCGATTCGATCTATCAATGCGAAAAGTGCTCGAACACGTTCAAGGAATTCAAGCAGCCAGGTCAGTGTCCTCATTGTGGTGTCTGGGCTCAGGTTAAATGCGGCAAGTGCGGATACTCTGCCGCAGCGTCCACTTTTATTTCCAGCAAAAACTGCTGTCCGAAATGCCGAACACGAGTCGTCATTCCCGGTGGCGGATCGGCGAGCGATCAAAAGCCGCCATCTGGGCCGGAACTGCTCATTGGATGCGTAATGCTGGTGCTTCTTGCTGGTGCGGCTTTTGCCGGCGTGAAATGGCTCTGGGACTCTTACATCAGCGACTGGCTGCAATGACCGGTACTCAGTATTGCACTGCTGATAAACACCTGCAGTCGCCGTTTCACTACGTAGACAGTTTCCTTGATCGAAGGTTCAAATCATGCAATGGCTGTATCTCGTTCTTGCTTTGGTTGTTTTTGAGATTGCGCTACGCGTCGTCTGGGAGATCTCGAAGTCGTTCTGGCAGCGGGCGATTCTGAACGGAATGTTTCTGGGCTGCACACTGTCAATCACGCTGGCTGTTGAATGCGTCGCGCTTCGATATCTGACGGCTGCTGAATCTGTCGTTATTGCGTTTCTCGCGCTCGCCATCATTCGAGTGATTGCCAGGATCATTCGTATTCTGCACGGAGCGACTCAGATCATGAACAAGCATCGAAATTCCAGCGGAGTGTCAACCTTTACGATCGGTGGCGGTTCGGGTGGCCTATCGGTTGGTAAACGACAGCCGATTCAACTCAGCAATCAGTTTGCCGTTGCACAGCAAAACAGAGCCGCGTTTGTTTGGACAAGCATTCTGACAGTGGGGCTTCTCGCAGGCGCCGCGACCGCCATTCTCTGGTGGGGCAACTGAGGTGTCTGTCACAGCTCTGCGGACATTGGCATAAGGAAAGAACATGGGACTGCTTTCATGGCTACGTGGAAACAAACAGGCGAGGCAAGCCGGTGCTTCACGGTCCAGCGACACTCGTCCGCGCAACGAGGAGCAATACGCAGGGAAATCTGGAGCCATGCCAGCCCTTACAATACTGCGCTTGCCGGTCCTGAGGAGATTATCGCCCTGGGGGATGATGCTGTTCCTGTGATAATCGACATCTTTTCGAATCCTCTGCATTCCTCGGGGCAGGGGTACGCGAATCAGGCACTGTTGGCGATTTCTCTCCTCATGTTTGCAGATCGCGGAAACCAGGCTGCGAGCGACTTTCTCCTGAAGGTTGCTCGAGGTGGAGTCGCGGTCACGCCAGATCCGAACGGAGATACCGCCGAAGCAATTGCGCTTCGGCACGTGCAGAAGTAGGGCAAGTCTTCAGGGAAGATACGTATGGCGACATCATCGATTAGTGCAGGCGAGCAGATTGTGCTCACAAACGATGCTTCTTTTGCAGGCCGTAAGGTACCGGCGGGAACACATGGCAGGGTTGTCAACAGTCCGTCCCTGTCAGGCGGGTCCGACTGCGTCGACTGTCAACTGGATGGGCAGCAACCAGGTCCCTATACGATTGACGCGATTCACGTGATGTCTCTTCGCGACCCCATGAGCGCGCAGTTTCGACTGAATGCAACGGAGTTGCCAATTCGCAGAACGGCGAAGGGTGGTTTGCTGACAGACCTGGGACGCCGCGTCCGTATTAAGCTGGTGTCTGGTGCGATTGTCGAAGGAATGGTCACATCCGGCAGGAGCGTGCTGCGGGAACGCGGATATTGTGACGTTAAGGTGAATGACACATTCTACTCGCAAGATGACATCGTAGAGGCAACGTGGCTGCGATAGCCGAACTCCCAAGCGGTGAGGTGGTCTGAGAGTGACGCTTGGTCGTTTTGCTGGCGTACGCAGTGTGTGCAGACGCGGCGGAGCAGGTGCGCGGAGTCGTGCGAGAAGTGATTCAAACAACGAGCACGCTCGAATCCCGTGTTGCAGTATCAGTCATTCCGAGGAAGCGCTGAACGTTCCAGGCGAATTGCGGCGTGATGAGGTGATGGCATGGGGTTCCTGGATGTCTTTCGAAGCGACGCTGTTCTTCTGGAGCGGCTGAATTCGGCTGATGTCAGAGCCCAATGTCACGCTATGGATGTGTTGTTGCGCCGGCGGAACAGCCGTCTTGCCGAAAGGCTGCGACTCCTTCTTGCCGACTCACGGTCGCAAGTGAGAGCGAATGCGGCAGGGACGCTCGGTCTTTGTGGCGGAGAGCAGGACGTACCAGCGCTGGGGCGACTTCTGCGCGACGACGACTGGTTCGTTCGTGCCAGGGCCGCCAGTGGACTCGGGTACCTTGCATCTTCAGAGGGTGGTTTGGGGGTGAACGCGAGTGTTCGAGCGATGTCGTTTCTTAAGGCATGTGTGGCTGATGAGAGCGAAGCCGTGCGTTCAGCGGCTCGTGTCGCCATAGAGTCAGTCTCGGCGTGTGTTGACGAAACGATGCGGTAGTAGAGAGGTGTCGAATAGTAGAGGTGGCGAAAGAGCCGTCACTGCATTGTGCTCGCTGTGAGTACGAGTGTGCGTGCAAGGATCTGAGCGGGCGCCGGATGCGACTGCATCGTGTTGGTGGGGTGTAATTGGCCGGCGACGCATTTACGTGCCGTTGTGGGTAGCGCTGGTGTTATTGTGAGTTCGTGAGTTGACGGAGTGTGCTCGATGCGGAAAGTGTGTCTTGTGGTTTCGGCAATTGCGTCGATTGTCGTGGTGACAGTGCTGACGGGCCGTCCGCCGCAGGGGCCGGTGGGGATGGCGCTGTATTCGATTCCGGGTGTCATTCCCATGTTTTTCCTGTTCGAGCCCTTGCTGGCAGCCTGGGGTGAGAAACAGGGTGCGGGCTCGGAGGAGACAGCACCGGTGAGACGGCGCCGACGCAGTCAGATGCGACGTGAACAGCATGGGCCGTCAGGACCTGTCCCGGACAAGCGATGGTGGTGCCGCATCGGCGATGACGAGGTCGGGCCGATGGACGAACTCCAGTTGCAGAAGCTTGCTGCTGCCAGAACACTGAGTGAGAGCGACCTTGTTCGGCACAGCGAATCAGCGGAGTGGCGGCGCGCTGGGGAGGTGCTGGACGAGTTGCGTCAGCATGCAGCTGCTGCGTCGCGGTTCGCGCTTGTGGACGCGGCTACGTCAGCGGTCAGCGAGTCCTCTGCTGCACCTGCCGATGTCAGCGGGGAACCGCTGGAACGTGATGAAGCGCAGACTCAGGATTCGGACACGTATTCACTGAAGGGTCCCGCGGCTTCACAGGAGGGCTCGGCCACAGGGAGTGATGTCTGGCAGGATCGGTCCGATGATACAGCGGGCCGTGCTCCGGTGATGGTGCCTGAGGTCGACTCGGCTTCGGATCTCAGCAGTGAGCAGAGTGGGGCCGACGCTCCTCGCTTTGAGGATGGTGCTGCCGAGACGTCGTCCGACGAGTCCGAGCGCGAGTCAAATACGTTTGAGGGTGACCCGTTTCGCTGGGAGCTTCCGCAACTGATCCTTGAATGTGTGCGATTCCCGCTGCAGTCGGAATGCTGGCGGACGTTGCTGCGAATGTGTCCGGGATGGTACTGCTGCCACGTCTTGAATCTGTTCTTCGTGTTTCTCGCCGTGGGCATCGTCACTGCGACCGTACAGACCGTGCCGGAGCTTACCGCAGTCCCAGTGGTGATGCTGATTGCCTATTCAATTCCAATCGTCGGGACCTACGTGGTGATGCACACTTATCTTGCGGCCTGTGCGCTGGATGTCTTCAGCCACACTGCCGACGGGACACGCGTCATTGGTGAGTACCCCGAGGGAACAGATGTGGCCGAGCTTCTGCGGGGCTTTATCGTTCTCTGTGTTCTCTGGACGGCTACGCTTCCCGCCTATTTCTGCTGCTACGGAAACCCGGGGATGTTGTCCGCCCAGGGGATCTTGATGTGGGCGAGCTGTCTGTTTTTTGCAGTGCCATTGATCGCCGTCAGTACGGAACTGGGGCTCGAGAGCGTCTTGAAGTCGATCCTTGAGGTTCCCAAACGCTGGCTGCGTTTCTATCTGCTTGCATTCGGTCTGGGGATATCAGCGACGGTCTTCATCTGGGTGTCTTACCTCCTGATTGACTTTCTGCTCGGACGTCTGCTCCGGCCAGTCATCGAGTTCTCGATCGAACACCTTGGAAAATGGCCGACGGTCGCCTGGGTCGTGCTCATGATCCCAGGTATCTGGACGGTGGTTTCTTTCATCCACGCGGCTGCCGTTCTCGTCTATGCCCGGCTGACCGGTTGTTTCGCGTGGTCGCTGTCTGAGTTCTCTGGCGACATTCCAGGCGAGGATGGCGATCGGAGTGAGGACGCATGAGGTTCACAGAGTGTGGTTGGTCTATGGCAAGGCCGCAGTCGTCGACGTCTCGCATGAAGCCGACCATGAAAGAGAGCCGCGCTGCGACCTCTGCTGGCGCAGGCACCGGCGGCGCGACGAATTCACTGGTTGAAAACGAGTCGCGACTGTTTTGCCAGGAAGTCGTCAGGTGCGCGGCAACACGGGCCTGGCGGTCGTCGTGCCGGATGGAATGACGACCGCCAGATGCGTTGAGCTTAGCGCGAAGTGTGAATGGCCTCTGAACTTCGCGGTGACTTCAGGCCGACGGTGTTGACGGCGGTCACTCGGTAGGTGTGAGGCTTGCCGGGCTCGGCGGTCTCGTCGACGTAGTGCATTGGGATCAGGGGCAGGGCGGGGGTGTCGCTGTACTGCAGGTCCTGGAAGAGCGGGCGGCCGAAGCGGTTTTTACCGGACAGCTCGGCCAGTGGCTGGCCATCGCGTTCGATGAGGAAGCTCGCCAGGCCGCTTTCGAGGTCGGCTTCGGCCTGCCAGGTCAGGTGGTTGCCTTCGACGCGGACGTTCGTCGGAGCAGGCGGTGGCGTCGTGTCGGTGACAGCCGAATCTTTGACGTACTGCTCCCAAAGCCGCGCGACGGATTCGTTCGGCAGCCAGCCGAGCTTGTTCGCGTCGTCGTCGGTTTTCGCGGCGGGCTGAGCGGTGTCGCCGGTGATCGGGGCCAGCCAGGCTGTGTCGGTCGGCATTTTCCTGAGTGGCTCGCCGGCAGCTTTCGGCAGTCGCAGGCTCAGGCACGCGTCCAGCCAGCGGATGGCGAGGTAACGCTGGTTGCCACATTCGTGAGCGGTCAGCGGATCAACCGCGACGCCAACCAGGCCACCCTGGCCGCGCACCGTGCTGAAGAACGTTTCGTTGGCTGGCCACACCTTGGCGAAGCGACCGTCTTTGACGGTGACGCCTTCCTTCGTGCCGGGATTGCACATCAGCGGGACGCCGAGCGCCGCGTCGGGCAGCTTGTGAGCCTTGATCGACGGTCGGTCGGGATTCGTCGCGAACAGCGGCACGCCGGAGCGCAGCCACGCGGCGGCGACTCGTTCAGGATGCAGCATCACCATGCCGCCGGCCCAGTGGCCGCCGCCGCTGTGTCCCCACAAGGCCCAAGGCACGGTAGCCAGTTCGGGGTGCCCGGACTGCCTGCCGAGATCCTGCAGGCCGCGCTGGAACGCATCGCTGGATCCGTTTCGAGGGTCGCACCACATCTGACAGTCGGCGGCCTGAGGCTGCTCGTACGACGGAGCGAGCAATGCGCAGTCGTGTTTCTTCGCCAGAGCCTGCCAGTGCAGATCGAACGCGCCCGTCAGTCCGGACTTGCACGAGCCCTCACCGCAACCGTGCTGATGCACGACGACACCGCGCAGCGTCTCGACACCCGGCGGAATCCAGATGGTGTAGTTGACCCCAAAGATCAGCTCGCCGGGTTGCGTCGACGGTTCGTAACGCACGCGGTAGTACGGCGGCCTGGCATCCGGGAAGACGTCGTAGGGCGCCTGCTGTGCGAACAGCGGTGATGCAGCGGTGAGGATCGCGACGATGGCGAGACAGATCGACGAGAGCGGTCGTAGAATCATGGCGGCAGTCCGGAAGCAAGGTTGTCGAAATTTCTGCTGACGGACGAAACCTCAGACCTGAGCCTGGAGACGCGTCCGATGACCAGACTTCTACAGTATCTCGGTACGGCGGCAAGCCTGCTGCTGCTTCTCGCCGGGTTGGCCGGTGCAGCTGACGAGCCGTCGAGGGTCGTTGATCTACTGATCGTTGCCGGGCAGTCGAACGCGGTCGGTTACGACGCGAAACCGGCGGAGCTGCCGGCTGACGAGATCGACCAGCAGATTCTCTTCTGGTGGCGCTGCGGCGATCCGCCGCCGGATCAGCACGATTCGACCAGCGGCGGCCAGTGGGCGCGACTGCAGCCGCAACCGCTCGGCAATCCGAAGAAGCCGCGAGAAGGACGACAGTACGGCAACTTCGCTCAGCCGGAGGGCGGCTTCGGCCCGGAGATCGGCCTCGCGCGAACACTCGCCGCGACAGGAACATCGAAGCTCGCCGTGGTGAAGGCTGCGTTCAGCGGGACGGCTCTGAAGCGCGACTGGAACCCTGCCGATTCTGGTGAGGGCGGTTCGTGCTACCGATCGCTGATCGAAGAAACACGAGCGGCGATCGTGGCGGCAAAACAGGACGGCGTGCAGCTTCGACCGCGAGCGTTCGTCTGGGTGCAGGGCGAAAGCGACGCCAACGCCGAGCACGCTCCGCATTACGCGGACAATCTCGGCGCAATGCTCGACGCGCTGCGACGCGATATTGACGCTCCAAAGCTGCCGGCGCTGATCGCCGTGAACACGAAGTTCGGCAATGGTCGCAACGAGTTCATGCCGCTGATCGTCGAGCAGCAGAAACTGCTCGCCTCGCGCGATCCGCTGTGCGAGTACGTCGACACGTCGACGGCGACGATCGCCAACGGAGCCCACTTTGACACGAAGGGCACGCTCGATGTCGGTCGCTGGTTCGCGGAAACGCTGCTGCGATTCGAGGCTCAGCCAGCGGCGGTCGTCGAACGCACCCGGCAGAAGCTGCTCGCCGGCGAACCGGTCCGCATTGTCTGCTTCGGCGACAGCGTCACCGGCGTCTATTACCACACCGGCAGCCGCCGGGCTTACACCGACATGCTCGGCATCGCGCTGCGCAAGTCGGTCGACGGTGCTCAGGTCGAGACCATCAACGCGGGCATCAGCGGGCACACGACGGTCAACGCTCTCGCCCGGATCGACAAGGACGTTCTCAGTCACAAGCCGGACCTGGTCACGGTGATGTTCGGGCTCAATGACATGGTCCGCGTACCGCTCGACGACTACCGGGCGAATCTCAAAACGATCGTCGCGAAGTGCCACGAGATCGGAGCAGAAGTCGTCCTCGCCACTCCGAACAACGTCGTCACGACGTCGGGGCGTCCGACCGAAAAGCTGATCACCTACTGCGACATCGTCCGCGAAGTCGGCCGCGAGCTGTCCGTCCCGGTCTGCGACTGCTATCGCGAAATGGACGGCCTGCGGGCTCGCGACGAATTCGCCTGGCGGCTGCTGATGAGCGACGCCATCCACCCCAACATGGACGGCCACAAAGTCATGGCCGAACTGCTCGCCCGCACGATCAGCGGACGCAGCGTGTCGCTGGCCGACGCCGGACCACTGCCGCCGCTCGCCCACTCGCAGGCGAAGCTGGCCGAGGGCAAGCCGCTGCGGATTCTGGCGATGTCGCCGATTGCGTCACCGATTGCTCAATCGCTGCCGCAGGCTCTCAAAGTCGCGGCTCCAGATGCCGGGATCGAAGTCACGGAATGGCCGACCGCCGGACTCTCGCTGCCCGAACTCGAAGCCGACGCGCAGAAGCGCGTGCGGGCAATGAAGCCGGACCTCGTGATCATCGCCGTTCCGCGTTCTGCCTCTGCGGAGAACAATGCAGCGTTCGCGAAGTCGTTTGCGTGGGTGATGAACTGGTCGCTCAACTTCGGCTCGCCGACCTGGGACTGCGTTGTCGTCCATCCGGCGGTCTTCGAGGCCGACTCGGAAGCCGGCCCGCACGACGACCTGATTCGCCAGCTGGTGCGAGCGCAGGACCTCAGCTTGATCGATCGGGCTGAAAACGAAACAGCCAGCGGCGAGGACATCCTCACGCGCTGGCTGCGAAGTCAGATCGATTCTGACGGTCCCGACGGCTCAGCCCAGTGACCAGCCTTTGCGCGGTTCGCGACCGAGGAACTGTTCGGCTTCGGGGCAGTTGGTCACCTTGAGATTGGCGGCGTCCCACTCGAGCTTCTGGCCGGCTCGGAACGCGACGTTGCCCAGATGGTTCGCCTCGGTCAGCGGGCCCGCGTAGCTGAAGGGGCTGCCGGTTGGCGAACCGGTGCGGCAGGCTTCGACCCACTCCTGGTGCTGGCCGGGCGAGTCCGGGATGAACTGCTCGGGCCGCTTGAAGTCCTTGAACTCGTCCTCGGGCAGCAGCACATGCTTGCCGTAATCGGACAGAAGCATGCCCTTGTCGCCGATGAACAGGACGCCGTTCTTCCATTGAGGAATTTCGCCGCGCGTCCAGATGTCGGGCTTCATCGCTCCCTGATACCAGTTGACGGTGCAGGCGGGCAGTTCGCCTCGGGCTCCGTATTCGTACGTGGCTTTCATCGTGGCCGGAGCGATCTCCGCGTGCGGCTCGGGGCCGAAAGCTTCGATCGTCTTCGGGGCGTCGAGCTTCAGAGCCCAGAACGGCAGGTCGATCCAGTGGCTGCCGAGGTCCGACATCGTGCCGTTGCCAAAGTCCCACCAGCGGTACCACTTCGGGCCGGGGAAGTAGACGTCGTTGTAAGGCCGGTACGGAGCGGGGCCGATCCACAGATCCCAGTCGAGCGTCGCGGGCGGCGTCATTTTTTCTGTCGGGCGTTCGAGCACCGTGACGATGTCACCGTTCTTCTTCGCGTCTGCGGGACTCTGCCGGCCCCACGCTCGCGAGACCCAGACGTGCGCCTCGCGAACGTGCCCGATTGCCCCGGACTGAATCAGCTCGACGACGCGGCGGTAGTTCGGCAGCGAATGAATCTGCGTGCCCATCTGCGTGGCGACGCCGGCCTTCGCAGCGGCTTCGGTAATGATGCGGGCTTCGAGCACGTTGTGCGTCAGCGGCTTCTCACAGTAAACGTGCTTGCCGAGTTGCAGGGCCGGCAGCGTCGCGAACGCGTGCGTGTGTTCGGTCGTGCTGACGACGACGGCGTCGATATCGTTCGTCTTTTCGTAGAGCTGCCGGAAGTCCTCATACGTCCGCGCTCCCGAATGCTGATCAGACGCCCGGCCAAGATTGACCGCGTTCACATCGCACAACGACACGACATTGACCGAGCCAGCTCCGGAGATCGTTCTGAGATTCGCTCCACCGCGCCCGCCGACTCCAACGAAGGCGACATTGAGTTTGTCGTTCGGCCCGGCTGCTTTCAGGGCGGTCTGCCCGGAGGCAAACAGGCCGGCGGACAGGGCGGTCGTGGCGAGAAAATCGCGACGGCTGACGAGTGACGATTGAGACATCAGGCGGCTCCCTCTTTGACAGTCGGATTGGCAGAGTTCGATGCGAAGTTAAGTTCGGCAGTCTGACGCCCCGCAATTGGAAGGCAAAGTGAGCCACGGATGAAATACGGACTACGATCCGTCTCAACGGTACCGACCTGTTATCGGAACCGTGTGCCACTGGCTCTGCCAGTGCCGCCTTTGCGAGTCTCAATCTCAAAGCCGGAAACCTGACCGTCCTGCTGTGGAGCGACGCACTGGCAGAGCCAGTGGCACACGGGAACAAGCTGGATCGTTTCCGATCTGGTCATTTCGGAAGTCTGGTTGCATCCGTGTTTGATCCGCAGTCGCCACGGATGAAACACGGATCGAACACGGACTACGATCCGGCACCGACATTCGGGAAGTGCTTCGGACACGGAGTTCGGAACGCTGTGAGTCACGAGTGATTCATCAATTCTGAATCGCGGATCTGAATCGCGGAGTAGTGGACGAGGTTACGAGTCCCCATCGAACGTCCAGGCGACGGACTCGTAACCTCGTCCACTACGGAAACACAGGACGGAAAAACCGGGAACTCCTTCGCAACCACCGCCTCTCTTCCCTCTGGAACCACGGAGTCTCTCGCCATGAACTGGCAGCGTCTTGGTGCCCTGAAAACTGTTGACGACTTCTGCGCGTACCTGGCTCAGGCGGGGGTCACGGAGCTGCCGATTGATGATGCTCCGTTGTCGGCGGCGGAGGGCTCGCCACTGGCCGCGCCGATCGACGTCGGCGGCTTCACGGTCGGCAACCGCTGGTGTGTGCATCCAATGGAAGGCTGGGATGGCACCGAAGACGGGCGACCGAGCGAGCACACGATTCGGCGCTGGCACAACTTCGGGCTGTCCGGCTGCAAGCTGATCTGGGGCGGAGAAGCGTTCGCCGTGCAGGCCGACGGTCGAGCGAATCCGAATCAGTTGCTCAACCGACCGGAAAACGCCGAGCCCATGCGCGACCTGCTCGCGACGTTGCGGGATGCTCATACAGAACGCTTCGGGACCGACGCGACCGACGACCTGCTCGTCGGCCTGCAACTGACGCACTCGGGACGCTTCTGCCGTCCGAACCGCAAAGACAAACTCGAACCGCGCATCGTTTATCACCACCCGTCGCTGGATCCGAAGTTCGGCATCGCAGCGGATGATGACTCGGTTGTGCTCACCGATGACGACATCAAGCGGCTGATCGATTCGTACGTTGCGGCGGCGAAGCTGGCGCAGAGCGTCGGCTTTCAATTCGTCGACGTGAAGCACTGCCACGGTTACCTGGGGCACGAGTTTCTCTCGGCGTTCACTCGGCCCGGCCCGTACGGTGGCGACTTTGATGGCCGGACGCGGTTCATTCGCGAGATCATCGGTCGAATTCGCGACGAGTGTCCCGGCCTGATGGTTGGCGTCCGGCTGTCGGTGTTCGATCAGCCGCCGTTTCACCCTGACCCGGATCGCGCGTCGAGCGGCAAGCTCGGGCCCGGCATTCCGGACGATCATCCGGCGAATGACTATCCCGGCTTTGGCTGCAACCGCGACAACCCGCTGGAGATGGACCTCACCGAACCGGTGAAGCTGATTCGGCTGCTGCACGACGACCTGGGTGTCGCGATCTGCAACCTGTCCGCCGGCTCGCCGTACTACAACCCGCATATTCAACGGCCGGCGTTCTATCCGCCGTCGGACGGTTATCAGCCGCCCGAAGATCCGCTGCTCGGTTGTGTGCGGCAGATCGAATCTGTCCGCGATCTCAAGCAGCAGTTACCCGGCATCCCAATCGTCGGCTCGGCCTGGTCGTACTTCCAGGAGTTCCTGCCGCACGTTGCTCAGGCCGTTGTTCGAGATGGCTGGTGCGACTTCGTTGGCATCGGCCGTCTGGTGCTCAGCTACTGGGATCTCCCCGCCGACGTACTCGAAGGCAACCCGCTGCGCACGAAGCAGATCTGCCGCACGTTCAGCGACTGCACGACAGCGCCGCGTAACGGCATCATCTCCGGCTGCTACCCGCTCGACGGCCACTACAAGGACGCACCCGAGGCGGCGGATCTCAAGCAGGTCAAATCGCAGATTCGCGAACGGCTTTCCCAGTAGCGGTAACCGCCATCGCTGAGGACAGAATTGCCAGGACCGTCTGTCAGGGCAGAGCTGACAAACCGGTATCGGGTGACTGTCTACCGCGGCAAACACCTCGAATCGGCGGCTTCGTGACAGATTGACGGCCATTTCTGAGGCAAAAACCTCGTGTGCCCTGTGAGACAGAGCACCGAACGTGATCGACCTCAGGAGTAACCACCATGTCCGTTTCCGTCCACGATCTGCAGTCCACGATCGACGACCAGATTCTTGAAGAAATTTCCGCCGCCCACGATCTGAGCATCTTCGTGCGATATCGAGGTCGCTGGATTCGCGGCTGTCGCGCCAGCTCGCTGGACCAGGCGACCGAACTGGCGGAAACCGTGTTTCATCGCAGCGGCCTGCCCGTCGAAGTTCGGGGCCAGGACGGGCAGCCGCTGTTTGGAATCGACGAGTACGGCGTTCGACTCTGCGACGCTGCCGAGTCGCACTCGATGCACGTCCCGGCTGGCAGGTTTGATCCCGGCCGGAAATTCGTCTGCGTCCGATAGTCGGCAATGCAGGGAGCGGCGACGTGCTGAGCGGCGACCGCAAGCGATGGCCAGCGACGTCCCGTTACAGAACGGCACCGTAGGCTTCGGTAAACGCGTCCGCAGCGTAGGCATCCCAGGCATACGCGAATCCGCCGTGTCCCCAGCGAGTGCCCCAGCTGTTGCGGACAATGAAGAACTGCGGCGTGTAGCCGACGATGCACACCGCGTGGCCGCCTCGAGTGGTGCCGGGGCGGTACTGCTTCAGGTGGCCATTGGTGCTGGTGGCTTTGTCCCAGGTCGCGTCGACATTCAGCCGTGTCAGGATCGGCCCCTGATTCGCGATCCAGCTCCGCCAGGCATCCAGATTGCGACCCAAGTTGTGGTAGCTGGCAATCCGATAGCGAGCGGCCTTCGCATAGAAGGCCGCGGAAGACATCGTCGATAACGACCCCTTGATCGGCAGGTCGCCTTCCAGCGCGCAGCCATACTTGCGAGCGACGTTGAGCGCGAGCTTCGTCTGGGTTCCGGCAGACTCCAGAAACGTCGTCGGGTAACTCGTGATCCCGTCCGTTTCCTTATTGGCCATCCAGATGAATCGAGCGGACGGTTTCTGAGTCTTGCGGATCCAGCCCGCCTCGACATAGTGCCAGCGCAGAACACCGTAGGCCGTCGAGTAGCCAACGCAGGCTCCCGTGTTGCCCTGGTGCTCGATTTTCCACCACGGCGCCCGCAGATCTTTTCGAGCGGGCGTCGGGCGAGACAGCCGCGCGACTCCCGACGAAACAGCGTCCTCGAACGTCCAGTCATTCTCCGTGCCCGACGACGGACTGCAGTTCAGAACAAACTGCCGCGTGAAAGCCTTCGCCGGTCGTCGTGCCGCATTCTTCCGCTGGACCATGTCGATCTCCCTGAGAAACGTCGCGTTGGTGACTGCGCCCACCTGTGACTGCCTCTCCGGATATGCGTCCAGAGAAAACATCCATCGACGTTTATCAGGCGGGACGATTGGTTTGTCAACTGACTGCGCAAAGTTGACTTCAAATGACGGTGTCTGTCCCGTGAGATCGTTGGTCAGCGCTGGTTCCAGACGGGTGTGAGACGCTCGGCGTCTTTGCCGCTGACTGCTGACATTTCGAGCCCGCTGGCCTGCGAGATGTAAAAGATGCGTCCGTTCGAAACTGCCGAACCCAGGCACTCACGCGAATCGACGGCCGGACCGGTCGCGACGAGTTTGTGGCCGTTCGACAAATCGAGCATGTCCATGTTCGGACCCATCAGGAACGAACCCGAGACCGTGAAGCGAGTGCAGTTGTAGTCCAGGTCGAAGCGGTACGTGATCTTGCCGGTCGCCTTATCGAAGACGTGACACTGAGCACGGATTGCGTTCGAGAAGATGAACTTGTCGCCGACCGTCACAACGTTGACGGCGGACTCGACCGGGTCGGACTGCCAGACCATGGATCCGTCTTTCGCATCCAGGCACCAGATGAAGCGGTCTTTGGTGCCATCCTTCGCCGGGTTGTAGCCGCCGAGGTAGAGCCGTCCGTCGCGAGCAGTCACCGTGCAGCCAGCGGTGACGAAGTAGTCGGTCGTCAGCCAGTTGACGTCTCCCGTTTCCGGATTGATCGACGCTGTCAGTCCGTTGACGCCGTTCGTCAAGCCGCGACGCCGACGCAGACTGGCCTGGTACCCGAAGAAAGTCGAGTAGTAGAGCGTGCCGTCCATCATCGCGATTCCGCAGTCGTTGCCGCCGGCACCGTAATTCGAGAAGTCTTTTTTCCAGACGAGCTTGCCGGTGTCGAGGTCCCAGGCCCAGACGGTCGGCTTGCTGTCCTGCGGGTAGAACGGGTTGTTGTGACTGTAGATGTAACTCATCACCTCTTCATTGGTCGGCGGCTTCTCCGAGTTCCTCCAGATGAAAGCTTTCTCGGATCCCGCCGGAGCCATCTTGCCGGAACCGGAGGCGTAGATCGCCAGGTTCTTGTGGAGCACCGGTGGGAACTGGCGGCTCCAGCTGGGCGAGCCGGTAAACGGAGCCTCCCACAGCAGTTCGCCCGTCGCCGCGTTCAGGCACCGCAGTTGCGAACTCTTAATGCCCGCCTGGGGAACGAGCAGCTTCTCTGCGTGATAGATCGGCGAGGTGAATGACAGGTAAACGCCGGGGAAGTAGTTGCGCCACAGCAGCCGACCGGTCTCCTGTTCGACGCAGATGATCTGTCCCTCGGCCGTGTGGGTATACATTCTCCCGCCGCCGCAGACGGGGATGTGCTTGACCGAACCTTCAACGCGCCGCACCCAGCGCATTTTCAGCGGCGGCTTGAGTCCCTGGCTGTTCGAGTTCGTGCAGCCCATGTCGCCATAGTTGGTGTACCAGTTGAATTTCGGGTCGGTGAAGTCGCCGCTCAGCGGACTGCGAATTTCATGGACCTTGAGATTCTTCGTCGGCAGCGGTGCGTCGCCGTCCGGCCCGAGGATGTAGAGGTAGCCGTCCTCGCCGCCGAAACAAATGCGGCCATCGAAGACAGCTGCTGGCGCCGTGATTGGTCGGCCGAACGGCGTTGAAAACGACCAGGCTTCGCCGTCGCCCGACAGTGGGACGACATACAGCGCGCCGTCGAGGCCGCCGTACACCGCCTGATCCTTCAGCAGAATCGGCGGGCAGATCGAGGGATAGCCGCCGAGGTACTGCGCGTACTTTGCCTCGTCGGCTCGATCAATCGTCGTGTTGGCATGCGTCTCGGGGCTGGGAACATGCCGGCACAGACCGAACCCCTGCTCAGGCCGGACGCGGTAAACGTCGGTGTCGCGCAGACTGACCGACGCAAAGCTCATTAACCCCGGCGTGTCGATGTAAGTCTGCGTGCCCGGAACGATCGCGGTTTCAACGTCGTCACCGTTGAGCTTGAGGATGTCGGTGCGCCCGGCGTTGTCGCGACGGTGCCACTGCACATAAACCGAATTGTCCTCGCCGATGCTCAGCCCGAATGCCGCCGGATATTCGCCGCCGTGAAATTTCGGAACCTCGGCAACCTTCCGCAGCTTCGGTGCGTCGCCGCCATCGTCGAGAAACACAATCCGCCCCCCCGCCGGGATGACGAGCGTCCGGTCATACATCGCGAGGTTTCGCGAACAGACAAAGTGGTCGCGCCAGGTAACGCGGCCTTCTTTGAACTTGTGCCACTGCTCGCCGCTCCAGCGATCGCCGTCAAAGCCGATGACCTCTTTGACGAAGTCCCAGGACCAGACGACCTCGCCGTTCGGCTCGACGCAGTAAACCTGCGAGCCCAGCGTCGCGAAGTAAGCTCGCCCGTTGCTGACGACCGGGGCACTGAAGATCGGATCGCGGCAGTCGATCTCGCGAACGATCTTTCCGGTCTCGCGATCGAGCACGCAGTAAAAACCCGACATCGTTCCAAAGTGCAGATACGGCCCGGCGATCGCTGGCGAACTGACGTTGTTGACGTTGTCGAGCCCGCCGCGCGTCGGCGTTTTCCACAGCACCTTGAGGCTGTCCGCGTCGATGCAGAACGCGACGCCCGAACCGTCGACCGCGTAGATCCGACCGTCGGCAACAACCGGCGAGGCATACACGCCATCGGTCAGTGGAATCGCAGCCTGCAGTCCCAGCGGAGTCTGCACGGAACGTTCTGCAGCGTTCCCCGAATGTCGCCCGTCGAACTTGAACTGCAGCCAGTCCTCAGCTGCGAAGGCCGATTGCTTGAAGATGCTGAAAGTCAAAGCGAACAGCGAGCAGATCACAGTCAGACGGATCGACATGGCGTCTTCCTCAAAGGATGGCGACTGAGAGTCAGACTGATCATCGCGCGTTCGCTGAGCGCATTCGCCGTAGCTGGATTCGCAGGGATTCAGATGGTTCCAAGTACGGCAGTAGTCCGGCGATTCCCGACACGCGCAAATCTCAATCTGATGCTCCGAACGAGAGTCAGGCTGAGTTCCGGCAGAATCCGGCGACGGCGATTCTCTCTCACGGAGTGGCAGTATCGTTGGACTCGCTGCGGGGCCGGTCAACCGATTGAGGTTTACCCGCCTGGGCAGCATTCCGTTGACGGGCCGGATACGGTATCCGACCGCGCCGGTCGCCCTGCCGTGGCCCGAGCAGCACGGAAGCGCGACGACACGGTTGTTGGGCGACACAGTTATTCGACGACGGCACTTTCACTCGGGACGGCGCGCCGAGTCATCACGAATCGCCATTCAGAAGGGGCTCAGTATGACGATACTCAATCGCCGCGAACTCATTGGCCGTGCGGGAGCAGCGGTTTCGTTATCAACGGTGCTGGCACCTCGCCGTCTCTCCGTTGCTGATGAACAGCGGGCGGCGCCCGTTGTCGATACGCACCTGCATTGTTTCGGCGGGACGAGTTCGGAGTTTCCATACCACGCTCGTGCTCCTTACCGCCCGGATGCGGAGGCGTCGCCGGAACACCTGCTGGCGTGCATGGATGGAGCCGGGGTTGATTTCGCGGTCGTCGTTCATCCTGAGCCGTATCAGGACGACCATCGATATCTCGAACACTGCCTGCGCGTTGGCGGCGACCGACTGAAGGGAACGTGCCTGTTCTTCGCCGATCGGCCGGGTTCCGTTGACGGGATGGCGCCTCTTGTCAAACGCAACCCCGGTCAGATCGTCGCCGCTCGCGTTCATGCTTATGCACCGGATCGCCTGCCGCCCTTTGGGACGAAGGAACTCCGGCATCTGTGGAAGACGGCGAGCGACCTCGGACTGGCCATGCAGCTGCACTTCGAGCCGCGATACGCGCCGGGCCTTGAGCCGTTGATCCGGGAGTTCTCCGACACGATGGTCGTGATCGATCATCTCGGTCGCCCGATGCAGGGCACCGTCAAGGAGCACGATGTCGTTGTTCGCTGGAGCCGGTTTCCCAACACCGTGATGAAGGTCTCCTCGATCCCGGACCAGAACCGGTACCCGCATCGTGACGTCAAACCGGTCATCCGACGCCTGACCGCCGCCTTCGGTGCCGACCGGATGATCTACGGCGGCGGCTTCAATGCTCAGGCCACCGGCGAGTCCTACCGTGCCTATCGCGAAATGGTCAGCGCGCTGCTCGCACACCTGTCAGCGGAAGACCGCGCGAAAATTCTCGGCGGCACGGCGGCGAAGCTGTACGGCTTCAAGACGATCGATTGACGCCTTCCCGACGGCGACGACCAAACGCCACGCGCCAGCGATTGCATCAAGACACCAAACAATTCAGGCCTCTTTAACAGGTCTCGTCTTCGGCCTCCCCCGAGGACGCAGAGTGCTTTCCAGCCCCATCCGCACGGCACTGCTGCGACGCCACGCGTCCGTGCCGAACAGAGTGCCTCGCCGGATCGAGTTGCGCAAGGCCGTGACCTCTGCCTCGGTCTGAGGCACGTTCACATGAGACCGCCACTGACGCGGCAAAGGCGGGTCAGTCGGGTCGATGAGCCACGGGGGCACTTCGCGTTGCCTGCGGAGAAAAAGTGTCCCCCAGCGCCAGTCCTCGGCACGTTCCACCAGATTCGCTCGCAGGGCGTTGCGTTCCACGTATCTCATCACCGTCAGCAGGTGCTCGTCGTTCTGCACCGGGAACGATTTGAACCGCCCCTGATAAAGATGGCCGGTGCCTCCGGTGCAGTAGTGAGCGTGCCAGCGCATGGTGTGCGTGACGGTCAGTCGGCGGAAGAACTCGCTGACCTGATCATCGCTCGTCGGGCGCACCACAAAATGCCAGTGATTCGGCATGGCCGTAAACGCGAGAATCGGCAGTGGCACTTCCGCCCATGTTTCATTCAGAACACGAAGAAACGCGTCGAAATCGTCGGGCTTCTCGAAGATCGTCATCCGAGCCACAGCCCGGTTCAGGACGTGGAAGACTTCATTCGCAGGACAAACACGGCGAGTTCGCGGCATCGCCGAAGGTTACCGTCAGCACTCGTTCACGAAAAATCCTGCTTTGTTTTTTACGACATCTCATCGAGATTCACGACGCGTGATGTCAGATTTATGATCCGTCGCGTATGGACGTTACCTCGCACAGTCTCTTGAATCGTCTTCGTTCGCCCGACTCTAACGAGTGGGATCGGCTGGTCGAGCTTTACTCGCCGTTGCTACGCGTGTGGCTGCGGAAGTACGAGGTGCAGGGCAGTGACGCTGACGACCTGCTGCAGGAAGTGCTGCTGACCGTCTCGAACGAAATCGGAAAGTTCGATCATGCCGGGCACCCTGGTGCTTTTCGCGGGTGGCTGAAGGCGATTCTGGTTAATCGACTGCGAAAGTTCTGGCGGGCGCGGGACCGGCAGCCTCAGGCGCGGGCCGACTCGGATCTCGACGCACGACTCGTCCAGCTCGATGATCCGGCGTCGGAGATGAGCCGCATTTGGGATCGCGATCACGACCGGTTCGTGCTGCGTCAACTGCTGGCTCTCACAGAGTCTCAATTCGAACCCGGCACCTGGCAGGCATTTTCCAGAGTCGCTCTGGACGGACAGAAACCAGCCGATGTCGCCTGCGAGCTGGGAATTTCCCTGAATGCGGTCTGCCTGGCTAAGTCGCGTGTCCTCAGGCGGTTACGGCAGGAGTCCGAGGGGCTGATCGACTCGTCGTCAGATTTTCCGGCAAAGAGCTGACAGGAATTTCCGTGACCGGGTCTTGGTATCTGGCGGTGACACGTGGCTTGAGAACAAGACAACAACCACGGTCGATTTCAGAACGCTGTTGAATGACCAACAGGATCCATTCACGGGTTTTCCATGTCCGATCAGACCGAACATCCTACCCCGGATGAACTGCACGCCTACAGCCTGGGCAAACTGCCCGAGGATCGGGCGGTCGCCATAGACGATCACATCAGCTCGTGCGAACCATGTAGCGAGACGATCGTCAGCCTTTCGTCGGACGACACGTTCACTGTACACCTCAAAGAAGCCCGCTCATCGGCTGGCGGTGTCCCGGCTCCCCTCGTGGATCATCCGCGGTATGACGTCGAGAATCTGATTGGCCGCGGCGGGATGGGTGATGTCTACAAGGCTCGCCATCGCGTGATGGATCGCACGGTCGCACTGAAAGTCATCAACCGCGAGCTGGTCCGAAAATCCGGCGCTGTCGACCGCTTTCAGCGTGAGGTCAAAGCAGCAGCCCGACTGTCGCATCCCAACATCGTGACGGCCCACGACGCCGAACAGGCTGGCGACACGCACTTTCTGGTCATGGAGTACGTCGACGGTGTGGACCTGTCCCGACTGGTCAAAGACCGCGGCGCACTGCCAATTGCCGACGCGTGCGATTACATCCGCCAGGCGGCAGTCGGTCTGCAGCACGCTCACGAACAGGGCATGGTGCACCGCGATATCAAGCCACACAACCTGATGCTGACTGCTGGCGGCACGGTCAAGATTCTCGATTTCGGTCTCGCTTCGCTCGCGCCCGCAGCCTCAACCGATTCCGAGAGCACTGCCACCCGCACCGATCTGACAGCCGCCGGTGAGATCATGGGCACGCCCGACTTCATCTCTCCCGAGCAGGCTCAGAGCGCACGCGATGCCGACATCCGCAGCGACATCTACAGCCTCGGAGCCACCCTTTACTTTCTCCTTTCCGGACAGCCGCCATTTGCTGAAGGCAGTGTGATGCACAAGTTACAGAGCCACGCTCAGGATGAGCCCGAATCGTTGGACTCACTTCGCGATGACGTTCCGGCCGACGTTGGAGCCTTCATTTCGAAGGTGATGGCGAAGAACCCCGACAAGCGGTTTCAGACTCCGGCCGAGGTTGCCGACGCACTGGAATCCATTCTGCAATCCTCGGCGCGCGAGCAGACACAAACGGCGTCTGACGAGCCGCAAACCGGGGAAGGCAGCGTCGGGGCGAGTGAACTGCCGCCTGGTTCCGCCACGGTGGGACGCACCTGGCTGATCACCGCGCGGTGCCTCTACTACGCCGCGTTTATTCCACTTGGTTTGATGTGGTACGACGTGTCGAGCTTCAATGAAGCCAACGCCTCGGAAGCAGGCCGATTCTTCGAGTACTACCTCGGCGCTGCGTTGTTCCTGGCAACGGTTTCAGGAGCACTGTTCGCAGGGCACAAACTGACATCGCACGGCAGTCACAGCGATCGTGATAGCCATCACATTCTGACGTGGGACAACTTCGAGACCATCGCCCTGGCGGTGTTCTTCTCGTTCCTGGCCTTCCTGAGCTTCCAGGAGTCATCGCCCGACCAACCTTCTATCGTCGCCGGAGGTCCCGGAGTTGGTGGGGCTGGTTGGTATTTCTCTTCCGGAAACACTTACCTGACACGTGATGAACCGGGTGTGCTTTTCGGCATGTATCGAAGCCCGGGTGGTGATCGTGGCTTCTCCTACGTCGTACTCGTTCGCCACAACAGCCGCGAGATCACTGAAGTTTTGAGCACCGCCAGAGCAGGTCTAAATTTTGACGGTGAAATCGCATCCATAAAAGACGGTCTGACATTCGATGGAAAGGGCATCGAACTTGACCTTGAAGTCCTGGTGAATCAGCGCGAGATCACATCGACCAGTATCGCGGTTGACGGACAAGCAGTGGATGCTTCCCAGGGGCGTCTGTTTCTTCTGGACCTGACGTCTGACCGCGCCGCATGGACTCAGATTGACGCAGAGTTCTCTTCTCATCTTCCCGATCCACGGGACCTGGCAGACGATACGCAGCTCGTTTCAAAGTTGTCGCGGGAAGTCACAGAGCAACTTGCGAAGGACAATGAAACCGTCCGCAGATTTCTCGCGGGAGTGCGTTTGAAGGCGACGGAGCTTCCGTCCACAGGGAACGCGACCGATCAGTCGGAACTCAGGATCACCGGCAAAACAGTTAACCGGGGGACTGGGGGGCTGCCGAGTGTGCATGACTGGGACTTGAGCGGTCGTGAGGTCGCGGGCCTGAAGGTGCGACTGCTGCTTGCTCAGAACGGCAGGGCGGATGTGATTCAGGAATTCGATTTCAAAGAACTCCCGGAGGAGTTTACCAGCAAAGTTCGACTGCGGGTCAGTGACGCGGCGACCGGCGCGGACCGCAAGCGAAGAGTGAATGCGATCCTCTATGTGGAATCTCCCGCAAACTCAAGCTGTAAAACAACCAATCAGGAAAAAGGCCTGTCAATCGCCGTCGAAGCACCGTTCAGCAACAGTCTGGACCGCTCGGAAGTGAAGGCGGTCAGTCCTGGCGAGACGGAACTGCTGCTCGCCCGGAGCTACTGGAAAGGAGACATGACTCACAGCCTGTCCATGGAGTCGATGACCGAAGCGACTAAGGACGGCAACGTCACCTTCCTGTTCGTGACGCTGAACTGGGAGGATGTTAAAGAGACAGTGATACAAGGACAAAACCAGGCTGGCCGGAACGAAGCGGAGTTCACGACGAAGCTCCACACGGCAATCAGCCAGGCGGCGGAGATTTCCAACGAACAACGGGACAAGGTTGTTGTCTTCGGGAATAGGCTGTAGCGATGCCATCAAAGTTTAATCTCGTGGCTGGATACGTGACGCTGGCGGTTGACGCTTATCTGGTTCTCGCATCCATCGCGACGCGGACGATGAAGGCCGAGTACAGTCGGTTTCTGCCACCGTTCGGTGCGGACGACGGGACGGAGCCTGCTCGCTTGACGGTGCTGCTGATCGCCACATGGACGGCGATTCTGGCCATCGGCTGCCTGAATGCGGGTCGGGCGCGATCTGACAACGGATCGGCCCCCGGGTCGCTCTGGTTCATTCTGGTGCTGGGGATTGTCTGGTGCGCCTATCTCACGCGCGTGCTCAAAGACGTGTTTGCCTGGTGATGGTGTGCCATCGCCGCGGCGGGTTGTCGACGAAGTCCTGCAGAGACAGCGATACGCTGCCCCTCAGTCGGTCCCGAGTTACCAGCGGGGTGGTACAAATGGTTCACACGACGACGACAACCTGCAGGACTGATGGCACGAAATGAGACGACCTCACGTCATGATCGGCCTGATTCTGCTGGCCGCCGGACTCGCCGTTCTGGTTCCAAACACGCATTACTCACTGGCCGAACATGAGGAAATAGAAAGAGGTCAGGTCTGTTGTGCGAGCACCGCCGCCACGGCTATCCCTGATGAAAGGATCCCGCCAAGCCTTCAAAGCCCGGCACAGACTCTCGGCAGAAAGACTCACACACGACAGCTATAGTGCTGTTCGGGGCAGGTCTCTTTTCTCAAGGTCAGAACTTTTTCGCGCGACGGCGCAGTCTGTTTTTCAAGTGGTTGTCAAGAGCCGCTCGCCAGGGTGTGCAATGAAAGGTGTGGCAGCAGGAGCGACAGTTCCGCGAGGGCGAGGCAGGTCAGCACGCAGCTCACGCTGAGCAGAATCAGCAGTTCGGCGCCGATCAGTCGTGCGATCAGGAAGCGGCTGCTGCCGAG
>Ga0070727_10000399_pt1 | contig 53551 bp, 41 predicted proteins | sample tdAd472_FD_66722 | JGI IMG/M metagenome (GOLD analysis project Ga0070727, IMG submission 66722) | Marine sediment microbial communities from the Atlantic coast under amendment with organic carbon and nitrate - tdAd47.2 | ecosystem: Environmental > Aquatic > Marine > Coastal > Sediment | place... | reverse complement strand
TCAGCAGCTTCCTTATCCGACGCTTTCTCCGAAAGGGTGTAGACCGACGCGCCGCGAATTTTCCGGTTTTTGATCGTGTCGGCATGGATTGAGATGAAGAGGTCCGCATTCGCCTGCCGGGCTAAGTTCACCCGGTCCCTTAGTCTAATAAAAATATCTCGGTTTCTGGTCAAAACGACTTTGTAGCGACCTGTCGATTCCAACGTTTTCTTCATTTGGCGGGCGACTTTTAGCGTCAGGTGTTTTTCATACCGCCCAGAAACACTCGTCGCTCCCGGGTCGACGCCCCCGTGGCCGGGATCGATCACAATAACCTTTTTCGTGTTTTTCGGTCGCTCTGCCGGAACGATCTTCATATTTGGCACGGTCGGAACAGGTTGATTTGCCGCAGGCGGCGACAAACGCGCCCCAGCCGACTTCATGTCCTTGGAAAATTCGGCAACGCTTGTTTTCGCCAGATCAACGACAAATCGGTGGGTTTTCGTGCCCGACGGCGGTAACACGAAAGCCTTTTTGATTTTCACCGGTCCGGTTGCATCAATCACCAACCGCGACGTGCCGGGTATAAACAAACCGTATCGGTAATTCGATATAACGCCTTTTGCCGTACGCAAGCCTTTTGCGCTGATGTTCCAATCGATTTCTGGGAGATCGACGACCACACGGTAGGGGTCTTGCAACGTGAACATCCGGTAAGAAACGTTTTCGGAGAGGTCGATCACAAAGCGGGTCTTGTCGGCATGCTCGGCAATTCTGACGCTCGTTGCCGTCGGCTTGGCCCATCCCTCTGCCGAAGCCAATAAAATCAGGGCAACGAGAAACACCGCCTGAAAAGCAAAAGTCTTCAGGAATCGCAATTTCCGCCTCACTTGGAGCGCGTCAGCCAATTCACTCACCCTAAATTCACCACATTGACGCCGCATTTCTCATTGTACGCTGCAATGGAAATTAATCGCCAAACTTCACTTTTGTAATAAGTTGATTGTGGAAAGAAAAACCTACGTTTATGTTAACGCCGCGTGGAAGTGTTTCAATGATTCGCTACCGGGTAGTTTTCCCCCCCGTTATATTGGGTATAGCTACCCTCCATCGCATACGTTTTTAAGTTCTTCCGATACGGTTCTCGCCGGCTCGGAGGTTTTGTGATTCTCGTAAAACGAGGAGATTCGATGCCGGTACTGGCAGCCCATCCACTAAAGGCTTTCCTTCACTGTAGGGAAATCGCCCGGAGCATTGTCTCCGGGAGGATGCTCGTTGGCGCCACCGGCTCTATTGGAAGCAATACACACGGCAACCACCCGCCCCAACGGGAAAGCGGACAGGGCCGTGCTTGGAGTTTTACCCTACAATGGCAACCAGACGGATGCTTATCGATGCAACACACCCGGAAGAAACCCGGGTTGTTGTACTTAGCGGAAACAAGTTAGAGGAATTTGATGTCGAGTCCGCCTCGCGGCGGCAACTGAAAGGAAACATTTACTTAGCGAAGGTCACCAGGGTCGAACCGTCCCTGCAGGCTGCTTTCGTCGAGTACGGCGGCAATCGCCACGGTTTCCTGCCTTTCAGTGAAATTCATCCCGACTATTTCCAAATTCCGGTCGAAGACCGGGAGGCGATTAAGGCGGAAGAGGACGACCAAGTCGTTGAAGACGGGGAGCCTATCGACGCCGATGACCAGGAAGTAGAAGAGCTGGGCGGCGAAGACATCGCCGAGGAAGCGAAAAAGCAACGCAAAATCGTTTCCCACAGAAACTACAAAATTCAGGAAGTCATCAAACGCCGGCAAATCCTTTTGATCCAAGTGGTCAAAGAGGAGCGCGGCAACAAAGGCGCCGCCCTGACCACTTATATTTCCCTGGCGGGACGCCATTGCGTCCTGATGCCCAACACGGCCCGTGGCGGCGGCATTTCCCGAAAAATTACCAGCGCTCAAGATCGCCGTAGGCTGAAAACCATCTTGGCCGACCTCAATCTGAGCGAGGGCATGGCAATGATCGTGCGAACCGCCGGGGCACAACGGTCGAAAGCGGAGATTAAGCGGGATCACGAGTATCTGACCCGTCTTTGGGACACCATCCGGTCCCAAACGCTTGAATCGACCGCTCCCTGCCTCATCTATGAGGAAGCCAACCTGATCAAGCGGTCCATTCGCGACCTATACAGCCGGGATATCGAAGAAATCATCGTTGAAGGCGATGACGGATACCGGGCGGCGAAGGACTTCATGAAAATGTTGATCCCAAGCCATGCGAAGAAGGTGCAGCCCTACAAAGACGAAATTATGCCGCTGTTCCATCGTTATCAGGTTGAAGGACAGTTGGATGGGATGCACAGCCCGACGGTCCAACTGAAATCCGGCGGCTATATTGTCATCAACCCGACCGAAGCCCTGGTTTCCATCGACGTCAACTCGGGCCGGGCAACCAAAGAACGAAATATCGAAGAAACCGCTCTCAAAACGAACCTGGAAGCGGCAGACGAAATTGCTCGCCAGCTAAGATTGCGCGACCTCGCCGGGCTGATCGTCATCGATTTCATCGATATGGAAGGTAACCGCAATCAAAACTCCGTTGAACGGCGCCTCAAAGAAGCAATGCGGCAGGATCGGGCAAGAATTCAAATTGGCCGAATCAGCCCCTTTGGCCTTCTGGAGATGTCCCGCCAACGCTTGCGGCCCAGCCTTCTTGAAACCAGTTCGGAGATGTGCCCGCACTGTGAAGGAACCGGGGTTCGCCGCTCTATCGAATCGACCGCTCTCAGCGTTTTGAGAGCGATTGAGGAAGAAGGCATTCGCCGTCGCACCAGTGAAATGATAGTTCATGTGGCCTCAGGCGTTGCGCTTTATATTCTGAACAGAAAGCGGGTTATGCTTGGCGACATAGAAACCCGTTATGACTTCAAAGTCGAAATAGCCGCCGACGATGAATTGATCCCTCCGGCAATCCGTATCGACCGCCTCAAGCAAAAACCGCAGCAAGAACGCGGTAATGTCCCGGTGGTACCGGAATCCGGCATCGACGGATACGAGGCTCCCGAAGAAGAAGTCGAGGAAGTTGTAACAGAAGAAACCGAGGAAAACGGAGGACGTCGCAAACGTCGCCGCCGCGGACGCAGACGGCGTGGCGAACCCCGAGATTTGCCGGTAGAGGCCCAAGACGAACAAACGGAAGAAAGCGACGCCGAAGAAGAGCATCACGATGCACAGTCCGAGGAAGACGGCGATGAACAACCGCGCCGCCGCCGCCGCCGCGGGAAACGCGGAGGACGCCGCAGACGCCGCGATTCAACCGACGCTTTCGAAGAAACCGAAACCGAAGCAGACGCAAATACAGCAACTGATGCGAACGAATCCCAGGTCGTTTCGGATGGACAGGAAGATCAAAACGTAACCGAGACCGAAGCATCCAGCGCTGAAAAGACGGACGAGACGGACGAGAAACCCAGACGTCGCCGTCGCCCCCGCAAGTCTCGTGAGGAGATCGAGGCTGATTCGGCGGAGGAAGCTGAAACCGGAACGACCTCCTCCGACGAAGCTGAAAAAGACGAAAAGCCCAAACGGAAAACGACGCGGCGGCGCACGGCAAAAAAGAAAGATGCCGAAACCGCTGAAGCGGCGACAGACGATAACGCTGCCATAGACTCGTCAGAAGAAAAGCCAAAGCGGAAACCTCGGCGGCGTACGACGAAAAAGAAAGATGACGAGGCCTCTGAAAGCGATAAGAAATCATCATCGCCCCCCCCGTCAGAGTCAACGGAAGCCGTAATGGTGGAGCCGACGGCCAAAGAGCCCCTTGCCGCCGAACAATCGGTCGTTCCCTTTGAGGAAAAACCGGTCACCGTGGTGCGCTCAGACGGATCGGAAGAAGCGATCGAGAAAAAGCCGACTCGCGGCGGTTGGTGGCGTAGAAGAAGCTAACCAGAAATCCGATATAATCAGAAACAAGCCCCCGCCGAACTATTTGGCGGGGGCTTGTTTTTTATGGCGTCCAGGTCTTCAATCTTGAGACTGCTTCCGCCACGTCGTCAATCGACCCGGCGAATGAAAACCGCATAAACCGGTGTCCCTGCCCCGGATCGAAATCGATCCCCGGGGTTGCGGCGACACCGGTTTCCGCCAGCATACGACTGCAGAATGTTTGACTGTCATTTGTTAATCGACTGATGTCCGCATACAGATAAAACGCGCCATCGGCCGGAGCTAACTTGTCAAAACCGGCAACCGGCAATTCCTTGAGCAATAGTTCGCGATTTTTTGCGTAACGCGCCACATTGGCATCGAGCTCGTCCAGGCAATCGAATGCGGCGACACCGGCGTATTGAGAAAGCGTTGGTGGAGAAATGAACATGTTTTGCGCCAAACACTCGATTGACCGGAGCAGTTCGGTCGGCACAACCATCCAACCCAAACGCCAACCGGTCATGCTAAAATATTTGGAGAAGCTATTGATAACAATGGTATCGGCATCATAGGCGAGCGCTGTCTGGGCTTTCTCGCCATAGGTTATTCCGTGGTAAATCTCATCCGAGATAAACCGAATGCCTTTTCGTTTGCAGTAGGAGCAAAGCGCTTCCAATTCGTCTGCCGGCAACATTGAGCCGGTCGGATTGGAGGGGCTGGCAATGAGGAGTCCGTCCAATCCCCCCTCAAGCGAATCAATCGCATCAGGCGTCGGGTGAAAATCGGTTTCCGCCGTAACCGGAATATCGACGGGAACAAGCCCCAAAGCCTTCAGTATATTGCGATAAGCCGGATACCCGGGACTACAGACACCAACACGGTCTCCTGCCTCAAACGCGCTCAGGAAAGCCAGCAAAAAACCCGTCGATGAGCCTGTGGTTACGATAACCTGCTTCGGGTCGACTGCGACACCGTAATAATCGGCATAGTAATGGGCAATCCGTTCCCTGAGGGGTTCCTGTCCCAGCGCCAATGTATAACCGATTTTGTCGCTCTCAAGAGCCCGCTTCGCCGCTTCGATGACTTTGCCCGGCGCTGCAGTGCTTGGTTGACCAACCTCTAAATGAAGGACGTGATTGCCGCCGGCTTCACGTTCTGCAGCCGCCCGCATGACATCCATGACAATGAACGGAGGAACCATCCCCCTTTTCGAAACCTTCAACGCCATTTCTTTGTCCTATTATTGTTCGTTCGCGTTGACGGCCAAACCGTAACCACGGGGATCGGTCATGACCTCACAGGTTTCAGAGGCCCCGGGCAATCCCTCCGCACAAAAGGCCGCATTTACCCTGCCTAGGGTTCGCGCGGCAACGACGTCGTGTCCTCGTTCTTTCAACGAAGTTACCCCAGCTTCAAGATAGCTGGGTTCGTAGTAAACCGTGTCGGGGATGCCGCTATGGTGCAACCTTGGTCGCTCAATCGCCTCTTTTAGCGTTTTCTGTTCAATAATCGTCCCAGCCAATACGTCGCTCAATGAACTGGCAGCCGTAACGCCGCCAGCTGCCGCACCGGCAAAAAACAGCTTCTTCGTATGGTCGTTCACCACCATAACCGGGCCCAAAGACAAAGGCCCACGGCCATTGGAGCCGGGGCGGGCAGCAATGAGAATACCGGTGTCTCCGGCGATCCTGCCCGTACCAAAAAGATTATTCATGGTGACCGCGCAGGTAACGGCGGAGCCGTATTGATCGATCGCCACAAACCCGGTTCCTGACGTATTTTCCTGACGAGCGTCAAGTTGCGGGTTCACCCCCAGGGCTGTTGTCTTGCGGTCGCTGCTGAACGAACGCCCTAAAGCCTCGATATGTTTTTCAGCGAGAATTTCCGCGGGATCGATGAGGACCGTACCATCGTTTGATAACCACCGCCCCCGGTCGGCAAAAGCCCGCATTTGAGTATCCGCCATGACATGTGGCTTAACAGACTCGCCAGCGCCGTCATAACGGCCTCCGGTTTGCAACAGGCTAAATATTTCGGCTTCAACCAAACCCGCCGCCGCTGGAGGCGGGGCGAAATGGGCGACTTTACGCGTAAAACCTTTGACTTCCACGGGAAGTGTTTTTCGCCAAACCGGTAAAGTTTTACGCATGTCTTCAAGCGTAAGCCCCGCACCGGCGCCGTTCGCTCCTTCAACAAAGGCCCTTGCTAGCGGTCCCTGATACAATGGCCCCGGACCTTTGCTTCGGAGCAAGGAAAGAGTCGCCGCCAAATTGATTTGGGTGACGAAGTCCCCTTCCCCGGCGGCATCCCCGTCTTTTGTGGCGAAGACAATTCGACTTGACCGGTCCTTAAACAAAGCACTTGAAACGCCTTGCAAATCGGTCACAAAGGCCCGAGAAACCTGATGGCCAAAGCGGGCGAAATTTTCAGCCGGCGCAATCAATCGCTCCCAACGCAACCCACCGTATTTCGCATGCAGAGCAAAAAATCCGCGGGGATTTCCCGGGGTAGCCGCCGGTCTGGCATTCGGCCCCAACAGCCCAGTTCCCGGCACCGGCGTGAAATCCAGGGCTTCCGTTACGCCTTTTTTGCTGTCACGGACCAAACAAACGCCTCCGCCACCCAGTCCTGCTGAGGACGGAAGGGTTACCGCCAAGGTGAAATACATGGCAACTGCGGCGTCGGCTGCCGTTCCGCCAGCCGTCAGAACATCCCGGCCAACAAGTGCGGCTCTTGGGTCATCCGCGGCAACACCGCCAAAAAACCCTTCGACAAACCCAGTCTGGCCTTTCTCTACGCCGCCCCCAATGCAGGAACTCAGGAATGCGGTACAGACGGCAATCGAGAGAATTTGACGCAGCCCCCCCCCCGAAGTAGCGTTGTTGCATCCTGTTCTCGTCGCGACATATTTACCCTCACGGGAAAAAATCCGACCTGAATTACGTTTTAAGGCTCTGACTAAAATGAAACGCATGAATTTGCCGTCGATCTCTTTGCTATTGCTCTTGGTATTTGCCATGGCGACGCTACCCCGTCAGGACGCCAACGCCAAGAGCTTGTCGTTCATTCGTGATGCGGAAATCGAAAATACCATTCGTCTGTATGCTTCGCCACTCTTGGAATCCGCTGGCATTCCGCCGCAATCGGTTAATATTTTTTTGGTCCAAGACAACACCCTAAACGCATTTGTCGCAAAAGGCCTTAATATCTTTATCCATACGGGTCTCCTGCAGCAGTCAAAGAATGCCGGAGAGGTTATTGGCGTCCTAGCGCACGAAATCGGCCATATCGCCGGAGGACATCTGGCCAGAACCGGCGACGCCATTGGCGATGCTAAGGCTAAGACATTGCTTGGTTATGTCCTCGGTGGCGCCGCCGTTTTGGCTGGCCGGGGCGACGTCGGCACAGCGATAATCGCCGGCGGTCAACATGCCGGCCTTGCCTCGTTCTTGTCTTACAGCCGCGCCCAGGAAAGCGCGGCAGATCAGGCCGCCATGCGGTTTTTGGACGACACCCATCAATCCGCGCAAGGGCTTAGAGATTTTATGGCCCAGCTTGAAGACCAGGAGCTGCTCAGTCCCGACCGGCAAGACCCTTACATGCGAACCCACCCGGTTACCCGCACTCGAATCAGGGGCATCGAGGAACATCTATCAAGCTCCGACTACTCGAAGAGTCCCTCCCCTCCCGAATACGACTATTGGCATGGCCGAATGGTCGCCAAGCTGAACGCCTTTATTCACCCCACGGGACGAACGCTGCGCACCTATAAAGAAAACGATCCAAGCTTGACCAGCCGCTATGCCAGATCGATCGCCTACTACCGAAAACGGCAATTGGACCAAGCTCTTCCTCTGATTGAAGGGCTTATCGGAGAAAACCAAAGCGATCCCTATTTTCAAGAACTTAAAGGACAAATGCTGTTTGAAAACGGCAAGATTGGCGAGGCAATCGCTCCTTATGAAAAAGCCAAGGAGCTTTTGCCTGGCAATCCCCTAATTCTTATTGATCTTGCCCGCGCGCAAATTGAAATGAACGATCCGGCTTTACTTCAGCCGGCCATTGACAATCTCAAACAAGCCTTGGCCGTCGAACCCAACTCGCCCTTTGCTTGGCGGCAACTTGCCATCGCGGCTGGAAAAAGTGGACAGACGGGCCTTGTCGCTGTGGCTCTTGCCGAAGAGGCCTATCTCCTGGGAAGAAAATCCGAAGCGCTTCATCATATCGGCAAGGCCGAACAAATGCTTCCCCGAGGATCGCGCGAGTGGCTCCGACTGCAAGATATCAAGGCGCAAATTGAACAATGGAAAGAATAGTACGACCTTGAAACCCGCCCCCTTCATTCCTCTCGTCATTGTCGTCCTCCTGCTAACGTCCTGCGGTTACGATTCAGCTGTCAGCGGCCCCGAAGGACGCCTAGCCATTCTGCCCTCGACGGCGTTCCAAGACTCATCTTGGCGCTCGCTCAATGCCCCGCAGGACCAATATGGCTACGATGAGATGTTCGGCAAAAGCGCTTTGTTCCTTATCAACGGTGAGGACGATTACCAGCTATTCCGGAAAACCAAAGCGACATTGTTGAGCAACCCGTTCTTAAGTTGGGAGTGGTACCTCCGCCCCTTCTTGGGACATTACCATCCGGTAAAATTAACTATCGGGTTTCGCAGCAGCCAAAATGGCAGCGGAGGGTGGGTTTCCAACCTTGGCGGCTCGCTTCCGTCACACGACCGCCTCCTGACCATTGCCTGGGCAGAAACTCAGCAGCTTTCGGGTTCCCTTCGTAAGCATGGCAACTCGGCCTTCTATTTTATCGGCGGAGGCGAGCAAGGCATCAACCGCTGGAGACAAGACGCCGTCGACCTTGCCTCTCTCTATCAACGCACATGGCCGGAAGACGACCCGACATTGACCCAAATCGCTTTTATCGGCATCGCCGTAAAGGGCGGGATGACCGCAACGAGGGGGCACATCACCAACCTCCTCTTAACCCGCTAAACAATCTTGATATTACGCTCCGCTTTTCCCGCTTGTCCGCCTACGCCCCCTGGTACACTATGCGCCACTACTTCAACACCAATAAGGTTGTCTTCCTTCATGCCGCTCAATAAAAAAATTCTGACATTTGCCTTCTCTCTTCTTATCACCATTTTCGTCATCAGCCCGTCTTACGCCACAGAAGATCTTTCGCCTTCCCAACGAGAACAGGTCATCCAACTTATTCGTAAGACCTTGACCGAAAACCCCGAAATAATTATGGAGGCACTCGACGAACTACGCCAACGCAGAGAGGTAGCCGAGGCGGCCCAAAAACAAAAGGTTCTGAGCGAAAACAAAGCCATCATTTTTAACGATCTTCTGACCCCGGTCGCCGGAAACTTGCAAGGTGATGTGTCGTTGGTTGAGTTTTTCGATTACCGTTGCGGATACTGCAAACGGGTTTTTCCCGCAGTCATGGAGCTGGTTAAGTCCGACACCAATCTTCGATACGTCATCAAAGAGTTTCCGATCCTCGGGGAAGAATCACTTTTCGCCGCGAAAGCCGCTTTGGCGGCCAAGAAGCAAAATAAATATTTTGAAATGCACGTAGCGCTGATGAGCGTTCAAGGCGGACTTACCAATAGCAAAGTAATGGCAACCGCGAAAAGTCTGGGCCTCGACATCGAGACGCTTAAAACCGATATGGAAGCGGAAGATGTAAAAAGAGCGCTGCAAAACAACTATGCGCTGGCCCAATCTCTCGGAATCACCGGAACGCCGGCGTTTATTATTGGAGACGAGGTCGTTCCAGGCGCAATTGGACTGGATCAGCTAAAGGCCTTAATTGCCGAGGCGCGCAACAAAACCACCAAAGAGTAATTGCCACGACTGAGGACACTTTTCAGCCTTTCGCTATAGGTGTAGAGTGTCCTTTCGTCGAGAATAACCGCAAGGCAACCACTCCCTGGGAAATCCCATACTCAACGTTGTCTTGCCTTGTCGCGAGGGGGTCTTAAGTGTCTAACGACAGTCCAGAAACTACCATCATTGAAACTGCAGAAGAGCTGCTGGCGCATGCCTTGGCTCTAGAAACGGAAGCTGCAGAACGTTACGAAGAAATCGCCGATAATTTGGAAGTCCATAACAACCCGGAAGTCGCCGAACTATTCAGAAAGTTGGCAAAATACGGGCGTATGCACGCTGCGGAAGTAGAAGAAATGTCTAAGGGCATGGACCTGCCGCACATTGCCCCCTGGGAATTCAAATGGTCCACGGAAACCGGCGAAAGCCCCGAGGCACCACCCACCGAAGATATCCACTACATGATGACGCCCTATCAGGCATTACATGTTGCCCATTCGGTAGAAAGCCAGGCACAAAAGTTTTATGCCGGTGTGGCGGAATCTTCACCGGACGATCAAACGAAAAAAATTGCAGCTGAATTCGCCGATGAAGAGCAAGAACATGTCGACCTTCTGGTGGAATGGCTGAAAAAATATCCGAAACCGGAGAAAGATTGGGATTACGATCCCGACCCACCCATGATGCATGAATAGGTTAATTTCTATTCGCCGGAGGCGACCGGCAGAATGACGTAACGAAAACCGTCCACCCCTTCGACCAGAAGGAGGACGGTTTTCTTTTGAGAATTGACCGCTTGATAAATGATCGCCGAAGCGCGCCTGGGCTCCCAGACCGGCTCCTGATTGATTTGATGGATCAGCTCGCCGCGCTTAAGATCGATTTTTGGCGCAGTCGCCTCATCGATAATCGTCACGACAACACCTGTGGCCCCCCATCTTAAATTAAAACGGCTCCGAATTTTTTCAGAAAGCGATGCAAGGGTAATTCCGGCAGCACCAACCGTTGCAAAAGAATTTTTCGAAATTCTCCAAGATGCGGGCCATACCCCAGCTTCGAGTGACAGCTGAACTTCTCCAGTGTGGCGCACGACAAGCGCCTTGGCGACATCTTCCGGCTTCAGTTTCTTGGCCTCGACAACAAGGTCTTCAAACTTTTTGATCGCCTTGCCGGAAAACTCAATGATCAAATCGCCACGCCGAAAACCGGCTTTTGCCGCCGGACCGCCCAATGCCACATCGCGTACCAGAACGCCATCGACCGAGGAGCGCCCTAAGGCTTCCGCCAATTTTGCCGACATCCCTTGTATCTGCATCCCGACAAAGCCGCCGCCATCGGACGCCCATCCGTTGCTCCCCGGAAAAAAAACGCCCCCAATGGCGAAAAAGAAAAAAAGTCGAAGACAGATCATGGGGTTTAAAGATCAGAATAGCCCTGGATGATTCGATACTAACAAATTGAATTATTGCGACAAAATTCAACTTCAACAAACAACTCCAACTATCCTTATTTGATCAGGAGCAACTATTTGCAAACAGGAGGAGAAACCACCTCAATCTTCTTTAAATCAGCGCGAATTCCAAACCGCTCATAGTTGTAGGTAATCTGTTCAGCAATCCCGCTTTCTAAAATTAGTGCCGACATCTCCAAAACGGGGGCCGCCATTGTTCCTTCCAATGGAAAATAGGCAAGCTCCATTCGCCAACGTCTTCCCGCGAGCAAATTCCGACTATTTTTGACGTTTGGCTGTCCAAGCGGGGTGATCAGCGTGGTCACAAAATGACCGGAGGCCCCATCGAAACCATCGAAAACTTTATGCTCAACCTGTTTTTTGCCTTCCAAGGCGGCGGCGATGAGCTGTTTGGTGTGCTCAATCGGAAACACGGTTTCCGGGGATAACACCTTTGTCATTGAGGTCGGCTTCTTATACTGGGCAACGACTTTACCCTCGTTATCGACTGCGACGCTGCCTTGAATATCTAAAACGGTCGCGCCGTTTTTTTGCCGGGTATTAAACCGATAATCGCGCCCGTTGGCTAATTCCAAAACAGCCGAATTGCTAATGCTCTCGATAACGCCGACGGTCGGCACATCCATCCTCTGCGACATTTTTTGGGCAAGTATCCATCCCTCACAGACTCGCTCCAACCGAAGGGTCAACAATCCGGAAAGACCGACAATCTGTGCGTTGCTTTTTTTGGAAACCAAAGACAGCTGATATCCGGCCTGATGGGCTTGCAATTCCAGTGCATGGGCAATGCCTGAGTAGCAAAAAGCCAAAAAAACCATCGCGAAAGCGCCAAACAGCGACCTCTTTCGGATTATTGGCATGGCTTTCTCATTTTTAGTTTTTCCTCGACCACCTGATAAATGTCCAATCCGGTAATTCCAGCGATTTCATCGAATGGAAATGACGTTTCCTCCAGCAGAACCCGCGCATGACGCCTTGGATCCATACGCGCCTTGCTTCTGGTCACTCTAATATTGGAAGGCCGTTTACCACCTTCCCCAAACAGATCGGCGTCCAAACCTCGCCGTTTTGCGGCCCGCAAAGCTTCTTCCCGGCGCAGCTTATCCATGCGCAGCTGGTAATCCGACAGATTCGCCGCTCGGATGAACTCTTGCTCCCGGAGCCATTCTTCATGAGTCTTCTTCGGATATTCGGGAACCTGTTCAGGGGCTGGAGGCTGATTGGCCGCAGCCTCTTCCAGAGTCATGCCATTACGCGCCGCCATACGTTTTGCGGCATCCAAGGCATTGTTACGCTCTCCCTCAAAAGGACTGGATTTAGCCAATTCGAGCAAGTTTCGGAACCTTTTGCGCTCATCAATTGTAAAAGGCTTGGAAATTGATCTGCTCCCTATTTTCCCAACGACCCAAAAAGAACAAACTCTAATCCTGCAACGACGACTGCAACGAATCCACCGAAAAACACGTTTTCTTTTAATGTCAGATGGTTGCCATAGGTTCCTCGACAATGTCATACTCTGCAAAGATTTAAGGAGGGAAGTTCACCGGGGTGCGTAGAAACGCAACTGTTTTTTGGCTGGAGGGGAGAAACCAGCCGTCTACGGGAAGATTGAGTGGATATAAAATTTCAAAACCGCTTGTCTTATAAACAGGCTCGGGGTGCAGTGTTGATCGCACTGGCGCTTGGGGCTCTGTTTAGTGCATTCCAAATTTTTTCAGACTTGTTCAAGGAACGCGAAGAAATCAGCGGCACAGTCCTGCAGGTTCTAAGCGCCCTCAAGGAACCCGCCACTCAGGCAGTTTACGGCCTCGACAATGTTTTGGCCGACAAGGTGGCCGAAGGTCTTTTTGAATACAGACCTATCTACAAAGCAACCATCGTTGACGACTTTGGCAATCAACTCTCCTCGTTGGAACGCCCACAACTCGAAGGGCGTCTAGACTGGTTGGCCGAGCTCTTTTTCGGCGAGGACCGGGAATTTGTTCTCCCCCTGACACATCGCACGGCGGCCGACCCGATCGGCAAGGTTTTGGTTAAGGTCGATACCTACCTGATCGCCTCCAGTTTTTTTGACCGGGCGTTTCTGATCATTATCGGCGGTTTTCTGCGCAATGCGCTTTTGGCGCTGATTTTGACGTTTGTGTTCTACATGATGGTCACCAAACCCCTCCTCCAGATCATCGATTCGTTTTTGGGCGTTTCAACCACCAATCCTTCAAAGACATTGCTGCCGCTTCCGCGCTCGCACAAACACGATGAGTTTTCTTTGCTCGTCGAAACAGCAAATGGCGTTTTGAAGTCTCTGGACGAAAGCTTGCTGCAACGCCGGAAACTCAGCCAAGCGGTGGAGCAAAGCCCCGCTGCGGTTGTCATCACCGACCGCAACATGAGTGTTGAATACGTCAACCCAAAATACGAAGAAACGAGCGGATATAGTTACGACGAAATCGTTGGCACGAAGGTCCAGTTCATCGACCCCGTCCTCGCATCGGAAGAACAAAGCCAAGAATTGTGGGAAACCATCACCAGCGGAAACGAATGGCATGGCGAACTGTATTCCCGCCGTAAGAACGGTGAGCAATTCTGGGAATACGCTTCCATTTCGCCCATTAAATCCGAGGCGGGCGTCATCACCCATTTTCTGGCGGTCAAGGAAGACATATCAATTCGCAAAGCCTATGAGGAGCGCCTCCTCCGCCAAGCCAACTACGATGAATTGTCCGGTTTGCCCAATCGCGTCCTGCTGCATGACCGTTTGGCCAATGCGATCAACCTCGCCCAATGGCACGACCGCAAGGTCGCCGTGATGTTTATCGGCCTCGATAGGCTTAAGAGCATCAATGAGACCCTAGGCTACAACACCGGCGACAGCCTGCTTAAAGAAGCCGCCGACCGTTTACAGAATTCCGTCTTCCAAGGCGACACCGTTGCTCGGTTCGGTGGCGACGAGTTCGTTGTTTTGCTGCCCGGCGCAAAAAGCATCCGGGCAGCGGAACGGGTCGGTGACAGGATATTGAACGCTTTCCGCTGTCCCTTCCGTTTCTCGGATCACGAATTTGTCACGACCGTCAGTATCGGCATATCCGTTTTTCCCGATGACGGCGACAATCCGCACGTGTTGCTGAGCAATGCTCAAACCGCGATGAACCGTGCGAAAGACCATGGCCGGGACTGTTACCGGTTCTTTACCCAGGCGATGAACCATCTCGCCCTTGAGCGGCTACAGATGGAAAACGAATTGCGAGGAGCGCTTGAGCGTTCCGAAATGCGTCTCCACTATCAACCCATTATCAATTTGGAAAACGGGGTCGCCAACGAAATCGAGGCTCTTATCCGCTGGGAGCGCCCTGGACACGGCCTCGTTCAGCCGGACAAGTTTATCCCTCTTGCAGAAGATACCGGCCTTGTCGTTCCCATCGGGGAGTGGGTCATCGACGAAGCCTGCAACCAAATAAAAAAACTACGCAACAACGGCTATCCGGCCATGAAAGTTGCCGTCAACATCTCCTCGCAACAACTGATCTCAGAAACTTTCGTCGATACCCTGTCGGCCATTCTGGAGCGCTCCAACGTACCGGCCGAAGCCCTTGAATTGGAAGTCACCGAGCGCGTCCTGATGAACGAGACTCCGGAAACGATCGCGACTCTGGAACGGATCAGCCGATTGGGCGTCCACCTATCGATCGACGACTTCGGCACGGGATACTCGTCGCTCAGCTACCTACGTCGGTTCCCGTTCGACATACTGAAAATCGACCGCTCATTCGTCAAAGACGTAACCTTTGACGATGAGGCGGCAGGATTGGTCGACGCCATTATCGCCATGGCGCGCAGCATGGATATGAAAGTCGTGGCGGAAGGCGTTGAAACCCACGACCAGTTGGCCTTCTTGAAAGACCGGGGATGTATCGTTGGCCAAGGTTATTTATTCAGCAAACCGAAAACATTCGAAGAATTGCAGGTATTTTTGAACGAACCGGTCCAGCTTCGCGCTTAAACCAGCATATTGGCGCAAGTTTGACGCCGTACGCTCCCATCAAAAAAGCCTATTGTTCTCGGCCCGCACTAAAAAATCCGATTTCTTTTCGTAAACCTCTTGATTTAGACCGTATGGACCGGTACTAAAACCGCCGACGGATAGGTGGCCGAGTGGCTGAAGGCGCTCCCCTGCTAAGGGAGTATGGGCGGAAGTCCATCGAGGGTTCGAATCCCTCCCTGTCCGCCATTGAAAAAGGCTCCCATGGGGGCCTTTTTTGATTCACGACGTTTTCGTTCGCCCAAACAAAATCAATTGAAAAGCCATCGCATTCCTACCAATTGCTTGAAATATAAACAGCATTTATCTCTAAGATATTGAGACGCTTTCATGCTTTGCTAAGAACGTCGTATCGATTCTCTTCTGTGGTGAAAAAAAGAAAACAATGCCTGATATTCTTCCCCAACAACGCCTTCTTTTGGAACTTCTCGTCATGTCCGGCGATATCGCTATCGCCGAAGATATCAAGGGGACGATCCTGGAAAGAACTCTGGAAGAATGCGAGAAAAACGGGTGGATCAAACGAGCCCATTTCGGCGCAGGCTTCTCAAAAACCACCATCACGGAATCAGGACGCCTTCTGGCTCACGAAACGCATTAAGAGAGCCCCAACACTGCCGTCACTAAAAAAGGCGATGCTCCCCGCACCGCCTTTTCATAAACACTGCTATGGATAAGATCAGTCGGACAACTTATCTTTCAAAAGCTTGTTAACCATCCCCGGGTTGGCTTTCCCTTGGGACATCTTCATCACCTGCCCAACGAACCAACCGATGATTTTCTCATTCCCGCCTTTGAACTGCGCGACCTGATCCGGGTTCTTGGCGATAATATCGTCAACGATGCCTTCAATAGCGCCGGTGTCGGTAATCTGTTTCAAGCCTTTTTCTTCAACGATTTTTTCCGGATCGCCACCATTTTCGACCATTTCCTCGAACACATCCTTGGCGATGCGCCCGGAAATCGTGTCGTTGGAGATGAGATCGAGCAATTTTCCCAGGTCTTCCGCGCTGACCGGACTCTCGGAAATCGGTTTGCCGATCTTTTTCAGAGCGCCGAACAGATTGGTCGTCACCCAGTTGGCCGCCAGTTTCGGGTCGCGCCCCTTGGCAACGGCTTCGAAGTAGGCTGCGTTTTCTTTTTCGGCAACCAAAACTCCTGCATCGATTGAACTCAAGCCGAAATCATTAACATAGCGCTCACGGCGCTCATCGGGCAGTTCCGGAAGCGAGGCCTGGATGTTTTGGATGTATTCGTCCGTTAGATCGAGCGGTAACAAGTCCGGCTCGGGGAAATAGCGATAGTCGTGCGCATGTTCCTTAGAACGCATGGAGCGGGTCGTTCCGGCATTTGAGTCAAACAACCTCGTTTCCTGAATTGGCTCTTCGCCTTCGTCGTAAAGTTCGACATGGCGTTGCGCTTCGTACTCGATGGCCTGCATCACAAAACGCACCGAGTTGACGTTTTTGATCTCGCAACGGGTCCGCAGTTCATCGGAACCGACCGGCCGTACCGATACGTTTGCGTCGCAGCGCATGGAACCTTCGTCCATGTTGCCGTCACAGGTTTCCAGGTAACGCACGATGGAACGAAGCTTGCGTAGGTAAGCCCCGGCTTCCTCCGGCGTCCTCATGTCGGGCTTGGAGACGATTTCCATCAAGGCAACACCGGCCCGATTGAGATCGACGAACGTTTTGGTCGGATGCTGATCGTGCATCGACTTACCGGCGTCCGCTTCCAAATGAAGACGTTCGATCCCCACTTCCTTGGTTTTGCCGCCTTCCAATTCGAGCAAGATCGTTCCTTCACCGACGATCGGCTGGTCGTACTGGCTGATCTGGTAGCCCAACGGCATGTCGGCGTAGAAATAGTTCTTCCGCGAAAATACGGAGCGTTTGTTGATTTGCGCCTTCAGGCCAAGACCGGTACGGACCGCCTGTTCGACGCAATGGGCGTTAACCACAGGCAACATACCCGGAAGACCGGCATCCAACAAATCCACATGATCGTTGGGCGCACCGCCAAAGGAGGCCGAACCGCCGGAAAACAGTTTTGATTTGGACGTTACCTGGCAATGTACCTCAAGCCCGATGACCACTTCCCAGTCGCAGGTTTCGCCTTGGATAATATAGCTCATGTAACGTCCCCCTACTGACCCGGCTTCGCGGTAAACGCCGCCGCCTGTTCCATCACGCCAGCCGCGCGCAACACCGTTTCTTCGTCAAACGATTTCCCCAGCAATTGAAGGCCAAGCGGCAATCCGTTTTCGGAAAGTCCGGCAGGTATCGACATGCCGGGAATCCCAGCCAAACTGGCCGGAACGGTGAAGACGTCGTTGAGATACATGGCAAGCGGGTCGTTTTGATTTTCACCAATGGCAAAGGCCGCCGAAGGCGCCGTCGGCGTCAGGATGACGTCGACCTTCTGATAAGCATCGGTGAAGTCCTTGGCGATCAACGTCCTAATTTGCTGCGCCTTACGGTAATAGGCATCGTAGTAGCCCGCCGACAAAACATAGGTTCCAATCATTACCCGGCGCTGCACTTCCTTGCCGAAACCTTCGCCGCGGGTATTCATGTACATTTCGTCGATGCTTTGGCCATCGACGCGAAGACCGTACCGAACGCCGTCATAGCGCGCCAAGTTGGCCGAGGCTTCAGCGGGTGCCACGATATAGTAAACCGGAAGGGCATACTTTGTATGAGGCAGAGAAATATCGACGATTTCAGCGCCCGCATCTTTGAGCCAATTAGCGCCTTTTTTCCAAAGCGCCTCGATTTCCGACGGCATACCATCGACCCGATACTCTTTTGGGATGCCTACTTTCAGCCCCTTCACATCGCCCTTCAGCGCATCTTCAAAATTCGGCAGTGCATGGGGGGCCGAGGTGGAGTCTTTCGGATCGTGACCGGCCATCGATTGCAGCATTATCGCCGCATCGCGAACCGTTTTGGTCATCGGCCCCGCCTGGTCAAGCGAAGAGGCGAAGGCGATGATTCCCCAACGGGAGCAGCGGCCATAGGTCGGCTTCAATCCGACAATACCGCAGAACGATGCAGGCTGCCGAATGGACCCTCCCGTATCGGTACCGGTTGCCGCAAGACAAAGGTCGCCGGCGACAGCCGCAGCAGAGCCACCAGAAGATCCCCCCGGGACAAGATCTTTCCCGTCTTTCCCTTTCCAAGGGTTGACCACGTTTCCGTAGTAGCTGGTCACGTTGGCCGACCCCATGGCAAATTCGTCAAGGTTCGCCTTGCCGAGCATCACGGCGCCGTCCGTTTTCAGTTTGGCGGAAACCGTCGATTCATAGACCGGCGTATAGCCATCCAAGATATGAGATGCGGCTGTTGTTAAAACGCCTTCGGTACAAAACAAATCCTTTACGGCAATCGGAACGCCATCCATACCGCTGGCCACCGTACCGGCGGCACGGCGCGCATCGGATTGCTTGGCGCGCTCAAGGGCGATTTCCGGCGTTTCGGTAATGAAAGCGTTCAACCCCTTATTCGCCGTCATTGCAGCAAGACAGGATTCGGTAAGCTCAACGGAAGTAAAGTCGCCCTTGGTCAAGCCGTCCCGGGCCTTGGCGATGGTTAATTTGCTGAGATCGCTCATTTTATTCCACCACCTTCGGCACCGTGTAGAACCCTTTTTCCGATTCCGGCGCATTGGCGAGCACTTTTTCCGGCTGCCCGCCTCCGGTCACGACGTCGTCTCGCAGTGGCAAGGTCGTATTTGAAACGCTGGCCATCGGCTCCACACCGTCGGTATTCACTTCACCCAGTTGCTCAACCCAATCAAGAATTTTGTTAAGCTCACCGGCCAACGGGTCCAGATCTTCCTCCGGCACGTTGATGCGCGCCAGAAACGCGATATTTTTCACTGTTGCCTTATCAAGCGACATGACGGCGTTTCTCCACCGGTTTATCGAAATTGGAAGGACGGCCTTACCAACCGCCGAAAAAGTGCGCGGAACCTAGCATCCAAAGAAATCTTCCGCAAGCAGGCTAACCCCTTTAACTACTCTTCTCCACGCCCCGAATGCTCCATCCCGGGAAGCGGTTTTTCACCATCCTCCCCATCGCTTATTTTTCCCGCGTCGTCCGCGTCATCGTCCTCATCGCGAACCTCGGGCTTAGCGACCGATTTTCCTTTATCGGCTATGACGCTCCAAAGTTCGTCATTCCAAGAGCTAATCGCGATTTCAACAGCTGATTTCAATGCCGACGGGACGGTTTTAGCGTCCAACTTTTCGACGAACTTCGCAGTCGTGTATTTTTTGGGAGTGAGGGAATCAAAGACAACAACCCCCTCGTCTATTCGCCACATAGCCACAGAAGCGATTACCCTGTCGTAGTCTACCGCGATATTGGCGAGTTCCATGCTGATTTGGTGGCTGCCGCCGGGCGACATATTCCACGGCATTTCGGTCAAAAACATAAAGGCTGAGAAGGAAAGGTTTTTCCCGTTAACCCGGCAGGCGACATCAGCCCAGTAATCGGCGACCTTCAAGCTTTCGTCACCTGCGTTTTCGTCATCCGTTTCATATTTGAGAGTATACTTACACTCGATGCCGTTTTTCAGACGCACCAGCCCCCTCAAAGGCGCTTTCAACGACGCATCGATGATCCGGAGGAAAACGGGGCTATAGGCAAACCCCCTCTCACCGTTATCACGAACGATTGCGTACCATGAGGTCCCTTTGGCCTTCCCAACAACCTTAACAAGCTCATTTTGCTCAAGCTTACCCAACTTTTCGCCGTTCGTGTTGGGGGCCTCACGCAGATTGACCGCCGTTTTAGTGACGATAAATGTCCCGGTCAGGTCCTCCAACTCAACCCCTTTAAAAGGGTCCGCCGTTTCGGCAAACGCCGTCACCCCTATGGCTAAGTTAAGGACGAAAAACAAAAGAAATGTCAGGGCGCGCAAGAAACTCATTCTCAGATATTAAACCAGGTTGGCTCTTCCGGCAAAAAACCTTTCCATTTCAAGTATCTCACCATTATGTAGATGTTGGAATAATGGTTCAGCAGGAAATTGGCAATGGCGATCGTATCGCTTAACGAAATGATGGCGGGGTTGAAGACCGGCAAACGGTTGCTCGGCCTGGATCTTGGAGCAAAAACGATAGGATTGGCGCTCTCCGACGTTTTACGCTCAATCGCCACCCCCATGGAAACCATCCGGCGCACCAAATTCACCAAAGACGCCGAAGCGTTGATCGCCATTATCGAAAAAGAAGACGTGGGCGCACTGGTGCTCGGCCTCCCCCTTTCCATGGATGGCAGCGAAGGACCGCGCTGCCAATCCACGCGGCAATTTGCCGCCAACCTATTGGAGAAAATCGACATCCCGATTGTGTTATGGGATGAACGCCTATCATCCGCGGCCGTGGAACGCATACTCATCGGCGATGTCGACATGACAAGAAAACGCCGCCGAAATGTTGTCGATAAGGCGGCGGCCGCTTATATTTTACAAGGAGCCATGGACGCCACGCGCGGAACCGGCCTATGAACGCGACAATCCACTGGACGGACGCCAGTCACGGCGTTAAGCATGCGCCCAATCCTGCCGCAAACGTATTTGGACTGATCCAACCATGAACGAACCGCAAGTGCCCGTAATTGACGCCGCAACCGTCAAGGAATGGATGGAAGCCCGCGAGGCAATCCTTGTTGATGTCCGCGAGGCCGAGGAATATGATTTCGAGCACGTGCCAGGCGCGGTTCTTCTGCCGCTTTCGTTTCTCGACGGCGACGACTTCCCTCCTTTGACCGACAAAAAGGTGGTGTTCATGTGCGCCGTCGGAAAGCGTTCAGCCGCGGCTGCCAAGCAAATTCAGCAGGCAGGCTTTACCAATCTCTACAATATGGAAGGCGGCCTCAACGCTTGGCGGGACGCCGGCTTGACCACCCAAGGGGCCCGCTTCGAGGCGGAAGACTACACGATTTAGTTTCTATCGCGGACGCCTTTCAAACCAACGGAGAATGGTGAACAGCACCTTATGACCGCCGTCGTTCTCGCTCTTGGCCCGATCTTTTTGCTTATATTGCTCGGCTTTTTCATCAAAAGCCGGAAAGTCATCAGCGACGCCTTTTGGCAGCCCGCCGAAACGTTGACCTACTATATATTTTTCCCGGCCCTGCTCGTCGTAAATACCGCAACGGCGGATCTATCGGGGCTATCGCTTTTCCCTTTGGCGGCCTCATTGGTTTGCGCCGTTTTAATCGTCAGCGGCATAACTTTGGCTTTAAGACCGGGTTTGAGAACAACCGCTTCCGGGTTTACGTCTATTTTTCAAGGGGCCATCAGGCCCAACACCTATGTCGGGATTGCCGCCGCAGCGAGCCTGTACGGCGACCCGGGGCTTACCTTAACAGCCATCTGCATCGTCTTCGTCGTTCCATTGGTCAACCTTCTGTCCGTTTCGATACTTGTTCGCTTGGCAGACGACGCCAGTGTAAAACGCCACAACATTTTCATTGAAATCGCCAAGAACCCTATCATTTTCGCTTGCGCGCTTGGGGGACTTATCAATCTCTCCGGGGTCGGCCTCCCCCCTATCGTCGGCGCGTTGCTGGAAATTCTGGGACGGGCCGCCCTGCCCATTGGCCTTTTAGCCGTGGGAGCCGGGTTAAACCTTTCAGCAGTAAAAAAAGACGCTTTTAACGTAACTGTTGCCACCCTCTTGAAGCTTTTGGCGATCCCCACAGTCACCCTTTTAGGCGGTCTTGTTTTCGGTCTTGAAGGGATTACCCTTTCCGTGGGCCTCATCTACGCGGCGATCCCCACATCGGCGTCTTCTTATGTCCTGGCCCGTCAAATGGGCGGTGACGCAACATTGATGGCCGGTATCATCACGGCATCAACTCTGGCAGCCGTCGTCACAATGCCCCTCAGTATCATCCTCGTTGACTGGTACTTTTGAACGTCACAGAATCGCCACCTTCAAGGTGACACTTGCCTGACGTTGAAATAATCCACAGGGTGGCGCGGCGTGTTTGGTAAAATTTCTGCAACTTTTTTAGCCACCATCTTCATCCTCGCCGGCGGCGGCTTTGTTTATCTGCGAGGGTCGCTCCCCCAAACGGACGGAGCCATCCAGGTCACCGGACTGACAGCAGACGTCAGTATTTTGCGAGACGCAAACGGCATTCCACACATAACGGCGACAAATCAAAACGACGCTCTTTTCGGCCTAGGCTTCGCCCATGCCCAGGACCGGTTGTGGCAAATGGAAATGAATCGCCGGATTGGCGCGGGCCGTCTATCTGAGGTTTTTGGCGAAAAAACCCTCGCAAAGGACAAATTTTTAAGAGCGCTTGACGTCTACGGTTATGCGGAACGAACCCTGCCGAACCTGAATGCAGAAACTCAATCGACCTTCGAAGCCTACACGAAAGGCGTCAATGCTTTTCTAAATACCCGCGAAGGCCCTCTCCCACCGGAATTTCACATCCTCGGCGTGACACCCGAACCTTGGACCGAGGCCGATTCATTGGTCTGGATAAAAATGATGGCCTGGGACCTCGGAGGAAACTGGACAAAAGAACTTTTGCGGTTCCGCCTCGCCAAAACCGTTGGGCAGGACGCCATGCAGCAGTTTATTCCGCCCTACCCCGGCGAAAGAACCGTTGACCTGCCCAACCTTGAAACGCTTTACGCCGATATAGAGCTGGATACGGAGCGCCTTCTTGCGGCAGCACCGCCGAACCTTCCCGATGGCGCAGGATCGAACAATTGGGTTGTTTCGGGATCCCGCAGCGAAACCGGGAAACCACTTCTGGCCAATGATCCACACTTAGGTCTGGCAGCCCCATCACTATGGTATTTTGCTCACCTAAAGGCGCCGGGCCTAGACGCCATCGGAGCTACCCTTCCCGGTGTTCCCGCAATTGTTTTAGGGCGCAACCAGAGTATCGCCTGGGGTTTCACCAATACCGGACCAGACGTTCAAGATCTTTATATTGAAAAGCTTGTCCCCGATCAGCCAGGCCATTACCTGACCCCGGACGGTCCAAAACCATTTCAAATCCGTAAAACCGTCATTCGGGTTAAAGACGCCGAACCGGTTTCGGTGGCGTTGAGATATAGCCGTCACGGCCCAATTATTTCTGATGTCTCCGATCGCTTGCAAAGCGAAACACCGAATGGATACGCCTTGGCCTTCCAATGGACGGCACTGAGTGAAGACGATCTAACTGCCGACGCCGCAACATCAATAATGAAGGCGCAGAACTGGCCGGAATTTAAAAAAGCCGTCTCGAGCCACCATACTCCTCAGCAAAACATGCTATATGCCGATATCAACGGCAACACCGGTTTCATTGCGGCTGGGCGCGTCCCAATCAGGGACTCTAACAATAAAATCGAGGGTATCCTTCCCGTCCCAGGCTGGCTCGCAGTTTACGACTGGCAAGGGTTCATTCCTTTCGACGAACTGCCGCAGGCCTTCAATCCGAGTTCCGGCATTTTATTCACGGCCAACCACAAAATTACCGGCGCGGACTACCCTCATCACATTACTCACGATTGGACATTGCCTTACCGGGCAAACCGCATTGAAACACTGCTCAACGAAAAACCCATGCACTCGGTTCAATCGTTCATGGAGATACAAAAAGACGTTACCTCCCTTATGGCGAAAGAGCTCCTTACATTATTTTTCGCTGAGCCCATGTCCCTTGAAGGCCGGGTGAAGGCGGCTGCCGACCAACTCGAGCATTGGGACGGAAAGATGCTTCCCAATCGGGTTGAACCTTTAATTTTTGCCGCCTGGCTCCGCGAGTTGACGAGGCTTATTTATTCGGATGAATTAGGAGGCCTGTTTCCCAGCGCCTGGGACCAGCGCCCCCATTTTATTTCCAATATTTTAAGCAACAAAGACGGGCAATCCCAGTGGTGCGACGACATCAGAACAAGCCCCAAAGAAACCTGCCATCAACTAATTCGGCAGGCCCTTAAGTTTGCTATAAACGATCTTGAAGAACGCCTAGGCCCCAACATGGAGGCTTGGCAATGGGGCAATCAACATCTGGCCCACAGCGACCACCAGCCTTTCACCAATGTTTCCGGCCTGAATTACATTTTTGATATTGATGTTCCCTCTCCAGGCGGGGTTCATACGGTTAATGTAGGACGTTTCGACATTGAAAAAGAAGACACTCCGTTTCGCAACGAGCATGCAGCCTCATTGCGCGCCATCTATGACTTAGATGACTTGGACCGCTCCGTCTTTATTTACTCGACCGGTCAATCCGGCAATCCCCTCTCGGAACACTACGCCAATCTGACCCCGCTTTGGGTCGGCACCCGATACCTTCCGCTAACAACTCGCCAGTCTATTTATGAGAAGGACGCCTTGGGAATTTTACGTCTTATCGCCCGCTAAGGGAGAAACAAGGTCGACAGTCGACAAGAGTCGTGACACCATGCCACGCAGCCGGAATGCGTATTTATACGCAACCCAAAAAAGCCGGTAAAAAAATTCATCAGGGGAACAGGGATTGGCATCGCCACAACCCAAGTTGGAGGCTCAACCGCTCACACCTTTGACGGCCGAGTTTTGGTCGACAGAACAGGAAAATAAGTACCGTCAAAGTATTTTCGAAGAGTCGGTGAGAAAAATCGGGTCCGCGCTGTTGTTCGGCGGGGGGGCATATCTTGCGCTCGCCCTCATCGATATGCTGGTGATCGGCGTCAACCAAGCTCTCGTTTATTGCCTAATCACACGCGCAACGGCATTAAGCATGATGATCTTCGCCTATGCGATGATCAAAAAAACCGGAACCGCAAAGGCGCAAGATTTTTACATCACTTTTTCCGCTCTCATTCTGGGACTTTCGGAAATCACGCTTTTGGTCATTAAGGACCAAACCATCCTGCATCACGGCATCACCGCCATTTTGGTGGTCCTGTCATTCTATCTGTTCGTTCCTTTTCGGTACGGCAACATGCTGGCGAGTTGCGTTACCATCTCTCTGCTTTTCCTTTTCGCCAGCCTGACCTTTCTGGCTCCCGATTTCCACGATTTCCTTTTAACGGGGCTTCTCATCTGCTGCGCCAACCTCTTCGGCATTTTAAGTCAGCACAGACAGAATCTGCTCGACCGTCGGCACTTTCTGAACCTGGAAAATCTGCGGGTCGAAGTTCGAGAACGCTCAAATGCCGAAGAAAATCTAAGAAGGAACGAAACCTACCTCGAAGAACTTTTCCGCACCGCACCAACCCCACTATTGGTCGCCGATAGAGAAAGCGGCCAGATCAAAATGGGGAACAAAGCCGCTGCCGAACTCCTGAACGTACCGCACAAACACCTCTCCACTTTTTGCGTCAGCGAATTTGGGATCGACGAAAAAAGTTGGAACGATCTCGCGTTGAAAAGCCGACAAGATGAAGACAATGAGGCGACCGATCTCAATATCCGAAACCTCCACAAGGACGCGCTGCAAGTTTCCTTCCGTACCTCCCCCATCACCTTTGAAGGTGATGAATGCATTTTGCTCAATGCGACAGATGTAACCCAACGCCGCAAACGAACAGACATTTTACGCACCATCGCCAAAGGTTTTTCCGGCAAAACCGGCGTCGCCTTTTTGGAGGAAATGACGACCTTTTTGCATGAAACGACACAATGCGAATGGGCTTTTGTCGGGCAAATCAGCGAAGACGGAAAGACGGTTCATTCTTTGTCGTTCTATGACAATGGCAAGAGCGGCTCGAAAATCGCCTATCAACTAGCCGGAACGCCCTGCGAAAAGGTGATTGGCAAGGATATCTGTATTTTTGAAACCGGTGTTTCACAACTTTTTCCCAAGGACCTTCCTTTGGCGCAAAAAGGTGCTGAAGGCTATGCTGGCGTTCCCTTATTTGACAGCCAGGGCAAGCTTTTGGGACTTATTGCCGTTTTTGGCACAAGACCCCTTAGAGACACCGAAACCATTACCTATTTAATGCAGATTTTGGCCGGGCGGGCAGCCATCGAACTGGAGGCGTTTCAAGCTGAAGAAGAGCTTAGAAAGAGTCGCGAACGGCTTTCCGTTGCTCTCAGCGCGGCAGCAGAGTTCATGTACACCTGGGACGTTGAAACCGATAAGCTGGAGATGTCCCACCACGACAAAAGCCGTTTCATGCTGGAAAACGTTCCCCAAACCGGCAGCGAGTGGATCGAACGCCTTCACCCTGATGATCGAGAAAAAGTTCGCCAAGCATTCCGCGATCATATTAGAAATCATACTCCTTCCGTTGATTGCGGGTACCGGCTGATCGACGATGCGGGAGAAACGTTTTTCTTAAGAGTTCATGCTCAAGCCGTTCGCAACGATATCGGTCGGGCAACCTGGATCGCCGGGGCGGTGGTCGATATGACCGATTTCCAAAAAACCAAAAGCGCCTTGGAGGAAAGCGAAGAGCGCTACCGCGAAATGGTCGAGTCGGCCCCCGACACAATCATCGTCCATACCAACGATGAAATCGTATACGCCAACCCTGCCGCCGCGCACCTATTGCGGGTCGATATCCCGGGAGACCTTGTCGGAGAGCCGATCCACTCTTTCATCGATCCAGCTTTTGAAAAAATAATATCCAAACGCCTGGAAACACTGGCCTCTGGCCAACGGCGGCTTCCCGCTCTTGAAATCCGCATCCGACAGGCCGACGGCGAAATGCTCGACGTCCATGCCGTTTCCCAACGTATCGTGCGAGATGGGAAACCCATGGTCCAAAGCGTTCTGCGGGATATTTCAGCCCGGAAACGGGCCGCCGAAAGATTGCGGGCCAGCGAAGCGCACCACAAGGCGCTTTTCAACAACGCACCGGTCGGTATTTTTCTGTTGTCGAAAGAAGGAAAGTTTAGTCAGTTCAACGAAAACTGGGCCGACATGCTGGGTTATCACGGCCCTGAAGGCCGCGCCGAACTCCTCAAAAAATCCCCCATTGAGATCACGCACCCGGATGATCGGCTGCAAAGCCAGAAACGCATCGACGAAATACTCAGCGGAAACATCCACAGCTACCGGGTTGAGAAACGCTGGCTCCGCAAAGACGGCTCCGTCTGTTGGGGAGACATTAGCGTCACCGCTGTCCTCGACGCCGAAGGCGGAACGGACATGGCGATGGTTGTCGTGCAGGACATCACCGAGCGCAAAAAGATGGAAGAAGAGTTGCGGCGCCACGCAACAACCGACTCCTTAACCGGAGCGAGTAACCGCCGTCATTTCATGGACCGCGGCGAAGAAGAACTTCACCGCGCCCAACGCTATCAAAGGCCCCTCGCCGTTCTTGCTCTCGACCTGGACCACTTCAAGTCGATTAACGACACCTACGGCCACAAAGCGGGCGACACCGCACTTCAGCATTTTTCCACTTATTGCATGAAAGCCCTTCGAGAAGAAGATATTTTCGGACGGATCGGCGGAGAAGAATTTGCCGTCGTTATGCCGGAGAGCACCCTCAAAGGAGCCAAAGAAGCGGCCGAACGTATTCGTTCTAGCCTTGAATCCAACCCCTTCAAAACGGGGGGCAAGAAGGTCACCTTGAGCGTCAGCATAGGCATAGCCGGTTGCCCGACCGACCTGCTGAACTGCATCGAAATCGTCGACGGATTTGAAACGCTTCTCGTTCAGGCCGACCAAGCGCTTTATCAAGCGAAGGAAAACGGCCGCAACAGGGTTGAGGTTTCCAAAAGAGACGACGCCAGTAAAAAGAAGAAAGCGAGCTAGGTAAGCTAACTATTCCGCGCTAATACACCTGCTCTTTGGTCTTCAGGAAACGGATATCCGGGTAGTCTTCGCTCGCCCGATTGAGGTGCCAAGCATTTCTCACCAGAAACACCGGCGCTTCATCATGATCGTCGGCCAACTGGGCCTGATTGGCATCCATAAATTTCTTCAGCTTCAACGAATCGTCGCATTCGACCCACCGCGCCGTATGAAGCCCCGAGGCTTCGAAATGCACCGGTATGTCGTATTCCGTTCGAATACGGTCGGCAAGAACGTCGAACTGCAAAGAACCGACCACGCCGACAATCCAATCCGACCCGAACCTCGGCTTAAATACGCTGGCGGCCCCTTCTTCGGCAATTTGTTGCAAAGCCCGCCCCAAATGCTTCGCCTTCATCGGGTCGTCCGGACGCGCCTTTTGAAGCAACTCCGGGGCGAAACACGGAATGCCGGTGAAATGCAGTTCCTCGCCTTCCGTCAAGGCGTCGCCTATTCGTAAATTTCCATAGTTGGGAACGCCGATGATATCTCCGGCAAACGCTTCTTCAGCCACTTCACGGTCGCGCGCCAAGAACATCACTGGGTTATGAATATTCAGTATTTTGCCGCTGCGCACGTGTTTCATTTTCATGCCGCGTTTGAAATGCCCGGAGCACAGACGTACAAAAGCGATACGATCCCGGTGCTTCGGGTCCATGTTCGCCTGAATTTTAAAAACAAAACCGCTGACCTTCTTCTCGCCTGGTTCGACAGGGCGTTCAGCGGACGGCTGCGGTCTGGGCGGCGGCGCCATTGTTGCCAAGCCTTTCAGCATCTCCTGGACGCCGAAATTATTCACCGCACTACCGAAATAGACAGGAGTCATATGCCCCTCCCGGTAGGATTGCAGGTCGAACTCAGGACATAGACCGCGAGCCATTTCAACTTCGTCCCGCAATTGAGCCACAGCATGATCCGGCAACAATTGATCGAGCTTGGGATCATCCAGGCCATCGCAGGACTCCCCCTCGTCGGGACGCTCTTCTTTACTCCGCTCCAGCAAAACCAATTTATCGTTGAAAAGGTCGTAGACCCCTTTGAAATGTTTTCCCATGCCGATCGGCCAACTGGCCGGGGTCACGTCAAGCGCCAGGGTCTGTTCGATCTCATCCAGCAATTCAAACGAGTCGCGGGCCTCCCGGTCCATTTTGTTAATAAAGGTCATAATCGGCACGTCGCGCAGGCGGCAGACTTCAAACAGTTTACGGGTCTGTTCCTCAATGCCTTTCGCCGCATCAATGACCATCACCGCTGAGTCGACCGCCGTCAAAACCCGGTAAGTGTCTTCGCTGAAATCTTCGTGACCCGGGGTGTCGAGCAAGTTGAACGTGCATCCCCCGTAATCGAAGGTCATGACCGAGGAGGCGACCGAGATACCGCGTTCTTGCTCGACCTTCATCCAGTCCGAACGGGCGCGGCGGCGCTCGCCCCTCGCCTTTACTGCACCAGCCATCTGAATCGCGCCCCCGAACAACAATAGCTTTTCGGTCAGCGTCGTCTTACCGGCGTCCGGGTGCGAAATAATTGCGAAAGTTCGTCTTTGGGATATGGAGTCGTCTAAACTGGGCATGGGTTCCAAGCCCTTTTCGGGCCGCTTGGTCGTGGCAAAAAGATAAGTGCCGGGACTTAGCGTTTTTTTAGCCTCAAGACCAGACAATTTTACAGCTTTTGAACGGTTGCCGGGAACCGCAGGCGAGCGTATAGTCGCCCCCTATGAACACCGGGGACGCACAGCGCTTTTTCAAGCATATTCACCTGCTCGGGATACAGGGGCTCACCCCTCCCGAAATCACCGAGATTCTCGATTGCGCAAACGTCTATGTGGAGCAAAACCGCAAGGCGGATAAAAAGACCGATTTGCTGAAAGGCAGAACGGTCATCAATTTGTTTTTCGAGAACTCGACAAGAACCCGCACATCGTTTGAGCTCGCCGCCAAACGGCTCGGAGCCGATACGATCAACATGTCGGTTTCAACCAGTTCGATCAAAAAAGGGGAAACGCTGGTCGATACGGCCATGACGCTGAACGCCATGCACCCCGACGCCCTGGTGGTACGCCACGGCGATTCCGGCGCGGTCAAGCTGTTGTCGGAAAAGATCAACGGGTCGGTGATCAATGCGGGCGACGGCTACCATGAGCACCCGACACAGGCTTTGCTCGACGCCCTGACGATCCGGCGTCGCAAAGGCACCCTCGGCGGCCTTACCGTCGCCATCTGCGGCGACATCCAACACAGCAGGGTGGCGCGTTCCAACATTCACCTGCTCAATATTATGGGTGCCCGCGTACGGGTCGTCGCACCCAGAACCCTGGTTCCTGGACCGATCGCCAAGATGGGTGTCGAAGTTTTCCACGATATGCGGGAAGGCCTGAAGGACTGCGACATCGTCATGATGCTCCGCATTCAGCAGGAGCGCATGCAGGGCAACTTCCTCCCATCGGTTCGTGAATTTTTCCATTTCTTCGGTCTGAACGAGGAAAAACTCTCCCATGCCAAGCCCGACGCCTTGGTGATGCACCCCGGCCCCATGAACAGAGGCGTCGAAATCGACTCAACCCTCGCCGACGATATGGATCGAAGCGTTATCCGCGAGCAGGTTGAGCTCGGCGTGGCGGTTCGTATGGCTTGCCTCGAGCTCCTGACGAAAAACCAAGACCGAATGGTTGGGGGGGCAGAATGATGACGAGCGGAAAAACCGCCTATATCAACGCTCGCCTCCTCGATCCGGCGACCGGGCTGGATGCGAAAGGCGCTCTGCTGACCGAAGGACGGACGATCGCCGACATCGGCCCCAGCCTTTTCGCCGATGGCGTTCCCGATGGAATCCGCGTGGTCGACTGTAGCGGGCAATGTCTGGCTCCAGGCCTTGTCGATATGCGGGTTCAACTGCGCGAACCGGGAGAGGAACACAAAGGCACTCTGGCGTCGGCGGGCCAGTCGGCTGCTGTCGGCGGTGTAACCTCAATGGTCTGCCTGCCCAACACCGAACCGGTCATCGACGATATGTCGGTGCTTGAGTTCGTCGCCCGCCGGGCAAGAAAACTCGGTTTGGCGAAAGTCTACGCCTACGGCGCTATCACCAAAGGTCTCAAGGGCGAAGAATTGGCCGAGATGGGGATGCTGGCGGAAGCTGGGGCCGTTGCATTTACAGATGGGGTGGCTGCTGTCGCCAATGCAAAGACCATGCGGCGCGCGCTATCCTATGCAAGCACCTTCGATCTGCTGCTCGCCCAACATCCTGAAGAACCCAACCTAGCTTCCGGCGGCTCGATGAACAGCGGAGAAACCGCAACCCGGCTTGGCCTCCCAGGCATTCCCGCCGTCGCCGAAGTCATCATGGTGGCGCGCGATATCAGACTGGCCGAAGACGCCGGAGCGCGCCTCCACATTTCGCATGTTTCGACAGCGGCTGCTTTGGACGTTATCCGCAAGGGACGAGACCGTGGCGTCCAGGTAACCTGCGATACGGCCCCCCCCTATTTCGCCCTCAACGAAATGGAAGTGGGCGATTACCGGACGTTCGCCAAGCTCTCGCCGCCGCTTCGGGTTGAGAGCGACAGAAAAGCGGTCATTGAAGGCATTAAAGACGGAACAATAACCGCCATCGCCAGCGATCATGCACCGCAGGACCAAGACTCCAAACGTCTTCCCTTTGCGCAAGCGGCATTTGGCGGGGTCGGGCTCGAAACTCTTTTGGCGGTTTCCATGTCTCTCCATCACAGTGAGGGAATGCCATTGGTCGACGTATTGGCTCTCCTGACCTACAGGCCTGCTCAATTGCTTGGCCTGCCGGGCGGAACGCTTGCCCAAGGCGCACCTGCCGACTTAGTGCTCTTCGATCCAAATCATGGGTGGCGGATCGACCCCGACAGTTTCGTTTCAAAATCGAAGAACTCTCCGTTTGACGGTAAGCCCGTCCAAGGCAAGGTGCTTCGCACCGTGGTCGACGGCCGCACCGTATACGACGCCGAGGCCTGATTTTGGAACTGACCCAACTTCACCAATTGGCCGCTTTGTTCGGCTATCTCCTCGGCTCTATCCCTTTCGGCCTCGTGCTCACGCGATTGGCCGGATTGGGCGATATTCGCGACATCGGGTCCGGCAATATCGGCGCAACGAATGTGCTGCGGACGGGACACAAAGGTCTTGCCCTCGCAACGCTTTTGCTCGATTCCGGAAAAGGAGCTATCGCCGCCCTAATTGCCGCCCAGTGGGGCCACGACTATGCACTGCTCGCTGGTCTGTTCGCGGTGATTGGGCATAACTTTCCCGTATGGCTTAAATTCAACGGCGGCAAAGGCGTGGCAACGACACTCGGTGTCCTCATAGCACTACAGTGGCAAGTCGGCCTCTTGGCCTGTGCGACATGGCTGGTTGTCGCCCTTGTCCTGCGGTATTCTTCTCTATCCGCCTTAATCGCTTTCGCTGCGTCGCCGTTTTACGCCTACTGGCTCTCCGATTCCCAGACAACGACCATCATTGCGCTTCTTGCCATCCTCGGTATTGGACGTCACCACACCAATATCCGCCGTCTACTCAAAGGCGAAGAGCCCAAAATCGGGAAGAAGAAAGATGCCCCTTAATCAGGGCGCAAAAAATATTTGGGTAGCGTCGGTTCCCAGGACGGGATCAATGTGGACCTTCAACGTAACGCGGAAGCTGGTTAAGTTGGCCGGGTACACTGTTCTGCCTCAGGAAATCCCGCAAGACGATGAGAGTATGTTGGCTCTGGCCCAACAGGCCCTCTCCGATACGAACGAAGAAAACCGGTACATACTCAAGGTGCATAAACCGATATCCGCCAAGGCACCAAACTCCGTTGTTCTGACAACCCTGCGGGATCCACGAGACGTTCTGGTTTCATACATGCGTTTCATGAAGCAGGATTTTGAACCGTGTTTGAAGGCGATTAATCAATTCACAAAACTCTACGATCATTTTTTTGATTTTCCACAGGATCGCCTGCTGCTCATCCGCTATTCGAACATTACAAACTCCCCAGAGAAAGTGATATCATCTATCGCAGATTTTCTAGGACTAGAAGTAGAGAAAAATGCGGTTGAAAAAGTTGCAAAGCAACTTTCTAAAAGGCGCGTTCAGAACCTCATTCAAAAGAGTGAGAGCTCTTTTCAAAAGAAAAGAAAAAAGGGCAAGGCGATTAGCCCAGAATCCTATGTTCAACTCCGAAGCGGCGATATTCGTATTTACGATAAGACTACTGGATTTCAGTCCGGTCATGTATCCAACTATCAGGATGGAGAATGGCGCGAAATCTTTGACAGTTCGCAGTTAAAGCAGATCGAAAATACTCTTGGTGTTTGGCTTCAAAACAATGGATTTGCGTGATACCTGGGTATTTCATTGACAGGAACGCCCATTAAGAGTTTTTGTTAGTTGCATGCAACCCAACCTCATAGCATCAGAAAAACTTGCACGGCTGCGCCTGATCCGCAGCCAGAACATTGGCCCAATCACTTTTTTCCAGCTAGTGGAAAAATTTGGATCGGCATCCGCCGCCCTGGATGGGCTCCCTTCTTTAAATAAGGTTGCGGGAAAGCCGTCATCCATCACATCATTGGCTGAAGCCGAAGACGAAATGGCGGAGATTGTCCGGCTTAAAGCACGGCTCATTGCTTGGGGTGAACCGGACTACCCCGTCCCTCTTTCCCACATACCCGACCCACCTCCCCTTATCACGGTCCTCGGCAATATTGATTTACTCAAATCCTCCTGTTTCGGCATCGTTGGCGCCCGCAACGCTTCCGCCAACGGGAGAAGTCTTACACGGACGATTGCGGCAGACCTTGGCGCAGCCGGTTGGACGATTGTTTCCGGCATGGCGCGCGGCATTGACACCGAAGCCCACCGGGGAGCTTTGAACAGCGGAACAATCGCGGTTTTGGCCGGTGGCGTAGACCATGTTTACCCCAAAGAAAATCAAGACCTCTATGACGCAATCCGCAATGTGGGTCTCCTGATTTCGGAAATGTCGCCGGGCACAAAGCCAAAGGCAGGACACTTTCCCCGGCGCAACCGGATTATCTCGGGCTTAAGTATGGGGGTGCTTGTGGTTGAAGCCACCAAGCGATCTGGATCTCTGATTTCAGCCCGCATGGCGCTTGAACAAGGCCGCGAAGTTTTCGCCGTTCCCGGTTGGCCAAGCGACCCACGATCCGGCGGCCCCAACGCTCTTTTGCGGCAAGGAGCCATATTAACGGAAACGGCCAAAGACATTCTCGATGAGCTCCCAACCCCTTCGGCAGCCGAACTAAAAGCACCAAAAAAACGCACTTATCCCACTGAATTAATTAGAGAAAGCACGACGACTTCTTTACCCATCACATCGACGAACGCTCTTTCCGCGCTGGAAAAATATCTCTCTTCGACACCAGTTAGTGTTGACGAATTGGTCCGTGAATGCCAATTCTCCCCTGCCGTCCTTTCTGAAGCCCTTCTTGAATTGGAGCTTTCGGGACGGTTGGAGCGCCACCCGGGGAACCGGGTTTCGCTTGTGGGGTAGAGCTTTAATTGTTCAGGAATTTTGATGAGCGCCGTCGTTGTCGTCGAGTCGCCTGCCAAGGCAAAAACCATAAATAAGTACCTAGGCTCCGACTATACGGTGCTTGCCAGTTATGGCCACGTTCGCGATCTCCCCGCGAAAGACGGCTCGGTTCGGCCCGACGAGAATTTCTCAATGGACTGGGAAGTAGAATCCCGGTCTCAAAAGCATGTTTCGGACATTGCAAAGGCGCTCAAGGGCGCGGAAACGCTCTATCTCGCAACCGACCCCGACCGCGAAGGAGAGGCCATTGCCTGGCATGTCCTGGAAGTGCTGGCGCAAAAGAAGCTTCTCAAAAACATTGATGTCGAGCGGGTTGTTTTCCACGAAATCACCAAGAAGGCGGTTTCCGAAGCGATGAACAAGCCTCGGGCGATCAACCAGGAATTGGTCGACGCCTACCTTGCCCGCCGCGCTCTTGATTATCTGGTTGGATTTACCCTTTCACCGGTTCTCTGGCGGAAACTGCCGGGCGCCAGATCGGCCGGACGCGTGCAATCCGTCGCCTTGCGCCTGATTTGCGAGCGCGAAACGGAAATCGAGCGTTTTAAACCGGAAGAGTACTGGACCGTCGAAGCGGAGTTTCAAACCGCCGACAAGACCCCTTTCACCGCGAACCTGGCCCGTCTGGACGGCGAAAAACTGGACAAATTCTCGTTGCCCAATGAAAGCGCCGCCCAAAACGCCGTCAGCAAAATCATGGCCGGTGGATATTCCGTCGGAGCGGTTGAACGTAAACAGGTCAACCGAAAACCCGCTCCTCCCTTCACCACGTCGACGCTTCAACAGGAAGCCGCCCGTAAACTGCATTTTTCCACCAAACGAACCATGCAGATTGCTCAAAGACTCTATGAAGGAATTGATTTAGGCGGCGAGACCGTCGGCCTGATTACGTATATGCGGACCGACTCCGTGACCCTCGCCGCCGAGGCGGTTGAAGGCGCCCGGTCTCTGATCGACCGGGACTTCGGCCGCGACTATTTGCCGACCAACCCCCGCGAGTACAAAACCAAGTCGAAAAACGCCCAAGAGGCGCACGAAGCGATCCGCCCGACGTCGGTCGACCGGACTCCGGCTCAAATGGCCCACTATCTGGACGCCGACCAGCAAAGACTCTACGAACTGATTTGGAAGCGAACCGTCGCCTGCCAGATGGAAAACGCTCGCCTGGAACAGGTCGGCGTCGACATCGTTTCAACCGGCGGCGCCGCCGGTTTCAGGGCCACGGGTTCCGTTGTCGTCTTCGATGGCTTTTATAAGCTGTATCAAGAAGGCCGCGACGACGCCGACGACAACCAAGCGGACAAACGGCTGCCCAACCTGATTGAGAAAATGCCCCTTCACTTGGGAGAGGTAACGCCGGAACAGCACTTCACCCAACCGCCGCCAAGATTTAGTGAAGCAAGCTTGGTTAAAAAGATGGAAGAGCTCGGCATCGGGCGCCCTTCCACCTATGCCAGCATCCTATCGGTTCTGCAGGACCGCAACTACGTCCGGCTGGATAAACGGCGTTTCATTGCGGAAGACCGCGGACGCTTGGTGACCACATTCCTCACCAACTTCTTCAACCGCTACGTTCAATACAATTTTACCGCTGAATTGGAAGACCAGCTCGACGAGATATCCAATGGAACTGTCGATTGGAAGAAGGTTCTAACGGATTTTTGGACACTGTTTTCTCAATCGGTTAACGGAACCAAAGACCTCAGTATCACCGATGTCATTTCAGCGTTGGACGAGGAGCTTGGCCCCCACTTCTTCCCCGATAACGGCAACGGAAAAGATCCCCGCGTTTGCCCCGAATGCGGCGAAGGCCGCCTCAGCCTGAAGTTGGGTAAGTTCGGAGCCTTTGCCGGTTGTTCTAACTATCCGGAGTGCCGCTTCACCCGTCCCTTGACCGGCGAAGGCGCCAACGGAAACGGAGCGGACGGTGATAATGGTCTCGATAAACCGAAAACTCTTGGAACCGACCCTGAGACGGGGAAAGAGGTCAGTATTCGCCGAGGCCCTTACGGCATTTACGTACAGCTCGGCGAGGAAGAAGAAGTTGAAGTCGAGGTACGCGGAAAATCAAAGACCAAAAAAATCAAGCCAAAGCGCACGTCTTTAGCACCTGGAACCGACCCGGAAAGCATCGACTTAGATCGCGCCCTCGGCCTTTTGATGCTGCCAAGAGAAATTGGCAAACACCCCGAAAGCGGAGAACCCATCAAGGCGGGCATTGGCAGATTTGGCCCCTATATTGAAATGCAGGGCATGTTTTTGTCGCTCAAAGAAGGGGACGATCCGGTTACCGTTGGGCTCAACCGGGCCGTAGCGCTATTTGCCGACTCCGGCAAAACCCCTCCCGAGCTCGTCGGAAAGCACCCCAAAGACAAAAAGCCGGTGACGCTCCGGATTGGCCGCTGGGGGCCGTTCGTTCAGCACGGGCGGGTAAAGGCGACATTGCCTAAGAAAATGAACAAGGAAGACATTACCCTTGAGGAAGCGATCAAGCTTCTGGAGACCAAAGGGAAAGGCGGCGCTAAAAAGAAAGCCGCCCCTAAAAAGAAATCATCTGAAAAAGCCCCTGGCTAGAAAACGGCATGGCTGGCAAACCGCCCCCTAAAAAACTTCCCCCTTTTCCCAACAAGGATGAGGTGCTGGAGTTCATCCGCGATAACGGCGGCAAAGTCGGCAAGCGGGAGATCGCCCGAGCCTTTCAAATCACCGGCAACGATAAAATCGTTTTGAAGCGGATGCTCAAAGAGCTGGAAGCCGAGGGCGAGATCGACCGGCATAAGGGTCGCCGGTTCTCGGAACACGGAACGCTTCCCGAGGTGACGGTTCTCGATATTCACGACCTGGACAGGGACGGCGAACTTATTGCACGCCCGCAACGTTGGGACCACGACGGCAAGCCCCCGGTCATTTATATCTCCCGGCAAAAACGCGGTCGCAACACGGCGGGACTCGGCGACCGGGTACTGGCTCGGCTGTCGCGCAACCGGGACGGTAGCTACAACGCCCGCGTGATCAAACGGATCGATCAAACCCAGTCGCAAGTCATCGGCATCTTTATGGAGGTCGAAGGCGAAGGCCGTGTCATGCCGACCAGCCGCAAAAACAAATATGAACTGGCCGTCATTGGTGAAGACCGTAAAGGCGCTGAACGCGGCGACTTGGTCGCGGCCGAAGTTCTACCAGGAAAGCACTATGGCCTGCGCAAGGCGCGCATAACGGAACGCTTGGGCCGCATGGGAGAACCCAAATCCGTCAGTCTGATCGCCATCCATACCCACGACATCCCCCTGCACTTCCCCTCGGACGTTATTGCGGAAGCGGAAGCCGCCGGACCGGCCCCTTTGGGTCACAGAACCGATTTAAGAGATATTCCTCTCGTCACCATTGACGGGGAAGACGCCAGGGACTTCGATGACGCCGTATGGGCCGAACCCGATACCGATCCCAACAACGAAGGCGGCTGGCATATTATGGTCGCCATCGCAGACGTCTCTTGGTACGTGCGGCCCGGCTCGCCCTTGGATAAATCGGCCTACCAGAGAGGCAACTCCGTCTATTTTCCGGACCGGGTGGTGCCCATGCTGCCGGAAGCCCTCTCCAATGGCTGGTGCTCGCTGGTTCCGCACGAAGAGCGTCCCTGCCTCGCCGTTCACATGTGGATCACCTCTGACGGCACCCTCAAGCGGCACCAATTCGTTCGCGGCCTGATGAAATCTTCGGCCCGCCTCACCTATACGCAAGTTCAAGCCGCCAGAGATGGTCAACTCGACGAAACGGCCTCCCCACTACTTGAAACGGTCATCACCCCTCTCTACGGCGCTTATGAGGCTCTGCAGAAAGGCCGGGCGCGCCGCGGCGTCCTGGAACTGGATCTGCCGGAAAAACGAATTTTATTAGACGACCAGGGCAACGTGAAAGGCGTGGTTGAACGGGAAAGGCATGACAGTCACCGGCTGATTGAAGAGTTCATGATCACCGCCAATGTCGCCGCTGCGGAAACCCTGGAACGCAAACATATGCCCTGCATGTACCGAATTCACGATGAGCCGGCCATGGAGAAGCTCGAAGCTTTGCGGGAGTTTCTTGGGAGTCTCAACATCAAACTCCCCAAAGGCCAAGTCCTTAAACCGGCGGCGTTCAATCATATTCTCGGCAATGTCCCCGGAACCCCACATGCGCAATTGGTCAGCGAGGTTATCCTGCGCAGCCAGGCCCAAGCCATATACAGTCCCGACAATCTTGGACACTTTGGATTGGCGCTTCGCCGCTACGCCCATTTTACCTCCCCTATCCGCCGCTATGCCGATCTCTTGGTTCATCGGGCGCTGGTGCATGGACTTAACTTGGGTGACGGCGGTCTGGAGCCTGACCACAAGGACTTTGAAGAGATGGGAGAACACATCTCTATCACGGAGCGTCGAGCTCAGGTTGCCGAGAGGGAAGTCGTCGACAGATATACGGCCCTCTACCTCGCGGATCATGTCGGAGACGCTTTTACGGGGCGTATTTCCGGCGTTACCCGCTTCGGCCTTTTTGTCACCCTCGACGAAAGCGGCGGAGACGGTCTGGTCCCCATCAGTTCACTGCCTGGAGACTGGTACGAGCACGACGAAGCAGGTCATCGCTTGGTCAGCAACTCCGGCAAACGGCAATATCGTTTAGGTGACGTGGTCGAGGTCCAACTTGCCGAAGCCAATCCAATCACCGGCAGCATGGTCCTCAAAATCATGGAGGACGGCGCCGTCGCCGAATCGGATGCGTCAGGTTCGTTTCGCCGAGCCGGCGCGAGGAGAGGCAGACCCAGAAAAAGCACAAAAGGCCGTAAACTGCAAAAAAAAGCAAAACGGAAGCATTAACCGGCTTTTCACTCCTGACGGTGACAATGGCCGGGTTAAATTTTATGCTGAAATAGGAATTTGGTTAGGAGGCGTCCCGCTTGGCCTTCGGCTCTCGGCAACTGAACCGTTTTAATAGCATGGCGGCAACTGTTTTGCTGTCCGTTGCCCTTTCGGCATGCACGGCTCTCCCTGTTCCTCCAAAACACGGCCCTGCCCCTATTTCCCGACAAGAAGGCCAGGAAACCTTCGCCACGGCATACGGGACCATTGCCGACAAATATATCGAACCGCAAACAATTGAAGACTTGGCCGTCAACGGTCTCAATGGATTGTCACGCATTGACACCGGCTTCTCCGTTAGCATCGATGATGAGTGGTTGACATTATTACTCGACGGTATCGAAAAAGAGAGTTTTTCCAGACCGGCCTCGAATGACGTGGAAGGTTGGGCGGCCTTAACGTTCGATGCTTATTCCGTTGCGAGAAACAGCTCTCCGGAAATTGCAGCCGCTGACGCCTCGCGGATATATCAAGTCATCCTTGAGACCGCTTTGGCCCCTCTTGACCGTTTTTCACGTTACGCGACGGCAAAGAAAGCCAAGGATAACCGAGCGAAGCGCAGCGGTTACGGTGGAATTGGTCTACGCTACAAAGTTGACGGCGGAACAGTCATCGTGACCGACGTATTTAGCGGAGCTCCCGCAGACCGTAGCGGAATAAAAACCGGCGATAGAATCACCAGAATTGACGGCGTCCCAACAGAAAACCTATCACAAGACGAAGTAAAGGAAATGCTGCGCGGTCATAGAGGGCTGTCCGTTTCGCTGGTAATCAATCGCACCCCCGGCCAGCCGTCAAAGCAACTTACCTTATTTAGAGAGAAAATCGTCATACCGACCGTCAAGGTCGAAATGTTGGACGATATCGCACATGTTTCCATAAGCGGGTTCAATAGAAATACGCCCAAGGAAATGCGTGAGGTTTTGGAAAACCTCGCAACCGGCTCAAAACTTTCCGGGCTCGCCCTGGACCTCAGAGGAAATCCCGGCGGCTTATTGAAACAAGCCATTCAGGTCGCCGACTTGTTTTTGTCAGACGGCAGAATCGTCTCTCAGAAAGGGCGGCATCCCGGTTCCACTCAGGTTTACGACGCCGATCCTGAAATTTACCTCGCGGGCCTTCCGATCGTCGTTTTGATCGATGGCCGTACGGCATCGGCAGCGGAAGTTTTGGCGGCGACACTTCAGGACAGGAACCGTGGCGTTATTGTCGGCACTTCCAGCTACGGCAAAGGAACGGTTCAAACCGTCATTCGACTGGTTAACCGCGGAGAATTGACACTAACTTGGTCGCGCCTCATTCCACCTTCAGGGTATGTGATGCATGAACTGGGTGTTCTTCCCTCTATTTGCACCAACGTGACCGAATCGAAGGAAGCGACGACGGGTGCAGACCAGGCGATCTCACGCGTTTTGGCAACTCAGGAAAAGCTGGATTTAAGAGCTCAATCTTGGCGAGACCTTTCTTACAACGCCAGAACCGAACGGGATGCTTTAAGGAACGATTGCCCGGCAGTCCCCCAAAAAAGCGGCCCCCACCTTGAGATTGCAAACCGCCTGCTTCACCAACCGGCCACCTACCGCAGTCTTATTTCCGGAAGCACCCCGTCTCAAACGGCATCTCCTCACTAAACAAACCGAGCTTCTACAGGAAAACCTCTTGACACTTCCGCTGGGGAAGGTATTTTGCCGCCTCCTATTTTTCGAACGTCGCCGACAGGACTATTACCATGGCAAAGCCGAGCACCATTTTGGTCAGACTGGTTAGCACCGCAGATACGGGCTACTTCTATGTGACCAAGAAAAATCCGCGGAACACGACCGAGAAGCTTGAATTCCGCAAATACGACCCTCGTGCGCGCAAGCACGTCCTGTTTAAAGAACAGAAAATCAAGTAATAGCTGCGGCTGTCCAAGCAGCCTGCGCTACTTGCCGAAAGTTCGCCGCCTTTTTGTTAAAAGGCGGCGTTCGTTTGTCAGGGCCTAGACTATTTTGGCCACAAAAAAACCGCCCCAACAGGGCGGTTTTTTTTCGACTTCAAACTACCGAAAATATTACCTACTCAAGAAACTTGGCGACGGTCTCCAGAAAGTTAGGAACGGAGATCGGCTTAGCGATATATCCGTCGCAGCCGCCTTCCCGGATTTTTTCTTCATCCCCCTTCATGGCAAAGGCCGTCACGGCAATAACCGGCGTCGCTTTCAGGTCGTCGTCTTCTTTGATCATCTTCGTTATATCGAGACCGGAGATTTCCGGTAATTGGATATCCATCAAAATCAGATCAGGCCGATTGTCCTGCGCCAACTTCAACGCTTCCCGTCCGTCTTTGGTTTGAAGAGTATCGTACCCGTGAGCCTGGAGCAGATCGTTGAACAGTTTCATATTCAACTCGTTGTCTTCAACGATCAGAATTTTTTTTGCCATTTTTTGCCCTTACAAGAATGCAAGTCTCTAATTTTCAGGGATATTGTATCACTTTAAGGTCCAAAATCGGAACGCGATTTTTTCTATTCGACAGCGCCGCCGTTTATTCCCAAAGCGTCTCCCCCCTAGAGCAGATCGTATTTATATTGAACCACTCCGTGGTGAAATATGAATGCGTAAATCTGCTCGCTCTTAATGTGTAGAGGGCGATTCACGACTTAATCGGGATCGCAAAGCGATGCAGATTAAGTCGACCGCGCTCTAACGTGCAAAAACTTTGACCTCAAGCTTCTACACGGCTGCGATCATGGAGCATTCCCAAGGCTCTGTCAAACTGACAGGGCAATTTAAATTTTTAAAAAACAACCTCTAGAGTCGGATCGTTTTAGGCAAAAAAAAGGTCGCCGAAGCGACCTGAGTTTGCTCTTGAGGGAACCGTCACTGCCTCGCGGTAAAAAACCGGCTATCGGCTATTCGATTTTGCGCCGCTTATTTTCCGCGCCTCAGCAGCTAACTGATATACGAAAGTATAATCACTAATCTCACAGGTTTCCAGTTTTTTTTACCACCCGAAGGAGAGAGGCTTACAAGCTAAATTCAACCGTAAAAACAAAAGTTTACGTCCCGTCAAATGCGACCCGGATGGATTTGTTTAGAATTTTTTTAAACTACTCCCCGCGAACGTCTTCGACCATGGCCTGCAATCGTTCCATATCGGCAATCATCAAACTTGATTTTTGCCGCTGTACGATCCCCTGCCTGGCAAGGTCGTTTAGGACGCGCGCCACCGTCTCCCGTGTCGTGCTCACACGGCTGGCGATATCGCTATGAACGGGAATAGGCGAGATGACGGCAAAGTTGCTATCGGTATCCATATCGACCGAAGCCAAGCGAATGAGTTCCGCATGTACCCGGTTGTTCGCCCCCAAGGTCGAAAGGTCCATAATTCTTTCGGTTGATGACCGGATAATCCAAGCAAGCCGCCGCATCACTTTCATGGCGATACCCGGATGTTTTGCCAACATATCGGCAAAACTCTGCGGTGGCAGCGAAGCCACCAAGGTTTCCCGCAAGGCCATAACGCTGGCGGAACGAGGGTACCCATCAATAGCAGCCAGTTCACCGAAAAAACTTCCCGGTTCGTTATCGTCCAGCGTGACCTCTCGCCCCGACAACGAATAAATGACAACCCGCACCCGTCCCGAAACAACGAAAAAAATGTCTCGGGAGTCGCTTTGCCGGTCGATGATCTGTTCGTCTTTATCGTATTTTTTCCAGCGGCAGGCCTTTTCGATTTTCTCAAGCTCGTCCGCCGGAAGATCTTTCAGCAGATCGATCCCCCGCAACGTATTTCCGTCGCTTCCGCTCAAAGCATTCCCCTTGTGTTTTCAACTTTTGTCCCACTGCATGACATCCTACACAGTTAGGAAACGTTTGGCGAGGGCTTACAAAGGGCTCGAAGGTGCCCCGAAACTACTTCAGAACAACCGTTTTCGAGCCATTGAGCAAGACTCTGTTTTCCGTGTGGTAACGGACCGCTTTCGCCAAAACTTTGTTCTCAATATCCCGGCCAACCCGCACGAATTCCTCAGGCGAATAAGTGTGATCGACCCTTTCGATTTCCTGCTCGATAATCGGCCCTTCATCCAGGTCCGACGTCACATAGTGAGCCGTCGCTCCGATCAACTTCACGCCTCTCGTATGAGCTTGGTGATAGGGTTTCGCCCCCTTGAAACTCGGCAAGAAGGAATGGTGAATGTTGATGGCCTGCCCCCGCAACTTCTCACAAAGGCGCTGACTTAGAATCTGCATATACCGGGCGAGAACGACCAGATCAATATCCAGTTCCTCATAGAGCTTGTAGAGCTTCTCTTCCTGCTCTTCCTTGGTATCCTTCGTCACCGGCATATGATGAAAAGGAATGTCGTGCCATTGGGCCAAGTGCTCGAGATCGGGGTGATTGGAGACAATCGCCGGGATTTCGATATTGAGATCGCCCGTGCGGTATCGATAGAGCAAGTCGTTCAAACAATGGTCGAACTTCGACACCAAGATCATCACTCTCGCCTTACGGTCCGGATCATGAATTCCCCAAACCATCTGGAAGCGTTCCGCAATCCGGGAGAATTTTTTTGCCAGTTCCCCAGCCGGCGGCGTGAAAGCGCCCCCGGTAAAGACCGTCCGCATGAAGAACCGTTTCGACAGAGGGTCGCCGTAGTGAGCCGATTCAGTAATGAAGGCATCCTGATCGGCAAGAAAACCTGAAACGGCCGCAACGACACCTGTCGTATCGGGGCAGGAAATCGTTAGTACGTATCTCGATTGACTGTCGCTCATATCTCAACTATCCGGCTAAGAGCGCCACACCGCCCCGCCTGGGGTCGCCGTAGCCGCTGTATATGTTGCCCCGCCCATTACGCGTCACCGCGTGAACGCCGCCAAAGAACAGGTTTATTTGGTCCCACAATTTGTACTCGGGAACGGTTTCCAAAAGGTTTTCATAAGCTTCAGGATGAAACCCCGGCTCAATGCTTAAAACCCCTCCCTCAAAATGTATCCGGGGGCTTGCCACCGCCTCGTCAACCGGCATACCAAACTCTAAGTAATTGACCAACGTTTGCAGAATGGCGGTTCTGATGCGATTTGATCCCCCGGACCCGAGGGCGGTAATGGCTCCGTCTTTTTCCATTAGCAGGCTGGGCGCCATCATGGAGCACATTCTCGTATTCAGCGGCCACTTGTTGAACCCGTGCGGATTGATATCTTCCTCCCCCAACATGTTGTTAAGCATAATGCCTGTCCCGGGGACCATATAAGCCGACCCCTCGCCGTTCGATACCGTCAGTGCGGCAGCATTTCCCGCGTCATCGATCACACTAATATGGGTGGTGCCCCGATTGGCAGCGGGACCTCCCAGCACGTTGTTTCGGTATTGATCGATAAAAACCGGATTAAGGAGGGTTTGCGAGACCTCTTCAGCCTCTTGCTCATGAAGCTGACTATCCACGCGCGCCTTATTGGTTTGCTCCATTACCCTCGCCAATACCTCAAGATGCCGCGCGGTCCCGAAACCATTGCTTTTCAGCTTGGTGCCTTTAAGGAGTTCAAGGGCAAAAGCAATTAAAAGCCCGCCGGACGATGGCGGAGGGTTGGTCAACAGGTGGGCCGTCTCCAGGTCAACCCTGAGCGGCGTTCTCCGTTCGACGGTATACTGGGCGAAATCGTCCATTCTCAGATTCCCCCCGCCCCCCACACTATCCTCAGTGATGGCCTGGGCGATTTCTCCCCGATAGAACAGATCGTCGCCTTCAATCGCCAAAACTTCCAGGGCGTCGGCCAATTCCGGCAGCCGTAAAATATCGCCTTGCCTCATCAACGAGTCAGGTTCACCGTTTGTCGTGAAATACCTTCGGCAGGTTGCGTTCGAGATATAAATCTTGCCGACAACGTCAAGGATGTAAGCCTGCAACTGGTTAAGTTCGACGCCCTCCTTAGCCAGTTTGACGGCAGGCTCAACAATGCGTTGCAGCGGCATGGACCCCAAATCCTGGTGAGCCGCAAAAATACCACGAACGACTCCCGGCGTGGCGATAGAGCCCATGCCGATATGAAATTCCTGTTGGGCGGTTCCGAAATCGGCGAGGATCGGAAAAAGATCAATTTCAGCTTCCGGGCGTTTGGTGCGCGGCGTCTGAGTGAAAAAATCGTAGAGCAACGGCTTTCGTTCACTCCCGCCGGCAAGTAAAAACCCACCGCCGCCGAGAGACGCCAAAATAGGTTCGGCAACGCAGGCGGCGCACAGCGCCGCCAACACAGCATCAAATGCATTCCCACCTTCATCAAGAATAATTTGCGCCGCCTCAGCCGTTTTTGGATGACCGGCGGCGACAGCCCCTTTCCGGGCCATGGCCGTCTCCTTGAGTGAATTCCAACCGTTCGATTTGGCGTTGCGTACCCTTAAGGCTGGTCTCTGTCAATTATCTATCCCTCTATAGCCTTGATAAGACTATACTCATAAATGCGAAAAGCGATGCGATCGGGGGGCGTCCAATGATCTTTCGGTTTTTTTTGGCGGTGTTTCTTATTGCCTCGCTCGAGGCTCGAGGTCAGGGGATTGGCAATCTCGACCTGATCACCCAAACAAATGGCGACATCCATAACGGCACCCTGGCAAGCGAGGTCTTTACCTTGGAAACGCCCTATGGGTCCGTTTCCATCCCCTACAGCCAAACCAAGTTTTTGCAGCGTCGCACCATCAACGACCAAATGGTGCTCACCCTCATCACCCGCGAGGGAGAACGGTATTCGGGACAACTAGCGGATAGGGCATTTACCGTTCTGCGTCCTGACGAACCCCCGATCACCGTTTCTCAAGACGATATCGCCGAGGTTGAGTTTGGCGAACGCCCATCCTTGGCGAAGAAAGCATATCCTCCTCATGCGTTTCAAATGACCAATGGCGATTTATTTAGAGGGCGCTTACTGACTGGAACCTTCATGGTTAAATCCGGAATGGGCCTGAAGACCGAGGAAAGGGAAAACATTCAGGCAATCGACATCCATCTTCGTAGCGACACCCCCTTGCCGATGGCGCGCCTTTTCCACCACGCTTCGGCGCAAGGAGAAATTGGCCATCTGCTCAACGGCACCTTGTCCCTTCAAACCAGCTTCGGACAATCCATAGCCGTTAAAACAACAACGGTTTCCACCCTATCGCTGACCAACAACGACCTGTCATTCCCCTCCCCCTTTCCAGCAGTGCCCCATCAAAGTTTCCGCGATCCTATGAAAAGCGGCGGTCTTGGCCCCGAACTGGTTCTGCTGAAAGGCGGCACCTATGACCAAGGAGATTTATCCGGGGGCGGAGACAACGACGAAAAACCTGTCCGCAAGATCAACCTGGTCAATCCGTTCGCCATGGGTAAGTTCGAAGTGACCTTCGACGAGTATGACCGGTTTTGTCGTGCTACGGGGCGGGACTACCCGGAAGATTCGGGATGGGGACGAGGTACACGCCCCGTCATTAACGTTTCTTGGGAGGATGCCGTGGCCTATACCCAATGGCTGAGCGAGGAAACGGGACGCCGCTATCGGCTCCCCAGTGACAGTGAATGGGAATTCGCCGCTCGAGGCGGCACCCAAAGCCGCTATTGGTGGGGAGCCAGAGCCGGGCAAGACAAAGCCAATTGCGCCGGGTGCGGCAGCTTGTGGGACGCTGAACGAACCGCTCCCGTCGGTAAGTTCCCCGCCAACCCTTTCGGTTTGAACGACACGGCAGGAAACGTCTTTGAATGGGCCGCCGACTGTTACCACGACACATTTGAACAAGCCCCACGCGACGGACGCCCACTGGAAAAGGCTGCAGGGTGCGGCAAGCGCGTAATTCGCGGCGGGGCCTGGAGTTTCCCCCCAAAAGAAGTCCGCTCGGCCAATCGCTGGCGGGATTTCCCTACACGCTCCAGCGACGATACGGGTTTCAGGGTCTTGCGGGAACTGCCATGATACTGTCAGCCCCACAGGATGAGCTGCTTTGAGTGAATTTTGCCGAAGGCCTAAATGATGCCATATTGGAGATGACAATACCCAGAAACATAAAACAAAGCCTATAGAGCCATAAAAACAAAAGAGAATTTAAATGCTTCGCTCGACTTTCCTGAAATCCTCCCTTCTTGCTTTGGCAACAGTGGTACTGGCCTCTTGCGCCACCTCGCAGCCCAAAGCCGAGAGCTGCCCGTCGATTGGACAATGGTTGGCCCCGACCGATGGGGCGACGATATCCCACGAGAACGCTACCCAGCGTCTCGCCAATCACCGTATCGTTCTGTTGGGCGAGTCACACACCAACCCCTCACATCACAGATGGCAAATCAATACGATCGCCGCCCTTCACGCAGCCAAAGGTCCGATCGCTCTCGGATTTGAAATGTTCCCCCGCTCGGCACAGCCGGTTCTCGACCAATGGATACGCGGAGAGCTTTCGGAAAACGATTTCCTGAAGAAAGTCGAATGGGAGCGAATTTGGCGTTACGACTCGGATTTTTATATGCCGATCTTTCTCTACGCCCGGCAACACCGCCTCCCGATGATTGCCCTCAACGTCGACCAGAAGCTGATCCGGTCGGTCAGGCAAAACGGTTGGGAGAACGTTCCGGAAAGCGACCGCGAAGGGGTAAGCCGTCCGGCACCTGCAATGCCGCAATACGTTGAGATGCTGAGCGGCATCTTCAAAGATCACCTTCCCGACGAAGAAAAGGCCAACATCGATCAACAAGCGTTGTCAAAATTTGTTCAGGCCCAGCAAACCTGGGACAGGGCGATGGCGGAAGCCGTGCAGAAGACGGCACAAAGCCATCATATCGTCGCCATCGCCGGCGCAGGGCACCTTACAAATGGGTTTGGTATTCCGCATCAGCTAAAAGCCCTAGGCGCAAATGACTTTGCGGTGGCCATTCCCGTCGATCAAGATCAACCCTGCGACAGGATAACGGCACAGTTCGCAGACTTGATTTTCGGAACAGATAATTTTTCGTCGCCCGCAGAAACCTTCAAACCGCTGCTCGGAGTGATGCTCGACGATAAAGGAGGAACCGTCCGTATCGACCGTGTCTTGAAAAATAGCGTTGCAGAGAATGCCGGTATTAAACAGGACGACCAAGTGATCAGCGCTGCGGGGATTGGCATCAAAACGAATGAGGAATTGATTGAAGTCGTTAGGCGTCAGGCACCCGGCACTTGGTTGCCGCTAACCATTGAGCGGAATGGGAAAAACCGCAACTTGGTCGCCAAATTTCCAACGTTAAACGAGCAACTGAAGGCATCTGAAAGACAGGCCCACCCATGATCCGTCTTCTCTTTTTCGCTCTGTGCCTATTGATTGCTCCTTTTCTATCGATACATGGGCATGCTCAAACTTTCGCTCTGGTCGACCGTCTCAATCACGATCTAACCATACACCTCAACCCTGACAGCCGCTCTTTGAAAGTTACCGATCGGATGACTTTCGAAGGAGAAGGATTATTGCGGGTCAAGCTGAGCTCTAAGCTACAGATCACGGAGCTTCGACTCGACGACCGGAAAGTCCCTGCAATGGCCAAACCAGGCGAAATGCTGGTACGGCTTTCTGGCGGACGTAAAACCTATGAACTGCAGCTTGAGTACACCGGGCAGCTTCCGGGTTTGCCTGCCGATACGCAAGCGGCGGCGGCCCCGATTTTCTTTGCCGCCCCCACCGGTAGTTATTTACCGGGTGCCTCGGGATGGATTGCCGATCTTGGTAAAGAATTCTTTACCTACACAGCAACGGTTTATACGCCCCCCCTTCACAAAGGAATTGTTCCCGGGCGTTTGGTTGAGGAAGCCACCGACGCCAAAAGTTATAAAGCGGTCTATCAAAACAGTCGTCCCAGCGACGAAATCCCCCTGTTTGCCGGCCCCTATAAGGTCGAGGAAAAACAGCATAAGGGCCTGCGGTTACGAACCTATTTTTTCCCTGGCATGGAAAAATTGGCCGACGACTACCTCGCTAAAACGGCCGACTACATTGATTTTTATAGCCAGTGGATTGGGCCGTATCCGTTTGATGGTTTCTCCATTGTCGCCTCACCGCTTCCCGTTGGCTTCGGCTATCCGGGCCTGACTTATATGGGCGCTCATGTTTTGCGGCTGCCCTTTATCAAACACACGTCACTCGGCCATGAGGTTCTGCATAACTGGTGGGGTAACGGTGTTTTTGTCGATTATGAAAGCGGCAATTGGGCGGAGGGATTGACCACCTTTATGGCCGACTACACCTATGCGCTTCAAAAAGGCCCTGATAGCGCAAAAGAGAAACGGCTTTCATGGTTGCGGGATTATGCGGCTCTGCCCCAGGAGCGCGACGCGCCGCCAAAGAGCTTCAAAGGCAAATTACATACGGCGTCTCAAGTGGTCGGCTACAATAAGGTCGCTTTCTTTTTTCACATGCTCCGTAACGAACTGGGAGAGGACGTTTTCGACCGCTCAATACGCCTGTTTTGGAAAAACAATTCTTTTCAGCGAGCCTCATGGAACGACCTGCAGGCGGCTTTTGAGCAAACGGCAGGCCGGAAATTAAACGATTTCTTTGCCCAATGGCTGGAGAGAAAGGGCGCACCCAGTCTCTCGCTGATTGCCGCCCACCGAGAGGACAGAGGAGTCATCGTCACCCTTCAGCAAACGCCCCCGGTTTACGATCTCTTTCTTCCCATTGTCGTAGAAATGGCAGACGGGAAAACCCAGAAAACCTTTTATCGGTTTGCCTCGCAAAACACGACGATCCGAATTTCGACGCCCTCGGTTGCCGACAATATTTCGATTGATCCGGATTACGATCTCTTCCGCCACCTAGCGGATGGGGAGACACCTCCGATTTTGCGCGATGTCACCCTGTCGGAAAATACTTTGGTCGTCATACCGGATGATGATCCAACCACGAAAGAAACCGCCCGGCGTTTAGCCGTTCGCATGATGGACGTTTCACCGCAAATCGTAACGGAGGAAAACGGTTTGGCCGGTCAGGCTCCCCGGTTGATTATCGGCACGGACGCGGCTGTTACATCGTTCCTATCCAAGTCGGGCCTCGGCGGCCCGCCGACCGGGATTGCCGAAGTTGGGACCGCCCGGGTATGGGCCGGACGATCTGCATCCGACCTGATACCGTTTGTGGTCGTAGCGGCCCAAAACAAGGAAGCTTTGGCGGCCCTCCTTCGTCCACTTCCGCACTATGGCCGCCAGGGGCTGCTTGCGTTCGATGGCAGCAAGGTAATCAGGAAAGGAACCCTCCCCCCGGACACCACCCCTCTTAGATCATTTTTTGCCACAAATCAGTAGGTTACAGGTGTGTGAGATCACACATTGATTCAATCTATCACACCTGTTTTTATCATCTCGTTCCAACCCATTGGCGGAGAGTCGGTCCAGCGCATCGGGCCGATTTTCCGCCGCTTTCTCAAAAATTACCGTTTGGATCAAAAAAGAAGCTCGTCAGTTTATGAACAAAGAAGAAAAAAAGGGCGACGGCCCGGGAACACTTACAAAAGCCGCCGTTGCACTAACCGCTCTTGCAGTCGTCGTCATGATCGGCTGGTCGCAATTCAGACATGCCGGCACCGACAGTCACAATATTCTAGACAACCGTTCGCCTGTCAAAATCGAAATAGGCGGACCGTTCACCCTCACGGATCATACCGGAAAGAAGGTCAGCGACTCCGATTACCGTGGACGCTCCATGTTGATTTTCTTCGGCTATACTTATTGCCCTGATGTGTGCCCCACTGAATTGAGCACAATTGCCGAAGCAATGGACCTTCTCGGTCCGGCAAAAGCAAGTCAGATTCAACCGTTATTTATCAGCGTCGATCCCAACCGCGACACACCTGAAGTGCTTGCTGAGTACGTCACGCAATTCCATCCAAGCATCGTGGGATTAACCGGCACCGATGCGGAAATTGCCGAAGTCGCCAAGAGTTTTCGCACCTACTACGCACGGGCGAAGGGCAGTGAAGGCGACGACGATTACACGGTCGATCATTCAGCCACGACTTTCTTAATGGGACCAAACGGTCAATTCGAAACCACCTTTTCCTACGGCACGCCCCCCGAAACGATGGCAAAAGCCTTGGAAAAATTTATCGACCAGAATTCTTAAGCTTTAGGTTTGAAGGAGTAGTTTCCATGAAAAAAATCATCGCAGCAACAACCGCTGCCCTGCTGCTCGGTCTTACGGCGCCAGCTTTTGCCGGTGACATTACGGTTGAAAACGCCTGGGCCCGCGCTTCGGCTAAAATGGCCCGTGCCGGCGCAGCTTTTTTGACGATTAAAAACGGCGGCGAAGCGGATAAACTGATCGGCGCCAAGGCCGACGTTTCCAAGAAAACGGAACTTCACACCCACATCAAGGATGGCGACGTCATGAAAATGCGTCAGGTGGAAAGTATTGCGGTCCCGGCCAACGGAATGGCCATGCTTCAGCCCGGCGGCGACCACGTCATGTTCATGGGCTTGACCAAACAGCTCAACGAAGGCGACATGTTCCCCCTGACCTTGGTTTTTGAGAAAGCCGGTGAAGTTAAAACCCACGTCAAAGTTGGTGCAGCGGGCGCCATGGGCGCAATGGAAGGCCACATGAAACACTAATCCACTAAGAGAGGCGACTCTCCCCACCGGGTCGCCTCTCCCCCACAAAAAAACGGGCCCCTTTTCCCAGGGGCCCGTTTTTTTTCGCCACGTTCTGCCTTAGCGCAGAGCGTGCTTTTTCATTCTGTAAAGAAGAGCGTCTCTGGAAATGCCCAACAAAGCGGCTGCATGAGTACGATTATTATCGGTTCGCGCCAAGGCCATGTTGATCAGGGAGACTTCCAACTCCTCCAGAACCAACCCGCCGTCCGGGAACTTGAAACCCCAAAGCGAGTCGCGGCTCTCGGTTCCTGCAACAATTTCGCGCGGAAGATTTTCAATCTGCACTTCTTGGCCGGGATGAAGAACCACCAGCCTCTCGCAAAGATTACGTAGCTCTCTAATGTTCCCCGGCCACTGGTAGGCGTTCAATGCCTTTAAAGCGGCTTTCGAGGCAACCGGCGCGGCAACGCCGTATTGAGAAGAAAGTTCGTCTAAAAACGCGTTTAACAGCGCGAGCGCATCTCCGGTACGCTCCCGCAACGCAGGAATCTCGAGAGGAACGACATTCAAAAGATAGAACAAATCTTCCCTGAGCCGCCCACTAGATACTTCAAGGCTTAAGTCGCGGCTGCTTGCCGTCAACAAACGCATATCAACTTTTACAAACGCGTCACCGGTTTCATTGAGGCATTCGCCGGTTTCGATAAACCGCAGAAGTTTAGCCTGCCAATGGAGCGACAGTTCCTCAATACCGTTGAGGAACAGCGTGCCGCCATCGGCTTGGGCAAACATCTGATACTCGGGAAAAGAATCGGGAACGGACGCGCACTCCACACGAATCCAGGGCTTGGCAGCGCGCACGCTATTTTCGTGAATAGCTTGTGCAAACCGCGCTTTGCCGACCCCTTTTTCACCCAGGATCAACACCGCCACATCGGTAGCGGCCGCTACCTGCGCTGTCCGCAGAACGGCTTCAAACTCCGGTGATTGCCCTACCAACGTTGATTCCATCGGTCCTTTATTCCTGTACGCCACATACCGTGCAGTCCTGGCCAACAAGACTGCCAGTATAGAGTAAACTAGCCAACCCTAAAACAACAACAAACACCCCTAACATACGTTTTGCTATCGGTTTTTTGCGCAAGGCTAAAAACCACCGGGACGCAAGAGTAACGCTTAACATTGCAGGCAATGTCCCCAATCCGAACATGATCATGGTCAAACCGCCCTGCAACGGCGATCCTGCTGATGCGGAATACAGCAAAACCGAATAAACCAAACCGCACGGTAGCCACCCCCAAACCGCGCCATAGGCCAAAGCGGAAACGGGCGATTTGAGCGGAAGCAACTTTCTTGTCAAAGGCTCCAGCCGACGCCAAAGCGGCTTGCCCGCTTGCTCGATGAAAGCGAATGACGGAAACCAACCGGCCAGATAAAGCCCCATCGACACGAGGACCACCGCCGAAAACGTCCGTAGAAATAACAAACCGGCTTCGGGGCTCACGATCGTTACCGTTTCAAAACTGAT
>Ga0070727_10000394_pt1 | contig 54323 bp, 40 predicted proteins | sample tdAd472_FD_66722 | JGI IMG/M metagenome (GOLD analysis project Ga0070727, IMG submission 66722) | Marine sediment microbial communities from the Atlantic coast under amendment with organic carbon and nitrate - tdAd47.2 | ecosystem: Environmental > Aquatic > Marine > Coastal > Sediment | place... | reverse complement strand
TCCCGAGGCGAACGAGTCGGCCCGTCTGCGCGGCGCGCTGCTACAGATGCACGCCGATGCGCAGGCCTTCTTCGAGGAGCAATTGCGTACAGAGTCCGGCGGTGCTGCGAGGGACTACCTCAAGCGCCGCGGCATCGATTCCGAGACGGCCCGGACGTTTGGGATCGGCTACGCGCCCTCCGGATCGAGGCTCGCCCGTCGCTTCGAGGAGGCCGGATTTCGCGAGTCGGACCTCAGCGAGTCCAGCCTCGTGCGGAAGGCCGACGATCGCCCGGGCTTCTACGACTTTTTTCGCGATCGACTCATTTTTCCCATCCGCGATACACAGGGAAGAGTCATCGCGTTCGGGGCGCGGGCCTTGAGCGACGACCAACAGCCCAAGTACCTGAATTCGGCCCAAACGAAGATCTACGACAAGCGGGCCGTGCTCTACAACCTTTCCGGCGCCAAGGCGGGGATGAAAAAGTCCAATCGCGTCGTGTTGGCCGAAGGGTACATGGACGTGATCGGCATCGTACGTGCAGGAGTTCAGGAGGCGGTGGCTACTTGCGGTACGGCCCTGACGCCGGAACAAGTGCGGACGATGCGTCGATTGGCCGATACATTGATTGTGAACTTCGACTCGGATACGGCTGGGCGCGAGTCTGCGGAGAAATCCGTGGAGAAGGCGTTGGTCGAGGGCTTCCACGTGCGCGTGCTGGAGCTTCCCGGCGATCTCGACCCGGACGAGTACGTGCAGGAACACGGGGCGGAGGCCTACTGCGCTCAACTCGAACAAGCTCCGCCTTACTACTCCTGGCTCGCTGAGCGCGCGCGGACTAAGTTCGACCTGAGCACTGCGGAGGGACGCGTCTCGGCGTTCGACTTCCTCAAGCCGTCTATCCATCTACTTCCAGACAAGATCGCGCGCGCGGCTCTTGCCAGCGAGTTGGCTGAACGGTTGGGCGTCGATCCTGGTTTGGTGCTCGAAGAGTTCCGGCGCTCGGCGACGGACCGGTCGCGTCCGGCGCCGCCCTCCGTGCCGGCTCATTCGTTGTCGCCGGGAGAGCGGTTGTTGCTGGAACTGTTCCTCGACTCGGAGGAGGCGCGCGACGAAATGCTGGACCGGACCGCCGAGTTGGCAGGTGAAGAGAATTGGTCGAGTCGGGCTCTGTTCGCCTCACTCGCCGGCGCGGCCGCCACGGGCCCGTTCGAATTTACGGCTTTTGAAGGGCGCCTGGAGGAGCGGGATCGCGATATGGTCGCCCGCATCATCTTTGATCGAGACAGAAGAAAAGTTTCGCTTGATGAGGGGAAGCAGGCTTTTCTGGCGCTTGAAAGACAGAGCCTCGAAAAACGATACCGCGCCGTTCGGCGTCGGATCGCCGAGGCCGAACAGAGAGGCGATCAAGCTCAGGCTTTAGAGGCGCTGCGTGAGAGGTTTGAGCTGGAGCGCCGATTGAGGGAGTTGGAGAAATGAGGCGTTTGAACGCTAGAGGTAAGGCTTTTGCCCCGGAGCGGGGCGTCTTTTTCGCTGTTGTAGAATGGGACCGCGCCGAACGAGAAGAAGACGGAAACCCAAGGCGATTCAAGCCCTGCTAGCCGAAGAGCATTGAAGTGAGCGTTGAGTAGAGGGGTTCAGGGACGACCGTGGAACAAGATTCGGAACAGGCGCCCGCTCGGGGCGAGAAGACGGTGGATAGAATCCTACGAGGTCTGGACTCTCCAGACGTCGATCCGTTGCCTACCTCCGACGAAGACTCCGACAAGTCTTCGGCCCCGTCGAGCTCCGAGCGCAACGCAACCAATTACTCCTCCGCCGACGACGCCAAATCAGCCGACCCGGTCCGAACTTATTTGCGTCAGATGGGCGTGGCGCCCCTGCTCACCCGAGACGGGGAGGCCTCCATTGCTCGACGGATCGAGCGCGGTAAGAAGATGGTGGAGCGCGCCGTCTACAGTTGCCCGCTGGCGTTGGACGAACTTTGCTCGCAGACCGACCGCGTTCGTGACGAGGAGCGGGCCGTCCGTGAAATCACCAGCCTGGATGAGGCGTCCGAAGAGCAGTGGGACGATTGTAGGAAGCGGGTCCTGGCAGACTTGAAAACAGTCGCCAAAATGGCCAAGGGCGTCGAAACGGCTCGGAAGAAGCTGCAGGATGCGCCTCCATCACGTAGGCCGAAGGATGTAGTGCGAATGTCTTGGGCGCTCGGCCGCAGGCGGATACAGGTCGTCCACGCTGTTCGCCGAATGCGCTTGACTGCCGACCAAGCCGATCGACTGACCCGCAAGGTCGAAGAATCTTTGATTGAGCTGAAGACTCTGGAGCGCGAACTCTCCCGAGCGCAGCTCGCCGCGGAGACCGCTGATCCGCATGATGCCCGCTTCCTCCGGGCTCAGGCCAAGGAACTGATCGCCGCGATCCAGGCCTTTGAGGGCAAAGCCGGTCTCACGTCCGCCGAGTTGCGGGCGACGATGAAATCGATCCGCCACGGCCGAGCTGTCGCCGGCATCGCGACGCGCGAGCTAATCGAAGCCAATCTTCGGCTAGTCGTCTCCATCGCCAAGCGCTATGTGAATCGCGGTATGCATTTTCTTGATCTGATTCAAGAAGGCAATATCGGCTTGATGAAGGCGGTCGACAAGTTTGAGTATCGCCGCGGCTACAAATTTTCTACCTACGCGACCTGGTGGATTCGCCAGGCGATCACGCGTGCGATCGCTGATCAGGCGCGTACGATCCGCATTCCGGTTCACATGATTGAGACGATCAATCGTCTCATCCGCACGCAGCGTGAACTCGTGCAGGAATTGGGTCGCGAACCTTCAAACGATGAAGTCGCCGAGAAGATGGAGATGACCGTCGTCAAGGTGCGCAAGGTGATGAAGATCGCCCAGGAGCCGATCTCCATCGAGACGCCGGTAGGCGAGGAAGACGATTCGCATCTGGGCGACTTCATTGAAGATCACGATCGTGAATCCCCGGCTGAGGCCGTGATCAATCTGAACCTGCGCTCGCAGACCGCACAGGTTCTCAAGACACTGACTCCGCGCGAAGAGCGCGTGATCCGCATGCGCTTCGGCCTCGAGGACGGCAGCGAACACACCCTCGAAGAGGTCGGCCAGAGCTTCGCCGTGACCCGCGAGCGCATCCGTCAGATCGAGGCGAAAGCTCTGCGGAAGCTGCGCCACCCCAGCCGGAGCCGAAGGCTGAAGACGTTCGTCGAGCCCGGCGGCGGAACCTAGGTCCCACCCCGCGTCCCAAGAGAGCGTTGTTTGGCTCGAACTGCCTTGACTCGGCGGTCGCTAGACCAATTCGAGTTCGATGACGCCTTTAGCGGTGTCGACCTGCGTGACTCGGAAGGAGCGCAACTCGCCTTCCGACGGGCCGCCTTCTTCGCCTGAGCCGCCGGTCCAACCGGCCTTGAGTTTCTCCGCCAGCGAGGAAACTCCTCCGCCGGACGCCTCCGCTTCAGGGGCCGCCTCAGGAGATGCTGAGTCTCCGCTCGAGAGAGCGCAAATTCCCTTCACGCCGTCGTCCAGCTGGACGTCGAGGCTGTCGGGATGCACGGCCAATACGCGGCCGCTGACCAGGTCGCCCGGCTGCACCGTCTCCAGATACTTGTCCGTCTCCGACGGCTCCAGTTGCTTCATGCCGAGCTTCAGACGCCGCTTGGCGCGATTCATCTCAAGCACTTTCACCTTGACGTTGTCGCCCGTGCGTACGACTTCGTTCGGGTGATTGAGTCGGCGGTCCGACGTGATGTCGGAGATGTGCAGCAGGCCTTCCACGCCCTCGGTGACCTCGACGAAGGCGCCGAAGTTGGTGATCTTGCGGACGGTACCTTCGAAGACGGACCCTACCGGGAAGTCGGTCTCGACTTTGTCCCAGGGGTCGCCCAACGCTTGTTTGAGCCCCAGCGCGACTCGGCGCTTGGCGAGATCCATGTCGAGTACGACGACCTCAACCTCTTCGCCTTCCGACACCACGTCGCCTGGATGCCTCACGCGGCGCGCCCAGCTCATCTCCGAGATGTGGATCAACCCCTCGGCGCCCGGCGTCAACTCGACGAACGCGCCGAAGTCCATGAGGCGCGTGACCTTGCCTGTGATCCGTTCGCCGACCTTCACCTTCTCGGCGACTGTCGTCCACGGATCTTGCTGCAGCTGCTTGAGACCGACGGCGATGCGACGACCTTCGGGGTCGATCCGCAACACCTGCACCTGGATCTCGTCGCCTTCCTTGACCACAGAACGCACGTTGTCCACGCGCTTCCATGAAAGATCGGAGATGTGCAGCAGCGCGTCCACGCCGCCCAGGTCGACGAAAGCTCCAAAGTCCCGAATCGTTCGGACGATGCCGTTGAGCACTGCCCCCGGCTTCAGTCCCGCCACGGCTTCTTGGCGCGCCTGATTGCGCTCCTCGTCCACCACGGTTCGCCGGTCGAGGACCACGTTGCGGTCCTGCAAGTCCAGTTGAGCGATGCGCGCCCGGATCTCCTGCCCGACCAGCGCCTCCAGGGCTTCCTGCTCGCGTTCGCCCGATCGAGACGCCGGCAAGAATGCGCGTGCGCCTACGTCGACGGCCAATCCGCCTTTGACGACCTCAATGACCTTGCCGACCACAATGGACCCTGCGGCGTAGGCCGACTCCAGGTGCGACCAATCGGTCGGACGTTCGGCCTTGGAGTTCGAGAGCAGCAGGTAGCCTTCCGGCGACCGCCCTACAGCCGTCACCTCGATTACGTCTCCAGTCTTCCACTCCGGCCGCGGCGCTCCCTTCGGCGCCGTGATGGGGAGAAAGGCCTCCGACTTTTCTCCCACGTCGACGAATGCGCCGTCATGCCGCAGCGTTACGACGACGCCTTCCAGGACTCCCTCGGGCAGTGCTTCCTCGTCGCCGTCGGCGGTAGCGGGAGCGCCGTGATCCTGTTGATCGAGCATCCGCTCGAACTCGTCTTCGTCCGGGATCTCGAAGTCGTCGTCGTCCTCAAACTCGCCTTCCGGCGCCGACGGCATAGCCGGCATCTCCGGCGCGGCCGGTGAAGGCGGCGGCGGAGGCGGCTTGACGTTCAGGGCCTTCGGGGGCGCCGAGGGCGTCTCCGAGGATTCTTCCGTCCCGCTCGACGTGGCTTCTTGACTGTCCTCTTGCGTCTGCTTCGAGGCCGCGTCTTCAGCGATGTCCGCGGGCGCTTCGTTTGGCAGCGCAGGTAAATCCGAACTCAATCTATGACTCCTAACTTCAACCGTCAAACCATTTTCCCACAGCGAGCCCAACGTTTCAGCATTGCGTTGAAACTACCTTCGGAGCCGGTGCTAGGATGGGGGACTCTCACGACGCTTCAAGAGCCTGTTTAGGGAGTTTTTTCCATGCCGAAGATCCGCCGAGCGCTGCTGAGCGTCACAGATAAATCCGGGTTGGCCGAGTTTGCCCAAGCCCTTTCCAAGCACGGAGTCGAACTCATCTCTACCGGAGGAACAGCCCGCCTGCTGCGTGATTCCGGCCTCGCGGTTCGCGATGTGGCTGAGGTCACCGGCTTTCCGGAGATGCTCGACGGCCGCGTCAAGACCATTCATCCACGCATCGCCGCCGGCGTTCTCGCCATTCGCGGTAACGCCGATCACATGGCCGCCCTCAGCGCGCATGAGATCGAACCGATCGACATGATTGTCGTGAATCTCTACGCATTTGAGAAGACCGCCGCGGACCCTGAAGCGACCTTTGACCAGAAAATCGAGAACATCGACATCGGCGGGCCGACGCTTATTCGGGCCGCAGCCAAGAATTTTCGGGACGTCGCCGTCGTAACCGGGGCGGGGGATTACGACGCGCTTGTCTCTGAATTGGACGCCAACGACGGCGCCTTGAGCGCCGAAACTCATTGGAGTCTCGCGCAGAAGGCGTTCCAACGAACGGCTGCTTACGATCGCGCCATCGCGTCGACTTTGACCGCTCTGCCGCTCGACGGCAACGCTGAGCCCGAGGTCCTGCCTGCCACGCTCGACCTTTCCATTCCCCGTTCTCAGGTGCTGCGTTACGGAGAGAACCCTCACCAACAAGCCGCGCTCTACGTTGCGGGCGGCGGCGTCGCCGGCGCGAAGAAGCTGCACGGCAAGGAACTCTCCTACAACAACCTCGTGGACTTGGACGCGTGTTGGGCGTTGATCCAGGAGTTCGACGAGCCCGCTTGCGCCATCATCAAGCACACCAATCCGTGTGGTTGCGCCCAACAGGCGACGCTCGCCGAGGCTTACAAAGCCGCTCTAGAGTGCGATCCCGTTTCGGCGTTCGGGTCGGTGATTTCCGTCAATCGGCCTGTAGACTCTGAGACGGCTGCGCTGATGTCCTCACTGTTTGTGGAGGCAATCGCGGCTCCGTCATTTGAGCCTGAAGCGCTCGCCGTCCTCACCAAGAAGAAGAATATTCGCCTGCTTGAGGTCGCACCCACCGAGCCCGGCGTCACGCTGAAGAGCGTCTCCGGCGGAATGCTGGCCCAGACCGAAGATCGTCGCGAGACCAGCCCGGACGGTTGGGAGGTCGTCACCAAGCGCGCACCCACCGCGGAAGAGGAAGAGGCGCTGCGCTTCGGCTGGAAGGTCTGTAAACACGTCAAGTCCAACGCGATCCTCTACTGCCGCGCCGGTCAGACTGTCGGCGTGGGGGCTGGGCAGATGTCGCGCGTCGACGCCGCGAAGATCGGCGCCTCAAAAGCGAAGCTGCCCTTGGCAGGGACCGTCGTCGCCTCCGATGCGTTCTTCCCGTTCCCCGACGGGCTGGAGACGGTGGCTGAAGCCGGGGCCACGGCGGTCGTCCAGCCAGGGGGCTCGAAAGGCGATCCGGGTGTCATCGAAGCCGCCGACCGGCTCGGGGTCGCTATGGTCTTCACGGGCGTCCGTCACTTCCGCCACTAGGCCGCACCCGCAATTGCAGATTCGCGTGTGAATCAGGGGCCGACCCGGTCGATCCGTTCGGCGCCGAACAACGTCCAACCCATCTGCGGGTCGTCGCTCTTCATGACGACCTCGAAGACGACCTCCGGCGGACTCGATCGCTTATATTCGCGCAGACGCGTCCACTGACTGAACTGCTGACGGGAGCTGGATTCCCAGCCGACCTTTCCGAGCGACTCCGGCGCCAATAACGCACCGTAGGCGACCAGAACGTTCTCCGTCTCGGGCAACCAATCCGCGTCGCCCATCGCGATGCTGATTACTCGATTGGACGCCATCTCCTCCGATTGCCAGACCTGCTTGACCGTCATCGCTTCTTCATCGACGGCGTATTCCACTGCGCGGGAGTAGGTCGCTTCAATGTCGGTCGGTCTACGGAATGGCCGCGTCTCGTAATTGCCGTTGTTGTAGAGCAGAAGCGTGCCGTTGGGCGTGATGCTGGGCGAGTGCTGGTGATAGGGCCACTTCAGCTCGCCGTGCGGTTGAAGGAGCTTCTCTGAGAGTTCGCCCCATCCGGTCGGTTCGCCGAAGATCCAGACGATCTCCTTGGTCTCTCGGTCGATCTTCATCGCCGCCGCCTGATACCGGAAGTTGACGAGGATCGAGTCGTCGGATTCGTCGTGCAAGAGGTTGTTGGCGTGGCTCCAGTCGACCGTCTCCGGGAATCCCCGGCGGACCCAATAGTTGGAGAACGTCTCAAATCCGATCCGGAACGGGTCCATGTGGTCGAAGGCGTGCCACTCCCAGACCACCTCGCCGGTCTCACGGTCAAACTCGATGATCACGTCGCCCATCACCTTCTGGCGCTTACGGGGAGCCTGCGCGTCGTACTCGCTCGTGTAGTAGTCGTCGATTTCCTTGACCTCGCTGCTGAGGACCAGGATGTTGCCGTCGGGCAGTTCGTCGATTTCGTGGTGGAAGGTGAGTACGTCGACGGCGATTCCCTCTTCATGGCCCTCGGGGCTGTTCTTGGCATACCACTGGTTGACGGTGTTGCCCAGCCAGTCGACTTCCATCAGTCGAAAGTCCGCCGTACAGAATAGGATGTTCCCGTTGCGCGCCTTCTCAAAGTCGCTGATGCGCGAGTCGACGCGGTAGTACCAGACAACCTCGCCCGCCGAGTCGAGCGCGGCGAGCATTCCGAACGCGGAGTTGAACCTGGCGATCTCCTGGCTGCGGCCGACCTTGCGCCGTCGGGGGTTGAAGAGGGTCACGCCGGGTTCCATCTCGTCCGACCGGCTCGTCACGACCTTGATGGGTGGAAACTCGACGCCCGACTCTGGGAGAGCCGGCGTGGTGAAGGTCATCGCTTCCGGTGCTGCGGAGGCTGCCCCGGCTGAGTTGCGGATGGAGACCCGAATCTCATGCGGGCGGTCCGGCCGCATGCCGACCACGGGCAGCCCCTGGGTCGGGTCGTGCGTCTCGTCGTAATCCAGGCTCCAGGAATGATCGCCGTCGCTTACTTCGATCGTCGTTGAGACGGGCTCGCTGGGAGTGAAGGTCACCACGGCTGCCAGAGGGACCGCGGGATTCGGGTTGGCGGCTACAACAGGTGCGGTCGCGAAGTGTGGTCCGGACCCGCACCCGAAGTGCAGGATCAATAGAAGGAGTAACCAGGCTCGCCTCGACATGGCCGAGATTCTAGCAATCGCGAGGGCTCGACGAGCGCTCGACCCGGAGTCCTCTCAGCTCGTGACGGATGTCCTCGGGTGGGGCTGCCGAATTGCATGGAAGTGATCCTCGGCCGGTCATGGACGAGACGAGTCTTACGACTCATCTCGGACTTCTCGACCACGCTCGGTGATATCTTTGAGACCCTATGCGGTCTGCATTTCTCGTCCTCGCGTTCACCTCCGCCATGGCTGCGCAACAGCCCGCCGCCTACACCATCCCCACCGTGGACATCGCCGGCGAAACTCACCGCCAAGTGGTCGTCGACCGTGAGCCCGGCCAATACTTAGGGCACCCGACCACGCTCTTGCTGCCCGACGAGCGCACGATGCTCGTCACCTATCCCAAGGGGCACGGCAAGGGCGAGATCATTCTCAAGCGCAGCCTCGACGGCGGCCTCACCTGGAGCGACCGCCTTGCGACTCCGGAGAACTGGTCGACGTCTAAGGAGACCCCGACGCTCTACCGGTTGATCGACCCGGCAGGCAAAGCGCGCATCCTGCTCTTTTCGGGCAAGGGCGGCTTGATCCGGATCGCCTATTCCGAGGACGAGGGCGAAACGTGGTCGCCGCTGCGGGACATCGATACGCCCGGGCCCCCGTTTGGCGGCATCGTCGCCATGAGTTCCGTGGTGGAGCTCCGCGACGGTCGCTACATGGCGCTGTTCCACGACGACGGCCGCTGGTTGCGCGATCCGGCCGAGCACCCCGAGGGAAAACGCTTCAACGTCTATAAGTCGGTCACCGAGGACGGCGGACTGACTTGGTCCCAGCCGGAAGTAATCGCTCAGCGCGACGACGTCCATCTCTGCGAGCCGGGGGCGTTGCGCTCTCCCAACGGTAAGCGCATTGCGGTGCTCCTGCGTGAGAACAGCCGCACCCGCAATTCCTTCGTCGTTTTTTCCGACGACGAAGGAGACACATGGACCGACCCGAAGGAGTTGCCCGCGGCCCTGACCGGCGACCGTCACGTTGCTCGCTACGCCCCCGACGGTCGTCTGCTCATCACCTTTCGCGACACCACCCGCGAGAGCCCCACGAAGGGCGACTGGGTGGCCTGGGTGGGCGCGTGGGACGACATCGTAGAGGGCCGCGAGGGGCAGTACCGCGTCCGTCTCATGGACAACACCAAGGGCGGCGATACGGCCTATCCGGGGCTTGAACTCCTGCCGGACGGGACGTTCGTCACCACGACCTACGGACATTGGGATGAGGGCGAGGAACCTTACATCGTCAGCGTTCGGTTCCAGATCGATGAACTCGATCGCCGGGCCCGCACGGCGTCTCACGCGCTGACTGCAATGACGACTACGAAAGAGGACCGAGGGATGCCTGCCGCCGCCGGACCGAACATCTTGTTCGTCTCGTTCGATGACCTGAACGATTGGGCTCTCGGCGAGGACTCCCCGCTGCGCATGCCCCACCTGCGTCGGCTGATGCGCCGCGGGGCGACCTTCACTCGCGCCTATTCGCCCTCGCCGGCTTGCAACCCGTCGAGATCTGCGCTGTTGCTGGGTCGGGCGACGGCGGCGACCGGCATCTATTCCAACGCCTCCGACTGGCGAACAGCCTTTCCCGACGCGGTCACTCTGCCTCGCTATTTCCTGGAGAACGGTTATCGGGTGGAGGGCGCCGGAAAAGTCTTCCACCACCACCGGAATTCGGCGTATCACGACGATCAGGCCTTCCATCGGTTTGAGAAGATGCAGCTCGACCTGATGCCCGCGCGCAAGTGGAACGCTCTGGATCAGGTCAGCAGCGAGAATTTTGACTGGGGTCCATGGCCGCTGAATCAGGATCACGCTCCCGATCAGCGCACCGTCGATTTCGGCATCGGGTTTCTTCAGCAAGACCACGACCGGCCGTTCTTCCTCGCTCTCGGGCTCTTTCGGCCGCACATGCCCTTCCACGTTCCGCCGAAGTACTTCGCCGAATACCCGCCGGAAGAGGTGGTCATGCCCCTGCGCCCGGCAGGCGACCTAGACGATATCCCGTCAGGAGGAAGGAAGCTTCTGGAGCGGGGGCGACTGTGGTGGAAGGGAATCTTGCAGGCCGACGCGGAGCGGCCCGGCGTCTGGCGCGAAGCGGTTCGCGCGTACCAGGCGTCGGCGACTTTTGCCGATCATCAATTGGGGCGACTCCTGGCGGCCTTGGCGTCGTCTCGGTACGCGGACGACACCTTGATCGTCGTCTGGTCCGACCACGGATATCACCTCGGTGAGAAGGAGCATTGGGAGAAGTTTGCTCTGTGGGAGAAGACCACGCGAGTACCCCTCGTCTTCGCCGGGCCGGGCGTCGCCCAAGGGGACGTATCGGCTCCGGTCTCGTTGCTCGATCTGTATCCCACCCTGGTCGACCTCGCGCAACTTCCCGTCAACAGCGATCTGGACGGTCGTAGCCTGCTGCCCCTGCTTCGCGATCCAGCCGCCGAATGGACTCTCCCCGCCGTGATGACCTACGGCCTGGGCAATCATGCCGTACGCACGGCTCGCTGGCGATACATCCGCTACGCCGACGGAACACAAGAACTCTACGACCACCACGATGATCCGAACGAGTGGCGCAATGTCGCAGAGCACCATCCGGCCGTGACGAAGCAGCTCGCGAAGTGGATCCCGCGGAATGAAGCGCGGCCCGTCGAGGAGCTCAACTAGGCTTGGTCTCGTCGCTTGCCGGCGTCAAGACAGCCTGCCTCTCGAAACAGGCGGGAGCGAGGCTTCGAGCCGTTCGCAGTAAGCCGAACATCGACGCCTGCAGTGCGACCGTGGGCGTGCGGAGCCCGGCCTCCAGAGTCCATCCCGTGCGCGTCGCGTCGTATCCCCAACGTCCCAGGCCGGATCCCGCGAACCGCTCCAGCCACCAGAGCTCCGCAGGGCCGAGTCGTTCCCGTCCGCGACCAATCGGGTTCCGGCTGATCCCTTGCAACTGCTCGAAGCTGCTGTTGCTGTCGCCGAAGGGCAGGCGATTGGTCACGTCGAGGATCTCCGGCAAGAATTCTTCGTCTACAAACTTGCACAGCGCGCGAACCGTCTCTTCCGGCTGGGTGACCAGGTCCTCATAGCGTAGTGCCCGGTACCGAGACGGACAGCTCTTCTGCAACTGCTCCGCGACGTTTGTAGATTCGCGCCACTCAAGGCCCACGACCGCCGGCGACGTCGTGAACCAGTAGTGCAGGCCATCCGTGAATCGAACGTCTCGAAGCGACGCCGCCACGTCTCTCGGGTCGCGGATGATGTGGACGAATGTGGCGGCGGGGAACCACTTCATCATGTCCTTCGCCCACCGGTAGGAGTAGGGAGACTTCTCTCCCCACCGAGGTCGCCCCTGTCGTCGAGCGTACTCCTCGAGCAACCGACCGAAGACCGTCGCGAAATCGCCCGGAGCGCACTGCCCGACTTGTTCCCTGAGGTGCACCAGCGGCAATTCCAGCATGTGGGTAGCGCGCATCCTGAACAGCTCGTTGAGAAATCGACTCCACCGAGCACGATCACGAACGCCTCGGTAACGCGGGTAGATCCTCGTCCACCAAGTCGATTCGACTTCGGGCACGCCTAGGCTCGGATGATTCCTGAAGATCGCAGCGAGCAGGGACGTGCCGCTGCGGGGCATTCCGGTGATTAGGACCGGCCCCTTCGCTGTGCCGCCGTTTCTCAGTTCAGTATCCAGCGACCAACGGGCTAGAAACGACGCGGCCGGTTTCCTCCGCCGCCGCCGGTGCGAGGCGCCCGTTCCGAGGCGTCTCCCCATCCTCCGCGTCGGCCTCGTCCACGGCCTCTCGGTCCGCGGCCCGCGCCCCGTCCAGGCCGGCCTTGCCGGTTCGAGCGGGCGACAATCCGAGACCGCCGCATGTTCCAGCGGTCGAAGCCGTCCAGCGCCTCATGGTCGAACTTCGATGGTCTCTGGTCCGGCGCCGCCAGCGCAAGCAGCCGTCGCTTGCCCACAGAGCGCACCCGAGTCTCGTCTTCCACCCAGGCCTTGCCGTCAAACACCCGCAGCTGCGCGGTGAGACCCCGTTGGGCGTCGATCCGATAGCGGCCCGCCTTGCGCAATCGGACGTCGCCCTCCCGGTGCCGAATCAGGGCCTCTCCTTCCCCAAAGATCGTGGTCCACTCGACGATGATTGAGCCGGCGTGCAAATGGAAGACGGGTGAAAGCAACTCGTCAGAGAGCATCTCGACTCTCGCCTCACGATCCAACCTCAGCATCCGTCCGGCCGTCAGTACGATCTCCGCCCGCCCGTTGGCCGTCCGTAGCGTCTCGCCGGTCTCCAGCGACTCCAGCTTCGTCGACTCCGGGTCTAGTCGCTCGCCTTCGAGCAGGACTTCGCCCTCGATGTAATGAATCAATCCGGCTCGTACCGAGAGGGCTGACTGCGCCGCACATGTCGCCGCGGTCAGTGCGAATAGAGCTAGCCCGCGTTGCGCCAGCGCTCGATACGCTCCGGCGATACGCCGAGTTTGTAGGCTGCAAAGCATAGATTGTTGCTCCACGAAGCGCGTACGACTCCCATGCGCCGCCACCGCCGGGCCGAAGTCACCGCGTCGCCGTCCGCCATCACGATGCGGCCGTGCTTCTTGAGCCGCCGAACCAGTTCGTAGTCCTCCATTAAGGGTTCGTCTGGAAACCCGCCCGCCTTTTCAAAAGTTTCTCTCGACGTAAATATCGCTTGGTCCCCGTAAGGCATTCCCAGCAGTCGACAGCGTGCCGCGACGAACCTTTCGAGCCAACGCATATTCCATCCTCGCGCGTCCAACTGGAAGCGAAACGCGCCGGCCGCCGCGCCGGGCCGCCCCAGCGCGTCGAGGACCTGATGTGGAAAGTCCGGCGGCAACGCCGTATCGGCGTGTAAGAAGAGCAACACGTTACCGTGAGCCTCTCGGGCTCCGGCGTTCTGCTGGATGCCTCGGCCGCGACCCGCCGCGATTACGCGGGCCCCCGCCGAGCGCGCGGCCTCAACCGTTCCGTCCGTGCTGCCGCCGTCCGCAACGACGACCTCACCCACTCCGGCGGTCAGGACCCGAGCGACGGTCGCCTCGATCGTCGCCCTCTCGTTGAGAGTGGGGACGATGACTGAGATCTCGCGAGCTTCCTCCGCCGATTGCGTGCGAACGGTCAATTCGCCCTGATTGTACTGAGCCGTGCGCGGCCCTAGCGTCGCCAGTCGAGAACCTTCTTGAGGATTGTGGCCGCCGTCGGCGTCAGTCGGGTCCGGTTGTATGCGTCCGCGGCCTTCTTGACGACTTCCGATTGCGTCGGATAGGGGTGAATCGTGTTCGCGATCGTACCCAGGCCGATGCCTGCCGTCATTGCCAAGCTCAACTCCGAAATCGTCTCGCCCGCATGCCGTGAGACGAGCGTTGCTCCCACGATCTCATCCTTGCCCTTACGGACATGGACCTTGATGAATCCCTCCGTGTCGCCTTCCAGAATGGCGCGGTCGACCGTCGACATCTCTACTCGGAACGTGTCGATCTCGATGCCCGCTTTCTCGGCGTCCGCCGGGTACATGCCGACGTGTGCGACTTCGGGGTCCGAGTAGGTCGACCACGGAATCGTCAGCGCACTCGTCTTCTTTCCGCCGAAAAACAACGCGTTCCCGATGACGATTCGCGCCATGGCGTCGGCCGTATGGGTGAACTTGAACGGAAAGCAGACGTCTCCGGCCGCATAGACGCTCGAATTCGTCGTCCGGAGCCTCTCATCGACTTTGACTCCGGAGCGCTTGTCGAACTCGACTCCCGCTTCTTCCAGGCCCATCCCCTCCACGTTGGGAGCTCGCCCCACGCCTACCAGCACGTGGTCGACGCGCAACTCGCGCGTCCCGGACCCCTCTTCCAGCGTCAGGACCTTCTCGGCGCCTTCCGCGCGGACCTTCACCACCTTGGAGCAACAGTTCAGCTGAATGCCGTCGCGCTCCAGGGCCTTGGAGACGATCTCGGCCGCATCCCGGTCCTCTCGGCCCAACACCTGTCGACCCTGCTCCAACAAAGTGACCTCGGACCCGAAACGTGCGAACGACTGCGCCAGTTCGACTCCAATTGGCCCGGCGCCAATCACCGCCAGGCGCTTGGGCAGCTCGGTCAATGAGAAGACCGTTTCATTCGTAAGCGCCCCGGCTTCCGCCAGGCCGTCGATGGGAAGATCGACCGCACGCGCGCCCGTCGCCACGCAGGCCTTGGAGAACTCCAGCGTCTGGCCGCCCACCGCGACTTGGTTGCGCCCGGTAAACTTCGCGTCGCCGATGTAGACGTCCACCCCTAAGCTGGAAAACCGCTCGGCCGAATCGTGATGCGAGATCCCGGCGCGCAATTTGCGCATCCGCTCCATCACCGCGGGAAAGTCGACCGTGGTTCCTTCCGGCACGCGGACGCCGTACTCGCCCGCATCGCGGACGTCCGCCGCTGCGCGTGCGCTGCGGATCAACGCCTTCGACGGCACGCAACCGACGTTCAGGCAATCGCCGCCCATCATCTTGCGTTCGATCAACGCGACCTTCGCGCCAAGTCCCGCCGACCCGACCGCGGTCACCAGTCCGGCCGTGCCGGCCCCGACGACGACCATGTTGTATCGCCCGGTCGGCGTGGGATTCTTCCAGTCCGGCGGATGGACATGGCTGACGAGGACTTGATTGTGCTCGTCAAGAGGATTCGCCTCTGGAATCGTTTCGGCGATCGTGCGGAAATCAGTCATTGGGTGTTCCTTGGAGCCCGCAAGTTCAGCGGGACGTTGTCCTACTGAGCGTTGATGGACCAGTCGTAGTCCAGCCACTCGATTTGGGGCGTAACGCCGCCCTCAAGCGCTGTCCGCAGGTCGTCGGAGTAGCGCGCGGCAAACTCCAGCACGGTTCCGGCCTGCTGCTCGAAGTCGCCGCCGTACCAGCTGTACAGCTGCGTCAGTTCGACTACCTCGTCGCCCGCTTGATAGTAGAACCAGCGGTCGTGCCGATGGACGAACTTTGCCTGTCCCTCCAGCTGTTCCTCGAGCCGTTCGGCCGTGAACGCCTCGGCTCGCAGCGGCGGGCAGCCTACTGAAGCGCACACCACAGCGAAATGGATTCGCGGTTCGGCGAACTTCGGTCGAATCTCTTCATGCTCAATTTGGTTGAGGCTCAGCGTATTCCCGCCGAGGTTCCAGCGCACGCCGTCCCATCGTTGTTCGGACGGGATATCGCGGATCGAACCGACGCTCGGGTTATCCAACATCAACCGGAGTGTGAACGCGTTGTAGGCGTTGATCAACAGGGCTAGTTTCTGGTCTCGTCCCATCTCCTCGAACGGCGCCTTGGCCAGAGTCGTGAGATATGCGTCGAGTTCTCCCGACTGCTCGGCCAAGCCGTCGTAGTCGACGTAGCCCTCCTCGTCGACAAATTCATTCAGCAGTGCGTCGAATCGAGAGTGGTCGACGTCCGGCCCGCCCGTCTTGCGCTCGTAGGCTTCCGTGGTTTCGACGGGCGGCGGACCGAAGAGGCCTCGAATCGCCTGCGAGTTCACGTTGGCGTAGGCCGCGCCCGCCAGCATGAGTGCGGCCGCCGCCGCCCAAGCGACCGCACTCCTCGGGGAAGCGGGCGCCGCAGCCGGTTGCTCTTCCTTGGGCTCTTCGTTGGTTGCTGCAATTGAGGTTTGTTCGGCGAGCTTCTTGTTCGCGAGCTTGGTGATATAGACCGTGACCGCGATGGTGGCCGCTAGCCCCACGGCGCGCAGCGCCCACTCGGCCAGCGTCGTCTCGCCGCCGCCGGAGGCCGCCAATCCAGCCACGTGTCCAAAGTAGACGAACATGAACGTGCCCGGCGTGATGAAGATCGTGGTTGCGATAAAGCACGGCCAGAAGCCGATCGACGTGACGCCGTAGAAGTAGTTCTGCACGTTGAAAGGAAGAGCGGGCGAGAGCCGCAGCATGGCTACGATCTTCCAGCCCCCCTCTCCGATCGCGTCGTAGACCGCCTTGAGCTTCGGTGACTCGCGCGTCATTCTCTCGACCTTCTCGCGTGCCGCGTAGCGCGCGATCAAGAAAGCAAGACCGGCGCCGATGGATGCGCCCACGATGACCGCCGCCGCACCTGTCCAAAGTCCGAAGATTGCGCCGCCCGCCAGCGTCAAAACCGACCCCGGCAGAAACGCGACCGTCCAGACTGCGTAGATCCCCGCGAAGATCACCGGGCCCCAGAATCCAAGGCCTTCAATCCACGTCTTGAGCGCGCCGACCAGCGCGTCTACGGGTAGAACCCGCAGCATAAGCAAGACCGCTGCCGCGATCAGCACGAGAGCTGCGAGTTTGACCTTTCCCGTCCAAGAAGACTGCGTTGCTTGCGTCGCCATTGTTTCAATCCTTCACCGGATTAGTTCGCCGGTCCAGGCTGAAAGTCACTCCGTTCCCCAACGACTTTTTTCAGAATGGGCGACTACGGCCTCCACCAGGTGCGGGGGAATGAAGACGAGTCCTGTGCGATCACCCAGCACCACGTCGCCGGGCATCACCGTCGCATCGCCGATCCGAACCGGCACGTTGACGCCCGTTAACATCGCTCTGCCGCGTACGCCGGGGTGATGCCCGCGCGCGTAGACGGGCATGTTGTGGACCTCCACGCCGTCCAGGTCTCGAAACGAGCCGTCGACCACGAAGCCGTTTCCGGTCTTCATGAACAAGCCGTAGATCAAGTTGTCCCCGCCGAACTGCCCGAACTCAATGCGCCCCATCACGTCGACGACCAAGACATCGCCGGGACTCAGCATGTCGATGATCCTCTTGGTTGGATGTGAGTCCAACCCGGCGGCTTGGGCTTCGTCCTCAATCACGCCGTCGATGTCGGGACGAACCGGAAGGAAGCGTGCCGTGAAGACCCGCCCAATCAGCTTGCGCTCCGGCCGGGTGTTCTTCCAACCGGCTTCAAACTGATGGCGGTAGCCGTGCTGGGACAGCACCTCCCAGGCGTCGCTGGTAGTCGCTTCGTTTAAGCGATTGAGCCAGAGGTCCGGGACGGCCGGGCGACCGTCGCTCAATCGTTGGTAAGGGTTGAGCGGCGTGTATTTCTCAACAAGCGACGTCTCGAAGCCGCTCATCTGCCCCCGCACGGCCGGCGTGGAGACGCACAGCGCCAACATCCAAATGGCTCTTACGCGAATTGTCGTTGCTCCAGGTGCCGGCGCATGGCCGCACGTCCGCCTTCGATGAAGTCCTCCAGGCGGGAGCCCTCCAAATCGAATTCAAGCGTCCCGTAACCCTGTGCCGGGATTCTACAGACGTGGTGGTCGTACCGCAACAATACCTCGGTGTCCGCAGCCTTCATCATCGACCCCACCACGCGTGCGATTCGCTCCACCGTGCGAAGTCCCTTCAGCCCGCCGCTGTGATTCGGCTGCGCCGGTTGTCCTCGGACCGGTTGATCGTCGTCGATGAGCAATCCCAAGTTGTCTTTCCGGTTGGTCTTCGGCTCGCCCATTAGTTCGCGGTCGTCCGTGTCCGGTTCCGCGATCAACCGCAAAGGGAAGTTCGACAGTACGCCGCCGTCGACGACCAAGTTGCCCGTCTTCGGGCGCCCGCGATATCGTCCCCACTCCTTGCGCCAGGCGATCTCCTGCCAGACAAAGGGGATCCCCATAGACATGCGTACCCCCCATGCGACCGGCAAGTCCGGGGTCGTTCTCTGGTTGAAAACGAGCATCTCCATGTCGTCCACGTCTGAGGCGACCACGTTCAGATCCGACCCAGTCGCCCGTGCCAGTTCGATGAACGTCACATGCCGTCCCAGCCCCTTCTCGGAGAGCCTCTTCCCAATCCAATCCACCAGCGCGGCGCCCTCGAAGAACCCGCCCTTCTCGACGAAACTGAAGAGCTGCCGGTAGCGACGGCTGTTGAGCAGGCCGTGCAGCAGCGTCCGGTCCAAGCGCTGCTCCAGCCACTCTGGTACTCCGGGCAGATTCGCATCGCGAAGCAGCTCCCCCGTCACGCTGCCCTCGATCTCCGCGCTAGAGAAGTCGCGCCGCTCGGGCGGGTCCAAGAATGTCGTGAAGATCGGCTTGCCGTCCGCCGTACGCTCCGTGACCGCCTGCAACAGTTCAGCCGCTTTGTAGCCGGCGGCTGTCAGCATGGCCGCGATGGCGCCCGCCGAGGTGCCGATCTGTCTGTAGGAGGAGTGGCCCGCCTCCTCCAGCGCTTGCAACGCACCCACAAACGCCGTGCCCTTGGCTCCGCCGCCTTCAAACACTAAGTCAAGTTCCGCCATCGCCGCCCCCTAGCCGCCAAAAAGAGAAGGGCGCGTCCGCAAACCGCGAGACGCGCCCTTCAAAATCTGCTTTTAGTCTAGGAGTCGGCTCCAAATGATCCGGGGCTACTCGATCCCGAACTTCTTCTTTTCTTTCGCCAGCCAGGCATCATATTCCGCCTTGATCTTCGGGTCCGAAGGGCTCGGATACAACTCGCTCGCCTTCCATTTTCCCGTCGCCAGTTTTTCTTTGGTCCAGATGTCGTGCAGTTCGGTAATCTTGGCGCGCTCGGCTGCCTTCTGCACCAGATGAGGCGGGATGAAGTTCAGTCCCTCCCGGTCCCCCACCACTAGATCCCCCGGCATCACGGTCGTTTCACCGATGCGAATCGGTACGTTGATGCCGACGAGCATCACGTCCTTAATCGCCGAAACGTGAAAGCCACGCACGTATATCGGCGTATTCATCGGATAGATCCCGTCGAGGTCGCGGACCGCGCCGTCGATCACGAAGCCGTTTCCCGTCGCACCAATGATGGCCGTCGCCAAGTTGTCTCCCGCAAACGTGCCGCCTTCAATCTTGCCGAATAAATCCACTACCAGCACGTCTCCCGGCTGGAGTTGGTCGATCACCCGTTGGTTGTTGTTCTTGCCGAGCTTCTTGGCCTTGGCGTCGGCCTCAATGACGGCGTTCACGTCCGGGCGAACCGGCATGAACGCCGCCGTGAAGACTCGCCCCACCAGTTTCTTCTCCGGGTGAACAATCTCCCAGCCGCCGGACCACTGGTGATGGAACTCCGCTGAACGAAGCGGTCCCCACAGCATCTCCGATGACGCTCCCTGGAGCATGTCGATGTACTTCTGGGGCACCTTGGGACGACCGTCGTCGAATCGCTCAAAGGGATTGTCCGCGGTGTACTTGACGAGTTCTTCCTTCCCGAATCCTTCGAGCTGCGCGAACAAGGGGGCCGCCATGAGCAGCGGCAGCACGAACAAGGCGATTGGCTTCTTCATAACCGAGCCAAGGTATCACAATCCTCGCCTTCACTCGATATCGTTTATTCGAATCCAAACCGCTCCGGGCGACGCCCGATCAACATGACCGCCAAGACCTTCGGGACGTATTCGCGCGTCTCGGGAGGCAGCCGGCGGGCCCTGTAGAGGAACCAAAAATTGCGTTGTCGAATCGGGTCGTCGATCTTGCGGACCGCCAGTTTTACGCGGGTCGGACCCACGTTGTAGGCCGCTAGGGCCAACATCACTGAACTCCCCGAGCCGAACTCCAAGATGAGTCGCTTGAGGTACTTGGCGGCGGCCTCGGTCGACTTGATCGGGTCGAGACGCTCGTCGGTCTCGCCATCGACGCGTAGACCGTATTGGCGCGCCGTCGGCGGACGCAACTGCCACAGGCCCAACGCTCCCGCGCGGCTTTGCGAGCTCTTCCTTAGACCGCTTTCCACTAGCGCTAGATAGGCCAAGTCGGGAGGCAAGCTCTCTTCTTCAAACTGTGACCGCATTCGTCCGAACAGCGGTGAAGTCTCGTCCAGCGCCCTCTCCATCACCGTCCGTTCGGTGGTCTGGTAAAGCTCGATGTAGGCTTCCACGCGCTCGACGACTTCGCCCGGCACGTTGGTGGTCTCGGCTCCGAATTCCTGCAGCAAGCGGTCCAGTTCTTTCTCAACAAGACTGCGCTCTCGGACGGAGCCGACCCAGCCGAACCACACGCTGTCTTCGAGCGCCCCCATCTCTCGCCTGACTTCGTCGATCCGGGCGATCAGCGCCTCGCGCTCTCGTAGGTCCGTCGTCTCGTCCAGTGCGCGCTCCAGCCTTTCCGAGTCCATCGACAGCTCCCCGTGATTGCGCCCCAACGCGGACGCATGCAGCCATGAACCCGTCGCCGCTGCGAGTACCGCCCCAAGCGCCGCCCATCCCGCGTAGCGCAGCCTTTGGCTCGGGTGCTTCACCGCCTTCACGGCCTCTCGCGAAATGCGCGCCGCCGCGGCGCCGATGTTGATTGTTGCTTCCGTCGCTTGTCCGAACGCGGTGTTCGCACCTTCCTGCTGTCGCGTGAATTGGTACCGGGGGCCGCCGCGTCCCAGCTCGATCACCGCACCCTCGGCCAACCGGGCCTCGCTGGTCTCTTGTCCGTTGAGGTACAGCCCGTTCGTCGAACCCAGGTCAATGATGCGGAATCCGCCGTCATTTTCTCGCCGCAGTTCCGCGTGGAGCGACGAGGTAACCTCGGCGGATTCTCCCCGCACCATGATTTCGGCTCGAGTGCCGCGCCCGATCCGGACCGTCTCCGTGAGCGGATGTCGAACTCCGGCTTCTACGCCGGTGATGCGTACCAACCACGCGTCTGAAGATTGTTGGGCCATTTTCTGAACGATCGCCGGAAATTCAGGTTTAGGATACCCGGTTGCGCCAAGAGTTTCGTTGCCGGACGCCGCTCGCACGGTTCTCCAGACGGCTTACGGACGGAACAGAGAAATTGATGAGAGCGCTGTGATTTGCGGCTTCTTGCCCGCGAAACTCACTTCAATTTTTACCGTTTCACGCCGGTCTTCGATCTTGCCCGGCTGCCTAGGATAGGTCAACTGGAGAAGCCAATCGACCTCCATCACGACTAGCTCTGCCGATTCTTCTACGACTTGAATCTCGACCGACGAGGCGATCACGCGCTGCGCGGTGAGCGCCAAGATCGACTCTTGCAGGGCGGGGAACTGCTCGTAGTGTTCCTTGTCAAAATAGCGGAGAAAGCGCCAAGCGGACCCTTCTTGCAACGATCGACTGGCATCCAGCAGCATCCGCCGTGCGGGACTTTCCTCCGCCGCCGAAGCGGTCGCCGCCAGCAACGCCAACGCCGACCGGCGCGTCACGTGCGGTACTCCGCGTTGATCCGGATGTACTCTTCGGTGAGGTCGCACGTGAAGAAGCGAGCTTGCCCGCGGCCCTTGCCGCGAAGGTGAAATCGCACGACCGATTCCGGCTCCTCCATCGTCTTCTGGACCTCGTCTTCGTTGAAGTCCGCCCGCGTGCCCCGCATGCAGACGCGGAATCCGTTCACGTAGATATCAACCTTGCTCGGGTCAAAGGGCACGCCGGCCTTGCCCGCTGCCGGAAGGATCCGACCCCAGTTCGGGTCCGCGCCGGCCAGCGCCGTCTTGACCAGCGGCGAGTTTGCGATCTCTCGAGCAAGCTTCTTCGCGTCGCGATCGCTGGCTGCACCGTCCACGTAAATGCGCAGCAGTTTCTTCGCGCCTTCTCCGTCCCGCACGATCTGGACTGCGAGATCTTCGCAAACCTTCGCCAGCGCCTTCTCGAACGCCTCCCGCGCAATCCCTGTCGGACGAACTTGCGACGCGCCGTTCGCCAGCAAGAACACAGTGTCGTTCGTCGAGGTGTCGGAGTCGACCGAGATGGAATTGAAGGAGCCGTCGACCGCCGAACGCAGCATCTTCGTCAGGGGCTTCGGCCCCAAGTCGGCGTCCGTGAAGAGGAACCCCAGCATCGTCGCCATGTTCGGCTGGATCATCCCGGCGCCCTTAGTCATCCCGGCGATGCGGATCGTTCCTTCCGCCGTGCGGACCTCGGCCGTCGCGACCTTGTGCGCCGTGTCGGTCGTCATGATCGCCTTCGCCGCCGCTTCAAAGCCGCCCGGTTCGGCGATTTCAGCCAAGGTCTCCAGTTCTCCGGCGATCAACGAGCCGTCCAGCGGCTCGCCGATGACGCCCGTCGAGCAAACCAGAATCTCGCTCGTCTTCACGCTCAACGTCTTCGCCGTCGCTCGGCAGGTCTCGCGTGCTACCGCGTTCATCGTGGGGGTGGCGCAGTTTGCGTTCCCGGCGTTGCAGATGATCGCTCGTGCCACGCCGCCTGTCTTAGCGAGATGTTTCGCCGAGACTTCCACTGGAGCGGCCCGGACCTGGTTCTGCGTGAAAACCCCCGCCGCCGCAGCAGGACGATCGGAGATCATCAGCGCAAGATCGTCGTTCTTCTTCTTGCGGATACCGGCATACGTCGCTGCAAATCGAAACCCTTGCGGCAGTTGATCGATCATCCCCACACCTCCCCGTCTTCCGGCCGGTACCCTCGCACAAAATCAGACGCCGACATCCGCTTCTTCCCTTCTGGTTGCACTTCAAGCGCTTCCAGGGACCCCTCTCCGGTCCCAACCCAGAGTCTGTCGCCGTCGATTCGGATTTCACCCGGACCCAGGTCTTTCTCGCTCACCGAGGCCCTTCGTACATGCAGCCGCTTCCCGCCGCGCGACGTATAGGCGCCCGGCCAAGGATCGAAACCGCGCATCCGGTTCAGGATCTCGCCGGCGCCCATCGTCCAATCAATCTCGCCGTCCTCCCGCTTCATCAGCGGCGCGAACGTCACAGCTGACTCGTCCTGCGCTTGCGGCTCAAAAGACCCGGCCTCTAGTCCTGCCAAAGTCTCCAGCAGCAGATCTGCGCCGACCGGAGCCAATCGTGCGTTGAGCTCGGCCGCCGTCTCCTCGGGGCCGATCTTGATCTCGCGCTGCAACAGCACGTCTCCGGCATCCATCTTCGGCACGAGCCGCATTGTGGAGACGCCGGAGACCGTCTCTCCCCGAGCGATCGCCCAGTTCGCAGGCGCCGCTCCGCGATACTTCGGCAACAGCGACGAATGCACGTTGACGCATCCGTGCCGCGGTAGTTCCAAGATCCGTTTGGGAATGAACTGCCCGTATCCGACCACGACAACCACGTCTGGTCGGATCGCCTCCAGGCGCGTCCAGGCCTCGTCCTCTCGAATCTTCTCCGGCTGATAGACATCCAGCAGCAGCTCAAGAGCGCGAGCCTTCACCGGCGGCGCCGTGAGTTTCTTGCCGCGCCCCGCCGGCCGGTCCGGCTGCGTCACGACCAGCGCGACGTCATGCGCTTCCGCCGCCGCCTCAAGCGACGGCACGGCGAACTCGGGCGTCCCCATGAAGACGACGCGCAACGCTCTTAGTCCCACTCGCCTTTCTTGCGCAACGTCTTGATCTTGCGTTTGATCATCTCGCGCTTCAAGGCCGAAAGGTGCCGGAGGAAGAGGACGCCGTCTAGATGGTCGTTTTCATGCAGGAGCGCTCGAGCCAGCAGTTCCTCGCCTTCGATCTCGATCGAGTCGCCCTCCGCGTTGCGCGCCCGGACCTTGGCTTCAAACGGTCGCTTAACGTTCTCCCGGAATCCAGGGATCGACAGACAGCCCTCTTCGCCCACCTGCTCCCCATGGGTCTCAACGACCTCCGGATTGATCACGACCAGTTTCTCGTCCGGCTCTTCGCCGCACGAGACGTCCACGATAAACAGGCGCTTCTTGATGCCGATCTGCGGCGCCGCCAAGCCCACGCCCTTCGCCTCGTACATGGTCTCGAACATGTCGTCGACCAACGTGCGCAACTCCTTGGAGCCGAACTCCTCCTCGCCGACCGGAGCGCACTCGACCTCCAGCACCGGGTCTCCATAGAGCCTGATTTCGCGCATCATCTGTTGCTTATTCTAAGCCGTCCTAAAACGACCGCACCTGCTGGTTGTAGCCGTCGAAATTCCGCTTCATCTCCTGCAGTGAGTCGCCGCCGAATTTCTCAATCATCGCCTGCGCCAGTACGTAGGCGACCATCGCCTCGCCAATGACTCCTGCCGCCGGGACTACTGCCACGTCTGAGCGTTCGTATGCGCCCGTCGACGGCTCTTTCGTCGTCAGATCCACGGACTCCAACGGTTGCCGTAGAGTCGAGATCGGCTTGATGTATCCCCGCACGACCAGGTCTTCGCCGTTCGTCATGCCGCCTTCGAGTCCGCCGGCCTTGTTGGATCCGCGCGTGAACCTCGACTCCGCCTTGTCGTAGTGGATCGTGTCCATCGCCTCTGATCCAGGCGCGTAGGCGGTCACCGTGCCGCGCCCCATCTCGACGGCCTTCAGCGCTTGGATCGACAGAATCGCTTGCGCCAACCGGCCGTCCAGGCGCGAGTCCCAGGTCGTGTGCGATCCAAGGCCGACCGGCAGTCCGCGCGCCACCACTTCAAACACCCCGCCCCTCGTATCCTTGGTCTTGTAGGCGATGTCGACCTCGGCCTTCATCGCTTCTTCGACGTCCGGATCCACGCAATTCAGCAGGACGTCGTCCTTGGCCGCCAGCGCCTCCAACTCCTCCCACTCGGCGTCGCGGCCCAACCGGGCGCTGCCCACAGCCACAACGTGGCTCAGTACCTTGATCCCGAACTCGCCCAGCAGTTGTTTGCACAAGCCGCCCACCGCTACGCGCGAGGTTGTCTCTCTCGCGCTCGCGCGCTCCAGGATGTAGCGGGCGTCCGGAAATCCGTACTTGATCGCGCCGGCTAGGTCCGCGTGACCGGGGCGCGGGCGCGTCACCGGCTTCGCCTTTTCAGGCGAGTCCTCCTCCGCTTCCACCGGAAGAGATTCGGTCCAATTCTTCCAGTCGCGATTCGCCAACAGCACCGCGATCGGCGCCCCAATCGTCTTCGAGTGCCGAACGCCGGAGACGATGTGCGCCTTGTCCGTCTCGATTTTCATCCGCCCGCCGCGCCCATAGCCCTGTTGGCGCCGCCACAATTCACGGTCCATCTTTTCGAGCGATATCGGGACTCCGGCAGGCAACCCCGTCAGGGTCGCAACCAACATTTCGCCGTGCGATTCACCGGCGGTTTCATAACGCAACATGGAGTTCTTCCTGGACTTCGGCCGACCGTCTACCCCCGCGAACTTCCGGTTCGCACTGGCCGTAGCCGAAACGCCTATGATACCCAATGGGATTGCAGAAAGACCGCATCATCGGCCTCCACGCCGTCCAAGCCGCCATCGGCGCGGGGCGGGCCATAGAGCGTGTGCTCGTCGCTCGCGGCGCCTCCAATCCGCGCATCCAGGCCCTGCTGGACGAATGCCGTCGTCGCAAACTTCCCCTTCGCATAGAGCCGCGCGAGCAGCTCGACCGCATCGCCGACGGTGGAGTCCACCAGGGCGTCATCGCTTTCGCGGCGCCCAAGGCTCACGTTGAACTCTCAGACGTCCTCGCCGAGGATCGCCCCGACGGCCTGATCGTGTTAGCCGACGGAGTGGAAGATCCTCACAATCTCGGCGCGATCGTTCGCTCAGCCGAGGCCGCCGGCGCACAAGCCGTCGTCGTGCCGCGCCGCCGCTCGGCCGCCTCAAACGACGCCGCAGGCAAAGCCGCCGCCGGCGCCCTCGAGAGGCTCCCTCTCGTGCGCACCGTGAACATCAACCGCGCCATCGAGCAGGCTCAAAAAGCCGGCTATTGGGTCTACGGACTCGACGAGCGTGGCGATCAGCAGCTTTGGGACGTCGACCTGCGCGGCAAGATTGCCCTGGTCGTCGGTCGCGAGGGCGAAGGGTTGCACCGACTCACGTTCGAGCGTTGCGACGGAATCTTGTCGATTCCCATGGCGCTCGACGGAGTGAGTTCGCTCAATGTCTCGGTGGCCGCGGGCGTGGCTTTGTTTGAGGCTGTCCGCCAGCGGCGCTAACGCGTCACCAAAGCGACACGCCGAGGACCTCCGCCAGTCGGTCGAGTCTCGGATTTCCGTAGTACTCCCCGTCAATGTCGAACGTCGGCACCCGGCGCTTTCCGTCGTTCTGGCTCATCACCAACCGCGCCGCGGCTTCATCGTTCTCGATGTTGATTTCTTCGTACTCGATTCCCTTGCCCTGTAGGAAGCTCTTTGCGCGGAAGCAGTCCCCGCACCAACTCGTCGAATACATCTTGATTTTCTTATCCATCTCTCTATAGGATGCCCCGGGTCGCCCGGAGGATTCAGTCGCCCGGATTCGGGCTTGGCCGTACCCGCCAAGACACGAGCCGCGCGATCGACCGCCGCCGCTGCCGGCCTGTGAAACAATGGTTCTTCAAGTGATGCCCTCCTCCGGCCTCTCCGTTCAGCGTCTGACCAGACAATATCCGGCACCGTCCGAGCCGATTGTGGTGGTTCGCGACGTCTCCTTGGAACTCGCTCAAGGGGAAAGCCTCGCCGTTACCGGGCCGTCCGGCTCCGGCAAGAGCACGTTGCTCTATATTTTGGGGGCGCTCGAAGAGCCCACATCCGGACAGGTTGTGGTCGCTGGGCAGAACCCGTTCGATCTCGATCCGGCGGCGCTGGCACGCTTTCGCAACCAACAGGTGGGATTCATCTTCCAGGACCATCATCTGCTGCCCCAACTCACCGCGCTTGAGAACGTGTTGGTCCCCGCCATCGCAGACGGAACCAGCGTCTCTTCCGAGGTGGAATTGCGAGGACGAACGTTGCTGGACCGCGTCGGACTTACCGCTCGCCTGGACCACCGTCCCGCCGAACTGTCCGGCGGCGAACGTCAGCGGGTAGCGATCGCTCGGGCCCTTTTGCACCGACCCGTTCTTCTACTGGCCGACGAGCCGACCGGGAATCTCGACCGTCGCAACGCAGACGCGGCATCTTCACTCCTTCTGGAACTGCAGCGCGAGGAGCAGTCCATGCTCGTGCTCGTAACTCACAGCGACGAGCTTGCTGCACGGTTTGAACGCCGTGCCCAACTCATCGACGGCAGCCTCCAACCGCAATAAACTACCTGATACTCCATGCAACACGTCAAGACTCTCGGCATCATTCTCGCCGGCGGCAAGGGCACGCGCCTCCACCCCCTCACGCGTGAGCGGAGCAAGCCCGCCGTTCCTTTCGGCGGCAAGTATCGGATCGTGGACTTCGTCCTCTCCAACTTCATTAACTCCGGCATCTATTCGCTCTACGTCCTGACGCAGTTCAAGTCGCAGTCCCTGTTGCAGCACTTGCGCGACGCCTGGCAGTTCTCACCGCTGCTCACCAACCAGTTCATCATTCCCGTCCCCGCCCAGATGAGAAAAGGAGAGCACTGGTACAAGGGCACCTCAGACGCGATCTTCCAGAACATCCACTTGCTGGAACTCTCCCGACCCGAAGTCGTTGCGGTATTCGGCGCCGACCACGTCTACCGCATGGACGTCTCGCAGATGGTTCGCTACCACCGCGACAAGGGCGCTCGCGGCACCATCGCGGCCCTTCCCCTGCCTGTTGCTGAAGCGCAAGAGTTCGGCACCATGGCGATCGACGAAAATTGGCGCATCATCGATTTCAAAGAGAAGGTCAGCAATCCGCCGGAGATTCCCGGCCGGCCGGGCTGGACCCTGGCCTCCATGGGCAACTACGTCTTTGACTCCGACATCCTCGTCCAGGAGCTTCGCCGCGACGCCGCAAAACCGGACTCCGAGCACGACTTCGGCAAGGACATCTTGCCCGGCATGATCCACGAGCACCCGATCTACGCCTACAATTTCCACGACAACGAGGTGCCGGGCGAGCTGCCGGAGAACCGCGGGTATTGGCGCGACGTCGGTTCGCTGGAGGCCTACTACGAGGCCAATATGGACCTACGAGCGGTGAAGCCCGCGCTCAATCTCTACAACTATCAGTGGCCTTTGCGGACCGCTGAATATCCTCAAGGTCCCACCAAATTCACGTTCGATGAAGACGGCGCGCGCGGGCACGCGCTCAACTCCGTCGTTTCCGAGGGCTGCATTCTTGCCGGCGGTGAAGTCCGCGATTCCGTGATGGGACGTCGCGTCTTCGTCGACAAAGGCGCCTACGTGGAAGACTCCATCATCATGGACGGCTGCTACATCGGTCCCGGATCCCGGATTCGTCGAGCGATCATCGATAAAAACGGCCGCGTGCCCGCTGGAGTCGAAATCGGGTTCAACCCCGATGCCGACCGTGAGCGCTATCACGTCTCCGAATCCGGCATCGTCGTAGTCGAGGGACATCGGTCGCCTATACCCGTCTCCCCGGTTTCCGTCTAGTCGGCGGACTGCAACTCGTCGAGCATCTGATGCACGTCGTCCGGGTCTAGGTACGCCAGATAAAGCAAGATCATCGTCGTGGAGAACGTGCTGACCGGCGTCACGAAATAAAGCGTGCCGTGGAAGAACGCGCCCAGCGGCAGCAGGAGACGTCGCGCACGGCTTACGAACAATCCGAAAGCGAGGCTGTACTCGAGTAGGACGGTCGATGCGCCCAGCAGGACAGCCGCCTGGTGAAAGCCCGGCCAGCTCGGATAGTCCGACCCCGTGTATTTCGCCATGAGGACCTGCTCGATGCGAGCGCCGTTGAAGTACCCGGGGTGTGTCTTGTCCAGCGCGCCCCAAAAATAGATGGTCGCGAGCTGAAGGGCGATCAGGCGTAGACCCAGGAGGTTGCCTCGCTCGGGCGGCAGCGGCTCGCCCAGTCGCCGCGCCCGCCGGATTGCCAGCCAGCGGTCGACCGAATACGAGCGCTCGCTCGGCGTCAGGGCGCAGTAGGCCACGCCGGCAACCAGCAGGTAGGCATGGTGCGCCTGCCAAGAGGAAGGGTACGGGGAAAGTGTCCCGTGAACATACATCGCTCCGATTACCGCCGCCGTCGCCGGAACCGCGACCCGTGTCCAGAGCCCGATCAGCATCAGCGTCGTCGAGACGGCGAAGACTGCCGCCAGCACGACCCGCAGCAAGCTCGGGGCGAAGAACGGAGACACCTCGAACGCCCATCGCGACCACAATAGAAACACCAGGCCGATACGAATCAACGCGATGGATCGCGTCGATCCTTCTGCGTGAGCCGCCCATTCGACGAATCTACTGATCATCCGACGCCCCCTCGCAGAGGTTGCGCTTGCCGTCGAGCAGCGGTTTCCAGCCCTCATTGAACCCAACGCGGACGATGGCTCTGAGATCGGCCCCGGGACCCAGTTGCTCACACATTCGGTCTACCGCCCAATGGAAGTCCGCGTCCGTGAAGATGCTTCGTCGCCACGGCCCGCGCCGTCCCCCTATCTGCTTCTTTTCCGGGAGCGAAGGCCAGTCTATCGACTCCAATTTCCCGTTCCGCCCGACCAGAAAACGCACGTCGCGCAGACCTCGGCCGACACCCGTGTACATCGTCCACCCTCGGAACCACTTCGTCCCCGGATGGATGAGCTGACCGACCGCCGGTCCGAGCATCATCCAGAACAGCAAGACGCCCAGCACGACGGTTCGCGCGCGCCTCGAGCCCTCCAGGAGATCGCGATAGTCCCTCACTTGCGAACCAAATCTAGCAAGAATCGCCAGGCTTCACGCGTGGCCTTGACGGGTCTCGTCGGCCCGAATCGCCCGATGCGATCGCCTCTACCAGTCCGACTTGTCTCGGAACTCAAACGCGGTCGGGCTGAACTCGCCCACAAGGTCGACCTGCAGTCCGTCCGCCGGAATCCGGTCCTCCAACCCCATCGCCCAAAAAGCCCCTTGGAGGATCATTCGGCGCGTGCCCTCGGAAAGCAGATCTGTTGAAGCGCCCATCGTTGTAGAGAACACCCGGCCTTCCGACTGCCCGTCCGGCAGGCGATACTTCTTGGTCCAAGCGACCGGCATCATCGGATCGTTCTTCTCCTCAACCGGCGGCCCGTCGTCGGGCCGCATGCCGTAGTGGACGTCGCTCTCGTCGAACTCCCCTTTGCGCGCGAGGACCTGGCCGAAGACCAGCGGCTCGATGTCGGTCGCGACCTGTAGTCGGATGGTATAGACGTCCGAGGGGCCCCAAATATCCCCGTCCCGCAACCCGCGAAGAATCGGATGATCCTGCCTGTCGGCATTTAGGATGCCGCGTGTGGACTCGTGCTTGTGCTTCCCGTGGTGGGAAACCCAACGCTCGCCGACGACGAGCCGGCCGAATCCGTCGCGCCACTTTTGCTTGGGACCGAAGTAGCCGTCGCCGTAGTGCCCGTAGGCGCCCCAGGCCTCGTCGGCCACCTCCGGCCGCTCCACCTCGTCCGGGTGGTCGGCCTTCGCCGTCGCGCGCAGGTAGGCGAGTACTTGCGGGTGCACGTCTTCGGGCGGAGCGAACGCGTGCGTGGCCGTGCGGAGCGCAACCACCGGCTTCCCGGCCTTCAAATACCGGTCGATGTGCGCCATCTGCTCGTCCGGCAAAATGCGCCACCGCGTGAAGATCACCATCAGGTCCGCGTCGTCCAACGCCTCCAGTCCCGAAATGTTGTCCCGGACGTTCGGATTGATTTTCCCGGTCTCCTTATCGGTCGCGACGAGTACCGTCGTTTCAAATCCGTGGTGTTCAGAGAGAATCGCTGCCAACTGCGGCAGCGCCTCCTCCGATCGATACTCCTCGTCTCCCGCAATGAGTACGACCTTCTTTGCAGCTGGTTCTTCTTGAACAGCTTGCGGCGATGCGCACGCTGTCAGCGTGAGGGCTAGGGCTGTCGCGAAACGGAGCATTTCCGTGTCAGTCTACCTTCAATCCTCGCTCCTCACCTAGCGCCGCTTGTGAACGGAATACCGGGCGAAGTCTTTCCAAGTGCGGGCGCCTTCCGGTTTCGCGCTCGGTCGTCCGTTGGCGTCGCGCTCGACCGACTAAGCGCGTCCCCTCTTCTCCTCCAGCGCTATCTCATAGATCGCCTTGATGTAGCCCCAAGAGAAAGCCCAGCCCGTCTTGCGATCGCCCACCATCCGCGGTACGTGATCCGCAATCAGAATCCCCCGGAAATCGACGTCTACCAACGTGCGCATCAACTCCTTCATGTCCGTGTAGCCGTCGTCCACGAACGTTTCAACGAAGTACGGGACGGGGCCGGTGACGTTGCGGAAATGGATCTTCCACAGCTTGCCCATCTTGGCGAATTCCCGCACGGCGTCCAGCACGTTCATACCCGTGTGCGCCCCGCCCTCCATCCACGTACCGCAACACAGGCAAATGCCGACATTCGGGCTGTTCGCCATCTCGAACGCTTTCACGTATCCGTCAAACGTGCCGAACATATGTCGCGGTACGCCGCCCAACTCGGGAACCGGCGGATCGTCCGGGTGAATGCCGATCCGCACGCCCGCTTCCTCCGCCACTGGAACGACCTGCTTGATGAAGTACTCAAAGTTGTCCCACAGCTCTTCTTTGGAAAACTTCCGCCCGTGCGACAGCGGCGACTCGAACACGTCTCCGATCCAGTAGCCCTTGGAGGTGTCCATCTTGAAGGATCGCGCCGACGCGCCGCCGCGCGTCTCCTCCCGCTCGGAACTCCAAATTCCGTTCCCCATGTGCGCGTACGTCGTGTAGTGGATTCCCGCCTCGCCCAGGTTCCGCAGGTACTGCTTGTACTCTTCGATCTTGGCGTCCCGGCCGTCGAGTCCGAGCGTCACCTCCGGCATGTTGTGGACGGACGTGTCGCCCATATTGGAGATCTTCAGTCCCGCCGCCTCCACGCGCTTCTTGTTCTCGACGTAGCTCTCCAACGTCCGCTTGCGCCCGCCAATCGCCACGTACTCCAGCCCCATCTGTTTCGCAAAGACGAGGTCCTCGTCGTCGTACTGCGAAGGAATCTGGAGAGTGAGCTTGATGCCCGGCCCCCAATCAGGCAGCGGTTTCCGGGCGGCCGATGCGGTTTGGTCGGCTGCGGCTGCGGCCAGGGCCGCGAATGGTAGACGGGCGAGATCGCGACGAGTCATAGTCCAAGTTCCTCGGTCGGGATTATTGCATGATGCGCCCCGACTCGCGATACGGTTGGTGAGAGTCCTGCCTTGTCCGCACCGACTATCGGCGTCGTCATCATCGGCCGGAACGAGGCGGCGCGCCTTGCTTGGTCGCTTGAGTCCGTACGCGCAGCCGGAGCCTCCGACGCCGTCTACGTAGATTCCGACTCTTCGGACGACAGTGTCGAGATCGCTGAACGTCTCGGCTTTCGGGTCATCCGGCTCGAATCGGGATCCATGAGCCCCGGCCGTGCCCGGCAGGCCGGCTGGCAGGCGCTCGATACCGAGTTCGTCTTCTTCCTCGACGGCGACTCCGCCCTCCGACCTGAGTTCTTCCGCTCCGCGCTCAACTACTTCGACGATCCGTCCCTCGCGGTCGTTTTCGGAACCCTACGCGATCGCGAGCCGGAACTGTCCTTCTTCCACCGAATGAACGATCGATACATTCGCCGCTTTCGCGCATTCGGCGAGGGCGCTCTGGCGGGCGGCATGCACCTATGGCGGCGTGGCGCACTGGAGCGACTCGGCGGCTTTGACGTTCGACTCGTCGTGTCGGAAAACACTGAACTCGGCGAACGTGCCCGCGAAGCGGACTGGCGGGTGCTGTACGTCGATCACTGGATGGCTGTCCATGACCTAGGCGACATCTCCTCGCTCCAGTTCTTCCGACGCGCCGCGCGGTTCGGTGCGGGACTCGTGCACGGCTTCCGTACGCTGAACCTCCCGGTCACCGCACTTTGGCGGGTCCCCCTGTTCCGAGGTATGGCGTGCGACGCGGGATTGTTCGCCTCTGCATTGCTGGGCGTCATACTGCTGGGTGTTTTCGACTGGCGCTGGTCGCTCGGCTGGCTCCTGCTGATGGTGGGTTCCAAAGTCCTTCGGGTTGCCTACCGCGAGAGGTCACGCTCAAGCGGCCTGGTCGAATCCCTGCTCTGCGGACTGCATGAGACGATGCGAGCGATTGGTTCCTTTGTGGGGCTGGTCCGAGCGGTTGTCCTCCACGGACCTCCTTCTTCGGACTGGCGCCGATAGCCGCTATCCTCTCTCTCATGACGCCCGACGGCGGACCTCATCTCTCCCCATGGGGAAAGGCCGAACTGGCCGCCCCGCCCCCGCGCTTCGGACGAGCGGGCCTGCTGGCGTTGCTCGGTCCCGGTCTGGTCATGGTCGGCGCCAACATCGGCGGGGGCGAGTGGCTGTTCGGTCCCGTCGTCACCGCCCGCTACGGCGGCATGCTCATGTGGCTCGCCACCCTGAGCATCGCCTTCCAGGCCTTCTTCAACCTCGCCGCCATGCGCTATACGCTTTGGAGCGGCGAGCCGATCTTCGTCGGCTTCTTACGGACACCTCCGGGCCCCAAGTTTTGGCTCGGATTCTACCTGCTGATGGACCTCGGCTATATCTGGCCGTACCTGGCCTCGAACGCCGCCGTACCCGCTGCGTCACTCTGGCTCGGCCGTCTGCCGGGCCCCGAAGACGATGCACTCGTCCGCAACCTCGGTTACGTCGTCTACCTGGCCGCATTCGTTCCGCTGATCTTCGGCGCGAAAATCTACAACGTCGTTGAAAAGATCATGCTCGCCAAGGTCGTCCTCGTGTTGGGCTACCTGCTCGTCGTCGACCTGTTCATGGTCAGCGGCTCCACCTGGGTTGAAGTCTTCACCGGCTTCGCCAAGTTCGGCGCCTTGCCTGAAGCCGAAATAGACTGGTCCACGCTCGCCGCCTTTGCTGCTGTCGCCGGAGCGGGCGGTCTCTCCAATACCTTGTTCTCCAACTACGCCCGCGACAAGGGATGGGGAATGGGCGGCGCTGTCGGCGCCATCCCAAGCCTCGTCGGCGGCAAGAAGATCGCGCTCTCCCGCACCGGCAAGACCTTTGAACTCAGCGAGGCGAATCTCGTCCGGTGGCGCGGCTGGATTCGCCACATCCTGCGCGATCAAGTCTGGGTTTGGTGCGTGGGCTGCATCCTCGGCATGGCCTTGCCCGCGCTCTTGTCTGTGGAGTTTATCCGCGGGGCTGAAGTCGACGGACACGCCGCCGCCGCCATGACCGCTCGCGGCATTGCCGATCGCTACGGCGAGTTCTTCTGGTATTCCACGCTTGCCTGCGGCTTTCTGGTCTTCGCCCCCGCTGTCGTCCAAACCATCGACGGCATCGTTCGACGGTGGACCGACGTCATCTGGAGCGCCCGTGCCGGACGCGGCGACCAAGAGCAAGGCGACGTTCGCAAACTCTACTACGGAATCATGGCCGCTTACTGTCTGTGGGGACTCGTGGCTCTCAACCTGACCCCCAATCCGCTGGTGTTGGCCATCGCCGGAAGCGTCCTCGGCAACATCGGGCTAGGTGCGGCTGCTCTGCACGCCCTCGTCGTCAATCGTCGCCTCATGCCCAAGCAACTTCAGCCGCACCCGCTCTTGCAGATCGGCCTTCTCGGCACCTTCGTCTTCTTCCTGGCGATCTCTGGGATCGCACTCGCGCAGCAACTCAACCGGCTAACCGGTTGAACGCTAGCGTGCCTCAAACGGTCCATGCACGGACTTTACGCGCATCGACTCGTCCGAGTCTTCCAAAATCATCAGCCGGTAGCTCCCGCCCCCCGGCGCTACGCGAAACACAATGTGCCCTTGGTCGCTGAGTAGTTCCTCCAGCAGCGGTCCAATCACGTCGTAGTTGGCCCGGGGCATGTTCGTGCCGACCACGTTTCGCTCTCCCGAATAGAGCCGCTTCGACAGCATCCGATCGAGCACGTCATGGCCCGGGTGGTCCGACGACCAAACTTGTAGAATCCAAAACCTCGGCCGCAGCGTTGCTGCGAAAAACGCGTTCGTCGAATCGCGATTGCCATGGTGGTTGGCGGCTGCAATTTCCACCGGGCCGACCGCTTTCGCCACCGGCGTCTCAACGTCCATCCAACTCGGCAACCCGGGCTGGATCACGCCCGGCATGTCGCCGCCGGAGTAGAAATCAAACGGCCCGTAGCTGACCCGGATCGCGGCGCTCGACTGATTCTCGCTCGGCATCTCCCCTTCCGGCAGCGCACTCAGCTCCGCCGGAAAATGCTTGCGCGTCGCCGTCCCCACGCCGGTCCACACCTCGCCGTTGGCCGCGATGTTGCGCACCTCGAAGTTCGGGTACGCCTCGGGCCTGCGCAATAGGCGAATCTGATCGTTTCTCCCCGGCTGCAGACGCTCCGCCTTCATCCGACCCGCTCGCACGCCGTTCTTAACGAACGAGATGTAGTCCGTCGCCTCTCCCTCGGGCTGCTTCACCGGGTAGTCGTAGTCGGGATAGGCTCGGTCGAGCATCGTACCCACTGGAATATTCTTCGCCAAGGCCTCAAATCCCGACATGTGGTCGCCGTGCAGATGGGTCAGCATCGCGTAGTCGATCATCGGCTGCGAGTCGCCTGCCAGGACCCGTCTCGCGTAACGCGCCAGCCACTCGCCCGCCGGGCGCGAGCCGTTCGGCTTCGGCGAAACTCCCCGCGGAGGTGCTCCCCAGCCTCCGTCACCCGCGTCGATCTGCAGCGACGTGCCGTCGGGCAACACCAGCAACGCCGCGTCTCCGCGCCCGGTGTTGATGAAGTGGATATCCAGGCTCCCCTCGGCCCACGGAGACAGAGGATCGCCCACAGTTTGGCCGTATACGGGGAGCGCCAGGGCCGCGGCCAGCAGAAGTCGAAGCATGCTGAACATGCTAGCCGAGATTGCGCTCGGCCCGTCCAGGCGGCTAAGCTCCCCTGGATGCGTCGAATCGCTTGCTCTCTCGTCTTCTGCCTCGCCGTCGCTTGCGGCGGACCCTCCGGCGACCAGCCGGACTCCTTGGCTGGGGAGGGGGCGAGCCCGTCGGGCGTTACCCACGGCCCGATGCTCGGTCGTCCGGGGCCCCACCAGATGGGCGTCTGGGCGCGTACCGAGCGGCCAGGCTCATTCGAGGTTCGCTACGGAACGTCCCCGGACTCGCTCACCGAGTCCTCCCAACCGGTCCCGACTACACTCGAGCACGACAACGCCGCCTACGTCCTCCTTAAAGACTTGGCAGCCGACACCGAGTATTTCTATGAAGTCGTTGCAGAGGGCGGCCAAGCCGGCGATCCCAACCGCGCCGGCTCTTTCCGCACTTGGAAGGACCCCGACGACTACCGAGACCCCGAACTCAACCCTAACGGCCACTTCAACTTCAGCTTCGAGTTCGCCTGCGGCAACAACCAGAACCCGAACTCCGGCAACGGCCCCTCGCTGCCGACCTTCCGCACGATGCTCGCTGAAGGAGTTCCGGACCAGGTTGATTTCGCCGTGCTCAACGGCGACTGGCTCTATGAGGAAGATCGCGAGTACATGCCCGCCGAATGGTTGGGACAAGTCGGTGCGGAGGAGTCCCAGATGCCGCGCCTGCTTCAACTGGCCCCCGCCGTCGCGGGCGTCTGGGAGAACTACAAGACCTACCTCCGGCGGGGAGTTCCGCTCTCAGCTTGGCATCGCGAAGTCCCCTCCTTCTATACCGCCGACGATCACGAGATCCTCAACGACGTCTATGGAACCGCGACCGCCGGCCGCAAGCACCGGCGCGCCGTGTTTCGTGATCCCGCCCTGGCCGCCTGGTACGACTACCTCGCCTGGTCGAACCCTGAACTGCACACCCAGTCGGCGCACTTCGGCCGCACGAGCTACCAGGCCGGCAGCGACGTGCTCACCGATCCCAACGCCGACTTCACTGCGCTCGACATGGCCCAGGCGGCCAATCTGCACGTCCATTGGGGCGGCGACACCGCCGGCGTCAACGACACCGCTCTCGATCGCGAGCCCGGCGACCCCAACGCGGGCATCTACGACATCGTCGAAGTGCTGGACGCCAACCGCCTGCGCGTCAACCCCCCGTTCTCCGCCGACGGCGAACAAAGCTACTCCATCGGCCGTCGAACCTATTCCAAGCAGCGCATCAGCAACGCCGACGTATTCTTCCTCGACACCCGTAGCCACCGAGACATGCACGACGTGGCCAATCCGCAGGGCGAAGGCCTCTACATGCTCGGCAAGCAGCAGGAGGATTGGCTCGTCGACGAAATGAAGAATTCAGATGCCGAGGTCTTTTTCCTGTTTTCGAGCGTCAACTTCATGATTCCTCACATGGGCGCCACGGCGGGCGGGGAAGTCATTGAGGTCGGCAACAAGGATGAGGCGTGGACCGTCTTCCTTGAAAACCGCGAGCGGCTCATCAATTTCTGGGACGACCTCGGAAAACCCGTCTTCGTCCTCACCGGCGACCTGCACAACAGCTTTGCCATCAAGATCACCGACTCGGTCTGGGAGTTCGCGTCCGGCCCGCACAATTCACGCAATCACAAGGCCGATGCGGAAGGAAATCGCCCCGCCAACGGACGCTTTGACTCGCTCGGCCGTGAAGCCGAAATCCGCTGGTCAACCTACATTCGCGAAGACGCTCCGGCTGAACTCAACCGTCAACCCAACTACGCCGTCGTCCAAGTGAACACGGTGTTCAACAACCGCCTCGAGGAAGGAACCGATCGCTGGATCAAGTATCCGCAGCCGCAAGTCATCTTCCAGTACCACAGCGGCTTCGACGGCAGCCTGCTCTACTCAGAGACCATCCTCGGCGAATAGCGCGGCGCGCGTGCTAGCGTAGGCGCGATGCGTCTCTGCTTTCTCCTGCTTCTGTCGGTAGTCTTTGCCTCGGCGGCTGACCGCCCGCCCAATATCGTGCTCATCATGGCCGACGATCTCGGCCTCGGGCACCTCGGCGCCTACGGCGGTCGCAAGATTGAGACGCCGCACATCGACAGGCTCGCCGCGCAGGGGATGTTGTTCCGTCAGGCTTACGCCGGATCCACGGTTTGCGCTCCTTCCCGCTCCGTCCTGCTGCAGGGGCTCCACGGCGGTCACACCTCGGTACGCGGCAACCTCGGCGACGCCTATATCGCGGACGAAGACGCGACCCTCGCTGAAGTCCTGCGCGATGCAGGCTATGCCACCGGCGGTTACGGCAAATGGGGGCTAGGGCTCGTCGATAGCCCCGGCAGTCCGTTGCGCCAAGGTTTCGACGACTTCCTCGGCTATCTCCACCAGGTGCATGCGCACTTCTTCTACCCCACCTGGCTCACCCTCAACTACGGACGCATGAACCTGCGCCTCAACGAGAACGGCGGGCGCGGACAGTTCTCGCACGACCTGATTGTCGATCGCGCCCTCGACTTCATGCGCAAGAACCGCGACCGGCCCTTCTTCGCTTACATGCCGGTGACCATCCCGCACGTCGAACTCGCCGTGCCGCGTGAATCCCTCAATGAGTACCTGGGGCGCTGGCCGGAGCCCGCCGAACGCCAAGAGCCGCGCGTCGGCTACATCGTTTCCCCCAACCCGCGCGCCACCATCGCGGCCATGATCTCTCACCTCGACCGCGATGTTGGCCGAGTCGTTTCGTTGATTGATCAGCTCGGTTTGGCCGAAGACACCGTCGTCATTTTCAACTCCGACAACGGAGCCCAATCCAACTACGACGTCAACGAGGAGTTCTTCCGAGCCGCACTCGATCTGCGCGGCTTCAAAGGCGCCATGTATGAGGGCGGCTTGCGCATCCCGCAGATCGTTCGCTGGACCGGTCGCATTCAGCCCGGGACGGAGACCGAGCATCCCACCTACTTCCCGGACATGATGCCCACCTTCGCTGATCTCGCCGAGTACGAAGGGGACCTCCTCACCGACGGGCTCTCTTTCGTCCCGACCTTGCTCCGCCAAGGCGAGCAAGAGACGCACGACTGGATGTACTGGGAGCTGATCAACAGCAGCAACGAGATCGTCAAACAAGGCGCCCGCAACGGTCGCTGGAAGTTCGTCCGCGACCCCTATGACGAGCCCGTCGAGGTCTACGACCTGGAAGCCGACCCGCGGGAGCAGGCTGACTTGGCCGCCGATCGCCAAGACTTGGTTCGCTCGTTCGAGGACTGGCTCAAGGCCAATCGGACAGAGCCGCCTGATCAGCCCGAGCGTCAGTCCGTCGGTTATACCGACTACGTCGAGATCGGCCCGGGACCGGGACTGCCGAGCGTCATGGGCAACCGCAACTGGCCGAAGGACGAGAAGCCGTAATTCTAAGCCCTCGAGAAGCTCAGCGAAGGCGTTATGGGACGGTGCTTGGCGAGGCCACGAAATAGATGACGGGCTCACCACTCCCTAGCCGCGTTGATGCGGGCGAGGACTCCGAGGTGCCGCGCCCGACAAGTACGTCTCAGCGTATCCCCGTTTCTCAACTCTCAATCGTCGCTTTGATTCTGACCGCGATCGCCGCTCTCACTCAGGGGCTCGACTACGTTCCCGCGCTCTTCGGGGACGATTGGAACCAAGGCGTCGAGCAAGTCTTGCTGGGGAATGCTCGCTGGATCGATTTCGGTCGGCTCCGGCCGTTGCTGTTCGCTCCCTTTTTGGCTCTACACGCTGCATTCGGAATGGCGTTCGATTGGTGGTACCTGGCGGTGTTCGGGCTCTATCCGGCGACGGCCTTGGTTCTCTACGCGATTCTGCTGAGGCTGCCGTGCCGCGTTTCAAAAAGTCAGGCGCTTTTCGCGGCGGCTCTGTTCTTGGTCTACCCGACCAACTTTACTCACATGTGGCTGACGGCCGCGCATTATTACTTGGCCTTGCTTCTCGCGCTTGGTCATGCGCTGTGCCTCTTGCTTTTCGTCCGCGGCTGCCAATTCGCCTATCTCGCCGTCTCGTTCTTGCTGCTCTTGCCGTCCTTGGGCCTTTACGAAGCGCAGCTGGGAATCGTGGCGTTGTGGCCCTGCATCTTGTTCGTCGCGTTCAGGGGAGAGCGCGGCCTCGCCTTGCGCCTCTGGACGTTCGCGCCCGGCCTCCTGGGGGTCGGCCTTTCGCTCGCGCATGTTCTGACATTTCGATCGCCGGACATCTATTACAACGTGACGCGGACGAACCTGGATCTCGCGGACCTAGCGTCAAGATTGGCGCTAGGCTACAAAGTCAGCCTCTTGTGGGGCTGGACGCGTTGCGTTCGCGAGTTGTTCTTGCCGGATGCGGTTACGGCGGCAATTGCGACCGGGTTATGCGGGTCGGTTCTGGCGGCTCTCTATGCCGGACGCGCGGTGACGGGGCCCCAAGGTCGATCTCGGGCGATTGGCGAGTCCGTCTCCCGCGGCGCGGTAGGTTTCGTCATGGTCGCCGCGGGCTATCTGCCCGTCATCACCATGTACCTGCCGAACCTGTCGGGCTTCGGATCGAGATTCAATCTCTGGGCGAGCATCGGCTCCGCAGTGCTTGCCACCTCCGTGATAGTGGCCCTGGCTCGGCTCCTCGGAGTCCAAGCCGAGAAAGAGGATCGATTGGTTTGGGCGGCCGGGGCTCCCCTGCTTCTGCTAGGCGCGCTCTGCCAGATCTCGGTGCAAGAGCGTGCGAAACAGGCGTGGAGCGAGCAGCAGGAGATCTGGAAGGGAACGTTTGAGGTGGCGCCGTCGTTCCAGGGCGGCACGATGGTGCTCTTTGTGCTTCCAGGCTACGAAGAGGAGCATTCTTATGAGACTTGGGGACGGACCCCGTTCGCGGCGGGCTGGGACGCGGCCTCCGGGCTGCGGATGATGTACGGCGATTCGACGCTCGACGCCGACGTGTTCTTTCCCAACGTCGAATCTGAGCCGGGGCCGGATTTGATCGCACAGGGAGTTCGCAACTGGCGGACTGGAAAGGTCGTGCCCTATGAGAACGTCACCGCGTTCCGCTACGAGCGCCATGGTGGTGAGCTCGTACGGATGGAGATCTTGCCGGCGCGCTACGTGCAAGCGGCGACCGGGGACGTTCGGCTCTGCAAGGATTGCATTCGGGAATCAGCCCCGCGAGAGGCGGGCTTGGCGATGCGACGACTGGCGGCTCCGTCTGCAGCAGGCGAAGAGTAGACTCTCTCCGGAGAGAGTCTACTCTTTTCATCTTGGCGACCGGGAACTAGGGAGCTCGTTGCAGATGGCCCCGTACGGATCCAGCGCAGTGTTACGACGGCACAGGAGGAGTTGGACGCTCAGCAGGTCGCCTTTGTGACTTGCAATCGCCGGGTCATGGAGCGATACGCAGTGAAAATCATGAACTCGGGCCAGACCTCAGCTCGTGGCTCAGAGCGCCGTCAGCTTTCAGGGATCACGCAGCAGGGACGCACTTCCACTGAACCGACGCCAAGAGTGACCACCGGGATCTTTCGCGCCCAAGCGACGGCCTCGGCTCGATCCTTGCATTCCACCAAATAGAATCCGCCGATCATCTCTTTGGTTTCTACGAACGGGCCGTCCGTTTCGACGACCTCGTCTCCGCGCTTGCGCACGGTAACTGCGAGGTCCGGCGCATCCAGGGGCTCTCCCGCCACATACGCGCCGGCCGCCTCGAGTGCTCGGTTGTAGTCAAAGAATCCTCGCGTCAGGTCTGCCATCCGATCACCTAGATCGGCCATGGCTTGCGGGTATGTCGTAACGATCAAGGTGTACTTCATGGGGACCTCCACCCCCACGACGTGCAACCCGCGCTAGATCGACAGGCCTAGCGGAAGATCGTGTACAGGCTCACCATCACCGCGATCAGCGCGCAGGCCGGGATCCGCGGGTCGATGCCGGGGCCTTCGTGCTTCTCCGTAAACAGCGACAGCGGCTTGTCCCAGGTCAACCCCTCGATCTTCTCCGGCGGCGGCGGCGGCGTCATCTTGCTGATGATGTAGAACACCACCAAACAAATCACCGCCTCATAGCCGGCTTGGCGCAAGAACGGAATTCCTAGCCCGTCCGTCAGCAGTCGCGACGAAGCCAAAATCGGATGCCGCGCGTCCGCCGGGCCCACCAACGGCGTATCGATCAGGAATCCGGTCACGCCCATGACCAGACCGAACATTAGCGTGCCCAACGCTGCTTGCTGTGTGCCGCGCTTCCAAAACACGCCCATCAGGAATACAGCCGTTATCGGCGGCGCCAACGCCGCGCCCAATTGCTGCACGCTCTCGAAGATCGAATCGAATTTATCGCCTTGGGTCGACCAAGCGATCGCTAGAATCATCACGCCCAGCGACGACCAACGCCCGATTGTCACCTGCTGCTTGTCCGTCGTCTGCGGCCGAATCCGGGCCACGATGTCGACCGCCACCAACGTCGCGCAACTGTTCAGCGCCGCCGCAATCGTGCTCATCAAAGCCGCCAGCAGCCCGGCCGTGATCAGGCCGCGCAGCCCGGTCGGCACCAGCTCCTGGATCAAGAACGGCAGCGCCTGGTCCGCGTTGTCGCCAATCTGATCGCTGAACAGCGCGTACGCCATTACGCCCGGAAACACCAGGATGAACATCGGCAGCACTTTCAAGAAACCCGCGAAGATCGGCCCGAGCTGCGCGTCCTGGCGGGACTTGGCGGCGAGCACGCGCTGCACGATCGTTTGGTCTGTGCACCAGTACCAGACGCCGAGCACCCAGTAACCCATCAGGAAAGAGACAAAGTCCGCGTCGGTGGACTTGTCGAAGGTGATGACCGAGAGCCTCTCCGGGCCGACCGCGGCTTTGAATTCCGCCCACGAGTTGATGCCGACGTCCGGCAGCGACTGCGCAGCCAGCACCGTCACGATGATCGAACCGCCGATCAGCAACACCGTCTGGATCGTCTCCGTGACGACGACCGCTTTCAGCCCGCCGACGACGGTGTAGATCGCCGTCAACGCTGAGATCAAGAGGATCGAGGTCAGCACGTCGATCCCGAAGAATTGCTCAAACACCTTCGCCCCGGCATAGAGGCTGATCCCAATATGGATGAACAACGCGCCTAAGATGCCCATGAACGCCAGGAACGATCGCGATGACGGGCCGAACCGCTTCTCCAGGTACTCCGGCAACGTCTCAATCTTGTTGCGAAAGTAGAATGGGGCGAAGACAATCGCAAGAATTAGCAACGTGAACGGCGCCATCCACTCGTAGTTGCCCTGTAGCAGCCCTGAGCTGTAGCCCGCCCCGCAAAGTCCCACCAGGTGGATCGTCGAGATGTTCGATGCAAAAAGCGCCGCCCCGATCATCGGCCACGACAGCGACCGACCACCCAGAAAGTACTGCTCTCCGGTCATCTCCGTCTTGCGAGTGACCCACAAACCTACAAAGACAATGCCAGCCAAATAGGCCAGGATGACGACCAGGTCGATAACGGGAATGTTGAGTTGTGCGCCGAACATAGAGTCGGGCTAGTGTAGCAAGCGGTCGAGTGTGGAATCAGGTTGGCCCACGGAGCCGCGAATCGTAGCTTCCGGCCTAGCGCCCGGCCCAAATCGGACTCGACCAAGCCAGCTCCTCGTCCACCTGCTCCACACGTACGTAGTACCAGTGCTCGCCGGGCTCCGCCGATCGATCCAGAAACTCGAACTCCGTCTCTTGCCCTGCTGGCTCGTGTTTGTAGATGTACTCGCCGTCACGGATCAAATGGATCGCCGCAATCCGGTCCGTACCTCTCGCCCGCACTTGGAACGGCTCCGCACTCGGGTCCGCCGCGCACTCTTCACCCATGAAGCAATCGCCCAGCGAGAACTCCAGCACGATGTTGTCCGTGGCGCCGTAAGTCCGGCGAGCCTGGATCGCGTCCCAAACGTCCTGCCGCGACGTCGACGGCGCGTAGACCATCGCATAGGAAATATGCGTCGACATGTGATCCGAACTCGCGATCACCCCGATCTTGTAGCCCTTGTTCCACGCGTTCCAGACCGCCCCCGCCGCCTGCCAGCCTCCGGCCTGTCCGCCGTCGCGGCCCTTCCAGCGCGGCGCCCCTTCATGCTCGTTGTTGATGCGGTCCCCCTGGTAGATCTCCACCACCGCATCTACCTCCTCGTCGAACGCATGCCAGTCCGTCCCCATCCCGTTTGAACCGGAAGTGTGCGGAATCGCCAAGCCGCCGGAGGCCTTCACCTGCTCGTGCAGTAGATGCGTGTCGTTGCTTACCGTGCCCCCAAAGCTGTTTGAATTGAACGTCAACAACTCGCCGTCCGGCGTGTCCGGCAACAGGAATTTTTCGTTCAAGGACTGGAAAAAGGGCACAATCGGATAGTCCCGCTTCGTGTAGATCATGTTTCGGTGGCCCTGCGGGTTTCCCGGATTACGCTCATAGGCGTAGAGCGTCGTGAACCGCTCAGGGAAGTGGTACATGTCCGCCATCTTTTGCGTCATGAAGTTCCAGTAATCGTTCCCCCCGGCCTGGTGGTCCGTTGATGCGCCGAAGTCCATCGCTCCGGCGTCGATCATGTAGCGATAGAACTCCGGCAACGACCCGTCCGGCATACCTCCTTGGTCCGGCGACAGCTCCGTGTGCCGATGCAGATCGCCGCGCAGAACTTGCATCGTCTCGCCGTGTACCTCCACCCGGTGGTTCCGAGCAATTCGGACGTCCAGCTCCTCATTGGGGTGCGTCGAAGGCTTCACTGTCACCTGTGGCGTTTGGAAAGGCCGCAGCACCGGTTTCTTGCCTGGCCCCGGCAACTCCAACGATCCCGCGGCCACGCGCGAAGCATGCCCCCGGCTGCCGAATGACCAGTCGCGATTGTCATGCGGCCAAAAGGCCCACAATCGCCCCTCGCTCGCCGTCAGCGACATCCGCGTCGATTTCCGATTGCCGCTCGGCGTCAGCGGAATCGGATCGGTCCACTGGTCTCCGTCCAAGCGCGTGATGAAGTACTCCCAGTGAACCCCCGCCCGATACGCGCGCCGCGAATACCGCCGCTTGAAGCTCATCCAGAGGTTGCCGTCCGGATCGAAGTACAGCGCCGCTCGACTATGCGCCGAAGTGCCAGGTTCCAACGGATCGTTGAACTCGATCTTTGCCGGAGCCTTCCATTCTCCGCCGTCGAGCACCACAATCTCTGTCTCGCGCACGCCTGCCAGCGGAGCACCCGGCGACGCCTCTCCCAGATAGAAACCGTAGTCTTTGCCCCAATTCGGCGAATCGGTCTCCCATGAGACCCATGGCCGGCCCTCCCCGTCCACCGCCACCGAGGCGTGCGCTTCGAACCGCGGCGTCGCAACAACCTCATGCTCGTCGCTCAGCCCGTCCTCGATGGAGAATCGGCGCACGTGCACGTTGTAATCGCCCGCGTACCGATCCCAGGCGATCCAAACCTCGTCGTCCGGCCCGGTTGCGATCGCCGGGTTCCAGTTGTTCTCCTCCGTGTTCGTGACGGATATCGTCTCCGACCATTGCCCGGATTTCAGATACCGAAGTCTGATTTGCGACGATCGCCCGCGCAGCGCCTGCCAAACCACGTAGATCGTGCCGTTCGACGCTCGTGCGATCGCCGGCTCGATATCCGGCAGCGGATTCCGCGACAAACGCACCCGCTCGCCCCATGCGTTGTCCTCCCAGGCCATCGCATAGAGATCCCAGTTCCCGGGACCATCCGAAGTTGGTCGCTCCGACCAAATCAGCCAAGGCTTGCCTTGGGCGTCGTGTGCGACCTGCGGTCGCCACAAGTCCTCACGTGCACGGCCCACCGGCAGCAAGCGTGTCCATCGCCCGTCCGCCAGCCGTTGCCGGAAATTCAGTTCCTCCCGGCGGTCGTGATAGCTCATCCATACCGCGGACAGCGACCCGTCCGTCGCTGCGGAAATCGAAGGGAAGTCGTGCTGGCGCAGTTCGCTGCCGGAGAGGTCCGTCGTCGCCGGAATCCGCTGGACGCTCACGCCGCTCGACAGCTCCCGGCGCTGGCCGACCCGCAACGTCATCGGCCGCACGTCGCCGGCGCCGTCGACTCGCAGAACCGTAGCCGTGGAGCCGCGCCCCTGCACCAGCACGCCCTTGGGCATGAGCGTCGGCCGCACCGCGCTTCCGCCCGCGGCATTGACGATCTCGCCCGTCTCCATCTGCTCGACCCGGACCGTGAGACTCCAGCCGCCCTCCGGCTCGATCCGGTCCGGCGGCTCAAACCGATATCCCTCGACGCTGAAGACCTCCCCTGCAGAGACGGACACCTTCGAGTTCCATTCACCTTCCGCGTGCCGCAGCACAAGAACCTGCCAGAGTTCCTCCTCCGGCGTCCCGCCCGGGTGACGGTCGTAGTCGGCCATGTAGTCGCGTCGCTGCTGAGCCGAAGCCGAGAGCGCGATCAGGAAGCTGCACAGAAGGAACAATCGGGGCATCGCTTCCAGATTGTACGCGCGGATTACAATGGTCGTCAGTCCTCGGACCTGAATACTTATGCCGAACGCCGAACTCGTCTCCCTGATCAAAGAAGACCTCGATGCTTGGAACGCTTGGCGCGGCCGCAATCCGGACGCGGAAGTCGACCTCTCAGATGCAGATTTCGAGCGCACGGATCTCGCAGTCGCGGACTTCTCCGGCGCGAATCTCCGCTCCGCCAATCTCATCATGGCGAACCTGAAGGCTGCCGACCTGCGCGGCGCCGACTTGTCCGGAGCCAACCTCGTCGGAGCCCGAATGATCGGCGTCGATCTCGTCAACGCCGACCTGAGCGGAGCCGATCTGCGCACGGCGGAAGACCTCACCACAGAGCAGCTCGCAGAAACGAAGGGCGACGCACAGACTCAGCTGCCGGACGGCGTCGAGCCGCCTGCGAGCTGGAGCTAGCCGCTCGCTAGAACGCCGCGTCCAGGCCCACGCGGAACGTTCGTCCTTCATTCAGCGTATTCGTGATGACGCCGAAGTTCTGATCGGTAAGGCGGGTCCCCGGCGCTGCGAACTGCGGGGTGTTGAAAAAATTCACGGACTCCGCCCGCAGTGTCAAAGCCGCTTCTCCACCCAATGACCAGCGCCGCGCCAGCGACGCATTCACGTTCCGGATCGGGCCTTTTCTAAATGCATTTCGGCCCAGGTCTCCTGCGCCCCCCGGCTCGAGGAAGCCGAACGCCTCGCGCGGCAAGACCGTATCCGGGTGACCGATCGTCGCTCCATGTACCGAGGGGTCCAGGAGCATCGGCCGCTCGCCCGGCAACCCGTCCACGTTGCCTAACCCGGGTGCGTCCGAGCCCATCTCAATGTTGAACGGCGTTCCGGTCTTCATCAGCGAGACCATGGAGAGCGTCCAGTTCCCGAACGCGGCCGCGCGCCACGAGCCTCTCGGCCCCGTCCTCGGCAGCGCATAGGCTACCCGCAGCAGCGTCGCGTGCGGCGAATCGAAACGGCTCAGCGCCTTCATGTCCGGGTGGATGTCCGTGACCCTCTGGCTGCGTGCCCGCCACGAATCTTCATTCGACGCCGTGTTCGCGTAGTCCGTACCCAGGTCCATCAGCTTGCTGAACCAGTAAGAAGCACGCACGCTCAGCCCCTTCCAGTGGGGGATCGTCAGGTCCATTTTCGCGGCGTCAAAATATCCCCGCGATCCGTTCAGCACCAGCCGCCGATCCAGAATCGTCGGGTCCGGTCGGCGCTCGTTGACCGTGCGCAGGGTCGTGGGGATTCCTTCCACGATCCGAGCGCGATTCAGATGCCACTGCGCCAGGAGCTTCGGCGACCGGCTGCCCACGTAGCCTAATGAGAGCAACCAATTGCTCACCGGCTCGAACTCCCAGCTCAGGTTGTACTGCATTGAGTACGGCGCCGCCAGTTCCGGGGTGATCTCGTACCGCACCCCCCGCACCGAGCCCAGGTCGCTCACGTCGATATCGCTCGCGGGCGCGAGCAGGTCCGGCGTCGGGATCACCAGCTTGGCGTTATTCGGCGAGTTGTAGCGGATCTGCATGTACGTCACGTCGAAAATCGTTCCGTAGTGCAGCCCGAATCCGCCCCTCAACCGCCCAGCGCCGTGCGGCAACCGATAGGCGAACCCGAACGTCGGTGCGAAATTGTTGCAGTCGCAGTCGTACGCCACGCCGTCCAACTCGTCGACCTCCGTCGGCGGCGTCAGGAATCCCCAACGCAGGCCGATGTTCAGATCCAACCCGGGCGTCGGGCTCCAGCGGTCCCCCACAAACGTCTCGCCTTCCCAGTTGCGATACCCGCGGTGCACGTTGCCGACCCCGAGGAAATAGGTCGACGCCGTCCCCGACCGTAGGTTCGTCACGGCGTCGTTGCCGAAGGCCCGGTTGAACGAGTAGGCGCCGCGATGCGCGTCCGCTTCGAACCCGCTCACCTGGCGCCGAAACACTTCACCGCCGTACGTCAGCTCGTGCCGTCCGACCGTTTTTCGTACCAGCGCCCCATGCCGAAACACGTTCCGTGCTCGATCGATCGGGATGGTGGACCCGTTGCCGAACGAGGTGAGCGCCGTGCTAACGAAGACCGCGGTCTCCAGCTCGCTCTCCTCCGGCGTCAGCAACGAGGCCGCCCGATCAAACGCCGTCGTCAACTGTAGTTCTGAAGTCGGCGAGAGCGTCCGTCCATAGGTGATTCGCGCCCGGTGACTGCGCGTGGTCGTATCCGGGTTCTGCGTCCGAATCAATTGGAACGCGTCCACCAATTGCTGTAGATACGAGTACTGCATCGCGACCCGATTCTTGTCGCCCCACGCCTGATCGAAGCGAGCAGTGAAGGAGTCGTCGTCGATTCCTTGCGCCGCGTTGGTATTGAGCATGCGCTCGTTGATGTCCGTCCGATTCGGCGTTTCTGTCGGAAATACGTCCAGCATCTGTTGCACCAGCACGCGTTCAGCCGGATCGTCCGTCAGCGGCGTTCTCTCATCGGGCCGAGGCACGAGCACGTTGCCGTTGACGTTCCCGCGAATACGCCGTTGCGAAGCATCCACGGAAAAGTTCGCGCCGCGCCACAATGCACGACCCACTCGGAATCCATAGTCGTTCTCTCGCGCCGGTTTCACGCCGCCTACCTGGAAGAACGATCTCGCGGAGGTTGCGCTGTTGAGGTGTCGCCAAAACACATTGCCGTGCCAATCGCCCAGCGTGCGCGCCCGGAGCGCGACCGGCCCGTTCGGCGCCGCCCCCAACTCGCTCGAAAAGTAGTTCCGTTCGGGGGCGAACTCGCTGACCAAAGTCGCACTTGTTCCCAGCCGAATAGCGGCCTCTTTGGCCGCGTTGTTGTCGATCAGATTGAACTGAACGTTTTCGTTTCGACGCCCCTCGCCCGAGCCCGTCTTCGCCCGTCCAAGGAGGTTGACTTCGCCGTCGGACGCATCCGCCTCGCTCGGCTCCGGACTAGCCTCCGACGGCGCGGCGTCCGCCTCCGGCTGCGTCTCAGCGGCAGTTGCCGTCGCGGTCGGGGGAGTGTCCTTCGTGCCGGCCGAGGGGCCGAGCGCAGCGAACAACAGAAGGGAACAAGCAAGCACGTACCCTCTAGCCTATCCCGAGTTCGGCGCTCGCTAGTCGACGCGATACGATAAGGGCCCGAATCCGTCCATGAGAGTTCTCCCTGCAAGCTCGCCCCGTTCAGGGCTCCCTCCGCCGAGCGCGCTGGGTATCGGCCTGGCCGCCCTCGGTCGACCCGGCTACATCAACCTCGGTCACTCCGACGACCTGGCTCATGACTACGACGTCGAGGCGATGCGCGCCCGGGCCCACCGTGTCCTCGACCGCGCCTGGGACCTCGGTATCCGGTACTACGATGCCGCTCGATCCTATGGCCGCGCGGAAGATTTCCTGGGGACTTGGCTGCCGGGGCATGACGGCGCGGTGGTTGGCTCCAAATGGGGTTATACCTACACCGCTGAGTGGTCGACGGAAGCTGAACAACACGAGGTCAAGGACCACACGCTTCCTACACTGCTGCGCCAACGCGAAGAGTCCCGCCAAACTCTCGGCGATCGCTTGAACCTCTACCAGATCCATTCCGCAACGCTGGAGAGCGGCGTCTTGGAGCGCCCCGATGTCCTAGCCGAACTCGTCCGCCTCCGCCGAGACGAGGGCCTCGCCGTCGGCCTCTCGCTCAGCGGGCCGCGCCAAGCTGAAACGCTCGATCAGGCGCTCACGGTCCAGGCTGACGGCGAGCGGGTCTTTGACTGTGTTCAAGCCACTTGGAATATCTTGGAGCCCTCCGTCGGAGAAGCGCTCGCGGCCGCCCACGAACTCGGTCTTAGCGTCGTCGTCAAGGAAGGTTTGGCCAACGGTCGCCTCACTGCCCGCAATCAAGATCCACGTCTCGGCCCGCGCCTGGCTGAACTAGCCGCGGCCTGCAACGCGACCATCGACGCTCTCTCGCTCGCCGCCTGCCTCGCCCAATCCTGGGCCGACGTCGTCCTCAGCGGCGCCGCCTCCGTCGATCACCTCGAATCCAATTTCCAAGCTCTTCAGGTCGACCCGGCCCGGTTGCCCCGCGAAGAACTTCGCAGCCTCTGCGAAGACCCGCAAGACTACTGGGCTATGCGCAGTCGGCTAGCGTGGAACTGATTGTCGCCGCGACCGGCGCTGACGGCTGAACGCCCCTACCAGCCAATCGGTTGTGACCAAGGCAGGTGCCGTGTAAGCGGCCAAGCGGTACGACTCTCCCTGTTCTGAGATGATCGCGGGTCCGACCCACGGGTCGTGTAGTTCGCTGATCGGCACAAAGGAGAGTAGGCCGAAAAAGGCGGCGGACGCGAGCCCTCCGAGGATGCTCCGGTCGGCGGCGCCGGCCGTGCCCAAGCCGCCTACGACGCCGACCCACCAGACGGTTCGCAATGGCGCGATCTTGTCGGAAACCTCTGCGGATGCGGGAAGAGCGAACCAGGCCAGCAACAACGCGACGGTTAGGCTCCACCTAGCCATTGCCCCGCAGTATGGCACGGCGGGTAGTCTAGAGAGAGGTCAACGAACAGGTGCAGGAATTCCCCAGCCTTCGCGACGCCGTCTTGGATCTCGACCCAGTCTTGATCCGCACTCTCGCCGCCTTCTCTATCGAGCGACACGGCGAGCATCATCAAGTCCTCTTTCGCTTCGCCTTCTTCGGCCCCCGCATCGATCAGCCTCACAACGTCGAGCAGTACCCCGACATCCACGTCCTCTTGCCGGGCTTCCTGGATCCCAAGGAGCAGATCGAGTCCTTGGAAGAGACCGACATCGCCGGCGGATTCAACGCCCTCGAGCTCGCCCCGCACGCACCCGGCAATCCCACGGATGCTCCCAAGTGGGTCGTCAAGACTCACGCCGCCTCCCAGGCCGAGCGCATCCAATGGCGCAACTCTATTGGTTGAGAGCGCGAATAGCGGCCGCGCTCTGTTAACGCTCACGCCTTGACTTCGCCCGCCTGAGATTCGTACCATCCGGCGTCCCGATGGACTCTTCAGGTTTCTACGCGCTCGTCGCCATCCTTCCCATCCTCGCGGTGATGTTCTTCCTGGTCGTGCTGCGCTGGCCGGCCACGCGCGCCATGCCCGTCGCCTACGCCATGACTCTTGGCTTCGCGCTCTGGCTTTGGCAGGTGCCCTTCGTCCACGCCGCCGCCGCTAGTCTGCGCGGCGTGGTCATTGCGGTCACGCTGCTGTGGATCATCTTCGGGGCGATCGTGTTGCTCTTTACTCTTCGAGAGAGCGGAGCCGCGGCCACAATCCGGCGCGGCTTCATGGATGTCTCGCGCGACCGCCGCGTCCAGGCGGTCATCGTCGCCTGGCTTTTCGGATCGTTCATTGAGGGCGCTTCCGGCTTCGGCACGCCCGCGGCCGTCGCCGGCCCGCTCCTACTTGCACTTGGTTTCCCGGCGCTCGCCGCCGTCATGACCTGCCTCATCATCCAGTCGACCCCGGTGAGTTTTGGAGCCGTCGGTACGCCCATCATGGTCGGCATGCGCGAGTCGCTCAACGTCCCCTCCGTCGAAGGAGCGGTCGCTGAAGCGGGCATGAGCTACTACCCGGACTTCATCTATCAAATCGGCGTCTTCACCGCAATCCCGCACGCGATCGTCGGCACGCTGATCCCGCTCATCATCTGCGGGATGCTCACGCGCTTCTTCGGCGCCAACAAGTCGTTCGCCGAGGGCCTCCAGGTCTGGAAGTTTGCTCTCTTCGGAGGTCTAGCGTTTACCGTTCCCTATCTGGCCGTCGCCGTCTTGCTCGGTCCCGAATTCCCGTCCTTGCTCGGAGCGTTGATCGGTCTCGCCATCGTCGTGACGGCCGCCCGCAAGGGCTTCCTCATTCCCAAGGGCGAACCCTGGGACTTTCCGCCCCGTGACCAGTGGGAATCCGAGTGGATGGGCGTCGTCTCCGGCGACGTCGGAGAGGAACGCTCGAACATGACGCTCGCCCGCGCCTGGACGCCCTACGTCCTCGTCGCCGCCCTGCTCGTTCTCACTCGACTGCCGTTTCTCCCCTTGAAAGCGTGGCTCTCGTCCGTCGCCTTCACCTGGGCCGACATCCTCGGCACCGGCCTTTCGCAAGGCATCCAACCGCTTTACTTGCCTGGAACCATCTTCATGGTCGTCTCGCTGCTCACCGTGGCCCTCCACGGCATGACCGGCAAGGAGACCAAGACCGCTTGGATCGATTCCGCCAAAATGCTCGCTGGTCCGGCCTTCGCCCTCGTGTTCGCCGTCGCCCTCGTCAGAGTCTTCATCGATTCCAACGTCAACGAGTCCGGCCTGGAGAGCATGCCCCTCGTCCTCGCTGAGTGGGCGGCTTCGGTCGCCGGCGGTTCCTGGCCCTTCTTCGCCGCCATGATCGGCGCCCTCGGAGCCTTTGTCGCGGGCAGCAATACCGTTAGCGACCTGATGTTCTCGCTCTTCCAGTACGGCGTCGCCGACCGCATCGGCGTTTCACACCTGGTCGTCTTGGGGATGCAGGCGCTAGGCGGAGCCGCCGGCAACATGATCACTGTCCACAACGTCGTAGCCGCCTCAGCGACCGTCGGCCTCGTCGGACGCGAAGGATTGCTCATCCGTCGCACCATCATCCCGATGACTTACTACGTCGTCTTCGCCGGGATCCTCGGACTGCTCTTCGCCTACGTGATCTTCCCGGACACGTTCTAGGCCGCTGCCTAGTTCTTTCCCAGGAACTCCAAGATCTCGTCGAGTTCCGTGAACTTGATGCGAGGGCGACCCTGAGTCTCGCCCCGGGCAACTTCCTCCGCGTCAATCTTCATCCAATCTTCGTAAGTGACGTACCGCGCCCCCGCCGCACGGAGCGCGGCTACAATCGCATCTGGATCTCGCTGCGTCTTCGCCGCCGGCGAGGCGTCCTCCAACATGTGCTCCACTGTTTGCTGCGCACAGACTTTGTTGGAGCCGATCAGCCCGCTTGGGCCCCTCTTGATCCAACCCGCCACATACAGTCCGGACACGGGTTCGCCGCTGTCCGGGTCCGTCACTCGCCCTTCCTCGTTCGGGATCACGCCCTTGCGATCGTCGAAAGGCAGATCCTCTACCGCCGTCCCGCGGTAGCCCACCGATCGGAACACCAGGCCGCACTCGAGCTCCTCTTCCACTCCCGTCGGCTGCGGCCCTATCCAGCCCGACTCCTCATCCTTGCGTAACTCGTTCCGTACGATCCGAAGCGCTCGTACCCGCCCCTGCTCGTCGCTCAACAGCTCCACTGGCGAGACCAGGAATCGCAGGATCAATTTGCGGTGCTTGTGAGGCTCGCTCCGGTCGGTTAGCTCCTCGAGTGCGCTAAACTTCCGCCGCAACTCGTCCCGCTCGCCCGCTGCATCGAGTTCCGCTTGGCTGAATTCGTCCAGCACCATGTCCACGGCCGGAATACTCGTCTCCGTGTCGACCAATTCCGCCAACTCGTGGATCTCGGGCGTCGAGAACTTCGCCTGCACCGGACCTCGGCGGCCCAAAACGTACACGGTCCGCACCGCACTCTCGTCCAGAGCATCCAGGGCATAGTCGGCGATATCGGTTACCGCCAGCTTCTCATGGACGCGGCACAGAATCCGAGCCACGTCCGCCGCCACGTTCCCGACACCGATGACGACCGCCGCCTTGGCGTCCAACTCGAACGTGTCGTGCGCGTGCCGGGGGTCGCCGTTGTACCAAGCCACAAACTCTCTCGCCGAATGCACGCCCGTCAAATCTTCGCCGGGGATCTCAAGATGCCGATCATTCTGCGCGCCGTTGGCAAACACAATCTGGTCGTAGTGCGCGCGCAACTGC